>Ga0180432_10001003_pt1 | contig 45182 bp, 32 predicted proteins | sample SS_ome_10_FD_132414 | JGI IMG/M metagenome (GOLD analysis project Ga0180432, IMG submission 132414) | Hypersaline lake sediment archaeal communities from the Salton Sea, California, USA - SS_1_MS_2 metaG | ecosystem: Environmental > Aquatic > Non-marine Saline and Alkaline > Hypersaline >...
CAACCGGTCATTCGGACTTTCACTATTTCTTTAAGTTTTTCAGCCAATTCTTCACTATTCCTGTAACTGGGAATCAAAAAAGAATTGTTCAAAGTAAGAAAAGTCGCTTCATTATTTCTCTCAGGAAGCCTGCCGATAAATATTACAGGCGTCTGTTCATCAAAATCCCTGACGTTGAGAACAAATTCCAACACGTCTATATCGACACGTTTTCTATCAACCAAAATGGCAGCGAATTTCTCGCGCCTTAATTTATCAAGCGCTCCACTCATATTTTTCTGAAACAACAGAGAAAATCCTGCATTGGTAATTGCCTGTGAAAGCGAGTTATTCTTTCTTTCACTTACAACTAAGACAGTGTTCGAATACATTCTAAAATTCTCGCAATTTTAAATTGAGCACCCTGAAATCAATACATGTATAAATAGCAATCTTCTTGCCAAGACGGGCTGGATGGCGAAATATGCTTATATTTTAAAGGGTTAGAGAGCGATCCTCGATAAACCACATAATTGATATTGTGCTTTTAAACTTCAGATGACAATATATGTGCACAACATGCACACCCGTGGGGAGATGAAGATGATATCTTGTATATAAAATGCTCATTTTTTATTTTAATTAATCCCGCAGATATCACACTAATTGAGATGTCTCAGAAATAATTCTTTATATTACGACATATTAGCTTAAATCAATATTGAAGTATCCAAAATGGTGCATGTATAAGTTATGCACACTATCTTATTTCGTACTTTTTCATCTTATTATATAAAGCTCGGCGACTGATCCCCAATATCTCGGCAGTGCGTTTTCGGTTATTCGCAGTCTCATTCAAGGTTCTAACAATCATCTCTCTTTCAACTTCCGCAAGTGTCGTGCCAATATCGAAACTCACTTTCCCACTTTTTGATTTCTCAGGATTAAATCTTGGTGGAAGATACTCCGGCAAAATCACGTCACCCTGGCACACCAATACAGCCCGCTGAATCACATTTTTCAGTTCCCTGACATTTCCAGGCCAGTCATAAGATTCAAGCAAGGTTATGCATTCCGGCGCAATGCCCATTATGTTTTTATGAAAAGATTTATTGTATCGTTTTGTGAACTCATCAATCAAAAGCGGAATATCTCCCCATCGCTCTCTCAATGGCGGCACATCTATCCTGAACACATCCAGGCGATAATATAAGTCCTCTCGAAATATGCCCTGCTTAATAGCGTCGGATAAATCCTCGTTTGTGGCCGTTATAAGCCTTGCGTTTGATGTAATGGATCCTCGACCTCCCAGACGATGGAATTTTTTCTGTTCGATAAGGCGGAGTAAACTTACCTGAATTTTTTCGTCAATTGTGCTGATTTCATCGAGAAACACAGTTCCTGAATGTGCAAGTTCAAACTTTCCCTTGTATTGCTCAACCGCGCCGGTAAAGGCCCCCTTCTCATGACCGAAAAGCTCACTCGCCACTAATTCCGTTGGTAAAGCACCAAGATTCACTGCAATATAAGGTCCTTCATTTCGATTGCTTCGATTATGAATCGCCTGAGCGGTAAGGTCTTTTCCCGTTCCAGTCTCCCCGGTAAGCAACACCGGCATGTCTGTAGCCGCCGCCTGCCTTACTTGTCGATACACATCCTGCATCGCCGCAGAGCTACCGACAAGTTGTTCCAGCTTCGTTGTTTTGAGTGCGGGTTTAAGTTGTGCCTGCGCCTCGTATTCAGGTCTTTGTTCGATTGCGGTTTCGATTAACAACCGTAATTCCTCGTCCGTTATTGGCAGTTTGGTATATTGGTATGTTCCCGCTTTCAAAGCTTTCATGGCGATTTTGATATCTTTCGTCTCAACCATAAACAATATCTGCGTCTGGGGACTCTTGGCATGTATGACTTCGAGCAACTCAATACCACTGACCTCGCCCGCTTTAAAAGCCGCGCTCGTGATTATCAGTATATCGTAAATCTCTGACTCAAAGCTTTCCAGTACATGATCTATACTCGGAACGTTCGCCACCCGGCCATCGGCAAACATGTTCCTCAGGCGACCGACAAGCCCTGGATTCTTTTCTACAACCGCGATTTTGAATTTATGTACCATTGGCAAGTACTATATCATTTCTTTCTGCCTACTTTTGCCCAATGATATCTGCTTCGGCTTCGGCTTGAGCCAATGATGTAAAAAACTCACTATCTCTATATACTTTGTAACCTCCGAAACGATCTTCATTGTGGCGTTAATTTTCTCGCCAATAACCAACATCCATTTCTCCTGTTTTAATTTACCCTTGTTTAACTGTAGCCGAGATTCGAATTTTTGTTAAGGGCGGGGGTATTGGCTGTTGTTTTAAATTGTTTCCAATAAGAAGGGTAAAGGAAGTTTATAAAAAGAAAAGTGAACAAGCATGTTTTCATCTTGTCATATCGGAACTAATTGCTGCTCGCCAGATATGGAATCAAGCATTCCCTTTCCTGTTCAACGTCAGTGTAAGTGGCACACAAAATTAGTGGTTTTGAGGGGGAGCAAAGTAACTAATTTTCCCTTTAATTATCAGCCGACTTCCCTATCCAAACTTCTATATTGAATAGCTTCACTTAAGTGGTGCGGTTTAATGTTTTCGCACTCTTCGAGGTCTGCGATTGTACGGGCGACTTTGAGGATTCTTGAATGTGCGCGGGCGGACATGCCGAGTTTGTCGACGACGTTTTCGAGAAGCCGGTGGCCTTCCTCGTCCACACCGCAGTATTTCGTTATCTGCCGCGGTGACATCTGGGCGTTGCAGTTGGTTTTCGTTTTTTTGAACCTGTCGGCCTGTATATGCCGTGTGTTGTTAACGCGATCCCGTATATTATCGCTCGGCTCGCCGCCGTGCTCGGCGCTGAGTTCCTTGTACTTCACCGACGGCACCTCTATCTGTATATCTATCCTGTCCATAAGCGGCCCGGAAATTCTCGACCGGTATCTGTGAATCTGCATCGGGGTGCACCTGCACGGTTTCATGGTGTCGCCGTGATATCCGCAGGGGCAGGGGTTCATGGCGGCGACAAGCATCAATCGCGCGGGGTAGGTGATGGAGGTGACGGCGCGGCTTATGGTGACGTTGCCGTCTTCGAGCGGTTGCCGGAGCACTTCGAGCACATTCTTTTTGAATTCGGGCAATTCGTCAAGAAACAACACGCCGTTGTGCGCGAGGCTTATTTCGCCGGGCCGGGGTACGTTTCCGCCGCCGATAAGGCCGGCGTCGCTGATGGTGTGATGGGGAGACCGGAAAGGGCGAGTGGCGACGAGGTAGGTTTTTTCGGAAATCATACCGACTACCGAATAGATTTTAGTGGTCTCGATGGCTTCGACGAAGCTCATTTCGGGAAGTACGGTCGGCAGTCTTTTTGCGAGCATGGTCTTTCCGCTGCCGGGCGGTCCTATCATGAGCACGTTATGCCCACCCGCTGCGGCCACTTCAAGCGCCCGTTTGACATGCTCCTGGCCGCGCACGTCGTTGAAATCCACTTCGTAATGACGCTCTCTTTCGAATAATTCCGTGATTTCGACTTTGACCGGTTCGATGTCCGCATGTCCACGAAGGAAGTCGACCACCTGAGTGAGATTGTCTGCAGGTATGACGTTCACCCCTTCGACCACGGAGGCTTCGGGAGCGTTCCGGCGCGGCAGCAGCAGGTTGGTTATGCCCAGATCGCGGCATGCGGCAGCGACCGGCAATGCGCCCCGTATGGGCTTGACTTCGCCGTCGAGGCTTAATTCGCCCAGCACCATGCAGTCGTCCAGCCGGGAGGTGGGAATAATGCCTGTCGCGGCGAGTATCCCGATCGCGATAGGCAGGTCGAGACCGGAGTTGTCCTTTTTTATATCGGCGGGAGCGAGGTTGATCGTAATGCGCTCGAAGGGGTAATCGTACCCGGAATTGCGGATACTTGATCTCACCCGTTCCTTACTTTCCCGAACCGCTCCGTCCGGCAGCCCGACGAGTGCAAAGTAAGGCATTCCCACCGATATATCGACCTCGACCTGGATACGGTAGGCGTCAATGCCTAAAACGGCGCCCGAGCAAACTTTTGCCAGCATCTTGACTGAAATCGTATACTAAGAAGCGCTTCTCGACAACCTGCCGCAGGGCATACAGAAACCCGGTTGCTCGAAGTTAGTGGAAATCAAGGCGCAGTTAACCGCAAGTCGGTCAATTTTCCGCTCTCTAAAACAACTTTCCGCCACCCTAATCCGCCTTTGGCCTGGAGGTTATAATTGCCAGGCGGCAGGGATCCAGCGTACCTGCCGGCCATATTTGCGTAAAATTTAACCGGCGTCACCCGATTCGGCATGACGATCATAACTTCATGGCCCGGGACAGGTTCACCCGTCAGCCCTGAAACAACGACCAATGACAGAAACGCGGCAGCTCTCGATGTTTCGGCATCGCTGTTGAAAATTACATTTTTACCCAACGTTTCGAGGCGAATTTCCATCGGTTTCAGTGGGTTATAAAATCCTTTCCCCCACAAGTTCCCGCCGAGTGTCAGTTTGAAAGGCGCGGATTTTTCCGGCTTTGCCTCGGAACCCACCGCCATGTCCACATTTCGAGCTTCATTGTTTTTAATAAGGATATTACCTTTTGGCGCCCTGATTATTATCCCGGTGCGGGAACCTTCAAACGCGTTTGATTCGATATTTGCCGGTGTTTTGACTATTTCGATGGCCGCGCTGCGACAGAGGAAGAAATAATTCCGCTTTACCATTGCCCCGGATGCGTTGCTTATTTTCAGGCAGTCGGCCAGTTCGCTGCCGTTGGTGATGACGTTATCCGAGATTTGCAGTTCCAGTTGACCGCCTCCACCGTGAAAATCGAAAACGGTTCTCCTCGCAAATCTCACGATATTTCCGGCCAGTTCCACGAAGGTATTCCCGAGCTTCGACGGGCCGGCTTTCAAAACGACAGCCGTCCCGACCTTGGAGAAAAAGTTGGTTTGGATTTCCATCTTTCTTTCCAAATCAGAATCGATACCCTCGATTGACACCGCCGCGCCGCCTATTCCGTCGAAGAAGCAGTCTCGAACCACAAGCCGCCGGAGTTCATCGGTCAAATCCGTAACGCGAACCGCCGATCCCGGTACGTTTTTGAACTTTGTACTGAAGATTTCCAAGGCGGCGGGGGAATCTACCGAAAGCCCGACTCGGGATCGCTCGAATATGCAATTGTCCATGAGAATGCTTGCGCCGGAGCCCGAAGTAATGCCTCTCCAAAATTCTCCCGCTCGAAGTGAATCGAATACGACCGGTTTATCCTCATGGCCTTGCGCCCGGAGCGTTCCTTTTATTAGAATTCCTGCGCCCGAAGCGAAGTGCACCCGCGCGCCCGGCTCGATGATCAGCCTGGCGTTCTTTTCGATTGTTACGGTGGAATTTGCTACTATGTCGCCCGCTTTCCACGTTACATCGGATTTGATCTCGCCGGATACTTCTCGAGCGCCGGGCGGGATTTCTTTATCCGGAAAACGCGAATTTTTAAAGGCTTCGAACTTTACACGGAATATCGATCGCTCGGCGGGATCGCTTATCCACAATACGTCCATATCAGGGTCGTAATCAATATCGAAGGGATGATCGGTTACCGCCGTATATCGTGCCACAATTTCGGGCCGAGAACCGGCTTTAAGCTTGAATTCCAGACCTTCTCCACATGATGAAAGCAGGGTAAGGTATGTGCCGGAGTGTGGGAGGTACACCAGTCCGCTGTATTGCACCGGTGCACCGCCCAACGGATGCGGGCCGGTTTTCCACTCACTCCACGGTTTCGGCATATAACGTGTATGTTCCGGCCCGATGGCGCATATCCCGGTACCGTCCAGGCATATGGCGTCGGTTCCCTGGGGTGGAAAAACGTCCCTTGGTTGTGACAGATTTAGAGAGGTTACGTCGGATGATCCTATTCCTTTCACCCCCCAAAAAAATATTCCCTCTCCAATGGAAGGTGGAAGCGACATCATTTGAACCGCCGGATGGCTTAACAGCTTGTCCCTGCTGACGGTTCTCAAGTCGTAGAGATACCCGGTGACATACGGCTTTTTAACGACAAGTTCGGCTCTTTTACTGTCGAAGCGACATTTGACCACATAAAGCTGGTCAATATCCTGATAAAATAATTTCTCATTTAGCCACCCTACCCCCCCGGGAGGACCTATTGGGGTGGCCATCTTCATCATCGGTTCGGTATCTTTTTTCTTGCAACCGGCAGTTAAAGAAAATATGGCGGTTATCACCGCCGCGGTGAAAAATAAAGAAAAACTATTGGTCTTTTGTAAAAACATAGCCGCAGTGCTGGCACACATCCCGCTTGACGCTGACGATTGTTTTGCAGTTTGGGCAACGTTTGCCCTTTCGCCGCCCTCGTTTCCGTTTGGAGAACGCGAATACCAAAACGTACCGGCTTAGGAAAACAGCTAATAAAATCGAAAGGAGTATTACTAATATTAGTGTGAATTGCATTTCCGAGTTTGATTTTGCAGAGGGAAAAGCTTTTTGTCAAGGGCTATCTTTTTTTATCCTTTTGTTGCTTGTCTTTCAGGCTGTATAGGCAACCGCAATAGTCTTGTCTGTAAAAGCCCCATTTTTTACTCAGTTCGATACTGCGGTCATACCCGGCTCGCTTTTTGAAATCGTCTCTGCGGAATTTTACTCCGATTTTCTCCGCAATTTGGTCCCCTATGCGATGAATTAACTTCGAGTTCTTATGCCTGCTGACGGTCAGGGTGGTGGTAAATGCTTCGCACTCCATGCTTCTGGCGGTCAGAGCCGCCCTGGTAAGTCTTTCCCTGAAACAAACCTCGCACCTTCGGCCACCTTCCGGCTCGTTCTCGAGACCTCGAACGGCCTCGTTCCAACTGCCCGGGTCGTAATGCGACTCAACAAGCTCGATCGCGCTCTGATGGAATAAACGCCGTACCTCCTCAAGCCGTTTGTCGTATTCTCCTTTCGGCTGAATATTGGGATTGTCGAAATAACCTACAATTGTGTTTTCTTTGCTTAGAACTTCTATCGGATGTGTGGCGCACGGGGCGCAACAGACGTGCAACAAAATGCTACTCATGGCGTCAGTACGAGTCCGGGCGAAGGTCCATCCCGTTGTGGTTATGGTGGTATTTGTGTATAGAGTTCGAGTATGGGAAGATATTAACGATGGACCCGGTGAAGAATATCCCTTCTACAGCAGCCGCTCGATCCATTTTTAGACCGGATGAGTATGCTCTTATTATTACAATATTCAGTTTCAATAAAGCCCCTTTTTTATGGTAGAGTATCCGAGTCGGATTTTGATCCGCCATTCCTCAAGAAAGGATTTTATGCCTGAAAACTAATCTCCCCTTTTAATGCTTCGTCGGATCACTGTCGATCAGGTTTCTGTCGATCATCTGGAAGTAAAGGTGTACCAGTATATCGCGCACATCCGGTTCCAGTGCACGAATAAGATCTCTTTGCGTCTCTATGTCGGAAGCCTGAAGAACGTTTTTTATCGCCGAGTTGATTTCTTCCAAAACCGTTGGTCCGATGGTGTTCAACTCTTTCATATTTCGCCCAAACGCGTTTCGGATGTGTTCCTTCTCGAACAAGGGGTGACTCCCTCGAAGGCCGAGTTCAACGAGGTACTGCAACCATTGCATATTACCTACTTGGGCATCTACGAAAATAGCGCTCATTCTGCCTTACGTCTCTCCAACATTTAGGATAAACATTTTTCAGATAAATGTCAACGCAAGAATTCCAAGACTTTCCCCTGAAATTATTATGTTTGGAGCCTTTTGCAAAATCAGTTAAATCCGTTTTTTTGCTCAAATATTTTCAATCTTTTTACAAGAAGTTTAAGATATATTATATCATTTTGTAGCGCTACGTTCTTCAAATCAATTTTCGCGCAGCCTTATATCCGGACTGCGCCGCTCCTTCTATCAGGCCACCTTCCGTATAGTCGCCGGCAAAATAAAGGTTCCCGGGAAAACCCTCGGCGGCCTTGAAACGCAATAATTTCTCGAACATACCCGCCCTGAACTGGGGGTATGTATTCGGATATCTTTCTATCGATATCAGCTTAGCTGAATCCATATTAACGGAGTCTATTCTTCGCAGTGCAGTGCTGATAGCATCAAGTATTTCGTCATCAGGCAAATCGATTAACTCCTCTCCCCAAGGCCCCAACAGCCAGGCTTGCAGGTAAAGCGGCCTGGTCGCGTTGTTGTATTTCACGTGTGGATACGTGATAAATGACAACTTATCGCCCGCCTGTCGGTCCATCACTCCGCCCCAGTAAGTTATCTCATCGAGCGAGTCGCATTCGAACGTCACCAGAGGGAAGCGACAAAACGTAAATTCCTCGAGAAACTCTTGCTGCCGGTCGTTCCATCCTGAAAATAAAGGGAGAAGCGCGGGGGAAGGTATGGCGGAGATTACAGCCGAGCCTTCTATATCTTCATCGCCGGTGCTCACTCCGCATGCGTTTCCATTTGAATCCAGCAATATATTCTTTACAGTTTTGCCATATATAATATCCAGTCCTTTGGACATCGCCTTGGGCAGAACGTCGTTGCCGCTTTTGAAGCAAAACGCCCCGGTCATAAGATACATCTGAAGAGAGCGGAAAAAATATGCCACTGAAAGACCCTCCGGCTCGGACATCGAGTAGGTCAGCATCAAGGGCCGGACCACGTATTCCAGACACTCTTCATTGAGCTTCAATCGTGTATAGGTTGTCAGTTCGAGTTTGTCCATGTCCAACAGGTCGGGCCATCCTTCAAGGGCCATGCTTTTCCACCGCCTTAACATGGGAGGGAACAGCTTTAATAATTTAATTTGAGACCACAGCGATACGGTAGAGATGCGTACCGCCCCCCAGGAGATTATGTGAGGGTGGCCACCGCGCATCAGCATGTCGTCGCTTTTCATTTCAACCAGGTCTGATTCAAGGTTGAACTCACGGCAGAATTCGAGTGTAAGTTTATAATTCGAGTGGATGAACTGCGCGCCCACATCAATGATATCGCCGTCCCTGTCTATGGATTTGATGCGCCCTCCCGGACAGGATTCCCGCTCGATAATAACCACTTCATGGCCGGCGTTTTTGAGAAAATACGCGGCCGACAATCCTGCTATACCGGCTCCTATTATAATAATTCTTGTCGCATACATTCTTTTTCCATCTTTTTTTGAAATTATCTTATCTGAGATTATGCGGTATACCACTCTTCAAATATTTCCAAGCCGCAAACGCGACTCCACAGACTTGATCAAGCCGCTGGGTGGCCCAGCTTTAAGTGCAACGAAAGCTGGGCGGCGTCAGCCGCAGGAGAAAAACGTTAAAACAAGTAATGCTTAACTTAAGCATTCGGATATATTCTCCTGTATCTTCGGTACCCATATGAGCAGACTCCGGCTTACTCCCGTCTATAGCGGGATTTAAGACGGGCTACCCTTGCTCACCACCCGTCCGGGATTATCAATTGTTCGCCTCAGATACGGGATTCCCGCGAACGAAGTGAACGGTAACTAGTGTCATGTCATTCGTAAAATGACGGATATGGGAGCACGGCATGGATGGTGTTTCAAAATCGCTCCGTAGGGGCGACCCAGACGGGCCGTATGGCCGGCCGCTCGCCTGCACGTGGTTGCCCTAAATCATTAACCGACATAACAAGGTTGACGCAACACTAGTCTCTCGGTTCCTTCCTGCACAGTATGAACCAATTGGGCATGTCATTCCCGGCCTTTGTGGCGCGGCCGATGACGACGTCTTTGGATACCCATCTCAAATAGTCTTTGGTACCGCCGTAAATGAAGCGGCTGAATCCCGCCATGTTGGGCTTGATCGCCGGCCAGCCGGTAGGCTGAATCCACGGTATGCGAGTATAATCGATCAGAATTTCTCCCGGTCGCGACTCCTCGAGTCCGGTTACGTAGTATCCCGGGCCGGTAAACCACATAATGTTTTGATTGTTATATCCGCCGATTTCCTCATCAGGCTGTTTGTAGAATACCTTCTGGAATCTCGTGAACGCCGGCAGGCTGTTTTTGCCCTCGAATGGAAACGGTTTCAACGGCGGCGCATCGTCCGGCAAAAGGTAAGATAAATCGATGGGTTTGCCGCCCTTGGCAATATCCCACAGTTTTGATTGTTCGTTTTTGCCCAATTCCAATACCTGCACCAGCCGCCATTTGTGCGGCAAGTTCTCGATGTGTCCGGTTACCTCCTCGATGGCAACCTCCTCGCTTCTCAACATTTCCGTAAGCGTGCTCATAACGCCTCCTTTTCCGTATATCGACTTTTTTCGGTTATCAGGAATTTTCCTCGACCGCTTTAATGTTGCGTCTCTTTTATTTCTTATTTATAGCACGAGCTTTCGCTAAAAGCTTCTTACCCTCCTCGCGAGTGGATGGATCGGCGTTCAGCAATGTCCCGAGTTGCGTCAAGGCCGGGTAGTGATTTGGGTTTATTTCGAGTATTCGCCTGTAATGTTTGACTGCACTTGATTTCCGGCCTTTCAATTCGTCGATCATTCCAAGCGTGAAATAAGCGTCAGTGCTGTTAGGATCGAGTCGAATCGCCTCTTTTGCGCAGGCGACGGCTTTGTCATACTCCTTCATCTTACCATAAACCGCGGACAGATCCGACCAGGCGCTGATAAACCTCGGATCGAGCGTAAGCAGCCTTTCGTAAATCCTCTGCGTAGCTTCGAGATCGCCCATTTGGTGAAGACAATACGCCAGCATATGCATCATACGAGGGCAGTCGGGGTCTATTTTTAACGCTTTTGTGTATATTTTCGCAGCGCGCGACCATTCCCCTTTTCGATACGACTCTTCCGCTTTGTAGTAAAACCCCAGCACTTCTAACATTTCCATAGGATTCTTTTTAACGGATCGAGTGGTGACTTTTTCACCGACGTACCCGAGGCTTTCGAGGCTTTTTTTTGTGCCGGCATCCGGTGAAAAGCCGCTCCGTGCGCCGCCGGATTTCGGAAAACGTGCTTCTATTTGTTTCATTTTTTTTCGCATCGCCGCCGCGACGTCCGGTTGCGATGTGATAAGGTTGTGATTTTCTCCCGGATCGGCCCGGATGTCGTAAAGCTCCCGCGCGGGCAGGGCGATGAACTTGAACCGATCCGTTCGTAAGCCTTTTAGCGCGCTCCAGCCCATAAGGTTGGCGGGCGCTTCGGTTTCGATATATATCAACTCCCCTTCGGGTATCGACCTTCCGGCGATAATCGGCCACAGGTCTCGGCCGCTGCAAGAGAAGTTCTTGTTCAAATGCGCGTACGAAAGTATTGTCGGGCAAATGTCAATGAGTCGAGCCATCGAGCTTATCGGTTTTCCCGCCGGTACGCCGGGCCCGGAAAATATCAGCGGCACATGCATGGTCGCGCGGTAAAGGAAAACCCCATGCGACATTTCACCATGCTCGCCGAGCGACTCACCGTGGTCAGCGGTCAAAATTACCAGTGTGTCGCGCTCGAAACCCGCCTCCTTCAAAACTTTTAACAACCGCCCCACCTCCCTGTCGGTAAAAGCCACCTCGCCGTCGTACAGGCGCCCTCGATATTTCTCCCGGTAAGATTCGGGCGGCTCGTAAGGCGCGTGTGGGTCGAAGTAGTGCACCCATAAAAAAAACGGTTTTTTTACGCTGTTTTTCAGCCACTCAGCAACTTTGGCGGTCACTTTATCTGCAGGCCGTTCAGAGCGGTCGGTCAGTTGAGTACGTCCTTTCACTACAGACATGTCGTCATATAAGTCGAAACCTTGATTGAGACCGAAAACGCCGTTTAAGGTACCTGACGCCACAAAAGCGGCGGTCTGGTAACCGGCTTTCGCGAACTCGGTCGCCAGTGTCGGATAACCTTTTGGAAGGCGATAGAATCCGTTGTCGCGAATGCCGTGCTCGGCGGGGTAGCGGCCCGTGAGGATGGATGCGTGGCTGGGTAAAGTCAATGGAACAGGCGTTATCGTTTCTTCAAATAAAGTCCCCCCGGCGGCAAGCGCATCGATATTGGGCGTTTTGACGGTGCGCGAGCCGTAACATCCAAGCCGGTCGGCGCGAAGGGTGTCGATGGTAATAAGCAATACGTTTCTTTTAGGCGGAGACATGCACCACGGCGCGATTGACGTAACTACTATCAATGGCAGCAATATTGCCGCAAAACGATAAAATCGCCTGATTATAATGTTCACTATCCGATTCATACTCTTCCAACCCATGGCAATCCCCGTACCACCGGCCTTATTCATTCGTACATTAACCGGTTGAAAGTGTCAAACGACGCGCCAAACAAAAAGGCGCCCCAACAGGGCGCCGATCTTAACAAACAAACATGCAGGCCGATTACATGGAAAGAAACGCCAGGACAAAACCCAATACACACGCTCCGACTATGCCCAATGTGGGCAGGAGCAGGTCATTGTCCGCGTAAACGGCTTCATGAACATCCGATTTCCTTTTTTCCGCAACGGTTGTAAACCCGGTGGTCAATTCCTTGATTTTTTCCTCTTCCGACATGGTTCAGGACCTCCTTTTTATCCAAAGCGTTGGGTAACGATATGTTCTTATTTAACGATAACCGCCCCCGGAGCGCCTGTCAAGGCTGCCGACCGAGTTTCCTCACTTTATCCATAAAGGCTCGAACTAGTTCGGGATCTTTTTCGCCTACCTTGCGTTCGAGACCGCTTGCGAGATCAAACCCGTAGGGCCGGACGGCGCGCATAGCCTGCTCGATATTGTCTACGCTTATCCCTCCGGCGAGGAGAACGGGCAAGGGACTCGCCTCCACGATAGCCGCCGCCGCATCCCAATTGGAAACCTTCCCCGTGCCTCCATATAAACCTCGAGAAACATCGCGAGTGTCCAGCACCACCATATCCGCGCCCGCCCCGGCATACGTTTCGATCAACTCGACGGCTTTTTTGATTAGAGAGGATTTTGCTTCAGTTGACGCCGTTTGGGACTGTTCTTCCGCTGGAGGCAGGTGGATCGACTTGAAAAGCTTGCCTCCGAAATATTTCCTCAAATTTTCGAGCATCCGTGGTTGCTCCTCGCCTGTGAGGTGTACAACATCGGGATCGATAATTTCGACCAATTCGCGCAGCCTGTCGGAGAGCGGATCGAGAAACAATGCGGAACGCTTCGCCCGCCGTGTCACGCCGAGCAACTCCCGCGCCGCCTCCGCCGAAACCGACCTGCGGGATACGGACACCTCCACCACCACGCCGATAAAATCCGCGCCCGCATCGTCAGCCACTCGCACGTCTTCAACTCGAGTATTACCGCAAACTTTTACCTTCATAACGCTACGGTAAATTTAGCATGTACGGCTTTCATTTTCCATGGGTTACGTACCTGCATTTATCCCGGATAATGCAATTGACACCTAAATTGAGAGATTTTTCTTGTTGTGGCGTCGCCCTCGCCCTTCGAGACGCTCACCTTCGTTCGCTCCTCAGGGACTCGGGCTTCTATTGTCTACTCCACCCACTGGGTGATAACGCTATCCGCATCCCTGAGGAGGGCGAAGCCCGTCTCGAAGGGTGCGGATACATTCTGGCATGAAAAATCGCTCAATTTAGGCGATAATTCTTTAGCGGTTAAATATCGGTTGAGACGCCGTCGGGACGGCTTTGAAAAAACTGCCGACGAACAAGGAATAGCGTATACTTATCACTGTGCATAGCTTAATGAACCTTAAGACCGTCATAGTGATTGGGTTATCACGAATACGCCGAAGCCTGCTTGACTCCTTTTTCATAGATGGCACCCTTTTCCTTGGAACATATCGGGATTTTATTCACCTTAAAACGTGAAGAAATACGAAAATGGATACAAAAGCGCGAAATGTTCTCATTGCGGCTCTGGCCGTGTTTATCATCGCAATCGTACCGCGCCTGGGTGCGGTTCATTCGCCGTTCTTATTCGATGATTTTCACGCTGCCGTCCGTAACCCCGCCGTGACGGGCAAGGCGACCATCTGGCGTATTTTTACCGACCCGTCCGCTTTCAGCTCCAGTCCGGGGAGGAGGATGTATCGGCCGGTAACCCTTTTGTCTTATAGGTTTAGCCATCGCATCGGCGGCAGCGACCCTTTTTGGTGGCACGTATTCAATTTGCTTATACACGGTGTAAATGCTCTTTTGGTTTTCGGTATCGGGTGGCGTCTTTTCAATGGTAAAACAATGCCGGCAGCCTGCGCGGCTGCGTTTTGGGCCGCGCATCCACTCCTTAACGAGGCTATAATATACCAGGCGGCGCGGTCGTCGTTGCTGGCGGCAACGGCGCTGTTGGCGGGGATTTACTCTCACCTGTCCATCAAGAAGGGTGGCCCGCGCGCTGTGGTGGTGTGTGTATGGATGTTGATAGGATTGGGTTGCAAGGAGACGGTGGCGGTGGCGCCAGTGCTGTTGGCGCTGTTCGACCTGCCCGGCGGAAATTTGCGCAATCGCCGGCAAACATACGTTGCGACGGCGGCGATCCTGATTTTTTACATTCTCATGCGCCGTGCCGCGTTGGGAGTGGACACTTTTGTGGTATCGCATCCGGTGCGTAGCGTCACGTCAAATCTCCTGACCCAATCGACAATAATTCCGGCATACATCTTGGCGGCGTTGTTGCCGATGAGGTTGTCGGTCGAATGGAGTTGGCCCGCCGCGATAAACTGGTGGCCTTCCAGATGGTTTTGGTGGCAAGCGCCTATGTTTTGCTTGCCGCTTATTTCGATACTCGCCGCAACGGCCATCGCCGGTTATCGCCGCTATCCATTCTTCACACTCGGTGTGGGCTGCTTCTTGGTGGCGCTCGCCCCGGAAAGCAGTATCATTCCGCTGGTTCAGACGGCCAACGAGCGTCGCTTGTACTTCCCGCTGGTGGGATTTGGGATTTTGTGTGCGTGGTTATTGCATCTCCAGACTGCGCACAAACGCCTTTACGGCGCGGCAGCAGTGGTTATAGCTGTTTGTTTTACCATCCTGTCCACTGCCGACGTATCGAGGTGGTCGAGCGCCGAGCGACTTTGGGAAAGCGCCTTAAAAAGGTCGCCATCGAGCTTAATGGCTATGCATGGACTGGCGTCGGCACGACTGGATGCGAAAAAAATCGAAAGCGCTGAAAAATTATATCGTAAATTATTAAAAGAACATCCCGAATACGGCGGCGGGCACCTCGGTTTCGGGAGAATCATGCTTCGCAAGAAGCGTTTTGACGAAGCGGAAAAACATTTTATATTCGCCATGCAACTCGACCCCAACAACGACGGTAGTTGGATCAATCTTTCCAATCTTTATTTACAGTGGGGCAAGCTTGCCGATGCGGAGAATGCGGCGCGTAAGGGGGTCGATATATTCCCTCGCTCGGCTCGATTATGGAACAATTTCGGCGCGGCTTTGGCAGGCAGTGGAAAACTCGAAGAAGCGCTCGAAGCCTTCGGTCACGCTCTCGAAATCGATCCGAACTATGCCACCGCCGCCGCAAACCGCAAAGCGGCGTTGCTCGATCTGCGCCGGCGTACGGGAGGAAAATCAACTCCGAAGAAATAACTCTCCTCTATGTGTGAAACTGTTTCAGCCGACGCGTATGGAAAGAACGTCGAGTTTGTGAAATAATAAATATTGGAGTTTTCTGCAAAAACAAGGCAACCGAGCATGCTTCGCCTGAAACGAGGCTTGCCTGCGGCAGGCAGGGATTTAAATCCCTTGTCTGTTGTAACTTTAGATATACCGGTGTCAAGCAAACCATTCTTTTTGCAAGAAACTCATTGGTTCAGGCTAACATGGAAACCCTTCGTTTAATCATACCGGCCAGCACGTCGAACATCGGCCCCGGTTTCGACACCCTTGGCATAGCCGTCAAATTGTACAATGAGCTTGAGGTCGAGCGCGCAAAACGCCGCGTGGGAGTCGAGTTCGAACGCGGAGTCGAGAGAAATTTTCAGGATCGCATACGGCGTATGGTTCGGAAAACTGTAAGGGCTTTCGAGGAGGTTTCAGGCAGAGAGATCAGCGGCGTGAGGCTACTGTTCCGTAACGATGTTCCCATCGCCCGGGGCTTGGGATCCAGCGCAACATTCCGCATGGGGACTCTTGAAGCCATGAATAAATGGACCGGCGAACCGCTCGATAGAGGCACTCTGCTGAATATCGGGTGTAAGATCGAGCGACATACCGAGAACTGCGTTGCAAGTGTCTTCGGTGGAATGACGGCTTCGGGCTTCATAAACGAGCAGGTCCAATATGCCCGCTTCGACATCAGCTCGGAGATGACTTTCGTTGCGGCAGTTCCCCATCGCCCGATGAGCACCGCCGAAACGCGGAAGATACTGCCCCGGCGGGTGACGTTAGCCGACGCCGTTTATAATCTCAACCGCACAGTGTTGTTACTCCACGCCTTGGGAAAGGGTGATTTTCATCAACTGGGCGACCTGCTTGATGATAAACTGCACCAGCCATACCGCTCAAAGGTCATGAGGCCGCTGTTCGCGGTTATAGAAGCGGCCCGGCAGGCGGGCGCATGGGGGGCGTTCCTGTCCGGCAGCGGCTCCACAATAATGGCCATCGCCACAAAAAAGGTCGAAAAGGTGGCTCAGGCAATGAAATCGACACTCGATGAAAAAGGCTGGCCCGCCGACATTCACCTGCTTGAAGCGGATGATCAAGGAATACATGTCGTAAATGGTGAAGAATGAGAATAATTGTCCCTCGCAAGAATGCCGGCGTTACGCCCTCTCCGAATATGTTACAGGCACCTCAAGGGGCGTACGATATGAATGATATTCATACGATTTGGCGTCAATACCTTGCCAATTGTTGAATCTTGTTTTAACATGGTTTATCCGGTTTCGCCGGAAACTATATAACAAGGAGCGTTAAAATGAAAATAGCTCAACACATACTTATTTTCCTGATGGTTGCGGTAAGTGCCGCGTATTTCTTCTGGGCTCTGTACCGCCGGGAGCTCAGGCTGGTTTTGCAGGGAGACAAAGAAAACCGGTTTGACCGTATAGGCGACCGCATCAAGGCGGTTATCGTGGACGTTTTTTTGCAGCGCAAGCTTTTTTTCCCGCCTTACTCGTTTGCGGGCGCGTTGCACGCGCTCGTGTTCTGGGGATTTTGCGTTATCGGCGTTCAGACTATGAACTTTCTTTTCGAGGGCGTATTCGGCTACAACCTTGTCGGCGCTGTCCTGCCCCAGGTTAATTTCATCTTTGACGTAATGACCGTACTTGTTCTGCTTTCATGCCTATGGTTTATTTACAACCGTCTCGTGAACAAGCCTTTGCGCCTCGAACTGAGCGCTGACGCAATGACCATTCTGCTTTTCATCAGCTTGTTGATGGTCACCGATTTGTTGCTTGACGGCGCTATTTACGCCGGCGCGCTCGGCGAACCCTTCTCCTGGAAGCACGACTGGGCTTTTGCCGGCGGTGCTGTCGGGTCTGTGCTGTCGGGACTGGGGCAAAAGGCCAACTTTATTGTTTTCTCCGTCAACAAGTGGTTTCATCTGGCGATATTCCTGGGCTTCCTGATTTACCTGCCCTTCTCGAAGCATGGGCACCTGATGTTCGCGCCGTTCAACGCATTTTTCCAGGATCTCGGTCCCAAGGGCGCTTTGAAGCCCATCGAGAACCTCGAAGAAGCCGAGACTTACGGCAAGCACAAAATCGAGGAATTCACCTGGAAGCAGCTATTAGACCTATTCAGTTGCAGCGAATGCGGCAGGTGCGCCGAAAATTGCCCCGCGCAAATAACCGGGAAAAGCTTAAGTCCCAAATTTCTGATGATCGACATGAAGCATCACCTGATGGAGGTCGGCTACATCGGAGACGGCGGCGGCGGTTCCGACGAGGAAGGGCTGAAGAACTCCGACGGCGAGCCACGCAAAGACCTTGTAGCTGATGTTATAAAGCCCGATGTTTACTGGTCATGCACCACCTGCCGTGCGTGCCAGGAATTTTGCCCCGTGCTAAACGAGCATATCGACAAGATCATTGATATACGCCGCTACAAGGTGCTTATGGAAGGAGATTTCCCCGCCGAAGCGCAGACTGCGCTTAGAAACATGGAAACCAACTCGAACCCGTGGGGAGTGGGGTTCAGCGAGCGCGCCAATTGGGCCAAAGACCTCGATATAAAGATAATGGCGGAGCTTGAAAACCCCGGTGAGGTCGAATACCTATTCTTCGCCGGTTGCGCCGCAAGTTTCGACGATATGAACACCAAAATCGCCCAGTCGGTGGTAAGGTTGCTAAACAAGGCCGGAGTCAGTTTCGGCTATCTTGGTCAGGAAGAGCAATGCTGCTTCGAAACGGCGCGCAGAATCGGCAACGAGTATCTCTTTCAGGAAATGGCCAAGGCCAACATCGAGGTGTTCAACGGCTATGGTGTGAAAAAGATCATCACCGCTTGCCCACACTGCTTTAACACATGGAAGAACGAATATCCGCAGTTCGGTGGAAATTTCGAGGTGTATCACCACACCGAGATACTCGAAAAGCTTATCAAGGAAGGAAAACTTAAACCCACCGAGGCGGTCAACGAGACCGTCACCGTCCACGATTCCTGCTACCTGGGCAGACATAACGACATTTACGAGCCGCCGCGCAATATTCTCCGGTCGATACCGGGCGTGAAGCTCGTCGAGATGGAACGCAATCGCAGGCGCAGTATGTGTTGCGGCGCGGGCGGAGGACGAATGTGGATGGAAGAGCATGAAGGAGTGCGCATCAATAACGTACGCACCTCGGAAGCCTTGGAAACCGGCGCCGGATGTGTCGCTACCGCTTGCCCCTACTGTGTGGCCATGTTCGACGAGGGTATTAAAAACTTCGAGAAAGAGGAATCCTTTAAGCTCCTTGACGTTGCACAGGTACTCGAAAAAAGTATCAAGTCCGAATAAGAAGTTCCATCGGCAATAAACAACGGCCCGGCTTTTTAAAAAGGGGATATGTACTTGTTACGTGTCCCCTTTTTGCTCATGCTGTTTCCTCCGCCGGAAAGACAAGGGATTCAAATCCCTTGTCCGAGTTTTTTTTAAGAGCGTAGTCGAAAGATCGAAGGGCCAAAGACTTGTCCCGAGTTGCCGGGCGGTTTGATTCTTTATGAGGTGTGAGCTAATTTCGATACAGGTTTGGCGCAAATGGCTGCAGATACTTCGACCGATAATATAATCCCCGAGCTTGAAATCCGTGATCGCGCTCCACGGGTGCTGTTGGTGTATCCCCATTCATCCAATTTAAACGCCTCGCCGCCGTTGAATTTGGCCGTAATCGGCGCTGTATTTCGTGAGGAGGGATGCCGGGTAAGGGCTGTGGATGCGGCGGCGCTCTTGGTCAAGAACGGGAACTCGCGGATAGCCGCCGCTCTCGATGAAATGGCCCCTGACGTTGTAGCGATGAGTCTTATTGTCGGGAATGCTCGGGAAACATACAAATTAGTCAAGAAATTACTTTTGACAAAGAATATACCTCTCATCGCCGGCGGCCCTCACGCCAGCGTATTGCCGGAAGAGGTGCTCGAACATGGTATCCATATCGTGGTGCGGAGAGAGGGGGAAATAACTACGGCGGAACTGGTCGAATGGATGAAGGGCCAAAAGGACTTAAGCTCGATTGATGGGATAAGCTACCGCGCGCGACCGCACGGTCGCGCGCGGCACAACCCCGACCGTGCTTTTATATCGAATCTGGACGCTCTCCCTCTTCCCGCTCACGACCTGTTCGACCCCGTCGATTATTTCGAGCGGCCGGAGGATAAAATCCGCGGGGGAAAACTAATCTCCAGCCGCGGCTGCCCGAATCGGTGCACTTTCTGCTCGAACCCGGTCTTCGGACGGAAATTTCGATTCCGGTCGCCTGAATCCATTATCGCTGAGATGGAGATGCTTAAGGAACAATACGACATAGACCGGTTTGAGTTTGTCGACGATTCTTTCACCGCCAACCGGCGTCGCCTCCTGGAGCTGGCCACTGCGCTTCGACAAGTGCCTGACGCCACGTTCTCATGCGTTACCCGTCTGGAAAACCTGGATGACGAGACGGTTCCCGCGCTACGCGCCGCCGGACTTTATCGCGCTTATATCGGCGTAGAGTCGGCCCACTTGGAAACCCTGAAACGCATCAATAAAAATATCAAACTTGAAAAGCTGGAGCCCGTCCTCCGGCTACTTCATAAAAACGGCATTGAAGCATCGCTTTTTTTCATGTTTGGGTTCCCATGGGAAAGCGCGGAACAAATACGCGAAACCAACCGCCTGATTAAACAACTCCGACCTCTGGTAAAATGGTTTAACGAAGGCGGAGTACTCACTCCATATCCCGGAACGGAAATCTATAAGGAATATCATGAATCTATAGGATTCACAGAATGGTGGCTCAAACCCAGGTCACCTCATAACGCTGAGCCGTTGCACCCGTTGCAACCATATTATTTCTTTCAGTATAGTGAAGATGAGAAAGCTGCAATAAGGGAAGGCTTGGACATGATTTTCGAGCATAACCGTAGCGAGCAATTGGCCGGGGAAAAATTAAAGCATGATCTGGTGAACGCTTTGGGCGAAATCGAACATATCAAACACATCATCTGCGATCTTGAGGCGCAGGTACATGATCGTGACCGCCAACTGCGGGAACTTTGGGACAGAAGCGCCGAAGAGCGGCTACGAAGACTTTGGAGAATTATCCGTACTCGTATTGCAAGACGAGAGTAATCACTGTACACAATAGCCGGACAAAACTGTAACGCTGCGGTTTGATTCTTTATAAGGAGTAAGTTAGTTTCGATACAGGTTTGGTGTAGATGGTTGCAGATACTTCGACCGATAATATAATCCCCGAGCTTAATATCCGAGACCGTGCTCCACGGGTGCTGCTGGCGTATCCCCATTCGGCCAACTGGAATGTTTCTCCGCCGTTGAACCTGGCCATGATAGGCGCCGTGCTGCGCGAGGGTGGATGCGAGGTGAGAGTTGTGGACGCGGCGGCTGAACTGGTCAAAGACGGCGCTTCGCGCCTGCAAGCGGCTCTCGATGAAATGGACCCCGACGTTGTGGCAATTAGTTTGATCGTCGGCAACTCACTGGAAGCTTACAACTTAATCGAGAAGCTGTTTTCTTCGAGGAATATTCCTCTAATCGCCGGCGGCCCTCACGCAAGCGTGCTGCCGGAAGAGGCACTCGATCATGGTGTCCATATCGTCGCGCGAGGAGAGGGGGAAATAACTACGGCGGAATTGGTCGAATGGATGAAGGGCCGGAAGGATTTAAGTTCGATTGATGGTATCAGCTACCGCGCCCGCGACGGCTCGATACGGCACAACCCCGACCGCGCTTACGTTGACGACCTCGACACCTTGCCGCTGCCGGCGCACGATCTGTTTAATCCTGATGACTATTTCTCGATCCCGGCCGACAGGATAAACGCCGGAAAGATAATATCAAGCCGTGGCTGCCCGAACCACTGTACTTTCTGCTCGAATCCGGTTTTCGGACGGAGGTTTCGATACCGGTCACCCGAATCCATTGTGGCGGAAATGGAGATGCTTAAGGAACGATACGGCATAGATCGATTCGAGTTCGTAGACGACTCCTTCACCACCAACCGGCGCCGGCTTATGGAACTGGCGTCCGTTTTACGGAAGATGCCCGATGTGACTTTCTCCTGCGTTACGCGCCTGGAAAACCTGGACGAGGAAACGGTGCCGGCATTGAGAATGGCCGGGCTTTATCGCGCACATATCGGTGTCGAGTCCGCTCGCCCTCAAACGCTTAAACGCATCCGAAAAAACATTAAGCTGGAAAAACTCGAACCGACCCTCCAACTCCTGCGAAAGAACGGTATAGACGCCGCTCTTTTCTTTATGTTCGGCTTTCCGTGGGAGAACGCCGAACAGATGCGTGAAACCAATCGCTTTATCGAACGACTCCGCCCCTTGACAAAATGGTTTAATGAAGGTGGAGTGGTCGTGCCATATCCCGGAACGGAAATTTACGAGCAATATCACGACTCGGTCGGATTTACCGAATGGTGGCTTACGTCATGGCAACCTCCCGATTCCGAGCCGTTGCACCCATTGCAACCATACTATTTCTTCCAGTATGATGAAGATGAGAAAGCTGCAATAAGAGAGGGATTGGACATAATCTTCGAGCACAACCGCAGAGAAGCCGGATTTTTAAAGGAAATCGAACGCCTGAGACAAATCATCGACGACCTCGAAAAACAGGTGCACGACCGGGATAACCAACTGCGTGAGCTATGGAACAGGAGCACCGAGGAACGCATGAAGAAAATCTTGGCGTTCGTTCGGGGCATTTTTTCGGATTGGAAGAAAAAGTAATAGTAATAGAAAGATAATCACATCAAGAGCGAAAACACTTGATTATTTTAAGAAAATACAATACCCTTAATCAAAATATCAATCAGGGAGATCCCCGCCAGGAGGAAAAAAGTGGTTAAATGGTTAAAGCACACTATACCGGCACTTGTAATCGCGGTGATAGTGACTGCATTAGCGGTTGTTGCATTCGAGTATGATGTACTCAGTGGCGCTAAACGGCAAATATTCAACGCCAAACTGCGTGTGAGGGGCCAGCAGCAGCAAACGGGTGATGTGGTTATAGCCACTATAGATAACTACAGCGTTATGAAGGATAACCTCGGCAGATGGCCCTGGCCGAGATCTTACATGAGCTATATGCTTGATACCTTGAATAAATATGGAGCCAAAGTGATCGCTTTTGACGTGTTTTTCACTGAGCCGGATGTAAATGTGCCGATATATGGGATGAGGACCTATCTGCGCACAAGCTTCGAGAGAATGGGGTTGGCTACCCCCAAACTTAAGAGGAAAAAAGCGAGAAAGGAGTTCATGGGTAACCTTAGATATTTTTACGATCGCCTTCTTGGAGCCGAGTTTGAAAGAAATCCCGAAGAAGGCAAAGAAGGCGATAAACTCGAGCAAGACTTAATCCCCGATAATTGGTTTGAAAAATCTCTCGCTCGCCACAACAATATCGTGCTCGGGTATTACTTTGAAGAACCGCATAGCCCTGAAGAGTACCTCGATGATTTAAATCACGCTTATAAAATTATCGAGGCGGATTTTAAAATCGCCGGAGTCGCCATTCCATCTTGGATAAAAAATGACAAAAAGAAAATTATCCGGTTTTTGAAAGACCTGGAAGCTCAAGAAAAAAAATATGTGCCTTACGAAACGCTCAGGCGACAGGCGCAGGAGTTCGAAACTCGCTTCGAGAAAGAAGTCGAGAGTGCGATCAAAAGGGCGGAGGCATACAATGAAGAATTGAGAGCCACCGTGGAAGGTTTTTACGGCTTCTGCCTGGATCAGATTATTCGCAATATCAATGCAAGCATGGGCTTCCTGGTCAAAAAACCCGATGAGGAAACGATGGGAATCATCGAGGAGAATCATTCCGGCATGGTAACTTCCGTTATCAAGTACAAATCTCCCCCAGATAGCATCAATCCCTTTTTGCATGCCGACAACCTGACCCCGAACATCCCTCTATTCACCCAGAAATGTAAACATTTCGGTCACGTTTTCGTGAAACCGGATCCGGATGGTGTTATTCGGAACCATATGCCGGCTATTCACTACGGTAATTACCTGTGGCCTTCGCTCAGCATGAAAGCGGCGAGCATATTTCTGAAAAAATCTCCTGAGATCAAATTGCCCCAACCCGGTCAACGTCCGGAATTGAAAATCGGAAATGTAAATATACCCCTCGATGATGACGGAAAGTTGCTAATCAATTACTTTGGGGCGAAGGAATACCCGCGATACGCCATATTTGACATTATCCAGGGATCGATTTATACAATGCCCTCATCGGAAAGCATACCCGAGTATTTCGCGGAAGCTCTCAAAACTACTCCTGAGGAATATTACAAAAAGGAGTATGGCGCAGAACCTCTCGAGGGCGATATTGAATTCATGATTACGGAAGTTAAAAAAGACGATATATTTCTCGCAACGCATATAGCACAATGGGAAGCAGAAAAATCTTTCGAGGAAAAATACGGAATGTCTCCTCATGAAGCTTTTGGAGGAAAGATAGTGCTCGTGGGCGCCACTGCCACCGGCATATACGATTTGCGGGTTACGCCCTTTAGCGAAAATACCCCCGGAGTCGAGATACACGCCCAGGTGATAGACAGCATTCTTGCGAACAAGTTTCTTAAAACACCTGAATGGACGCGCACTTACACCTTGGCGATCATGGCGGTATTTGCCGTTTTTATGGCTATTCTTTTGCCGATGATGGGCGCTGTACGCGGCGCTATAGTGACAATAATACTGCTGGCCGGGATGTTGGCCGTAGACTACTTCTATTTTTTCCTCGGCAAGGGATACTGGATGCCGGTAGTTTACCAGAGCTTACAGTTAGGCGCCTTGTTCATACTTGTGACAGTATACCGATACGCTACCGAGGAACGCGAAAAGCGCTGGATAAAGGACACCTTCGGGAGGTACCTCGCTCCGTCCGTCGTCGAGCATCTCACCGAAAACCCCGATATGATCAAGCTGGGCGGCGAGAAAATCGAGCTCTCGGCGTTTTTCAGCGACATTCAGGGATTCAGCACCATAAGCGAGCAGCTTGGGGAAGCTGAAATCCTGGTCGAACTGCTCAACGACTACCTCTCCGTCATGGCACATGTCATCGAGTCTTACGAGGGCACCATCGACAAATACGAAGGCGACTCCATCCTGGCCTTCTGGGGCGCCCCGGTGCATTTCCCCGACCACGCCATCAAAGCATGTCACGCATGCCTGGATCAGCAAGTGCAGCTCGCGGAACTCAGAGAGAAATGGAAAAAAGGCGGCAGATGGCCCGAGATCGTCTATACCGCCAAAGTCCGTATGGGCATCAACACCGGCCCAATGGTTGTCGGGAACATGGGGAGCGCAGGTCGTATGAACTACACGATCATGGGCGATGCCGTCAACCTCGCCAGCAGGCTCGAAGGCGCCAACAAAGCATACGGTACATATAACATGATCTCCGAAGACACATACGCCCAGGTTGAAGGTCGGGTCGAGGTGAGGGAACTGGATTTACTGCGCGTCGTCGGTAAAACCGAGCCGGTGAAAGTTTATGAATTGCTGGCCCGCAAGGGAGAGCTTAATCCGGACAAAACTCGTGTCGTCGAGGTCTTTCTCGAGGGGCTCGAAGCCTATAAGCGGCTGGATTGGCAAAAGGCCATCGAGCTCTTCCAGACCGCATTGAACATCGACCCGGAAGATATGCCTAGCAGGACTTACCTTCACAGGTGCAGACAGTTTATGACCAACCCGCCGCCTGAAGATTGGGACGGCGTGTTCACATTAACGGCAAAATAAGAATTCGCAACAGGAGTGTAACAACCGGTTATGGCGAAGCCAAAGGTCCAGAAAATACATGAAGAAGCTACAAAATTCTTCAGCAAGGGGAAATGGGATAAAGCTCTTGCGTTATACTCGAAACTTACAAAAATCGAGCCGAAAGAACCCAAAAACTTCCAGAAAGTCGCCGAACTTCAGCTTAAACTGGATATGAAAAAGCAGGCCATAGCGACATACAAGGAAGCGTGCGATATATATATGTCCAAAGGGTTTCTTATCCAGGCCATTGCCATGTGCAAGGTGGTAATTCAACTTGCGCCGGAAGAAAAGGAGATGGAGGACAGGCTTTCGGAACTTTACGCGAAGCGCGGCATAAGTCCCGGCGCCCATCCACCCGGTCGACCCGCTCCGGCTCCCCGCAGACCTCCCACCGCACCCGCTCGACCCAAGCCCGATACCACGACCGCGAGGCCGCGCCCTACAGCGCCGCCGCCCGAGCCGGAACCGGCACCGCCGCAAGAAGAACCCGCAGGTATTGCGCTCGAACCGGAGAAAGATGCTTCCGCTGAAGGAATCATAGAGCGCACTTCGTACGGAGCGGAAGAGGACACGCTCCCGCAAGAACACGTCGATTCACCACCGGTTTATGAACTGGACGATGACGCTGCGCCGGAAATACCTCTGGACGAATCGGACGACGAATCACTCCCCGGCATTCCAACCGATGACGACCAGACACCGATGGAAACCAAGACTTCGCCACAAGAGGAAATACAGGCGCAAGATGAAATATCAATTGAGGACGAGTTGTCACTCGACGACGAAATCCAGCCGGAAACGGCTTCTGCGGAAGAAGAAATCCCCCCGATTGACGATGAGGACGAACCTGCGGAACCGGAACCCGACAAAGTTTGGGATATCTCAGATGGTCTGGAAGCGGATACGGACGGCGGCATAGAGATAGATGTCATGGGCGACATGGATGAATCGGAGGAGGTGGTGGAAGAGGAGACTCCGGCCGAACAGCCTGTGTTCGATTTAAGCGAGGAAATGGGAAAAGAGGAAGTGATCTCTGATCTGATCGACGAGGGCTGGGAAGATGAGGAGGAAGAAGCGCCTCCGGCGCCTCCTTCGGGAGATGCTCTTTTGGACGAAAGCGATATCGAAGATGCGACGTTCTTCCCGGAAATACCTCTCTTTTCCGATTTGGCTCAGGACGAATTCACAGAGGTAATCAGGAAACTGAAATCCAACTCGTTTAATAAGAACGAGATAATAGTAAAAGAAGGCGATGAGGGAGACAGCATTTTAATAGTGGCCAGTGGTCGCGTTGAAGTGTACAAAGAGATAAAAGGACGCGATCCCATATCTTTGGCGACCCTTCAAGAGGGAGATTTTTTCGGGGAGTTCGGTTATTTCTCGTTAAGCAAGCGACAGGCATCGGTCAAGGCGGTGGAGGATTGCGATTTATTGGAAATCACACGTGAGGACATGGAAAACGTTGTGCGACGCTTCCCCGGAGTCGAGAGCGTTCTGGAGAAATTTTACCGAAGCCGTGTCATCGAAAACCTTCTTGCCACCAGTCCTCTTTTCCTCGATCTTGATGCGGACCATCGATCGGAAATCGCCTCGAAATTCAAACTCGAAGAGTTTCGCGAAGGCGCCGACATCGTGAAGGAAGGCGATGAGGGCGACACGATGTACCTTATCAGATCGGGAAACGTGCAGGTTCATACTCAAAACCCGATGGGCGAAAAAATAATATTAGCCGAACTCGGCCCGGGAGATTTCTTCGGAGAAATAAGTCTTCTGGCAGGGAAACCTCGTACAGCGACCGTAACCGGCGCGAGCCCGATGGTTGAACTCATGTCGTTCAACAAGGACGATTTGGATGCATTGATCGATGAGGTCCCTTCCATCGGGGAAAAGCTTCAAGAGATGGTCGAGGCACGTACAGAAGATACCGTTAACAAGGTATCATTCCTCGATCTCGACGAGGATGACCTGGAAATCGGCAGCCTTATCTAAAAGGAAATAGTGATGGCCCAAAAAAGACAAAACGCCGAAAATCCGCAATCTCAGATACGGAAAACAACCAGGCAATTGAAAAAACTTGAGAAGGAATTCAGTAAAAGCGAGCGCGGAGCCACCGACGCCAAGCTGAAAGCGGCGGACCTGGAAAGACGAATACGAATGATGGAAACCGAGCGCGACATTTACCGCCAGGTCGCACGCGTAACGGGGAAAAATTTCGATCTCGACAAGCTGCTCGGGCACTACATGGAACTGATCCTGTACGCCACAAAAACGGAAGCGGGCACTCTTTATTTGCTGAATGAAGCAATCAACGAATTGGAATTTCGTGTGGTTCGCGGCCCGGCACGCAGTGAGCTCGAGGGGCGCACGATGCCCGCAACCGAAGGTATTGCAGGGTGGGTTGTACGGACCGGAGTACCGTACGTATCCACCGATCCGAAGCGGGATTCGAAATGGTCGCGGCGGATAAGCAAGGAAATCAAGTTCGACACTCATGACATCCTCTGTGTCCCACTTAAAACCAAACATCGCACCCTTGGCGGCGTCGAGGTCATAAACAAGGAAGGAGAAGAGCCCTTCGGCAGGTCCGATCTTGATGCTCTTACCACTCTCGCAGGCCAGATCGCCGTGGTTTTGGAAAACGCGCATCTCTTTGACCAGTCCCGCCGTCAGGCGCAACAATTCGCCACACTGGCCGAACTCAGCGCCATACTCAACTCGAACCTCGAAACGAAAAAAGTGCGCACATTCGCCATGAAAGCTATCACTCGCCTTTTGGAATGCGAGGTAGGGAGCTTGCTCATGGTGGATCATGAGAAGAACGAGCTTTACTTCGAGGTGGCACTGGGCGAAAAGGGCGACGTGGTCAAGGAAATTCGGCTGAAAATGGGCGAAGGTATAGCCGGCTGGGTTGCTGAGAAGAGGGAGCCGCTGCTTATTCCCGACACGTCAAAAGACAAACGATGGGCAAGCCGCTTCGATAAGAAGAGCAAGTTTCAAACGCGCAACATGGTATGCGTACCGGTATGCAGCCACGACAAAGTCATTGGGGTGATGCAGGCTATAAATAAAAAGGAAGCTTCCTTCGACTCGCAAGACCTCGATTTACTTGTAGCGCTCAGCCACCCCGTTGCTATCGCTATTGAAAACGCCAACCTTTACGAAGAACAGCGCCGGATGTTTTTCGAGACCGCCGAGGCGCTGGCGGAAGCCATTGAAAAGCGGGACCCATATACCGGCGGGCATACAAATCGCGTCAGCGAATACTCCGTAGCAACCGCAAAATATCTACCCTTGACCGACGACCAGCGTTATTGGTTACACCTAGCGGCAATTCTGCACGATGTCGGAAAAATCGGAGTTTCGGAAAAAGTGTTGAACAAACCCGGGAGATTAAACGACAAAGAGTTCAAAGAGATGCGGAGGCACCCTCAGTACGGATATGATATATTACACCACATCAAGAAGATGGATAACATTATTCCCGGCATGAGAGGCCATCACGAGCGCCCGGACGGAAAAGGATACCCGGACGGGCTTAAAGGCAATAAAATACCGCTGATCGCAAGGATCATAGCCGTTGCCGATACGTTCGACGCAATGACCACCGACAGACCGTATCGGAAAGCGTTAACCGACGAAGAGGCACTTAAGGAACTGAGAAAATATAAGGGAAAACAGTTCGATCCTCAAATTGTTAAAGCCTTTTTGAAAGCTTACAAAAAAGGGGAAATAGTATCGCAAAACAGGGACGTTTGACAGTGACCCAAGCATCGGATATAATTCGCTTCGTCATTCCTCGGCGAAAGGACAGGGTAACAATAAACCCGAGGAGGTTTTTTAATGGGTAACGAAGAAGTTCTCTTCCAGAGAATCGGCAAGGAACTTCCGGCCGGAACCATAATCTTCCGTGAGGGAGAAACGGGCCGGGAAATGTACGTCATCCAGAGCGGAAAAATAAACATCACCAAGAAGATTCGAGACGTCGAGAAAGTGTTAGCCACTATCGGCCCGGGAGACTTCTTCGGCGAGATGAGCACTCTCAACAACAAGCCGCGCTCCGCAAGCGCCGTAGTCGTCGAAAGTGCGAAGCTTCTGGTGGTCGAGCCGAAGATGTTCGAGAGCATGATAAGAAACAACGTCGAGATAGCAATCAGGATTATCAAGATGCTCGCCAAACGTCTTCAGGACGCCGATCACCAAATCGAAAATCTGTTGCTGAAGGACGCTAATTCCCGTGTCGTCCACACCTTGGCCCAATTGGCGGACACCCAGGGAACCAAGGTGGAAGGCGGCATAAAAATCAATGTCACCGTGGCCGACATTGGATCGCGAACCGGACTCGATGAAGCTCAGGTTAACGAGGTCCTCGATAAAATCGTCAAGGCCAAGCTCGGCGAGGTTCAGTCCGACTGCATTGTCGTTGCGGATGTGGACAAACTCCGAAAGTTCCTCGAATTCCTGGCGCTCAAAGAACAATTCGGGGAATTGTAGGTATCTGACGACATTCAACCGGTTGGAGTTCAACAATGATAATTCGAGTACTCGGTTGCTATGGGAACGAGTATCCCGGCCACCGGACAACATGCATACTTATAAACAAAACCATCACCTTGGATGCAGGCTCCATTACCAATTCTCTCAAAGTCTCCGAACAGGCTAAAATCCGACATTTGTTGATTACCCATGCGCATCTCGACCATATACTGGATATAGGTTTTTTGGCCGATAACATCATCGGCCGAATAGCGCAACCGGTCGAGATAATCGGCATACGGAGCGTTCTGGACAATCTGATGAAATATGTCCTCAATGATCGTATATGGCCCGATTTCACGAAAATACCTACCCGGGAAGCCCCTGTACTGAAACTCAGAAAAATAAAGCAGCGCGACAAGTTCAAGCTCGAAGGAATCAACATAAGGTCAGTGCCTGTAAACCATACCGTGCCTACTACCGGCTATATTCTCAGTGAGCCATCATCGGGAACCATTGCGTTTTCGAGCGACACCGGCCCAACGCGCGAGATATGGAATGCCGTAAACCGTGCCCAAAAACTGAAAGCGGTTTTCATCGAATGCAGCTTTCCCAACAGACTTCAAAATATCGCCGATGTCAGCGGTCACCTCACACCGCAGACAGTGGCCTCCGAACTGAAAAAAATTAAAAACCTCGACCGCATCAAAGTTTTCCTGCACCACATGAAACCTATTTACCTCAAAGAAATCGCTAAAGACGTTAAAGCCCTCAAAATAAAAAACGTATCCATTCTGGAAGCGGGTCAAAAAATTAAAATATGAAGTGTGAAGTATAATGTAACTTCATACTGTTAGAAAAGTATTGGTTCCGACAAATCGAATGAAGTTTGGAAAGATATTTTTCGCTGCCCGTCTTTTGTTTTTATCATTAAAGCTTGAAATCTTTTTCACTCTCTTGGCGTTTAGCTGTATTTGCAGTTGTGATCGCTTCTCTTCGGTACAATCACCCAACGTGCTTGTAATAAGCATCGAGTCGCTTCGATGGGATCATGTCGGTTGCCTGGGTTATTCCAGGCCCATCACCCCTAACATGGATCGGCTTGCCGTATCCGGCGTATTATTCGAAAAAGCTTACGCTCAGTGCTCCTGGACCAAGCCTTCGATAGCGTCCACATTTACCTCGACTTACCTTTCATACCACGGGGTGACCAATCCGCCGCCGCCTGCGCTCGAAAGCCCCGCTTCAGACGACGAAAATACACAAACATTCCCGGTATTGCGGGACGGCTTTCGCACCATGGCCACCTTTTTTTCGGCAAGAGGATACCGTTGCCACGGTTGGACCGGTAACAGGCACCTATGGAAATCGTTTGGTTTTGGAAAAGGTTTCGCTCAATACAGCGCCCGCATCTCGACCGACAACGGCGTGCTGGAACGTGCGAAGGGAATCATTCACACGGGCCGGGAACCGTGGTTTATTTTCATACATTTCATGGCGCCCCACTGGGAATATTCCCCACCGCCGCAATACCGAAATTACGACCGCTATCCTCAGGCGCTGTCCATAAAAGGGGATAACTGGCGCCAAATTTGCCAAGGGAAAATACGCTTATCCCCCCGGGACGTTGAGCACAACATCGCACTCTACGACGGTGAAATCGCTTATACCGACCATATGATGGGCCGCCTGCTTGACGCGCTCGATAAAAAAGGATCACGCAAGCGGACCATTATCGTGATCACAAGCGACCATGGCGAGGAATTTCTCGAACACGGCGGTGTCGGGCATGGCCGGTCCCTTTATGAGGAGGTAGTGCGCGTTCCATTGATAATCGCCGGACCCAAAGTACCGCGCGGCCGAAAAATCAAACATACCATACAAAACGCTGACATCTTTCCCACCCTGGCTCACCTCTGCGGTTTTCGGCCTCCGAAGGGGTTACAGGGGTTGAACCTCACTCCGTTCATCAGCGAAAAGGCGAAGAAACCGCCGAGGAAGTACATATACTCCGAAGTGGTAAACTTGCACGCGGTGATAGGATCGAGGTTCAAATACCTTTTCGACCCGGAAGTGGACCGCGAGGAACTCTACGACATCATCGAAGACCCATCCGAACGGAATAATCTGGCCGAAGTGCCCAAGTACCGAAAAATCAAGGCCGCCTTTGCAAAACACGGGCGCGACCGGCTGGACCGAAACCGCCGTTTATCAAAAAAAATGGGCAGGCCAAAAACGGTCAGGATGCCGGAAAAGATATTTAAAGACCTGCGGGCACTGGGATATTTAAAATAGCCTACACCGGTGGGAAATTGACTTTCCCCTACCCCGCTACTACCATTCCGTTTTGAAAAGAAGCCATGGTAAAACTTAGTGAATTAAAAGGCAGCGTCATCAAGCCCGGCCTCGAGACGGTCACAAAACTGCTTGACCGGCTTGGCAACCCGCAACTCGAATACAAGTCCATACACATCGCCGGGACCAACGGTAAGGGCAGTTGTGCCGCGATGCTGCGAGAAATGCTTATCCGCGCCGGATACCGAACCGCCATGTATTCATCGCCACACCTGCACCGATTCAACGAGCGAGTAACCTTGGATCACGACGAGATTTCCGATTCCGACATCGCCAGGCTCGAAGAAGTGGTGAGCGAGGCCGCTGAAGGAATCGAGCCTACTTATTTCGAGTTTACCACCGCGATGGCTTACCTGTACTTCGCCGAGAAGCTGCCGGACGTGGCCATTGTCGAGGTCGGCCTGGGCGGAAGGCTTGATGCGACCAATCTCGTTGATTCCCTCGTAACGGTGATAACGCCCATATCAATGGATCACCAGGAATTTCTCGGAAACGATCTTACAAGCGTTTCGCGCGAGAAGGCGGGGATAATGAAGCCCGGGATAAAAGCTGTTGTGTCCCGGCAACAATCGGAGGCCATGTCGGTAATCGAGTCGCGCTCGAGCGAGATCGGCGCGCCGATTGTGATCGAGGGTCGGGAATTCCACTCCGACGACGCTAATTATCCTTTCTTCGATTTTTACGGGCGTTTTATGCGTCTTGAGGGGCTTCGTTGCGGCCTTATGGGTCGTCACCAGGTGCAGAACAGCGCGATGGCTCTGGCAACGGTGGAAGTGCTCATCGAAAACGGGTTTGACATTCCCGATAAAGCACTCCGCGATGGAGTGACATTAGTGAAATGGCCCGGCAGGCTCGAGCTGCTGGACGGAGACCCGCCGATATTGCTGGACGGCACACACAACCCCGGCGGAGCCGAGGTGCTCACCCGTACTATTGAGGAGGAATTCCCGGGCCGAAAAGTCCGCCTGATCTTCGGGATGCAGGTAACCAAAGATCTCGACACATTCCTATCTATCCTCGAACCGATTATAGAAGTTGTGCACGCCGTGCCCCTGCGGGACATGGAATACTACGCCCCCGGTGAAATCGCAGCAGCCGCGCGGAGGCTCGGTATCAAGTCCCTGGCCCACGAAACGGTCGAAGAAGCACTGGATAGCGCCGCCGGCTCGGGCGACATGGTACTGGTGACGGGTTCTCTTTACCTGGTGGGCGAAGCCCGGGAGCTACCGGGCGGGGTTGGGTGAAATGCGGCATCGGGTATTCATCAAAACGGGTCGGGCAGCCGTTATTCTCGTATTTCTCGCCTCATGTTTTATCACTCGGACGGCGCACGCGCAGGGGTTTATTCCGACCCAACTCGAAACTTACTCCGGCTCGCTAAACATATCCGCCGACAAAATTGTTTATTGGCGCAAGGAAAACCGTTATCTCGCCGACGGCAACGTGGTGGTGGTTACCGATCGCTTCACGCTTACTTGTGCCCAATTAGAAGTAAACAACGAAACCGGCGACGTCGAGGCGCGCGGGGGAGTGCATATAACAGGTGATGAAACCACCGTCGAGTGCGAATCCTTCGCATTCAACACCAATTCCGAACAGGGCACGCTGGTCAAGGGAACGCTGTATATCGCCGATACCCATTCGACCATCGGTGCGGAAAAAATCGAGAAAATCGGCCCGGGAACTTATGTAATAGAAAACGCCACCTACACCTCCTGCATATGCAAAAAGGGCCGTAAACCGGACTGGTCGATTACAACCAAGCGAATAGACCTCGAGGAGGAAGGTTACGCAAGAGCAAAGGGAGCGACATTTCGCATAAAAGACACTCCCATATTTTATGCCCCGGCGGCCATCTTTCCCGTAAAACGAAGAAGGCAGTCGGGGTTACTGATACCCGAAGCGGGCTACTCGTCACGACACGGCTTCGAGTTCGCACTGCCGTTTTACGTCGCCGCAGCGCGATGGTGGGATTTTACGGTCACCCAAAGGTACCTCCAGCAGCGCGGCGTCAAGCAGGAGTTGGAGGTGAGATGGGTTAGGAGGCATGGCCGCGAGGGAAAGCTCGAGGCTTATTACCTCGACGACTGGAAAGAAGACGAAAACCGGTGGGCCTGGGTATACACGGGGCGCGTGCCTTTGCCGCTGGGAATCGAGTGGCGACAGGACTTAAGATGGATATCGGATAACGAATATGTGAGAGATTTTCGTGAGGATGGCCTTGTCGAGTCCAGGTCGAGATCGCTGGAGAGTCGTGTCATTTTCGACCAGCCCTTCGGCTGGGGCGAGGTTTCAGTGTTCTTGCGCGGTATAAACGATCTGCAGGGCGATGACATCGGCTCGCAATACGGCTATTCCGACACAGATGGCGATCAATCCTATCAATTGCCCCGCGCATCATTGACGACCTCGCTGGTGCGGATTCCGCATACGCCGGTTTATTTCGGCGTTACGAGTGTTTTCGATAACTTTTACCGCGACTCGCCTACCGGAGTATTGGAACACAGCGATGAGTACACCCAACGCGCCGATCTTTATAGCTTCCTGACAACCACGTTTACACCCTACCCCGGCGTTTATATCGTCCCGGAAGCGGGATGGCGCGGAACCGGATGGTGGGAGGCGGGCGGAGACTACGACCGATCGACGGCGATTGGCAAAGCGGAAGTGGGATTGCGGCTATACCGCAAATGGCAAGACCGCTATAAACATACCGTCGAGCCGAGGGTGCGGTATGTGATTATGCACGATCTCGGATCGGACTTGCCCCCTCCGCTGGATTTTACGGATACGTTGGGTGATTACGAAGTGATCGAGCTGAACCTCGACCAGCGGTTTTTTGTCCGGCGCACCGACAAATGGGGCGCTGCGCGTGGCCTTGAGATCGTTCAGCTCGAGGTTACACAGCACTACCACCCCGATGACGGCACATGGCGCATGCTCAGAGGACAGCTTGGCGTACGCGTTTCTCGTATGCTTCAATTCGACGCCGACTCAAATTACGACCTTGAAGAAGGTGCGTTACAATATGCCGCAACAGGCTTCACACTCGAAGACAAACGGGGCGACCGCGCGGAGATTTCATACCGCTACCAGGGCGAAGATGAGTGGCAATTCCTCAAAAACCGTCTCCGGCTACCCATTACGCCCGCTGTCGCGCTGACCTACTTTAACTTCGTAAACCTCACGGAGGGAACGTTCGCCGATCATGGCGGCGGCGTCATGCTCACACCAATGTCAAAATGCTGGTCCCTAAATGCCGAAGTCAGCTATCACACCGACCCGGATGAATTACGCGCCAATCTCAAACTCAATCTCTTCGGACTGGGCGCAAGCGAACCGCGCTGAAATGTAAAAGCATAGTTCTGTTGTCAAGGCGAGGTTTTCCTTCTGACAAAGAAAAATATCCCGCGGTTTTAACCTGTTTATCCCAGATTTTGCGTTTGACATTCGAACAAAGATCAGCTGCTTTCGTTATTTGGCTTTAATATCGGATACTTACAATGCACTTTTCAACTGCAATGCAGTTAAAAACAACACTATTCAGTGCGACGGACAAGGGATTTAAATCCCTTGTCTGACCCGATATTTACCTTGTTTCTATCTTCAACTGCAAAATCTGGGTTTATTCTAAATTTTAGCTAACTCTTATCGCCCAAAAGTGATTGTGGTTTATTTTTATCAATCTTCGGACAAAAAGTATCCTTCCGGAAAATGCGGATGCCATGGCAGGCAGCGACTTTTTCCTTTTTTCTTTCCCGTTTTTATCAGTGGCGGGTGATCCTCGATGTTTAGAAATTCGACTTGATCGCCCGGCTTGAAGTTCGGTGCAGGCGCATAAAAGAGTACCGACGTTTTTAATTTTTCGGCACCCATAGCCGCAAAATCGCTCCAGGTGTAGAAGAAACCTATCTGCCCGGGGTATTCCTCAGGCGGATCCGGGGCGCCGACGTCATCGCAGTATCGGTTGACATCACCGATATTGTAACCCTTGGTTGGGGGAGCGTCATTTATTACTCTGTTAAGATAAGTTCCATGACTTCCCGTTACTACGTGCCAATCTGACGGACCGAGGTCGAGTTTTTTTTCCTCGGGGCTCATTTTGCCGTCTATTGTCACTCCTCTCAGATTGTTGGAACTGTAGAACTTCATACCGTAAGCTTCAGGCGACAAATCGACTCCGACAGCCACAATCCAATGCTTTAGAATCTTTTTAACGGCTGCCGGAAGTCTGAATATCGTGGGTCCCTGGCCATAGGACTCATAATAAATCTCCATGACGAGTCCTGCGGGGATTTTGATCTTACCCATAAACCTGAAGAAAATTCTCCCCACCCTTATCACTCTTATAGGACCATCCTTGTAACGGAAAATCTCCATGCCGGTGTCTTCCTCGTTGAAGCTGATCTTCAAAGGAGGCAATGCCAGCTCGAAGTGCATCCTGATTTTCAGCCGATCGACAAAATCCACGCTGCCACCAAGAGGTTTTCTGGTAAGAAGTTTTGTGAAGTGTATATCCTCTTCACCCGGAGTGTATCCGTTGATATAGACCCGGGTGACTATTTGCTCGTTTTCTTCATCCCATTTCGCATAGTCCCCCTTTGCCCGGGCAGGGGGCACATCGAATGCAAACAGGTAGACCCATCCTTTCCCGCCTGTCAGAGGGTCAATAATCTCTATCTCTTCGAATTTGCGAAATCCGGCTACCCATTCATCATTCGACACTCTGGCTCCGGTATCGAAACTCATAAAGACAAGCTCGTCCTGGGGGCTTAGAAGCCCGTCGCCCTCTTTTGTATTAGGTTTCGGGCCCTGAGGAAGGATGTAGGTATCGCGGTTTGGCGTAAGCTCATCTATCTGAAAGGGTATGAGCTTCAGGCTACCGTCGTGGTAAGCATAAAGCCGCAGGTTTTCGATTTTTTCGCCCAGAAAAACCGGGAGCAACTCGCCGCCGACGATGATGCCGTCGCGAGTACGGGAGAAACTCTTTTTCTCCAAAACCTCTGCATCCGCTTGTTGCGCAATAAGTAGCACGATGCAGACCAAGGAACACCATACTGTTTTTCCAAAGAATTTCATATTGAACCCTTTCTTAAAGAAGGTCTAAGTCTGAAGACCGAGACCTTAAGCCTTGGGCTTTAAATTAATCAACCTCTCTTATAGACTATGCCGTATCCGGCCGGGGGATATGTAAATTCAATGGCGTCGAAATCGCACACGGTGTAACAGGAAGCGCATTCGGTGCAGTACAGTTTGTAATCCTTATTCAACTCTGCCTTATTGTCTCGTATTTTCCAGAGGTCCATCCCGCAAATTATCACACAGTTGCGGCACCCGACGCATTTTTCCGGGTCGACGCTGATGAAATCCACTGGCGACGGATTAACGGTAACCAACTCTCTTTTTTCAAGGATTATCTCACTCATGACTGTCCTCCGGTCATCCCGCCTTTCATCATGGGCGCTAACATGGGAGCCATTTTCTTGATCCCTTCGATGAAATTCTTGATTTTATCTCGAGACGCCTCTTCGGCAATCGGGAAATAATACCGCGCCAGAAACATCAATTGCGGAATCATTTCCACCAGAATGCCCGGCACTCGCAACATCCCCTCGGCATGAGGCTCGGCCATTGTCAGCATACCGTAAAACATGGCGTCGGCAAGGTTATCGAAAAGATCGTAGAATGTTTGCGAAGTCCATTGGCTGAAAAAATCCCGAAGCACTGCTCCGGAGGTGAAATCGACACCGACCGGCGACGTTTTGAGTTCCACCATGTATTGTTCCAGGTATTTCTTCGAGAAGTCCTTATCGTTATGCGCGCGGACGGCCACCTGTGCTGCAAGGCGCGATGAATACATGGCCTGCCACACGCCTTCCGCCATAAACGGCTCGGGCACGCCGGCCGCGTCGCCACCGAGCATCAGGCCTCCGGTGTATATTCTTTCCGGAAAGGATTTTAGCCACGGCAGGAAATGCAGTTGCCATTCCTGCGGCTCGGCCCTTGTGGCTTTTATCAACCGCTGAACGAAGTCCAATTTCAGGTTGTCTCGAGCGGATTTTGCGGAAAGGTTTTTACCCGCTTCAATTTCCGATTGCAGGGTTTTGGCCGGGCGCGAACCTATATGGAACCCATCGCGGAAAATGCACACATACCCGCCACGATCCGGCCCCATGAATATGTGCACGTTGGTGTCACCGCAATACTCGGCGATACGATCGGGGTCGGCCTTGAAGTCGATGGTGGCCAGAACGGTTACGTCGTCTTTTCTCCATTTTTTACGCAGCCCGGCCTTTTGCGCCATCAGGGAATGAGCGCCGTCGGCCGCGATCACCACCGGAGCGCGGTACTCGTTCCCGTCACCGTCGACCACTCCGACCACGTTGGTGCCATCACGGATGACATCGGCGGCGAGCGTTTTGAGCTTTAAATCGGCGCCGGCGGCCACCGCTTTATCCGCCATCCACTGGTCGAACTCGGGCCGGTACATCATCTGAATCATAAACTCGCTTGCCTGTGGATAGCTGTTGCGCTTGGGCGGTGTGAATCCCCATATCATGCGGTCGCCGTTTTGCGGCATTGGTTTGACGATGTGCATCACCCCGAATTTTGTCGGCCATTTCGATGGTACGTCAAGATCGTGGATGTAGTCGAAATCCCGGTACGCTTTCGGCGACAACCCGAACCCGGAAGAGTTCTTCTCGCCGCAGAAATTCCCTCGCTCCAGCATCACAACCTTTAGGCCGTTGTCTGCAGCCTCCTTGGCGGCGGCGCTCCCTCCCGGTCCCCCTCCGACAACGACCAGGTCATAATTGTTGTTACTCATCATACTCCCCCTTTTGTTATTAGTTTATTACTCCAAGCACTTTAAGAAGAGGCTGTAGGTAAGAAGAAAAACCGCCGCCTGCTATTACTATATCATATCGCGCCATTTTTAACTCCTGTTTTCTTTATTCAAAAGTGATTTTTTCTTATGTTTGAATCTCGTCTATGGATGGCACATACCATTCCTCGTCTCCCGTAGAGTTAGGATCAAATGCTTTTTTAATTTTGGCCTGCCAGAGGTGATAATTAAAAAGTTTGGGACCGTATATCTTCCATGCGCCCGGCGGCAAGTTTGAAAGCCCAAGGCCCAGGGTATGCTCGACGGTGGATTCCGCCGATTCCTCGAGATACCTTTGGCGTCCTTCGGCTCTTCCGTCACGCCGATCAAACATGGCGGCAGTTTCACAATGGCCCCAGTTGGCCGTCCCTTCGTATATTCCACCCCACCCGATGTCGGACATATCGTCCTTAAAATAATCCTCGTCTATGAACTTCTGCTTGACCTTCATTGCCACTTCCGCTTGTTTAATTGCGTTGTCGTATTCCATGGGGCTGCCATAACTGGTAAGGAAATCTCCACCCGCCCGGAAAGTCAATGCCGTCAGAATGGATCGGACACCCATTGTCCACCACCAGAATCCATAACCGGGCGTTTTAGTAAGATCGAGAAGTATACATCCGGTTTCAAGGGTGATTTTCCTTAAGACCTTTTCCTGATATTCCACCTCTCTTTTGGATTCGGAACTCAACAATGCAACACCCAGATGTTCGAAGGCTTTAAACATTGTTCGTAAGGCTTTGGATTCAAATATCCTGTCACCGGCTCTGGGTATAAACAGGTCAATCCCCGCATTTAAAGGGCTTCTACAGAACCAGTATGCAATTTCGGCGTTGCCTATCTTGTATGCGAGATCGGCGAATTTTTCAAAACTCGGGGCAACGATCCAGAACATTTTTTCCGTCTCCGGAACTTCCGTCTGAACGTCCATTAAAACCCCATCAACCTTCGGCTCTTTGGGTCCATACCAGGGGTAAAGCTTGATGGCACACTTGGTGAACACCCCGAGAGATCCTTGTGTACCCGAGAATCCCCTCATGATACCTCGAAGACCTGGACCCGGCCCGTCCCCGCTGAACCATCCCGCATTGCAACCGGGCGATCCAAGCTTTAACACCTCGCCATCCGGTAATACCCATTCCACGCCGAGCGGGTTGCGACCTCCATAGCCGGTTGAAAGGCCCGTTCCTCCATAACCCCATCCTGAGGTAGTGCTTGCTAGAATGGAAGTATTGGGACCGGCGCCGATTATATGGCAATTCAGGCCCACCTTCATGGCTTCCGCCTGAAGCTGGCCACAACAAACATAAGGCTCTACCACGGCGTATTTGTTCTTTTCGTCGAGTTCGATGATCTTGTTCATGCGACGCAGGTCAATTTGTAACTCGCCCTCTTCCGAAGGACCGCCCCATGCAGCCCAGCCCGTACTGTGAGCCTTGAATTTTACTCCATACTTATTGCATATTTTAACGATGGCCTGAACGTCCTCCGTAGTCTCGGGCAAAGCAACAGCCGCCGGCCGGGGTATCCATTTCTGAGCGGTCAGGCTGAATATGGGCTGCCAGGCGTAACCGTCCAACACTCCCGGCTCCTGGGAGATATTATTTTCGCCTAGCACGTTTTCCAATTCGCCGTACATATCTTTTGGAAGCAATTTCATTCTATTTCCCTTCCATAGACATCGCGAGAATATCAATCACGTCGTAAACTTTCATATCCTCACCGCTTTCCTCGATCTCGTCATTAAAAACCCTCTCACACCAGGGACAGGCAGTTACTATTGCCTCCGCTCCCGTAGCCTTCGCTTCCACTATCCTGTCCTTTGCGGTCCAACTTGCAAACTCGGGATATGCTTCATATACTCCCCCGCCCGCACCGCAACACCAACTGTATTCCCTGATCCTCTCCATCTCCACAAAATCCATACCCGGAATGGAATTGATAATATTTCTGGGCGGATCGAATATTCCCATATTACCCGTCTGTTTGAATTTAACGGGCCTGAGCAGTTTATTATCCCCACTCCAGCCGGATTTATATATTTCCCCTCTTCTGCCGAGATGGCAGGGGTCGTGGTAGGTTACACGCATGGGAACATTCTTTTTTGGCCGGAGTTTATTTTCCTTGATAAGCGAATCCGCATACTCCGTGGTGTGCAGAATTTTCACACCTAGGTCCAGCCCATTCTTGGGATAGAGATACTTGAAAGTGTAATAGCAATCGGAACACGGAGTTACCAGCAACTTTGCCCCGGAGGCTCTTACCCTGCTTGCCATGTCTTCAGCATAATTCCTCATTTCCCCCTGGTAACCAATTTCAAATGCTCTCCCGCCACAACAGGCCTCTTCTTTGCCGGCTATTCCGACGTCCGCTCCCGAATTCCTCAGCAATACAACCCAGTTGCGCACGGAATCCCTTAAATCCTCATCGTATGAAAATCTGCATCCGGCATGAAAAAGTACATCCACTTCTTGAGTATTGACGTCAACCAAATCAAGGCCATCCGCCCATTTTCCGCGATCACATTTTTGCATGCCGAGCGTATTGTCTTCCCGCTTCATGGAATCAATCATGAATTGGTGTTCGGGCAGGATCAGTCCCTCTTCAACACACTTTGCGCGCAGCGCAAGAAGAACATCGGCAAGATCAATGTCGTCCCTGTAGGCCTGGCATGAAACCTGGCACGCGCCGCAAAGCTGGCACTTGTATATGATTTCCGATATGGCCTCGTTAAGCTCGCTCCTGCCTTCCAAAATTGAGTTGGCAATAATCATTTTGCCGCCACCGGAAAATGCGTGAAAATTGTACCTGTCCACCGAAGGGCAGACCTTGGCAAACCGCCAGCTCTTTATCTGGGCCATGGGTATCCACTTGCACAGGGAACATCTCGAACAGCCCTCCATATCGTTTTTCAACGCCGCCAGTCGGCTCATGCCCGAACCCCCTTTCCGAAGCAAAGTTTGCCGGGGTTAAGAATTCCATTCGGGTCGAATATATCCTTCATCTTTTTCAATGCGTTTGCCGTATCCGGACATTTTTTATAGATCATATCCGCCCAGGCTCCGTAAGGCCTGGAAAAAAAACCTCCCTTATCAATACACGCCCTGCTCGCACTATTGAGAAGGGCCTTGACCCGTTCGGTCTCTTCGGAATTTTCCGGGTCATACATAAGGCTGAACTCGATGTGACACCCCGTTCCATGCCTGATCGGCTGTATGTATATTCCGAGGTTTTCTTTTGGTAATCCGTACTCCGCGATTTGAATATCCATAACTTCGATAAACTCGGAAGTTCTATCGAGAGTGGTCAGAAAGAACAGATCCACACAGCCGCCTTTCAGTCGCAGCTTCCAGAACGGCTCATCGCTGGGCCTGCAAATGACGTCCATCAACTTAATCGCCGATATCCCTTCGATATGTTGCGTGGGTGTTACGGCGAATTCCCGAGCAATCTCCCCAAGATCGTCTTCTAAATATCGCACGCGCTCTTCCGGGAAATGGTCGAGGCCCGATATCGAGTATATGAGCACCCACGGGGGCATATCCGTGCTATCCTTTCCATAGATGGCTGCCAGATCAGCGCCGTTCAGGATGAGACAAAGATCGGGAATTTTACGCCATAGTATCTTGTAGGTGAAGTCAATCAACTCATCCGGACTTTGCCCGGCCACAAAAAAGCCTTTCCTGATTTTGTGCATAAGCTCCAACTTGATCGTCGCCCATGTTGCGATGGCGAATGCGCCCTGAGACCCCTGAATCAACCTTGCAATATCCGTCTGGGCCGGGCCCATTGGCATTTTTTGAGCCTGACCGGCGGCCCACTGCTCTTCCAGCGTTCCGGGACCCGCCGCATTACCCGTCCTGAACATTTCTCCGTTACCGAAAATCAATTCGAGACAGCCTAACGGATCCGTCGCGTCCCAATTATACTTGGGACCGGTTGTGGGCTCTCTATCAAGAAGGCTTGCCACAACGGACTTCGTCTTCTTCGGATGCAGGGGCATTTCCACTCGTAACCCTTCTTTTTCCACCGCTGCCTGCAGGTCGCCGAATGTAACTCCCGGTTCGATCATTGCCACCTTGTTGCGCTTGTCGATTCGCACTATGGATTTCATTTCCGAAAGATCAGCAATCACGGCGCCTGGAACACCCGGCACGGTGTCGCCTTTGAAACGCCGCCCCTGGGAGGAACAGGGGATCAACGCAAAACCGTCTTCATTAGCCAACATAACAAGCTTCTGAACTTCCTCCAGGTTACGGAGTTTTACAATAAATTCGGGCACCTCACCCAACACGAAACTCGAATCGGACCCGTATCTTTCCAAAGCTTCCTTGTCTGTAATTATGCGATCATTACCGACTATTCGTGCAATATTTTCTTTATTTCCCATAATCAATATTCCTCTTCCACCTATTTGTTCAGAATGCGTTTCTTCGTTCGTTTGAACATCATCGCAGCCATCCATTTGAATAGAGGAGGCTTCCGGTCAAGGAAGGCACTTGTAAGGATATCCAGCATTTTATTCATTTCTTCCGAATCAACCTCATCGAAAACCCCGCACATAAATTCGGAAACCGCCTCGGAATCATTAGCATGGATACCATTGACGAGGGTGGTAGTTCCGTTCATGGCCTTTCCCAGATCATGGCCGTATTTATTGGCGGATTTGCCGTCCAAGACGGGAACGAGAAATTTCGAGCCGATTGAAATAAACGCTTTAAGGGCCTTTCCAACTTTACGTAGATTTTCCACCAGATCCATTCTCATGGCCGTTACGTTTTCCGTGTCTCTGTCGGCTTTTTCCATAACGGCCGTAATAAATGGATTTAACAGAGTCAACAGTATCGTTATCCCCTCGAGCACCTCTTCGTCCGTAATATCCGGCATGATCCCATATATTTTTTCCAGCGTATCATCAACCGTCGAAAAATCCTCCATTTCAGTGATTGAATCCTCAAGATCGGCGTACATCAAAGCCTGATCCTCATATTTCTTATCAGTCAGGGTTGTTGAAAGCCTGAGGACCTCATCAAGCATGCCGGTTTTATATGCAGTCTCCAGAAAATCCCATAATACTTTGGTTTGTCCTTCCATGGACGTCTCTCCTCATACGAAGGTTTAATTGAAACTATAATCTCGTTCCCATGAACCTCGTGAATTTTCCACAAGATTGCTCATAATCAACCTTTATTACCGTTTTCTGTCGCTTTCTCTCGCCCCAGCATCCTCGTAGTCATTTCTTTTGCGTGGGTCTTCAATCGCTCCATGTATTCAGGGGAACTTGGGGAAAGGCCCAAAAGCCCGCTTATAAATTCGGGCTGAACAAACAAACCCCAGTACATCCAGCTCAATGACAGGAACACCAGTGGTAAGTCGATACCGCTGCGCCGCTCCTCGTCCACGTTCTCCTCAACCTGCTCGGCCCATCCACGAAAAAAAGGCACTAAATTTTCCCATTCCACTCGTTTCAAATCACGATCCTGTTCCAACCATTGGCGATAAAAAAGCGGCGCGTAATTGGGATTGTCGTTAAGCGCGTCGAATAACTCGTCTATAAGCATACCGATGGATTCCTGCAATATCACGTCGTCGTTAAGATCCTTATTAAGCATTTTTTGAATATGCCGGTTGATCATATTCGTCACCGGAACTACGGACCTTTCAAGAACCGTGTTGTAAAGCTTGCTCTTGCCACCGCAATGGTAATGCAGAGTTTGGATGGATATTCCCGCTTCCGACGCTATCTGCCGGGTGCTGGTACCGTTGTAGCCCTGTTTTGCGAAAAGGGGTTCAGCACAATCGATAATTCGATTAAGGGTGTCATTCTTTTTTATCTTTTTTGGCATAATGGAGAACTCTAAAAAAAACTTCAATCAATCGATTGATATTGCTTTGTAGCACGTCATCAAGAGGATGTCAAGACCTGATTCGGCATATCCCCTAAATTTCTCCCTGATTCCCGGTTAATGGCATGGTAATGTTTTTTCGGAAGGATATTGATGAGATTTAGCCTTTTACGGATACGAGATTTTTGTCTTTCGGGGGATTGAGGGGGTTGGTGGTTTGCGTGGG
>Ga0180432_10001005_pt1 | contig 45150 bp, 52 predicted proteins | sample SS_ome_10_FD_132414 | JGI IMG/M metagenome (GOLD analysis project Ga0180432, IMG submission 132414) | Hypersaline lake sediment archaeal communities from the Salton Sea, California, USA - SS_1_MS_2 metaG | ecosystem: Environmental > Aquatic > Non-marine Saline and Alkaline > Hypersaline >...
GGTGGCTCCTGTCGCTCCGGCTGTTCCCTGGGCTCCTGTTGGCCCGGTTGGCCCTGTTGGACCAGTAGGCCCGGTGGCTCCTGTCGCTCCGGCTGTTCCCTGGGCTCCTGTTGGCCCGGTTGGTCCGGTTGGACCAGTAGGCCCGGTAGCCCCCGTAGGACCAGTTGGCCCTATTACACCCTGTATATTCAAAGTAGACTCTACATGAGAAACATGCGCGGATCCTTCGTATACCAAATGCGCTGTCCTTGACGCTACCGAAGTAGTCTGTGCATAGACCTTAATAATTATTCGATCAGTTGCGTCTATCGGAATGTCACTTACTTGAGTATAATTTGTCTCCACTAAAGTTATACTGGTAGCGTCTACTTCGGCTGTCGTAACATTGAAAAGTTCGGTTTCCGTCGTATCAGTTTCTCGACGATATACTCGATAAACAAAAGTCGTCACACCTGTAGCATTATCAACGTAATGATAAAAATGAAACCGCCAAATACCGGCCGGAATATTATCTTGACCCGGATCCAAAGCCGGCGTAGCATAAGCGTCTATAAATACCTCTCCAGATCCACTGTCTACCGCTACTGAATCATCATCTTCAGTATTCATAGAAGGTATTCTTAAAAGACTTTCATATCCTCCACCAATATCTGACACGTCACTACTTAAAAAATAAACCTGTCCGGCTTGAGCCCCTTGCGCGCCCGTCGCTCCGGTGGCGCCGGTAGGACCAGTTGGCCCGGTGGCTCCTGTCGCTCCAGTAGGACCTGTCGCTCCTGTTGGCCCGGTGGCTCCTGTCGCTCCGGCTGTTCCCTGGGCTCCTGTTGGCCCGGTTGGTCCGGTGGCTCCTGTTACACCGTCTACACCGGCTGTTCCCTGGGCTCCTGTTGGCCCGGTTGGTCCGGTGGCTCCTGTCGCTCCGGCTGTTCCCTGGGCTCCTGTTGGCCCGGTTGGTCCGGTGGCTCCTGTCGCTCCTGTATTTCCAGTAGGACCTGTGGCTCCGGTAGACCCTGTCGCTCCTGTAGCTCCAGTTATTCCGGCGCCTGTAGGTCCAGTAATTCCTTGAGGGCCTGTAGGACCAGTTACCCCGTCGCCCGCATATCCTCCACCTGCATAAGCCATAATGTCCTCCTAATATATAGTCAATGCGTTAAGCATTAACGATCGTATTCACCAAAAATCTTTCGAGCTTTGTATCAACCCCATTTCCCGCGCCTCCGGTTACTCGGATACGAAGAAAATTAGCCACCACTGGCGCATATGCTTTAACATATGTATTATCATTTGCGCAATCCGTAATTAAATTTCCGGCACCATAGGGTACGACCATATTACCGTCCGCGGTTCCTTCGATCGCCGGAGCAATATTCCCCTGCTCTATAGCAATCGAACACTTGATAGCACTTCCGGAAAATTTCCATTCAAAGCCGAATGTTACGTCTTTAGGACATACATACGTATATGAATAGACTATAGTAACCCCGTTTATTTCGAGAGGAGTATGTACTCCATCTACAATCAAAAGATCAAGGTTGTTTACATCTTCATTCGACCTGGCCATATTTGCCTCCTTATGTTGTTCTCGTTATTGCTAAACTCAAAGTTATACGAGTCGCAACATCGTTAGAATCCACGTTAAATCTCAATATATCTCCTTCAGACAAGGCGGTCGTCCACCCTGTAAGAGTTGTATCTTCGTTCTTAGCCGCCGCTGTCAAACTCGGAGGCGCCGCGGCCGTAATACTATCCGCATTTGTAGGTGGAAAATTCGCGTAAGAATCCACCCATATATCTATCGCCGCAGTTGCCGCTTGATCGGCCAGAATAGTAACACCCGTAATCGTACCGGCAAAAGGCACTCTTATGTCACCCCATATGCCTGTAGTAATGGCGTCTACTCCATTTCCTATAATGATCTGAACAGTTGTTTTCTCACCCAATCCTGTAGGACCCGTAGGACCGGTTGGCCCCGTTGCGCCTGTAGGACCGGTAGGGCCTCCCGCGGGACCGGTGGGACCTGTCGCTCCGGTTGCACCCGCCGGTGTATCTTTATTTTCCAAAGCGTCTCCGGTAGAGTTCCATCCTATATATTTGTCCGCCTCTGCGGTCGGTAATTGAATATCTGTCATTCCTGTAGGCAATGACAATTTAGCTGACAGATCATAGTTCACCTGTTGTACCTGTCGAACAATTCTATCCATCCCATTTTCAAGAGCCTGTTCACGAAGATTACCGTCTGTCGGAACATCAACTGTTTGGGTATATGGTATGTTAGAAAAAGCCTCTACCCATTCGGTTGTAAGAGGTACACTTCCCGCAACGAAAGTAATAGTACCGCCTTCATTAACTGGTTGTATGGTGATATTATAATCTACCCCCAAGACCATCAAAGTCATTACGCCCGTAGCTTTGACCGTTTTGTAGACAGATATATCTGTCGTTTGATAGATCTTGAAACTAAAATCAAAATCTAAAGTCGAATCATCGCCCGAGACTTTAAGCGGTGTATAAGCTGTTGATATAGTCATAATATCTCCTTTTTAAATATTGGAACTACTCTTTCCAGATTTTTTCGTTTTATTATAAAACAAATATTCCTGCCACGGTTTCTCTCCACTCATTAAAGCGGAAATATCTTTGTATGTTAAATAGCCAGGAATAAAAGTCAAGGCCGCTGATTTCATTTTTTCAACAGCGATCCGACGTTCGTTTCTCCCATAAGCGGTATCAGGCGATGTAGTAAAATAATGATACATAGACATCGCTATTTGAGCCGCCGGTGGTACTCCTGTAGGGGCTGTTCCAAAAACAAAACTCTTACCATATCCCAATGTATTTAAAACCAATCCGCCAAAAATCAGATACTTCAAAAAGTTTACCCGAGAAGCTACTGATATTCCAGGACTTACATTAACTTTTGCATTTATCCCTTCAGGACCCGCGCCTTTATACGTTACTTCTACAGTATATCCTACTTTACCCGTTATAGCCCTGGTCGCCGCTTCTCTTAAAAAGACACCCCAATGATTCATCCACCAACTTTGTAGACGAGTCAAAGGCGCCGCAGTTTTATATCTAAAAATCTCAGGCATTGCCATTCCTATATACTGATACTGAGTAGTCTGCGCTCCATATTCCATTTCTTTTTGCAAAAACTGAAGTTCACTCGGATAAAAGAAATTAGGACCTTCAGTGTATGTACGTTTAGGATCCGCCCATCCAAGACTTTTAAACTTAGGATCCTGAATCATCTGCGCAGTCCAATGATACGCCGAGTTCATCGCTTGATTCACATTCGATATAGCTGTTCGCTGAAACGAAGCCATCATAGCCCGACTGATCTTTCCTTTAAGATCTGCGGGTAGCTCCTCTATACCGGAATATGTAGAAAGAAAAAGACTTTCTGATTTTAATTTCTCCAAAACAGGATAATCAGAAGTTGGAAACGTACCTCTTATTGCATTCCGAATCCCGTAGAGTGCCGTATTTTGAATGATCTGCATTTTATTCCTGAGCAATAGTTTAGGACGAAAACCTCCGATAACTCCATAAAGAGGTATCTTACTTACTGCCACAAGTGCATTTGTTATTGCACGATCAGTCAAATGTTTTCCGAATCTCTGAAGCTGACGATCAATAAACTCTCCGACTTTTCCCTCACTCAGCCATTGATTAGTTTTCTGATCGATAGTTGTCTGTTTTTCATCTAAAAGAACAATCTTTACATAATCTTCAAGCCACTGTTTTGTCTCTTTTGGCAACTCTTCCTGCGCTAAATACGCCACTTTTTCAGCGGGCGTCATATTTTCCATAAGGTTTTTATCAATTTGCGCTCCGGCAATTTGCTCTTCCAAAAACTTTTTCGCCTCATCCAAATGAATTTCTTTCAACGCTGTATGTACTGTTATTTTCATAACCTCTTCAAGATCATTACTAAATGTTTCAAGAAGTTTGTCAGAAATTTTTCGTTCTAATTCCATTGGATTTCGTACTTCGCCAGTAATATTTTTATCCGCCCATTCTTTAAGTCTCTCGGGCATTGGCTGAGTACCTTTTAATATTTCAGAAGCCTCGCGATCCAACACGTGCCGAAAATAAGCACCTATATCTTTGATCGGTTCACGACCAGTACGAGCTCGAACTTCGTTTGTTCGTTCTAACATAGTACGAGTAAGCGATCTAAAATAATCAAAAATCGCTTTTTCTTTTTCGCCAAAATTCTTTGGCGCTTCTACGTTCGTATTCAAAGCGACTGCCATTTGTTCTGGCGTAACTGTCTTGAGTTTCTTTAAGTTTTTCACAACTTGAGAGATCTCATTATTCAAAGTCCATCGTTCCTGGTCAAATTTCATCTTACCTATCTCAAGAGGCTCAACCATTTTTTTCACACCCAAAAGCTCAGCATATCTATTTTGAGCCGTAATCAAAGAAACATGAGTGGGTTTTTTATATTTCGGAGGTTCTTTTTTTGCCGCTTCTAAAGCCTTTTGTTTTTTAACAAGATTCGCTCCAAAATCAAAAGATATATCTCCTTCATCAATTTGCTCTTCTTGAGCTTTGGCCAAAGCCTGATCTTCTCTTTCAAATTGAAGATCTCGAACAGCCTTATCTGGTATGGCCTCTTTCATATCATTAATAAATTCTTCTTGACGAGACCCCAAAGCGTCTCCATTCAAATATTTATCGATAGCATTAAGAGCAAAAGATTTGGTATATCCTTTGTTTTTAAAATATTCAGGATACGTAGAGCCCACACTCATCCATACTCCGTTCTCAACAGGCATTCGATACCCAGGCTCTCCATCAGAAATTTCAGTTCGTATTTCTTTCAAATACATTTTTTCGTCTTCCGGAGAGACAGTAACTTCTTCTTTAGAAACAGGAGCTATCTTAGCGATCGCTTCATCTAAATTATCTCCCTGAGCCGCTATCTTTACTGCCTTATCTATAGCCTCCCCACTCAAGACAATAGCTTTTCCAGTTGCGTCTCGAACAATCTGAGGAGCTATATCTTTTGGTAATGGTGTAAGAATTTCTATGTCACTATTATTAACTGGGCCTTTAATTGTTTGAGGACCTTTTATCTGTTTTTTCATCAACTTACCAAGATCGATTTTTTTCGCGCGCCACCAGGCTTTTATTGTCTTCTCTAAAGTAGTACCTTTGGCCGCCTGAGCAATCTCTTGTTTTGTTGGAATACGTCCTTTAGATATATCAATCCCTTGTCTTTGCATTTTAATTACTATCTCTTTCACAGCCGAGCCTAATGTTCCCTGCTTAGCCGCATTCATAGCACCGCCTACCAATGCAATATCTACAAGAGTCTCTCCCAAACTCGAAAGAATTTTTACCGGTCCTGGTACGCTATCTGGCAACAGTTCAGATAATATCCTTCTTTCCAGAGGATCATATTTCTCCCCTTTTAGCTGACTAACCAAAACATTTTTTCCCTGGTCAAGAGCTTCATATGCCACTGCATATAAAGGTGCTACATACATTAAAGCGATCCTCGGTGCTCGACTCATAAAAAAATCTATTTTCTTTGCGCTCTCCTGAAATTCCTGAAGTTGATCTCTCCCATATACCCCAACCATAAGATCATCAGTGAACATTTCAACACGTTTTTGAAACGCTTCTAAGTTTGAAACTGGCATTTCATTTTCAGCAAAAACAGATTTACCTTCCGCTATACGACCCCGCGCATGAGTAACAGCTTTCATTATAATATCGTCAGATGGGGCATTCCCGGCCAAAAGACTGTCCACTTCATCTTGAGTCAACGTAGGAACTAATAATGGGATCTCTCGTTCCGGTTTTCCATCGAACTCAACCCCTATAGATAGTTCCGTAGCCACTTTCCCATCCGAAGTTTTTAACTCACCTAAAAATCCACGGCCTTTATTCGTACCATCTGCCCGTTTTCCATAATTAGGAGCGGCCCTTAATTCAGGAATATCAGATAATATAGATCCTTCCGGAAGTGCGTCTGGCTCCCCAAACATCGCACCCAGATCTACCTGATCCGGCGTAGACGTAATTACATTGGAGACGGTTTCTGTACCGTCTTCATTTTGTGTAACCGTTCCGTTATCCGGAGGGCCAAACATTTCTAAGAGATCTACATTATTTTCTGCCATCTGCATTCCTTAGCGCTTCTGCCAACGCTTTTACTCTTTTATCATCTACCTTATACCCATTGGCTTTCAGCTGATTGTATGCCTGTTGCTCATAAGACGCCATTACCGGATCTTCGTAAGTGATAAGATTCGGATTATCGTCAAGAACTTTATCTCGGTTCATTTTATCCACAACATTTTTAGTCGCAACTTCCGCCGGTATTCCTGTTTGAGCCTGAAGCACAAGGTCTCGTAAATAATCCGCTTCTTTAGATGACCCATGTTTAAGATCCGACCACATTCTATATACTTTATTACTTATAGTCTGTACTCCCTTAAACCATCCATCCGCTTTCTGAGCGGTATGTACCTCTTGAAGATTGGCTTTAAGGTTAGATAAAAATTTAAGTTCATCCGGAGACGCTTCGTCATCAGCCCATACGTCAATAACTTTTTCTAATGCCTGGGCCTGATCCACTCTATTATCAAAAGTTCGATAAACAAGATCTATATACTGCGCCGCATTAGGATGAGCTGATTTTATCTTTCCTGCTTCACGATCCATACGTTTTATAATACCATCATAAAGTCTTCCTTTTTGTCCAGTTGTAATACTTTGCATGGGGTTTGTATCTCGCGCGGCCCAGGCCGCGTCAACCTGCGCAAGAGATAGATTACCCTCCATAAACTGAAGAGATAGCTGACCAAAGTTTTCTGTCTGAGCGGCCTTAACTTCAGAGTCTACCTGTTTTACCCGGGCTCTCGCCGCTTTAACATATTTATCTTTCATTTCTTGAGTGAAATATTCAACATCATCATACTTACCCGCCAGAAGATCTTGCTCAAGTTGTTCCGGATTATCGTACGCCTGATTAACAAAATAAGTATCAAGCACTCCTCCCATATTTTTAGAGATATATTCTTCCGCGTCTTTGGTCGACATGATCTCCGGAGGTACTTCAGTAAGCGCCATTTCTTTAACTGTTGCTATGCTCTGTTTAAGCTGTTCCACCCCGTTAGCTTGACCGGTCATTATAGTTCCCATACTGATCGATTTCTCAGCGGACGCTTTTACATTCAAAACTTTTTTCTGCTCAGCCCATTTTTCAGCCTGAAAAACTCCGGCACGTAAAATAGTATTAGCACTTTCCAAAAACTTTTCACGAACACCTTCGTCTTGAATATTCTCAGAAAAAGTATTAACAAGTTCAGTACCATCTTCCATTATCTTATCGGCGTATCCGGCGGGATTAGCTGACATACGCGCTTGTTCCGCGGAACTCAAACGCTGAAAAGCCAAACCAAACTCCATAACTGCGGAATTAGCCTGTATAGTATCATAGGTATCCCGTCTTCGGGCTTCCGCAGTAATAGTAGAGCCTAACTGATTTATTGCTCCCCCTATCACCTGTCCTGAACGATCTACAGGCGCGGTTCCTACCGCACTCGATACTAATTGTTTTCGCTGATACTCATTAATCTTACCCATTTTACCCCTTTATTTCTCACCCAATACGTTTAAAAAAGAAGTTGTTCCCCCAATAATCCCGCTTATAAGAGACGCTCGTCCTTCATTTTCGGTAACATCAGCGGACTCATACGCCAGATCTTGTTTAGCTTTTCCTTGCGCTCGAACAGCGTTTGCTTCCGCTTCTGCGTATTTTTTCGTCTGATGTATTGTTATAAGTGCTGATCCTCCTAATTGTACTCCCGCTCCTATATATTGAAGAGACTGAGACGCCGCAAATTTTTGACCCTCTTCTTCAATAATATTAGCGGTCCTTAAAGATTCAGCCGCATAAATATCTCCTTCGAGTCGCAAATCTGACGCTCGCCGATTGGCCGCCGTCGCAGATGTAATCCCCGAATAGATCTGGCCAACCGCACTTATCGCCGCCCCTGCTAATAATAAACTCATATTATGTCTCCTCACTAACGTCCATATCCATTATCAAAGAGACCAAAGTACATGGATACGGAACGGTCTGAATAACCCACATAGTACGCCATTCAGCGTACAAATCAAAACCACTTTGTTCACGAACTCCAGTATAAAGAAGAGGAGGTCTATCAGTATATTGATCGCCTCTTCTAAAAGCAATGCGTTGCATATTATACGGATCTGTCCCATAAGAAACGCCCATACTTTTCCGGAACATTAAATTAATTTTTGTCACTGATTTCAGTTTTCCAGGTGTTATACCAGTGGACAATAAAAGCTCTAAAGGCATGGTCTGAACTCGACCGTAATAAAAAAGACCCACAATTGCATAAGTTACCTGATAGTCTAATGTAATCCCTCCGTCCTCTACAACACAGTCTGGATGGATACCTCCATCAGCTATTATCGAAACTGTCTCTCCTTCTAAATGTCCAAGACCCGAAATGGTGTCCTGAGTAAAATACCAAGTACCTCTTGCGATTGTATCAGTGCTTTCAAAATCCTGTAAAATTTTACATCTAACTAATGTCTCAGAGACATACTCAGTTATCTCGGCGATTCCCTGTTCAGTACCAGTAAGATGTTTCACAACAATCCTACGTCCTATATCTGAAGAGCTGAATATAGACGCACTGGATCCAAAATCAATATCAGTACCAGTCACAGCGGCCGGAGTGACATCTATATCTTCTACAGTAGTATCTAATTCAAGAGCACTGTCTAAATGTACTTGACGTTTCTGAGCATAAAACATAAGGTTTCTATATTTCAAATCATCCGCACTTTTATCGTCAGCTGAGTCCCCGGAATAAATATCTGTTCGTTCTGGTATTCGAGGATTTTTTGCCAGGTACTCAACGTATCGACGTGTAACCCCATCAACTTCACGTTCAACTGCAATCCATACCCTATCTTTATTATCCTCTTGCGGTTGACCGGCTACAGTTAAAACAGTTCCTTCCGCGGCGATGATCTGTCGATTCCAGGCAGAGATTCCTTCATCAGCATTATACACAAAAGTTAATAATCGTCCGGCATTTGTAACTCCCCAAATCTGATTCGGATTTCCCTGCTGATACGCGATTTGAATAATTCCATTTTCAGCGACTTCATCTGATTGTATGGTTTCGTCTTTCGATTTAAAACCATCATTGATAATATTATATTTAAAACTGAAAACTACTTCACCACCACGTTGAACATATAAAATATCGGTACCAAAATTTACAGGCATCATATCCGCTACACCAAAACTATCAACAGGAAAAGATTCAATAGCTGTCCCAGAGATAGGAACAGAATCAGATCCTCCGTTAACTTTCAACATACCGGCATAAGTCCCTACCGCCAAGAACTGACGGGTCCCTGCAAAAAATCTTACCCTATCAACAGAAGAAGTGGACGCAGAAGTTAAAGGATACCAAACCGCATTGTCATCACTACTCCCTACCGTAAAATTATCATATCGAGTAGATCCATCCGTTAGATCCGGAGACATAGACCCAAAAATATAATCTGGATCATTTAAACTACCACCATGAAAAAGACGCCCGCCATAAAACCCTACAGCGGCCGGAGCATTTCCATCAAGCAAAGATACCCCTCCAGATACGTAGGGAGAGTAACTTGTCGTATCCACACCAATAGTAAAATTATAATCATCGATTTTAGTGACAGTAAAAAGAATGTGATTCAATTCCGTCATTCCGGTAATATCTTCCAACAATACAGAATCTCCTGTTATCAAATTATGCTCGTTACTGGTTGTCACCTGTCCTGGACTGGCATTAGATATATTAGTTATTGTCCCCTGGTCAAAAGGATCCGCGGTACGTTCATATGTACCAAGCGTCCATGTTCCGTCCCCATATCGAATTAATTTTCGAGGCGCATAAGATGGGTGATCTATATACATAACGTCCGCTTTCTGAGCGAACTTTAACTGTTTAAGATCTGCTTCTTCATATGGCGACTCTATCTCATATACCCGTGCAACTGTACCACTTCCCACATATGCGTCAAAGGCTGAGGTGTCAATAGGATTTCCGTCCTGATCTGTCAATGTAAAAGTGTTTGAAGCGGGTGCTGTAAAAGACACCTTAATGTTATTCAACTGCGGAGTAACCGCGCTATCTGAAGTATGTAAAAAAGCCTTGACCTTCAAAGTACCACTTCCAGAAAAAGACGCTATATTTGCATGGATCGTTGCCGCAGTATTACTCTGTGCATACGTGCCGTCACTGGCTACCCATGAAGCGCCATCCCAATATTGATAGTTCAATCCATTATCTGTCGAAAGAATATAAGTAATTTCAGTATTGGCCGGTTTTGTAGAGGTCTCCACAAACTCATCTAAAGGTGCAATAAAAGCGAAACCAGTTTTAGTTTCTATCGTAGGATCGGCAGTGGAATATGGAGGTACGTTCACCAGTTTTGCGACACCACCAGTTACCTCTATCAATGCGGCATTATAGGTATAGTTTGCTCCATTGGAAAAAGTCCAATTACGTTCAGAAACTCCCGGATCCGGAGAACTGGCCACAAGAAAAAAACGACCATTAAGTTCATCCATACCAACACAGCCGTCAATATAAACCTCATCCCCATTTACATAAGAATGTCCTACTACTGTTAAGACTCCCGGATATGCTTGAGTTATACCGCTAATATCCAACGCGTCTTCGGTAACTACACCACCGTTAGTAAAAATACGCATGTACCCTTCTGTAAAAGAAAGTATATATGCTTGATCGTCTGAAAAAGTAAAAGGAATAAAATGAGCTACGTTGTTTCTTCGAGTAGTTCGGGAATATAAAAATCCTGGACGATATTCGGTAGGTCCGTGTAACTGAGTTAAAAAATTATCACCGGTCAAAACACCGCTTTTATAGAGATCCAAATTTGGACGCCCCATTAATTTAGGCGTCAAGATCCCATTACGAAAATCATATATAGGAAGATTAAGTCCTGCCATTTTGCCCCGTGTATAAACCGGTTGTCCGGGATCCTCCGTAGAGCCTCCGTCCCTGAAGCAATTTGCTCTGTCTATACGCTACCGGGGGGTTAACCTTCCCGTTATTTGCTTTAGCTTCTACCTGTGCTACTTTTTTTCCATCCTGCACTCGCTTTTGCAAGGCGACATTACCGGTAAGTTTAAAAACAATTTTTTCCGCTATACAATAAGCGAAATAGATTTTAAAAGATGGACTGAATTTTGTCACTTCAGTCTGATCGAAAACATATCCAATATCTAAAGACTCTGCACCTCCGTTATCAATATAAAGGTTTCCATTCTCTATCATATAGTTCCATTTTGAAAGAGGATAGTCCCAATACTTAATAAAACTTAAAGAAATATAATCTGCGGGAAGCACATATGCGTCATCAAAACCGAAATCAGGCGCGGTAGCATTAAGGGGAATAGCTTTTCTTGTAGACGCAAAAACCCAGGGAAATCCCTCTAAAGCTGTCTGCCGCAGATCGTCATACCATCTATCAGCAACTACCGCCGCTTTATCATCCCCGGGTACTTCTACATCGTTAATGTTTTCTGTCTTAATAATATCAAAGGCTAAATTAACGATGTCAGTTTTTGCATTGGCTACACTCATACCTTCTCCTTTTTTGGGGAGAAGCGGAAGAGCCTTTCGGCTCCTCCGCCCAACATGACATCAGACATTCTCCCTTTGGAACTTATTAAGACGCCGCTTTCAGTTCTCTACGGACAAGGCGAAGTTTTACGCACACAACACCTGTCGCGGCCGCGTCCTTGTTTATCGTCAAAGCAAGCACGTAGCTCTGTCTTTCACTGCAAACATCACTTACAAGTGAATGAAGAGCCGCGTCCTGATTGGCGATAGTGACAGCGGAAATCGGGCTGAGCCCGCTACCAGGTGCAAGAGCACTGGTAAGATCTCCACCATCAACAAGCGCGTCAACATCAAGAACTCCTCCGCCATGTTCCTCAGTCTCATAGAGACCCAGGTCAACGTCGTCCAAACCTGTGAGCGCGTCACAAGTAATTTCTCCGCCAACCGGAACATAGTTAGAAGGTATCTCGGCGATCCGGTAAATCGACGTCGCACTGTCTCCGCTTGTTATGTTCGCTTTCGCGATCACTTCAAGACAATCAGCGCCAGCTACAACTACAGCGTCAATCGGAGTGTTGTCGGTCGTCTTATACGTTGTTAAATCGACTACAGCCATTTTATTTTCCTCCTATTGTTAAGGTTGAACTTTTACACCAAAAAGTACGAAACAACAACGGTCAGTTTCGTACCGCCAGTTGCCGCACTTCCCGTCTTTGAAATCACAAGGGCCTCACTCACTGTAAGACCTTCAGCCATACCCACACCAAGAGAGATCTGTGGCGGGTCTATGTCTTTTGTGATTACTCGATTATCGTCTAACATACTCTGACCAATCGAGCAGACGTTCACTGTACCACTTTCATCTTCGAGCTCCATAGATGTCAAACCTGAGAAGTTTCCGTCACAAACGATGTTAAAGTCTGTAACGACAATCTGACTGCCCGGCGTTGCCGCAACAATCGTCTTTCCGGTATTCAACTCAGCTAAAGTTACCTCTACCTGAGCGGCAATCAAATTGCCTGTACCGGTAGGACCTGTAGGTCCAGTAGGACCAGTTGCTCCGGTACTACCTGCACCTGTAGGGCCTGTCGCTCCGGTAGGACCAGTTGCTCCGGTAGGACCTGTCGCTCCTGTTCCGCCGGTCGGGCCAGTAGCCCCCGTCGAACCAGTTGCTCCGGTCGAACCCGTAGGTCCTGTTGCCCCGGTCGGCCCTGTACCATCAGACGGTCCTGAAGGCCCGGTCGCTCCGGTTGCCCCGGTCGCTCCGGTTGCCCCGGTAGGTCCAGTAGAGCCGGTCGCTCCGGTTGGGCCAGTTGAACCAGTAGAACCCGTAGATCCTGTAGGTCCTGTAGGTCCTGTTGCCCCGGTCGGCCCTGTACCATCAGACGGTCCTGAAGGCCCGGTCGCTCCGGTTGCCCCGGTCACTCCGGTTGCCCCGGTAGGTCCAGTAGAGCCGGCGCCCGTAACCAAGTTCACTATATCCTGAATCGTCCGAGTTTTCGGGTTATCCCCGTCCGCCGGATCAATCATAACGAACTTATCGGTTTTGGCCGCCGCACCTGTACCCGCCGCGAGTTCAGACGTCTTTTTAAACGTAAGATCTAATGTATTATCGGCCATCGTGCTCTCCTTCGATTATTTTATATAAATAACTAAGGCGGAAGCGACACGCTCCCGCCTGTTATCTATTAAGCATAAAATACAGATGGATCTTTCACTGTGGTCTGGAACTTGATAACATTGTTACCGTTCGTTCTCACAGCACCCGCGGTCAGAGTAAGTCTCAACCTTACGGTAGAGATCTTAGTCTCTTTAAGCGGTATGATCTCAAACTGTACGCCATCGCTTGCCATACCATAAACAAGCGCACTGTTCGCCATAGCGAGACAGTCTCTCGTTCCGGAAGCCTCATTCAACATCTTTCCGGTTGCGGCCTGGGCTCCGAACGTCACGTTCATCATACCAAGCTGTCTACCGAAACCAGACTCATTAGGCATAGCCATCGCGTTTGAAGGATACACAGACTGGAATTGCCACGATGTCAACTGTGTAATACCGCCCATGTCATACTGCTCATCTTCCGTGATGACAAACTTCACATTGTTCATCCCGTTTGGAGATACAACTTCCGTACCGGTGAACCTGTGGTTTATCTTTCTCAGAAGATCGATCGTGATACCACCCGTTGCGTCCAGGGTAAGACCACCATCATTCGCGAAAGACAGAGCTGTATCGCCTTTTTCCCCGTAGTATACCGTCGCAACCGCGGCGTTTATACCTACCTTATCAAGAAAACGATAAGACGCTTTCATCATTTCCTCTGTGATAAGAGCGGATGGATTGGAAGAAGTCGTCTTACGGAACCAGTGTTCGTCGTAATCAACCTCTATAATCATCCTGTCGGTGTCGAGCTTTCTACGGAAGTAGTTAGCCGAAACACCCTGGGAATTGGCATTATAGGAATTGTCCACCCTATAATCAACAGGAGCGATCCCGTCAATATAGAGCTGTTTGCCTTCGACCGTAACTTCTGGATAGAAGCCGCCGAAAAGCCGTGTCTCTTCTTGCTGTGGAATTTTCAACAGATTACCGAGGTAATCATCTTTAAGGACTGTTTCCACGCCCGCATAATCGTTTCTCGCCATGATATTCCTCCTTATTAGGGTTAGTCAATAAATTTACTCTATTAACGATACCCGTTTAAGTCGGACGGCGACGCCGATACCCGCTCTGTTACGGACGTTATAATTTACCTCAACTATACCTTATATTTTTTCTAATGTCAAATATTTTACGAAAATAGGTTAATTCCTTTTTCGTCTGCTTGATTTCCTATTTTCATCATTTGTGTATTGATATTAGAAAGTTTCATCTTTTTAATATGCTCAGGCATATTCTTATCAGCTTTTATCATGCGCTTTTGCTGAGATAACGTCTGAAAATCAGACCTTAAATCTCCGGTCAAATCGCCTTTAGGCCCGGGCCTATTTATGACCCTACTTTCTCCAGAATAGGTATCATAAATATGTTTCCCAAAAACAATAAGAGGAAGCAACTCATCGTTTGACATTCCTTTTATCTTATCAGCCAAATAGGCTTTTTCACCCAGAGCTTCTCGCATTACACTCATAAAAGCATTCATCGCGGCCGCTTTGTCCTCACCTAAAACTTCATCCGCGAGTTTTTGAAAATCAACATTCTGTTTCGCACTTGCCTCAACCGCGGGTCTGGTTAGATCATAAACAACCTCTTCGTATTCTGAGACTATTCCTTCAGCGGCTTTTTTAGGGAGGCCGTATTTGAACAAGATGTTTTTCATCTTGCTGTCCATTTCTTTATTACGAGGAATGTCTTTGGTGTTCTCAGAACTTTTAAACTCATATCCGTCCGCAGTTTCAGGACGCCCAAGTTTAGAATAAAAAGAGTCAAGCTCTTCTTGTGTAGCGTTCTCACCGGGAAGAGGGATCTTATCCTTTCCTATAAGTTTCTGAGCGCTCGCCATACGGTGCCATAGGTCATTAAAATCTTTGACCTCTTTAGCCCAGGGCTCATTCTTATAGCGATCCGGAATAATAAAATCTTTATTCTTTGGACCTGACGGTCCTGTTCCTCCTGTCTGTAAACGAGGGTCTATTTTTCCTGTTGCGCCTGTTGCACCTGTTGGCGCGGCACCTATAGGTGCGCCGCCTGTAGATCCTGCTCCGCCTGTAGATCCTGCTCCGGGTCCTGTCATGTTGGTTCCTCCTTTTATTATTGTTCCCAATTATGTCTTTCAATCTTCGCTATCGTATCAGAAGATAATCCAAAGCGTATCCTCTCATACACACTTTTAGCACCTAATACCAAAAGTGTTTCTTCCGTATCAATCCGATTTTCTTTTGTACGTCGAACGGAATCTGTGTCACCTCCGCATAGAAGAAAAAGATACCTAAAAAACTTTTCCCCTTCAGGTGTTGAAGCCACAGACTCAAGCGTCTTACGCATTTCGTCAACCTTTTTTTCATATTCTTCCAGAGCTTCTTTTCTTTTCTGAGCTACACTCGCTCTGCTAAAAGGTTGTTTGTCTTTTTTATCCTCTGCCATGTTGGTGCCTCCTTTATTGTCCGGCTCCTACCTCTGCCATATTACGAACAGCTCCGCTCTGCGCGGCGGCCGCTTGCGCATTAGCTTGATTGGCGGCCGCTACTTTTGCATTAGCCTCAATCTTAGCCATTTCCATCTGTGCCGCGGCTCTATTCTTACGGATCATTTTTCGTTCTTCCGGTGTTCGTGTTACGATTGAATCCGTAGCTGTTAGTCTTTTCAATTTCTCAGCGGTTCCATCAGGATCAATAACATCGATAAATTCCGGGCTTATTGCTCCGGCTTCTCCCATAACAGAAATAAACTTCAAGGTACTTGCAAGTTCTTCGTTATTCATTATCCTGGCGGCCGGAGAAATAAACTCAATATCATACCAATCCATTCCGCTCATCTGCGCTTTTAAAACCTCTGCCGGAATCTGTACTGGCTGTATCCCGTTTTTGAGAAGTTCTTTAACTTGCGGATTGTTTTTATCATTTGGATCCGCGACTCCCGCTAACCCCATTCCATATAAAATATCTACGGAACGAGTAATTATCTCTTCCAGAAAAGACATGATCTGTGTAAATATAGGAGAAAGCGCGTCAGATCTTATCTGTTCACGCATGATAGCTTCTCCTAAAGTCATCCGCTGTTTTGTCTGAAGATCATATAGTTTATCCAAAAGAAAATAACCCGCGATATTTTCATCAAGTTGTTTAGCCCATTCATACATCACGCGAAGATCTCCTACCTCAAATAATGGAAAGATAGGTTTCTCTGTTGGTATGGTCCCGGATACATTGAACACATTCAATGCACCACCAGAAAGATCTACAGCCAAACCGGCGAGAGACCCATTATCAAACATACCAAGTGCGGGTTGAGCTGTTAACTCTCCGCCAAGCGCCAAGATCTCATTCGCTATATTTTTCTGGACAACCGTTGGCAGTGCGTCCATACCTGGGCCACGACCATAAGATTCATATTCCAGTTTATCATAGAAAAGAACCTTGAGTGGTAAAGACTCATATCCCCCAGATTCAAGATACTTGTTTTCGTTCGGCATAAAAAGATCCGCCGAATAAGGCATTCCCATCTTCCCTTTTTTATTACGTGTCTGTTCCGGGGACCGCGGACGAATAGCTTCACATACAACAAAGCGTTTTGTATGATCGTTATTTTGAACAGCCTGTTTTACCTGAGCCCCGGCGGCCGCTCCATATCGATCCCAAAGTTCTTCCGCAGAAAAATTGTAATCGATAAACAGCTCCCGGATCTCTCCATTTTTATCATATCCGATATAAAAGGAAAGAATCGATTTATTGAAATAACTGAGAGGACTGGAATAGTCTCCTTTTTGTGCGACCATTCCGGAAGTACCATACACAACCATTTCAAGAATCGTTTTAAACAATGAAGCGGTAAGTCGTGATTTCGGCCGTTCCATATATGTAGCAAGTCCTGTTGTCAGCCAATCAAAATATACTTTCACCCCTTTATTATCCGGAAGCATTTTTGAAGGAATAATCCTAAAAGTTCCTTTTTCATTTTTCCAGGTCATTCCCATTAACGCGGACGCCATAAGTTTCGCGCTACGTGCGCCGGCGTTATCATTAATGTTTCCGTCGTTTTCAAACTGCCCCTGAATTATCTGTGGTGTATAGACCTGATAATCAGATTGAATCTGATAAAAATAAACAGAGAGTTGTGAATATTGATTATTAAAATTCACCTTCGCTGTTTGATAACCGGTACGAGCTCGTTTTAGTTTTTCGAGTAACGTACCGTTCTCTTGTATTTTATCCGCCATTTGTCACCACCTTTATGTTAAACGAGCACTCGCCGTTTCAGGATTCGAGCCCGTTCCTGTTGGTGAAGTAAAAAGGATCCCGGACCTATATGCTCTTTTTCTTGCGTCTGTCATTGCCTCTTCATCAGTCAACGTACCGGTGTCTGTCGATACCTGTACTCGACTGTCCCCCGACTTTGAATCAAAACCACCGGCCGCTCCATACGCGGCAACTCCCGCTCCGGCCGCTACAGCCGTCGCTCCTACACCAACACTAAACGCTGTGGCCGCCGAAGCCCCCAACGCTGTTCCGATTGCTGTAAATAATGGCATAACCAACCCCCTTTTTTAATTAAGCTCTTTGATAAATCTTGTTTCCATAGATTTGAAACCAAGTCTATCATATAACCTAAAGAGCTTCTCTGTCTTACTGTTGTGCATACAACAAACTGTCATACGCTCAATACCCTGTGCTTTACACCAGTCCTGCACATGATGAAAAAGTTTCAGCCCATATTTCCGAAACCCTAAACTAACGTACCAAACAACCTCTTCATATACCGGCCGCTTACTACAAAAGTCCTGGACAATATGACCGACAAACAACCCTACCACTTTTTCATTTACTTCCACTACAAAAGAAGTATGCCATATTTTTCGGAATATTTCCATTAATCTGTCCAATTCCAAATAATTGCCATACTCACCAAGAGACTCGGTATTGAACTGAGAAATCAACTCAACACCGATCGCGAAATCTCTTTCTTCCATAGGTCGTATTTTCACACAAACAGCTCCTTAATTTTTAATATACAGTTCACTCGGCTTATCCCGACGAACAAATTTTTCCGCGAGTCTCCGCGTTCTAAAAGGACTACGAGCCCGGACAACCGAAGGTGTTGCCACCTGGATCCGCGAAGCAGTGGTCCTTGCCTTAACTGGAAAAGCAAAGGTCAAAGCCATAGCGTCCGCGATGTCCGGAGAGATCCCGTCGTTATCTTTTTTAATCTTTTCTTTCGGAGGGAGAGTGAGTAATCCACGCGACGTTGTTCTTTCAAATCCTGGTACCATGAGCAGGTCTCTTGCGAATATGTCTTCGTCCGGTATACTCACTCCTCCCTCTTCAAACCAATCTTTCATAAATCCATACATCTGCGCGCGCTTGTTTCGATACAGTTCCGGCATAAGAGCTCCGGACCCAAAAGGAACGGCCATCGTCTTCGCGCCATAACCCATTTCCGCCAGGCGATCTCGACAGCCATATCCATAAGCAACATCGAGAAAAACCATATCTAATCCAAGTTGATCTATTTTTTGCGCGACGATTCCCGCAAGCCGCATTGGCTTGACCGGGTCCGTGTATACTTCGTATTCAACAATTCGTCGTCCTTGACGGACAACGAGGACAGTGCGGTCAGCACCTTCTCCACTTCCATCCACTCCCATAACCATAGGAGCGAAAGCGTCAAAGTACGCTTGATTTTTCCGCGCAGTAGCCACATACTCCGGCTTGATAAGCGTGTTCCCTGTTGACTGGAACGCTTCCGCCAGACAGCATGGATACTCCTGTAAAAATTTCCATAGATCTCCATTATACTCATCCTCCAATTTTCGCCTACGCCAGAAGATCTGGTCAATTTTCAGGTTGTAGATCTCCATGAGTTCCAGTTCTTCTGTCGTAGGCTTAAATCGTGAGGGAGGGGTTTCTCTATATTCATCCTGTATGTACCAGGGAATGAAAAGTGTTTTGTATCGAGTAAGTGCGTTCGGATCGGTCCCTTTCATACAGAGATTATAAAACATGTTGTTCACACCATTCGCGGTGGACTCCATGATAATTTCCGTTTTTAAATCTGTCGCGACTCCTTGCATAAGACCGGTTGACAGATCGTCCGTGTTCCCATAGAACGCGGCTTCTGACAAATGAAGAAGTTGCGGGTTCATCCCTCTCCCAACGTCCTGTGCCCCCGCGGTACCCAGACCATATTCTGAATCGATCCGTCCGAATTTTAATTCTTTTTTATTGGATCGTTCTATGCCGGGCCGCAGGGGATCAGGTAAATTACTATACATTCTTTTCACCATATCGAAAAGATAATCAGTAGACTTTGAAATATGCGCGAGTATAAAAACACTCACACCCAAATTGAGTGACGCTTTGTGGAGGAAACGCGCGGCCGTGTATGTACTGACGCCTTGCTGTCTTCCTTTCACAACACATACACGAACGAGCTGTCCCGCTTTACGTATGTCCTCAATAAAATTATGTAACATCATCTGGGCTTTATTAAAAACCAGAGGAACGGTCCTTCCTCCAGATTTAGGACGGATCCTGATAAACCGTTGAGCATATTCAGGCAAGTTGTCACGAAGGTAATCAATCTTCGACATGATGTTCGACATCGATAACCTCCCCTTTCTTTCCCTGAATACCATTTAAAACATCATCGATCGTAAGGTTGAGATTTGTATTTTCAGATATGAGTTTTGGTTTACCCAGGACGCGATCAAAAAGTTCTTGAGCTGACTTCAAGTCCCCGGCCGCGGCGAAGACCGCTATTTTTATTGCGGCTATTTTTATGTGTGACATTCCTCCAAAATCAAGAGTCTTCAAAGATTCCGGAGTAAGCATTGCCGCTTCGTGTATCGCTGTCGTGAAGATGTCCTTTACATTACCAAGATCCTCAACTTTGACAGGCACCCCCGATTCCATCTTGAACTTCGTGACGTTCCCGCGTCGGTCTACTTTGGTAAAATATATATCCTCATCCGTGAGTTCTTTTGTCTCGACAGGCTGAGGAGCAAAAGGATCAGTCATCTTCTCTCCTTATTAAAAAATGAAAGGAGGCTCTGCCCCTCCTTTGCCGGCTTGAACCGGAGCTCTCCTCATTTATATTCCCGCGAACGGATCGCCTGGTTTACTTTCCTTTTTCTCTTCTGCCGGGCCCCCTGGAACGCTCGGCGTGTTTACTGTCCCCGCGCCCGAAACTATCGGCGCCGCGCCCGTTGTAGGACCTGTCGCGCCTTTCCCTTTCAGAAGCTCTTTCTCTACTTCCGACGGCTCTGCCACTTCTGACGGCTTGCTCTTTTTTGGAAGCGATTCTTCCTCAGTCTTCGATTCCAATTCGAGAAACTCATCAGTGTCAGCGACTTCTGCTTTACCGTCGCCGCGCATTTTGTCCAGTTCCGGATAGGATCGCTGTTTACCCTCTCTATACTCCGCAAGATGTTTTTGATAACCCTTTTCATCTTCCTCCCTGAGCGCCACCATTTCACGCGCCTTTTCGACGGAATAAAATTCATAAACATCTACGCCGAGGTCCCACTTCTTGCAATACTTCGCGAGCTGTTCCAACGTCATCACCCTCAAAGGTATGTCCGTTATGTCGTTCGGATCGTTCCTGTTGATGAGCTTGAGAATTTTTATCTCATAAATTCTCTGCCAACCTACTTCTTCTGGTCCGTATCTGTCAACGAGATATTTTGGAACAGTGTAATTTCTGAGAACATACCAGGGCATTTTCGCTGAATGCTGATCGAGCTTGAAAATAACTTCTTCTTTGTACTTCGTCTCTTTTGATTGATCGTTGAGTTTGGTGAACGTCACCAAGACTCTGATAAGAAACGGATAGTGAAGCAAATCTTCCTTTCTATCCGCCACGGGTGTTGGACTTTCGCCCGTTCCGTCTTTCCATGATTTTTCTGCCATGTTTCCCTCCTTGTGGGTTTGTGAATGTCTGATGATATTAACGCCTGAACAGCTTAACTGTCTAAAAATTTATGCTAATTCCTTATACACGTTAACTATACATGATATATACCCTTTTGTCAAATTTTTTAAAATTTTTATTCTATATTAAGTTAATTGAAAAATTACATCTATGACGGAAGTGGTCGGAATCTTTGACCCGGTGGGGTGACGTCTATGACGGAAGTTGAATGCCCGGGTAGATCATTAAGAGATTTTGTGAGTGAGAGGATACCTGGATTTTTATGAGCGAGAGGATGGAGAGACTTATTTACTATTTTAAATTCGCGCGCGTGGCGGTGGAGGGTTCGCCACGCCAAAAATTTAAGGGGGGGTGGGGGTGTAAAATAATCCATAAGGAGCGAGCGCCCGCCGTCATGGTGTATGATGTCATCCTCTCCCCATGTTTCAAATGTTAAGTATTGACATGATGTGATAATACAACGATACAACCGCTCAACGTGTGCCCGGTATCATGTCATAACTTAACATATACAACAGGTCAAAGGGATGTTTCAAATGTCGATATGTGTAATGATTACGAATGAGAACACGGAAACTTTTCTTTGAACACTCTCCCACCTTTAGACCCTCCGCCGTTGGATGATGTACCATACACCCTATAGGTATATACATACCTCTCAAAAATACTTATATGACTTCTCATTCGTAATCATTACACATTTAAATATACACAACAAAACAAATATTCAAATAAATACTTGACATTTCGCTATTTTAGTGTATAATTGATTATAGAGATACTCGACAAATAAGAACAAATAAAACAGAGAAGCGAAGCGCCGGAAAGGCGCACCAAATGAGGAGAAGAGAAAATACAGCTTGCCAAAAAGGCAAAAAGACATGAACGGCAACAAAAAAGGAGGCAACAAAATGGCTGATACGATTTGCAAAAACTGTTCACACCGCGACACCTGCGCCGAGGCGCAAAGGTTTAGCACCGACATAGTCGAGTCTTGCGACTACTTCGACCGGGAAGGTGTTGACCTTGAAAATTTCTATAGTTTAGTGTTTGATAACAAACGCGGGACGTTTAGCGTCCACATGGCACGCGCTATCTATCAAGAGGAAGCACACGCGCGGATATTGGAGGAATACGGCCACGCCGGAGAGGTGCAGACCTTTAGCGCCGGGCAGTTTTGGCAACTGTTCAGCGCGATAGACGGGGCGCTCACCCATTGGGAGGAGGTAGACAGGGAAGAGGGCTACACCTGCGACGAGTGCGCGGAAGAGGGGCACAACTGTCCGGCTGAGTTCGTAATCTATAACACCGCGGACCGGGACGGCGGCCCGTCTCAATATCTCTGCCGGAAACACCTTGACAAACTCGAAAATACCGAGTTTTAAGGGCCGAAACCCCGCTTTGCGGGGTCCGCGTCGGTTGGCTACTGGCGCGCTGATGAGGCAAGCCACAACACAAATGAGGGTCAGCAGACCCCGAAGGAGGCAACAAAATGGCACAGTTTAGAGGAACAGTTCAGGGAAACAGGTCAGAAGCGTCAAGGCTCGGGCACAAGACAAGCGGTATAACGACACGCTGTAACGGTTGGCGGTCCGGCGTAAGGGTCGAGGGCAGTTATTACGAGGACAAAGACGCTGACGTCTTCACGGTGTACGCGACCGCGGGGAGCGGGTACGGCACAAGTGCGGGCATGATCGCACAGGTAACAAAGGACGAAGAAGGCAAAGAAGTAATACAATACTACTTCCCGAACGGTCTTTTTGTGGAGTTTAAAGACGGCGAAGTCTCGCGGGCGTCCGCTCAGTTATTGGACGCTTTCCGTGGTAAATAGGCCGAAACGCCCTCCGGGGCGTCTGGTCCGGGTGTTTCCGGGCCACTGATGAGGCAGACAAAACGACAGGAAACAAAGGAGGCAAAGACATGACGAGGCAAGAATTATTTGACAAAAGAGTCGAGGAGCGCGTCAAGGAAGAATTGACGCCCGTAAACGCTAACAAGCGCTATGACGAAATGCTCGACGAGGTAAGCGGAGAAATCCGTATCGGGTCGATTACTTTTGACGCGTCGCGCGTATTGGAAGAACTCGACCCTATCGCGTACCGTTGCGGGTTCAGTGATTGGCTTGACGGCGCAGAACTGGAAGAGATTGACGGCGAGTATTACGAACAATCAGAAGTTGACGACATCAAAGAAGAGACCGAGAACGAAATCGAGGAAAGTGACTTCATTCGTATTTGCGACGAATGCGGAAAAGTTATGCAAGAAGGCTATTGCATAGGCGGGGGTCAAGCATATTATTGTAGTGATGAATGTTTGCACAAGGCGACCGACGAAGTCGACCGGGAAGCGTATGACATAGGCGGAGACAATTCCGACAGTTATTGGACTAATTGGGAATGGTCCGACGAGTGGGCCCGGCTTATGGAATAGCCAGAAACGCCGACCCCTGCGGGTTGCAGGGTCCCGGGGCGACAGGCTCGCCCGTCGGCGTCTGGGTGCGTTGGCTACGCATTCACTGAAGAGGGAAGCCAATCGAGTAAAGGAAGTCAAAAAGGAAGTGGATAAATGCCGTCAACAATTCAAGTGTATAGGTTTTTAAAAAAGCGCTATCCGAATGACGGGCGCAAGTTTCACCTGATGAGCATGTCAAAGTTGTACGCAATCTATTACAGCGTGAAACGGAAAGAGAACACCAAAAAACAGGAGGCAAAAAGATGAAGACAAAAAAGTATGTAGTGGCGATCGAATTACGAACACAGGATATTGATGGTAATGTGATTGACCAGGAAGAACAAAAACAGCTTGTTATAAGCACGATAGGGTCGTTATGGAATGTGGCGAGCGTTGGATTTATGTCTGAGACAAGATATATTATACAGCGCGAAGCCGGTGGAATGCCCGGGGACCCGGAAATATTTGATAATGAAAAGGAAGCGCAACAGCGGTACATTGACATTGTCAATGAAATATTTAAGGTAGAACTTATCACAGTCGAAGAGGCCGAAGAAATGATGTCCCGGGGTTGGGATTATGAAGGCGTTCGACTATATGAAGTAGAAGTTTAGCCTCCAATGTCGAAACGTCCCGGGCGGTCCGGGACGTCTATATAGGTTTATTACCTATATACTGATGAGACAAATACCCGGGAATCCGGGACAAATACCCGGTATTTTGGGACAAATAAAGGAGGCAGTTATGTATCAGTCAATCGAACAGTTGCGCAAAATGAGCTATATTGACCGTCTCAGAGAGCTCCAGAGCCGTTATTTTCAGCGAGAAGGGGTCTTGGCCCGGTGCAAATGCTGTGGTCTGACGCTCAATAAGGCTGAGATTCAGGAAAATCAGGGTAAATGTTTCCATTGTATCAAAGGAAACTGCCCTAAATGTAAATAAACCGAACAATAAGATACAAACGGAATAAAAAATAAAATTGAAAAAATATTTGACACTTGGATATTTTTGATGTATACTCGCAATTATGACATTGGACACTTTTCAGAGCACATCGAAAAATCCTCAACTATAAAGCAGGAAAGAATGAAAAAAGTTTTTATTTTGTCTATCGTTTTATGTTTTCTGGCGCAGAGCGCCGGGGCGGTGGTAGGATGGCACGCCATAAAAATGTGGAACGATCGACAGCCTAAAAAATCTGTTCCGTATTCCGACGAAGAGATTGTCAATGCTATCTATAAAGCGGAAGGCGGAAGTGAAGCTCAATACCTCTATGGTATCAGATCATGTTCTTACGACACGCCGGCAGAAGCCCGTCGCATTTGTTTCAATACAGTGCGCAACAATCGCGCCCGCTATGCAGACTATGGACATAAACAGTTCGATACATACCTGGAATTTTTAGCGTCCCGGTATTGCCCTATCGGAGCGGATAACGACCCGAAAGGTCTGAATAAAAACTGGCTTAAGAACGTGAAGTTCTTTTTAGAGGAGGGGAGAAAATAATGAATATTTATGACGCCTTAGAGGCTTTGGATTCTATTGCTTCCCTTGCTGACGTGGAAGGTTGGCGTCAAATAGATCATCAGCCTAAGATAAAAATGGTCAGTTTTAAAAAAGGAAAGGCCAGGATAAACGTTTACTATACTACAATGACAGTGGGGACCTGTATAGACCATCCGAAAAAAGGAAAGACTCAACTTTTTCGTCGGAACGTTTCAATGGAAACACTCACAAAGATTTTTCGGAATCCTCGAATCCATACACAGCGGGGATATTATAGGAGAGATAAATGAAGTTTGATCGTTTGAAAGATTTTTGGCGTGTATCAAAATTCAATCCTTACAAATGGCTGTGGTGTTTGTGGTGTGAGTTAAAATTTCAAATTAGAAAGAGGAGAAAAAGATGAGATATTTTGAAGGTGGTCGAATTATAAAATCATGGTGTAATAGCCCGGAACCAGGAGCAATCGCTCAAGCACAAAACCTTTCAATGCTTCCTTTTTTACATGAACACGTTGCTCTTATGCCAGATACTCACGAAGGCTATGGTATGCCGATTGGTGGGGTTATTGCGACAAAGGGAGTTGTAATACCTAATGCTGTTGGTGTAGATATAGGTTGTGGAATGATTGCCGTACAGACGAGCATTGTAGATTTATCCATGCACGATTTAAAAGCTATCCTGGGTGAGATACGCAAGACTGTTCCGGTAGGTTTTAATCATCATAAAGAAGCTCATCAAGATTGGATGCCGAAGGAAATGTTTAAAGAGGCTGACGCTCCTATTGTAGATCGTGAATTTGATTCGGCATGTAAACAAATAGGAACACTCGGCGGCGGAAACCATTTTATTGAAATCCAAAAAGATAGCCTCGACGGTGACATTTGGATAATGATACATAGTGGTAGTCGTAACATCGGATTGAAAGTAGCAAACCACTATAATAACATTGCTAAAAAGCTCAATGAAAAATGGTATTCAATCGTTCCGAAAGCGTATGATCTTGCGTTCCTTCCTTTAGATAGTGAAGAGGGCGTGAGATACATGACTGAAATGAACCAGTGTTTAGCATTCGCCCTGGCAAACAGGAAAGCGATGATGAACATTATTAAGAGCATATTTGCGGTACAAACAAACTGTACTTTTTTCGAGGAGATCAATATACACCATAACTATGCAACAATGGAACATCACTTTAATAAAAATGTCATGGTGCATAGAAAAGGGGCGACGTCCGCAAAAGCGGGAGAGCTTGGCTTGATACCGGGGTCACAGGGAACAGCTTCTTATGTGGTTGAGGGACGTGGAAATCCTGAATCTTTTATGTCGTGCTCTCATGGCGCCGGGCGTAAGATGGGGCGTAAGTTCGCGCAAAAGAACTTATCTCTCGAAGAAGAAACAAAGAAGTTAGACGATCAAGGTATTTTACACTCTATTCGATCAGTCAAAGATCTTGACGAGGCGAGCGGGGCGTATAAAGATATTGATACAGTAATGGAGGAACAGCAGGATCTTGTTAATATCAAGGTTAAACTCCTTCCACTTGCTGTTGTAAAAGGTTAAGTGACGAAGAGTTCGTCTGCTACAAAGGGTCAGACGATTCGCTAAGCGTGCGGGGACGTGGCTGACAGCCACTATAAGCCTTGAGGATCGCAACGAACTAACGAGGCGTCCAGAGTAGCCATACGGCTGTCAACCGTAACGCCTACAATCGTCACTAAATAGTCTGGGGGTGGCTCAGTCTGGTCAGAGCTCCTCACTTGGAATGAGGAAGTCGCAGGTTCAAATCCTGTCCCCCAGACCATATTTAAAGGATAAATAATGCACATAGTCTATCTCATACATTTTAATCAGCCGTATAAGAGAGTTCGTCATTATCTGGGGATCACAAATAATCTGAAAAAACGTATCCGCAGACATAAAAGGGGACATGGCGCCTCTCTTATGCGCGCTGTTTTTGCCGCGGGAATAGAAGTCCAGGTATTTGTCCTTGCTGAAGTAGCGACCAGGAATGAGGCAAGTACGCTCGAACGAAAATATAAAAACAGACATAATCATAAACAGCTATGCCCTATATGTAAGGAGAGACATGGAGAAAAATAAAAAACCCGTAGCGATTCTCGATACTGAATCCGGGGACGAAGTTATTATCTATGCAAAATTCAGAATAGCCGGAGGGCCGTTACAACATGTTAAACATGTAATTAGTGTCCGGGAATACGGAAACATTCACGTTGAAAAAGAAACAAGGAATTACGGATGAGTAAATTGCCAGTACAAGTATCGATACATCTTTATAAGGTCCTGGGACTTAAAGATTTTGCGTCCAGGGAAGAGATCAAAAAGGCGTATAGATCGTTGGCGCTTAAACATCATCCGGATAAGGGAGGCGATCTCCGGAAAATGCAAGAGATCAACGCGGCAAAAGATTTTCTTATAAAACATAAAGAAGAATATGACCGGAAACTTAAAGCGCACCAGGAGCCACAAATTGTTGTCCGGTATACATACGGTTGGAGCTATGGGGGCTCTACTACATCTGCAACTACAAGTTTTTAAGGAGGAAAAATGAAAACATTGGTTATCGGCATGGGAGAAATCGGGAGCGCGTTACATGAGGTCCTGAAAGACAAATACGGAAATAAGGTTTTTTCGTACGATATTCGTGAAGGCGAAAAAGAGTTGCCAAAAGTGGATCTATTGAACATATGTATCCCGGACTGCGAAGACTTCGTTGACATCGTCAATGATTATATCGCTGAATGTACTCCGAAGTTTACGGTCATTCATTCGAGTGTCCCTGTCGGTACCACAGAAAAGATCGATGGTAAAGCGTTTCATAGTCCCGTAAGAGGTAAACACCCGAAGATGAAAGAGGGACTTCTTACTTATGTAAAATATCTTTCCTTCGATAATGGCTATCATTACGAGGCCCAGGAACTTTCAAATTATTTTTTTAGAGCCGGAATTGTATGCAAAACTCTTCCGGACACAAAATGTACCGAACTCGCGAAACTTCTCGCGCTTTCACGGTATGGGGTCTATATCGCTTTTGCAAAAGAACAGGAAGCGATCTGTGAAAAATTTGGTGTTGATTATTACAAAGTCGTCACGGACTTTGAAAACACCAGGAACGAAGGACTCAAGAAATTAGGCGGTGATAATTTAAAACTTCTTCAGCCGCTTCTATGGCCATTCGATAAATTCGTCGGCGGTCATTGTACGGTTGAAGATATGGAGATCCTTCTCAAACAGATGGATACTCCGCTTCTTCGTGAAGCCTATAATATAGGAAGGAACACAAAAGTTTGGGGGAACTGTAATATTTACTCGTCCGCTAAGATAGGCAAAGGCTGTTCAGTAGGCGGAGGATCAGAGATCGGTCATAACGTCAGGATCGGTAATAACGTCCGGATAGGCGCAATGGTGTTTATCCCGGAAGGCGTAACGATCCAGGATGACGTTTTTATCGCGCCAAAGGTGACATTCAGTAACGATAAGTACCCGCCGAGTGATAGAAAAGAGTGGGGAACTATTCTCGTTAAGAAAGGCGCGGCGATCGGGATGGGTGCGATCATACTTCCCGGCGTAACAATTGGAGAGAATGCGTTAGTAGGCGCCGGGTCTGTTGTTACACGCGATATACCTGACGGTGAAAAATGGTACGGAAATCCGGCTCATGCGCACGGAAAGAATAAAGGGGAGTAATATGGGGAGCATGAGAGAAGAGATTGATAAATGGTGTAGAGAAAATAATTTTAAGATCAAACGTGGAAAGAAACGTAAGCCAAACAAACACGTAAAGGAGGTGAAGAAAAATGACAGAGTTTCTGACAATGAAAGAAGTGGCAAAGCGACTGAAAGTACACCCTGTAACGGTTAATCGGTACTGTAAACAGGGAAAACTGACTTACTACCAAGTGGGTTGTAGGAAAAGGTTTTTGGAAGAGGACGTCAATAAATACTTAGAAGGAGCTAAATGCCATGCAAAAGAAAATAGCGAACATCCCTTCGACACTAATTAGTTGTCTCGAAGTATATGCTCAAGCGGGATACGCTACTTTTGCTACGGCTGAAGACAAGCGACCTTTAAGTGGCCTGAAATGGAAAGAGGCAAATGTAGATCTATCTCCTAATCAAATGAAATATCCGTACGGTCAGTTTGGAGTAAGACTGAAAGCGGATGATTTGATTATTGACCTTGACCCTCGTAACATGCAAGGGCGCCAGGTCTGGAGTGAGATAAAATCCAAAATACCTGAGATTGAGAATCTACAGAAAAAGGCTACTTTAGTGCGTACCGGCGGGGGCGGGATACACATATATTTAAGGAAACCACCTGATTTTAAGATCCGGAAAAATCTTAAAGAATTTCCTGGGGTAGATTTTCTATCCGAAGGGGCTTATGTTATTGGCGCGGGATCTATTGTTAACAATAATCCTTATACATTTATCACCGAACCTTTTACTTCAGTTCATGCACCGATGGCTCTTTTAAATCTCATTCGGAGACAGGTTGTAGATTTGGGAGAGGTCAACCATAAAGGATTTAGTGACGAACCGGCGAACATTGAGCGGTATATAGAATACCTTAATAACCTTGCTCCGGTGGCTATTGAAGGTGAGCATGGAGATAAGACTACTTTTAAAGTAGCCTGCCGAGGTAGAGACTATAATCTTTCAATGCAAAAAACTTTTGAGTTAATGGCCGAACATTACAACCCAAAATGTCAGCCGATGTGGGAGCGAAACGAACTCCAACGAAAAGTAGCCAATGCGTATAATTACAATGAAGCTCCTCCGGGAACAAGAGATCCCAAAGTTGCGCTTCCGGACATGAACTCTGAGAAAGAGGTCAAATGGAAAGCACAGTTGGAAAAGAAAAAGGGTAAGGACGGGGTCTATTTGCCGTCATTAAAAAATGCTCATCTTATGCTTCAGCATGAAATGGGTATAAAAGGTGTGTTTACCTATAACGAATTTAACGAACGTCTGGAGATCAAGGGACACGTGCCCTGGGAAAAAGATCGTATCAATAGATATAATGCGATTGACGATCGTGAAATCGAATGTATTAGACTTCACCTGGCAAATAAATTTAATGTAGAGTTTAGCACTCAGACGATGTGGAAAGCGGTAGATCTGGTTGCGGCCGGTAATACTTATCATCCTATACGAGATCAACTGGACTCATTTATGTGGGATGGAGTAAGTCGTATAGATGATTGGCTTATAAAATATTGTGGTTGTGCCGATAGTGAACTTACTCGACAAATGGGACGCAAGGTTTTATGTGCTATGGTAGCCCGTGTCTATAGTCCAGGCTGTAAATTTGATTATGTTCTGGTCCTTGAAGGCGCCCAGGGGATAGGTAAAAGTACATGTTGCGAGATTCTCGGTGGAGAATGGTACGGAGACGCACCAATCGATCCGAAAGATAAAGATTCTATACCTTATATACATTCTAAATGGGTTGTAGAGCTTTCGGAAATGATAACAACCAGGAAAACAGAAGCTGATAGGCTCAAAAACTTTTTATCCAGGCGTGAAGATGACGTACGCTTACCTTATGCAAGAGCACGGCAACGATTTCCGCGGCAGTGTATTTTTATCGGTACCATTAATCCGGACGAGATCGGATACCTTACTGACACTACAGGTAATAGAAGATTTTGGCCTGTATGTTGTCACAGTTTTGATTTAGATAGTTTGAAAAGAGATCGAGAACAGCTTTTAGCTGAAGCGGTCCTCCTATATAAGAAAGGCGAGAGTTTGACATTACCTCTTGAACTTGTTCAGGAAAGCGAGGAAGAGGCGCACAAGCGTTTAGCCGAGGATCCGTGGCAACATATTATAGAGGAGTGGGTGGAATCACATTTAGAAGAGACTGAAGTTACAACTCAGTTTTTATATAGGAATGCTTTAAACGGTACGCTTCAAAGTATGAATACCGGGCACCAACGTAGAATAGCCAGGTCTTTAAAAAATTTGGGGTGGATAAAACGACGCGGCGTGAAAGGTATAGAGTACGTACGTCCCGTGAAAAAGGAGGCGCAGAATGCACCGGCCGATCCGTTTAGTAGTCACTAAGAATCGTCGTCAGTTTAATGAATATGTTCGAGAAAAAAACTATAAGTCAGTAAAATGTGTTTTTGTTAATAGCATGGAAGATCTTCGCGGACATTGTAATTGTGTTATGGATTTTTACGGAGAGTGGTGGAAAGGCGGTATAGGGTGGGATCATTTGATTGAGGTAGGCGAGTATTGTCGCCAACATTCTATACGCACGCCGGCTCGAGTTTTTGGAGGTACAGTTTAATGCGTATAATGATCGACACATATGATATGCTTGAGCCGTTTCAAAGAACCGGTGTTGATTTTTTGGCTAATAGAAGATCCGCGCTTTTGGCGGATGAAGTAGGAGCCGGTAAGACAGTACAAGCGATACACGCGTGTCAACAAGTGGGGGCACGGAGCATTCTTATCATATGCACAGCAAGTATCAAATATAATTGGAGAAAAGAAGCGATAAAGTGGGGGTACAGTGAAGGAGACATACATATACTCAATAACAAAAGCGTGCAAAGACTTCCCGAAGAAGGAATGTTTATCATCAACTACGATCTATGTTGGCGCAAAAACTACGCACGGTATCTTCTCAAACGGCGTTATGATGTTCTCATTTGTGATGAAGCCCACTATCTTAAAAACCACACGGCTAAACGAAGTAAGGCGGTGTACTTGTCAAACGGATACGCGGATATTTCAACTTACAGATGGATGATTACCGCGACGCCGGTTTTAAATCGACCGGTAGAGCTTCACGCTATGTTGAGAAAACTGTGTCCGGAAACATTAGGACCGTACTTAAATTACGTAGCTTATACACAACGATATTGTGAGGGTAAAAATGGAAAATGGGGATATGAAGCAAACGGGGCTGAAAACCTTGAGGAACTCGCCGGTCGCCTGGGCGGCTTCATGCTTAGGCGTCAAGGAGACGAGCTTCCTCGAAAGGTATTACAAAAAATCTACTTGCCTTTCAGTAAAGCGATCGAGAAATATTTATTTAAAGGCGAGGAAAGTGAATCGATACGTCGTAAAATTGGAATTGGAAAAACGGCACCGTCTGTTGAGATTATACGGAATGCCCTGGAGTGTGAAGAAAAGGTCGTGGTTTTCGCATATCATACGGACGTTATCCTCGGCCTGGAAGAAGAACTCAAGGATTTCTGTCCGGTCGTTATCCGAGGAGCAACTACAGATAAGGAAAGACAAAAAGCCGTTGATCGATTCCAAGAGGATAAAGATTGTAGAGTGTTCATCGGCCAGATCCAGGCGGCCGGAGAAGGAATAGACGGACTACAACACGCGGCCAGGATGGGGATTTTTGTGGAAACAAACTGTCCTCCGGGAACAGTAAAACAAGCGATAGGGCGTCTGAATAGAAAAGGACAGAAGCACAAATGCTTGTTTCAGTTTCTTCTTGTTGAAGGAACAGTGGACGAACAGGTGTTAAATAACACATTGTTTAAAGATCGTAATATACAGACAATAATGCAAGATGAGGAATTAGGATTGGATTTTTCAAACCAGGAACCAAAACAAAAGGAGGAAACAATGAGTATTGAAAAAGATCTAACCAGGATCGCTGACGCACTGGAGAAGATGGTGGCCATAATGGAATCACCTTCTTCTTCTACGACGACAGCGGACCCGGGAGCACAAACGGCGGCCGATCCCGTAAAAAAAGAACCGGCAAAAAAGCCCGCGGTAAAAAAACCCGCGGCAAAGAAGCCCGCGACACCGGCGGCTCAAGCGACAGGACCAACAGCTCCGGCAGGAGAGACCGCAGATGAGAAGTACCAGAGAGAAATGCAAGAAGCGGCAAATAAGATCAGCGCTTTCAACAACGATCCGGCCAAAACAAACGCTATGTTTGCTGAGCTACAGAAGGAATTTAAGGCGCAGTTCCCAAACAACGAACATGTGTTCGATGTAGCTCCGGCCGATTATGAGAAGGTCAGAAAGCTCGTAGCTGACTTCCTCAAAAAGAAAGGGGTGGAATAATGAACTCAACTGATATAGCTCATGTATGTCACGAAGTAAATCGCGCTTATTGTGAAAGTCTCGGAGACGATTCACAGCCAACCTGGGAGCAAGCTCCGGATTGGCAGAGGATGAGCGCGATCGATGGTGTAGAGTTTCATATTGCTAACCCGGACGCCGGACCTGAAGCGTCCCATGAAAACTGGTTGGAAATGAAACTAAAAGAAGGTTGGAAGTATGGTCCTGAAAAAGACCCGGCGAAAAAACTTCATCCATGTTGTGTACCATTTGCCGAACTTCCGGTCGAACAAAAAGCGAAGGACTTTATCTTCAGGCAGATAGTCCACAGCTTAAAGGAGGCTTAATATGGCACATTCAAGTGTAAGTCCGTCGGGGGCGGATCGATTCTTTGAATGTCCAGGAAGTGTCTCCGCCCAGGCGGCTATAAAAGTTATAGAGCCGTCAAGCCCTGCGGCTATGGAGGGTATCGCGATACACTCTTTAGGCGCAGATTGCTTGAAACATGACATCGATCCCTATGAAAAAATCGGCGAGATTATAGAGGTAAAAGATAATTTCGGCGAGGTCCAGGAATTTGAGGTTAACGATGATTTTGCATTTGCGGTCCGTATGTACCGTAATACAATTCTCGGGATCCTCGAAGAACATGGGCTTAGTATAAAGGCTTTGCAGATCGAAGCAAATTTTACTCTTCCTGAAGTAGATAAGGACGCACGCGGTACCACCGACTGTTCTTTTATAGCGGGAGATACATTATATGTTTTCGATCTCAAAGGTGGCAGAGGTATTATTGTTGATCCGGAAGAAAATCGACAGTGTATGTATTATGCTTTACGTCCGTATCTTGACGCGAAGATGTTCATACGTCGAATAGTGATCGGCATAATTCAACCTCGCGCTAAAGAAGGTGAGTTTATAAAAATGTGGGAGACTACACCGCAACGTCTCGACGCGTATGTTATGGAGCTTAAACGCGCGATCAATTTGACACGTGTTAAGAATCCTGATTTTCATGCCGGAGAATGGTGTCGTTTTTGTAAGGCCAGGGGAAATTGTCCTGTACTTCAAAAGGATATTGTTCCACAGATTCAAGCGGTTGCTCCCGATATAAGCTCAGTGTTTCCTAAAATCACGGATCTTACCGCTGAACAAATAGGAAACGCTTTACCGGCCCTGGAAGCACTCAAGGGCATTATAGATAGTCTACAGGGATACGCTTTCACACTGGCGTCCAGTGGGACTGACATTCCCAATTACACGCTTACGCGTGGTAAAAAACAAAGGAGGTATAAGGACGAACAGGCAGTAATCGACGCGTTCGGAGGGGAACTCGGCGATGATCTTTATGGCGAACGGAAGTTAAGATCTCCGGCACAGCTTGAAAAGATCGTGGGTAAAGAACAGTTGAATGACTATGTCTTTGTCCCGGAAGGAGACCTGAAATTGGTCCCGACCAAAGAAGCTCAGGACTTCATTAAACGCAGTGTGGACGAAGTCTTTAAAGATGTAGAGCTTGATTAGAACAGTAGAACAATAGAACTGTAGAACAAAAGGAGAACAATATGAGTATGTCAAAAGTAACACCGATAGGAAGAGCGTCATTTCCAAATCTCGCCAAACCGGATCAGTATAACAAATATTCTTTGTCAATGCTGTTTCCAAAATCCGATCCAAAAGTTGTTGAGTTCGTTAAATGGCTCAAAGACGCCGTTACTAAAGAGGCGTTAGCGGTTGCCGGCAATGCGGGTTTACCCGCCGCTATGGCGAACTTTACCAACTTCAAGGACGGTGATGATGTAGGATCCTTTAAGACCTACCGCGCGGAATACGCGGGGCACTATGTTCTGAACGTAAGTCGTAAGACTGAGTTCGGAAAAGTATGTACGGTCAACAGGGATAAACAACCTATAGATCCTACAGAGATCTACGCCGGATGTAACGTCCTCGCTTATATCGATGTATTTGGATATAAGTACGGGACGAAAAAAAGCGTGAGCATAGGAGTACAGCATGTTATGAAAGTCAGCGATAACACTCCGTTCGCGTCTACCGGTGTAAAAGTAGACGACGCTTTTGCGGACCTGGACATTCCGGATGAGGGAGAAATGCAACAGGCGGATATGGCTCATGTGGCCGGAGGACCAACAGGAACAGCGGCACCCGCGCAACCGGCCGGAGGAGTTTTCGGCGGTGGCTCAAGTGCTAAACCTCCAGTAGCAGATCCATTTGCAGGGGTGTAAGTATGAAAAAAGTTCACTTAGATTTTGAATCAAGATCTCTGGTGGACATCTGGGAGGTGGGTGCGTGGATTTATTCTACGCACCCCTCAACCCGGATCCACTGCGCGGCTCACGCTTTAGGTGATGAAGAGGTGGGTATTACCACTCGACAAGACCTGGACTGGCGTCGTTTAGATCTTCTTGCCGCATGGGCTGAGGATCCGGAAATAATTTTTTACGCGCACAACGCATTCTTTGAGCGGTGTATGTGGGCGAATATTATGGTGAAACAATTTGGTATGCCTCCTATACCTTTGAAACGATGGCGTTGTACGATGGCTAAAGCATGTGCTTATAGTTTGCCGAAAGCTCTGGATAAAGCGTCTATGGCTATGGGGCTTACACAGAACAAAGACAAAGTCGGTAGACAAATAATGTTACGTATGGCTAAGCCTTTAAAAAAGGGGACGGATATTTATGATGAAGACCCAGAGCATTATAAAATTCTCTATGACTACTGCCGGCAGGATGTCCGTGTCGAAAGAGAACTGGACAACGCGCTCCCGGATCTTTCCGACATCGAACAAGAAATATGGTTCTATGACCAACTTATCAACTCGCGCGGCATTCATGTTGATATGTCTACGGTTCGTAATTTTATCAAGATCCTCGAACATAAGACCAATGCCCTCAATGCTGAACTTAGAAAACTTACCGGAGGGGTAATTACTAAAGGAACACAGACAAAAAGTATGTTAGCATATCTCAATAAACAGGGAGCACAAATGCCTTGTTTTGATAAATACGCGGTGAGGGACGCCATTGCCAGTGGTCGTTTAAAAAAAGAACATATACAAATTTTAAGGCTCAGACAACAGCTTGGCAAATCATCGTTAGCAAAATACACCACACTCACTAATGCGGTAGACCAGGAAAATGTTTTACGTGACAATTTTATTTATCACGCGGCCAGTACCGGTAGATGGGGAGGTAAACTTGTTCAGCTTCAGAACTTGCCAAAGAATACCGCGAAGATCGATACAGACAAAGCAATCGATGATATAAATACTGTGGGATACCCGACAGTTGAAATGCTATACCCGGGAAAAATCATGGACGTTTTATCATCTTGTATTAGGGGGGTCTTGGTACCGGCACCGGGGAAGGAGTTTTATGTTGTTGACTATGGAGCAATCGAAGCTCGAATTGTTATGTGGCTTGCGGGAGAGACTAAAGGTCTCGCAGAATTTAAAGCCACTGACACCGGGGTTGGTGAAGATATATACGTTAAAATGGCACAGAGGATTTACGCTGATCCCCGACTTACAAAAGCAAAAAATCCAGGGGAGCGTCAGCTTGGAAAACAAGCAATCCTCGGGTGCGGATTCGGTATGGGTGCGGCTAAGTTTAAAGGTACATGTGCAAAGTATGACATCGATATTGAAGAACATGAGGCCAAACGAGTTGTAGATCTTTACCGTTCTACCTATTATAACGTACGCAATTATTGGTATGATATGGAAAACTGTATGATGAGAGCCTTTGAAAATCCGGGAACTATCACTACAATCGGACAGGTTCAATGGATCTACAGACCCGAAAGAAAAGCTATGTTTTGCAAGCTCCCTTCTGGAAGGATCCTTACCTATATAGGACCTCGACTTGAGGAAAATCGATTTGGAAATATGGGTATGACTTTTATGACTGAGGTAAATAGTCAATGGGTACGTCGTGATACATATGGCGGCCTCCTGGTAGAGAACATTACACAGGCTACAGCTCGCGATATAATGGCCTACGCCATGCCTACACTTGAACACCAGGGCTTTCCTGTACTCATGCACACCCACGATGAGATTGTTTCTGAACGCCCGATAGGGGAAGATAGACTTGATGAAATGGTAAATATAATGTGCGTACGTCCACAGTGGGCGTTCGACTGTCCAATCGTCGCCGAAGGATTTACGGCTCAAAGATATAAGAAGGAATAAATATGTGGGATGACTATGATGAATGGGACGATGTGCGAGCGGAAGATTTTAAACCAACAATAATGGTTGAGATCCAGGTCCATGTTGTAGACGAAACAGAAAAAGCTCTGGCTTTTCTTCGTGACGATCTGGAAAAAGTTTGGCTACCAAAATCACAGGTAACTATTATTCTGGAACAAGGTACGCTTTTAAAACTCGAAGTTCCGGAATGGCTAATTTTTCAAAAAGAACTGGAGGATGATTCATGTTTATTATAGGGATAGATCCGGGTAAAGGGGGAGCGCGAGCAACTATTCAGGATGGTAAACTTTTTAGTGTATGCGCTTATGACGGAGAGATAACAAAATGTAGAGATCTCGGATTTGCGCCGCACATGGGAGATACTATAATTTTTATCGAACAGGTAACGACGTCTCCTAATCAGGGCCGCGTAAGTGCTTTTACATTTGGTCGTTTTGCTGAAGCTGTTGAAACGACTTCACGGCTTTCCGGATGGCCTGTTCACATGGTCCGTCCGGTTATATGGCAAAATGCTATAGGTGTATATTCTGAAGGTGATAAAGCGAAATTGTATGATAAAGTCAAAGAACTTTTTCCGGAAGAATATGCAAAGAAGATGTTTAACAAAGCGTCAAGTGACGCGGTTCTCATTGCGTATTATGGATGGAGATACTATGAAAATAATAAGGAGGGGCAATGAACGACGAAGAGAAAATAATTGATCCTATAATAACGGATCGTAAGATCCTCAATCAAAAAAGTCTTCCTACAACCTGGGAACATATCGAAGAGATCAATTTGGTTGAGCGTTTGAAAGCAAGTAATGAAACTGCCTGGACAAAAGGAGTCGGTCTGGCCGCAATACAAATTGGACTTCCGATCAGAGCACTTTGGTTTACCGATCAAGGAAAAGACTATGTCCTGGTCAATCCAGTATTCCTTAAAGCAAGCGGTCCGATCATTGTCCCAAAAGAAGGGTGTCTTTCCATTCCGGACGTATGGACCGCAACAAAAAGGTTCAATAATGTTACGGTTAGATTCCTGGGAAAAGAAGGCTCTGAAACCGTTGATTTTTCAGGGTTTCCGGCAATAGTTGTTCAGCACGAAATCGATCACCTCAACGGAATGCTTAATACAGAACGTAGATATATTCCACCACAAAAAGTAGGACGTAATGATCCTTGTCCTTGTGGAAGTGGCAAGAAATATAAAAAATGCTGTATCGATAAACTGGTTCAGCCAACCTTAAAGGAGGAGAGAAATGATGTGGATAATAATTCTGGCAGTGGTCCTACTGGCGGGACAGCTATGGAGAATGGGCGGGGCGGGAAAGAAATGGGCGCGAGGAATCGTATTACCTTGCCTCCTGGCGTTAACAAAATTCCTCATGGTGGGGTATTGGGGCCAGACGGTAAACTGGCTAACCCTGGCGTATGCACCGGCCCTATGGGTCCTTCTAAGCCTGTTTAGTTATGGTATAGACGCGCCTGTTCATAACTTCTGGGAATGGGTATGGGGCTCTGGAAATACCGGAGACGACAGAAAAGTCGAAATGTTTACACGTGGTACTTGTGGTTTTTTCTGGTCTGTAGCCGCTCTGGCCTTTGTGTTTGTGACAGGAAAATGGGCCGCGTTTATAGGATATACTTTATTTTTAACTTTTGCGAATGCTTTTATCGGAGGTACAGTTGAAGATGTTGAGATCTCCGAACGATTGGTAGGAATGTCGGTAGCATTGGCATTACTGGTATAAAGGAGGAAGGGTGAAAAATAACTCACAATTTAAAACAATGCGACACATCGAAACGGTCCGGAACTATCTCTCAATATGTATTGTAGAGATCTTAAATCGATGTCGTCGTCACGATCAAAGTAAACTTCAGGATCCGGAGCTTAGTATTTTCAATGAATATACTGCCAAACTTCGCGGTATTACCTATGGATCTGATGAATACAAAGAGTGTATGAAGCAGATGAAACCGGCGATTGAACACCATACACAAGTAAATCGTCATCACCCAGAACATTTTCCAGAGAAGATACAGGGGATGAATCTCATAGATCTTTTGGAAATGCTATGTGACTGGAAGGCCGCAACTCTTCGGCACGGTGACGGTAACATATATAAAAGTCTGGAGATCAATGCTGAACGCTTCGGCTATTCAGACGAATTAAAAAAGATTTTCTCCAATACGATTGATTGGTTGGAGAAACAAGAAGTTGAACATTACGCAAAGGAGAGCTAAAGATGAGATTAAGTGTAGCAATGATTGTGAAAAACGAAGAGGCTATGTTAGCCGGCTGTCTTGATTCTGTCCAGGGCGCGGATGAAATTGTTATTTGTGATACTGGATCTACGGATAAGACGGTAGAGATAGCAAAGAAATATACGGACAAAGTTTTCACCGACTATAAATGGAACGATAACTTTGCCGAAGCGCGTAATCACGCCATGACCAAATGTTCTGGTGACTGGATTCTTACCATAGACGCGGATGATCGTCTTGAGCCCGGAGGAATGGAGAAGATAAAAGAAGCGATCGAGAAACATAAGGACCTCAAAAGTATCAGTGTTCAGTACAAAGCCCTGGGCGGAGGTGGTGGTCATAACATACCGGTCCTTTATAAGAAATGTAAAGAGATCTTTTGGAAAGGCGCGATACATAACCATCTATCCATACCGGCCCAGGAGAAAAGCGGCGCTGTCATCATATACGGTCATAGCCCGGCCCATAAGAACGACCCGGACAGAGCTCTTAGGATCCTTAAAAAAGAGGTCGAGAAGGACCGTACAAAGCCCCGGGAAATGTATTATTTGGCCAGAGAATACTTCTACAGGAAAGATTGGATCACGGCCGCCTATTGGTTTGAGCAGTACGTGAAGATCTCTACCTGGGGCCAGGAGAAGGCTGACGCGTACCTTTTGTTAGCCAGGTGCTTATGGCAACTCCAACGTGGTGAAGAGGCCAGAGATATATGTCTCCAGGCTATTAAGATCAACACCAATTTCCGGGAGGCATTACTTTTCATGTCGGAAATGGTAGGCCCTATAAACAAGGATAAGTGGCTGTTCATGGCCGAACTTGCCGATAATAGTAACGTCCTTTTTACCCGGGGAAAAGGAGAAAGGGACACAAGTTATTATCAGCAGATATATGACCAGAATCCGGACGGAGAGGCTCGTTACAGAGAGATCTATGAATGGGTAGGTATAATGGCCCGACATAGAAAAGTTCTTGATATGGGCTGTGGTCAGGGTAAATTGAGTGAGTTCATTGAAGACTATGACGGTTTTGATATGATCGATGGGCCATTCAGAAAAGGAGATCTTTATACTGAAAATCTCGAGGGATATGACATGTATATTCTTCTCGAGGTCCTGGAACATATGGAACGGGATAAAGAGATCCTGGAACGAATACCTTCTGGTAAGGAAGTTGTATTTTCTGTTCCGTCATTCGATGACGCGGCGCATTTGCGTAAGTACACCGAGGACATTGTCAGGTGGCGTTACAAAGATCTTATTCGGTTTGAAAAAATTATTCGATTTAACTTCTGTGGAAAAGACCGCGTGTGGCAAGAGGATTTTATGGCGACCCCCTCTTACATTCTGTTATGTAAGGGCCATAAAATCTAAAAAGAAGCCCCCTGGTTTCGCGGCCAGGGGGCTTTCTTTATCTACCTTCTTCGAGCTTTACTTTCAGGACATTCTCAAAGTACCATTTACTCATTATCACCTTAGTATCTTCGCCTTGTCCTTCCGTATAAAAATCGGTACCACGGATGGGATAGACTGTGACCGGCTTTCGGAACGTACTACATCCGGTTAAGCCGATTGATATTACCAACAGCAATATTGAGACGAGAAGCCTGTTTCTTATTGTCCGTCTCCTCGAAAGCATTGACAATCTCCTTTGCTATTTCGGCCTTCTTTTTTGCTCGTTCAGCGTCACGTTCTTTCCAAAGGCCGCAGAAGAAAAGAACTACCTGGACTATACCACTGATAGCACTCCACATATTATCCCTCCGCCAGTTCGGCTTTAACCGCGGCTACGATCTCAGCGACCTTCGCTATGATCTGAGCGATCTCTTCAGAATCCAGGTCTTTGAGTTCGTCATCAACGTCCTGGATCCCTACTACGGCCTCTTTAAGAGTTCCATAGTTTGTTGCCAATGTCTTCAGTTTCGGGAGATCCGCGAGATTGATCTTACCATCTGCGAAAATATCTCCGCCTGTAACGGCTAAAACTTTTAGACCGTCCAGTAACTCAAGTGTTTCCTTGACTGTTGCCATGTTTTTCCTCCTTTGTTATGATTTCTACTTCCTTATATAAAGCGTCGAGCTCACTATTGAAAAGTCTTTCAATCTCCGCGAGACGTTTGACAATGTGTAATATTCTTTCGCGGGTATTTTTATCCATATCAATTTACCTTTTCCGTTAAAACTTTTATCTGGGCCGCCATTTCCGGGATAAGAGAAGTCTGAGCTTTGATCTCTTTTAGCTCTTTCTCTATTTGGTTGTGCTTATATTCGCACAGATCTTTTCGAGAATAATCTTTGCTCATACGCGTTTCAAAACCCTCCTTCACATTATCTAAACGCATATAGATCTTACTGCGTTTCGACTCGTTATACCGTTGACTACCAATGATTATTGCAATGATCGTCACAAGCATAGCTCCTACAGTCCCGATTTCAACCCATGTCATACTCTACTCCTTTCTTATACCGCGGGACCCGTCTTATTTGCGGTAGTTTTAAGAGAAGTATTTTCAGCCTTCAAAGTATCTACCTGTTCTTGAAGCGCTTCCTTTTCTTTTTCTACCGGAAGTGTTATACGGTTTTTGACCTGGGTAGGTATGATTGTTTCAGCCGTTACCCCGTGATCTGTCGCCCCGTCAAATTTATGTACGACATATCCGCCGCACACACCACCTTCGTCGTGTTTACATTCGTGGTATCTTACCTGGCACGGAATGGGAAGCTCGCCGTCTTGAGCTTTTAACTTGTATCGCATTGATTCGATCAAGTTCATCATAGACAGCATTTCCGCCTTTGACCCGAACGATAAATCCATTTGCATTCTCCACACACTCATGGTTTTCCTCCTTAAAAAATTATTGATTGAAACAATTTTCCACCGCCAAGTAAATAATCAGGCGGCGTAAATCCATCTGTTAAACCTACTACCGGGGTGACAGAAAAAAGATTAGAGGTATTGATTCTTGCCTCGTCCATGATCCCGTCAAAAAGCTGAGTTGAAGCATTCAGCCCTCCTATATACAGCAAGCCGGCAAACGTATCAGAATCGCTATCGCTAAGATATGCTACCTGACGACCGTTGATGTAAATACCATATTCGTTACCGACTTTACAAATAGCAATGTGATACCATTCATAGGTCGTAAGAATAGCGGCCGCTTCAAAATTAACTATGAAACTCGCTCCAGAATAAACTGAGAATCGTACACTTCCGGAGCCGCTATCTGCGTCAATACGAATCCTCCAATAATTTGAAGAATCCTCGTAATGTGCAAATAACGTACGGTCAGTATTGATTGTAGACGCGTAGACCCAGACATCAGCTACCCAATTCGTCGTGATATTCCAGTCTGTGCTTCCCGGTGCGGACAGATAATCCCCGCTCGCGTCAAACTCCCCGGCACCGTTACCTCCGACAGTCATCCACATGAGTTTCGCGGTACCGACCATGACCCCCTTATGGCCGGTATTACCACTATCAACAACTGATCGGTTATAATAGCCCTCTAAAAAATTACAAAAGGCGCTTCCGTGCTGAGTAATTGTATGCCCGGTATTTCCATCGTCATCCAACCAACCATTTGTATTATCGGTATCATTCGGCACGCCTTCTAAAAGCAAAAGAAGTTTTGTGTTTGAATCAGCAACCGGCGTAGAAATAGGTACATCGATAGTATCAGTAAGCCCGGCTACCGGTGCGGCCGAGAAAACATTATTCACGGAAATCCTTACATTTTTCATATCTCCGTCAAACCATGTATTGTACCAGGCTCCCACTTTTAGTGTGCCGGCAAAAGTATCTGTACTGCTATCACTAAGATATGCTTTCTGTATTCCATCAACATAGATTCCGTATTCATCACCCACCTTACAAACAGCGATATGATACCAACGTCCCAGGGTAGGACAACAAGCGGCCGCTTCAAAGTTAACGACATACCCACCTCCGGACATGACAGAAAAACGTAAGGATCCATTTCCTCCGTCCGCGTCAACACGTACTCGCCAATAATTCGAGGCGTCTTCCTCCTGACAAATGACTGGCCGGTCCTGATTATTCGAGTCCAAACGGATCCAACAATCAAAAGTCCAGTTGGTCGTTATATCCCAATCCGCATGATCGGCCGCGGAAAGATAATCCGTAGTCAAGGATCCTTCAAAATGTGCTCCACTTGTCAAAGGATTGTTATAGTTGGTAGGAGAGTTCGCCAACAAAAGTAATTTTGTATCTGAATCTGAAACCGGATCCGCGGTTGGCACTGTTATAGTATCCGTTTTACCTACATTTGGAGACGCGCCAAAAACATTTGACGTAGAGATCCGGACGTTTTTCAAATAACCGCCAAAATACTCGCCCCCTATTGACGGACGTTGTCCTATTACAAGAGGTGCGGCCCATGTGCCTTCAGAATCATCACTCATATAAGACTGCTGTTCTCCATTCATATAAACAGCCCATTCAACTGTCGGTCCGGCAGTACACTTTTTTACAAGACAAACATGGATCCATTCTTCCGTATTGAACGCGTCAGTATAATCCCCAACTGCAACCGCATTTCCTTCGATGTTGATACGAAGTCCCAGGTTATCTTCTCCTTCGATAACCCATTGGTTATTGCTCGCAGTTCCTTGACCTATAATACGCATGAATCCCAAAGCCGTAGCATACATCCAAAAATCAATGGTATAGTCCTGCGTATTATCGCCTACCAAATCAAAATCAGCACTGTCCGGTATGGTGATGTAATCACTGTCACCATCAAAAAATAGAACACTACGTTTATTACTCAAGGCAGTTTTTCTTTGGTAAGCGTCGCCACCGGCTGTTATTGTATGGCCACTCGGAGACGAGTCTACAAAAGTCTGACCGGTACCGTCCATTTTTAAATCAAGAACTTCCGCCATAATTACTCCTTTATGTCGTCACTGTTAACGATAATGTTACCTTTGTTATATCGGTAATACTATCGACATTAAATCTTAAAATATCTCCGGCACTTATTGACTTCGTCCATCCTGTCAAAGTGGTGTCCTGAGATTTCGTAGCACTGCTTATCGTCGGCGGTGCTGAAGCGGTAATGCTATCCGCGTCTGTTGGCGGAAAGTTTGCATACGAATCTTTCCATATATCAATAACAATACTTCCACTTTGATCTGCCAACAAAGTTACGCCGGTGATCGTACAAGCATAGCCTATCTCTACATCACCCCAGATTCCGGTCGAGATAACGTCAACCCCATTACCTATGACCACCTCTATATTAGCATTTCCTGGACCCGTTGCACCAGTTGGCCCTGTTGGCCCTGTTGGACCAGTAGGCCCGGTGGCTCCTGTCGCTCCGGCTGTTCCCTGGGCTCCTGTTGGCCCGGTTGGCCCTGTTGGACCAGTTGGTCCAGGAGCGGTCGAATCGGCTCCTGTA
>Ga0180432_10001006_pt1 | contig 45106 bp, 36 predicted proteins | sample SS_ome_10_FD_132414 | JGI IMG/M metagenome (GOLD analysis project Ga0180432, IMG submission 132414) | Hypersaline lake sediment archaeal communities from the Salton Sea, California, USA - SS_1_MS_2 metaG | ecosystem: Environmental > Aquatic > Non-marine Saline and Alkaline > Hypersaline >...
ACCGGCAGAGCTCTGCAATGCCGGGGAAAGGACCCAGCGAATGACCCTCGGGCGAACTGGAATCGTAACGGCCGGATGTCTCCTGCTCGCGCTGCTGGCGGCCGGATGCTCCGACGACGAACAGGATCCCGCGGCAGGAGACCATGTTGACAAGGCCCATGCGGCCATGGCGGCCAAGCGGTACGAGAAGGCAGTCCAGGAGTATACCCTTGTCATGGAGAGCGGGACGCTCCCCCTGGCCCAGTTTCCCGAGGCCTACTGCAACCGCGGCCGTGCCTTCTATGAGACAGGCGATCTCGACAGGGCACTGACGGACTTCATGCGGGCCATTGAGTTGAGACCGGAGTACGCCGAGGCCTACCACAACCGCGGCATGGTCCACAGGAAGATGGGGCAGGACGCCGAAGCGGTCGCTGACTTCCGCAAGGCAAAGGAGTTGGGATACGTCCCCCCGAAGTGACGGGCGGCGGCGGTGTAGATCGCCCCGCAGAACCGGGGAAAACCCCTAGAGAAGACTGCCAGGATTCGCGTAGCGGGAATCGTCTGGTCGTGCTATAATACAGACAAGAGTCGGGACGGCCGCTCGGCTCCGGTCCGCCTGGAGGGTCTCGACTGGTGCTGTTTGCGCCGGCCCGACCTAAACGGCCGAACCAGGTCCATGGGTGGCCGAAGGGCCCTTATGTTGATGGAACGGAATCACATCATGGCCGATCGACGAGCGTTCACGTTGTTGGAGTTGATTGTGGTCATCGGGATCATTGTCCTGTTGCTGGGGATCATGGCGCCGGGCCTGTCGCGCGTCTGGTATGTGGCCAACGTGGATATCTGCTACAACAACATCCACCAGTTGAGCCTGGGATGGATGGCCTACATGTCGGACAACGACGGGTACATCGTCCAGGGATCGACGCGTCGAAACCAGTACGACTGGGCCAAGTGGGGCACCGAGACCCCCAGCAATCCCGACAGGTACTGGCTGATCACCTCGGGCACGCTGTATCCCTATGTGGGGGACGTCAAGGTCTACCTCTGCCCCACCGATCCGATGTCACACATCCGCAGCTACTCCGTTACCTCGATAATGAACGGGTATGACTGGGGCGGCCTGCCATACATTACCCGGTACGGGACGATCAAGGAGCCCGCGACCGAGATTGTCTTCGTGGAAGAGAAGGACCGCCGATCGAGTTCCAACATGGGCACCTTCGCTCAGGACCCCAAGTGCTGGAACAAGAACCGGTGGGTGGACTACGTGGCCAATTTCCACGAGGGGTGGGACAACATCGGGTTCGCCGACGGGCACGCCGAGCATTGGCAGTGGACGGATCCGAGAACGCTCGACGCCTCGGCCAAAGAGCAGTTCTTCTATCCCGACAACGGCAACCCGGACCTGCAGCGCCTCCGCAAGTCCATGTTCAACAAGATGCCCGGGGCCTGCTGACCGGCGCCCGACCGGTCCGTCAACGACACGGCGGCCGCGTCGGGTGAATCCACACGTTCACGCTCCAGATTTCCGCTCCGCCGGGCGGCGGCAGTGTGGTAACATATCGTACCCGGTTACCCTGTGCAGGAGAGTATGACGCATGGCAATAAAGGCTAATGACCTCCGTCGCGGCATGGCGGTCAACTACAAGAACGGCATCTGGGTGTGCACCGAGAACACCAAGGTCGTCAAGGGCAAGGGGCAGAGCTACCAGTCCATCTCGCTGAAGAACGCCCAGACCGGTCAGTGTATCAACGAGCGGTTCCGCACGACCGAGGGCTTCGAGCAGGCTATCGTGGACCGGCGAAAACTGCCCTACAGCTACTCCACGAACACCAATCACGTCCTGATGGACCCCGATACGTACGACGAAATCCTCATACCACTCGAACTCATCGGCGACAAGGCCGCCTACCTCAGCGACGATACGGAGCTTGACGTGGCCTTCGTGGACGGCACGCCCCTGACGGCCGAACTGCCCAACACCGTCGAACTGAAGGTCGTGGACACCCCACCGCAGGTCAAGGGCGCCACGGTGACCAACCAGTTGAAGGACGCCGTCTGTGAAGGCGGGGCCAGAATCCGCGTGCCGCCATTCGTCGAGAACGGCACCGTCGTGAAGATCGACACGCGCACGGGCGAGTACCTCGGCAGAGCGTGATGTTCTTGGGGATTCTGGACTGCGGATTGTGGAGTTCGCGCACGGTGGATGACATACTCCGACTATGAGCGTGACCATTATCATTCCGGCCAGGTACGCCTCAACGCGGCTGCCCGGCAAGCCGCTGCTGGACCAGACCGGCAAGGCCCTGATCCAGCACGTGGTCGAGGCCGTCAGCCCCGCCGAACGCGCCGACAAGACCGTCGTTGCCACGGACGATGATCGCATCATGCAGGCCGTCGCCGCCTTTGGCGGAAAGGCCGTCATGACCAGCCGCTCGTGCCGGACGGGCACCGACCGCCTGGCCGAGGCGGCCGACGTGCTGGGCCTGGCCGACGACGATATCGTCGTCAACGTCCAGGGCGATGAGCCGGACATCCCCGCCGCGTGCATTGACACCCTCGTGGACCTGCTGGAGTCGGGCGACGCCGCCATGGCGACACTTGCCACCCCCCTGCCGCTCGACCAGGCCGACGATCCCAACAAGGTCAAGGTCGTTCTGGCCGAGAATGGCACGGCGCTGTACTTCTCGCGCGCCAAGATCCCGTTCGACCGCGACGGCCGCCAGCAGGTGCAATACCTGCTGCACCTGGGCATCTACGCCTACCGCGTGGCGTTCCTGAGACGTTTCGCGGCGATGCCCGCCACCCCCGCAGAACGCACCGAGAGACTCGAGCAGCTCCGGGCGCTCGAAAACGGTTGCCGCATCGTCGCGACCGTCGTGAACTACAACGGCATCGGCATCGACACTCCCGAGGACTACGCCGCCTTCGTCGCACGCGCTTCAGCGCACGCCGAGACACAGAGCGACTGATTCCTGAATGAGGAATGTCGCCGGTTACTCGACTCCGCAGCGCTCGAGCGCGGCGCGAGCCCGGGCTTCCGTGTCGGGCCCTGTGCCGGTGCACCAGATGACCTTGCCGCCGTGGCCCTCGCGGGACATCAGCTCCACCGTCTCGAGGTCGAGCACCTGCATCTTCTTGCCGCCGGCGGCGATCCTGCGGTAGACATTGGCCCAGTGGACGCCCTGTGGCTGTCCCGAGCCGGGTATCCACTGCACGCCGTCAAGATCGCCCATCGCCAGCAGCAGATCCAGATGCGCCAACTGCCCCACGCCGTCGAGGTGGTAGAAGCTGTTGGTCAGCTTTCGGCAGGTCGCCGCAAGTTCCGGACGCACGAACCGGGCGAACATCTGCGGCGATATCATGTACGCGAAGTCGCACTGGAGCATGTAGAACGGGTCCGGGCTGAAGATGCCCGCCCAGGCCGAGTAGCCCGGATTAGCCGGCCGGAGTATCGCGTCGATCCGGGCGTAGCAGCGGTGCCACATCTCGTGGGCCTCCCACAGCACGCGCATGACCTCGTCCGGATGATCGACCAGGTCCAGCAGCAGCCGCTCGGCCGGACGGAACGTCGAGAGAACGTCCAGGTTGCCCCCGAGGTCGGTCAATGACACCTGCACCAGGCCGCCCCAGCGATCCAGGGCGGCGCGGCAGATGTCCTCTATCCGCCTCAGCCAGACGTTGTCCGGGTCGTACTCAAGGTGGATGTCCGCGATCTCTGGCCGGGCCTGCGGCTGAAACCAGACGGTCTGCGTCTCGGGTGTTGCGATCAGGTCGGCCCCGACGAACGCCGCGAGCACGCCGGGACCGAAGTTCGGCCAGACACGCGGAAACGCGTCGCCCAGGAACGTTCGGCACGACAGGTCGTAGTCCCAGCGGTCGACGATGGCCTCGGCGGGAACGGACAGGTCGTGGAACGCCGTGAACCCGTGCGCCGGGATGTCGGGCTCCGGGCGGCCGGGGTCGCGGCCCTCGACCGTCCAGGTGATGACGGGCCTGTCGAGCCCGCCGGCCCACCACCGGTCGAATGTCTCCTTCACGGCGTCCCAGCGATCGAAACTGAAGTCAATGCCCACGCGTCTCCTCCGGGTCGGCGGGAAGGCAGCCGGTCAAGGCCAGCATGGCCATCGCCGTGCCGTAGCCCTGATGGTAATCGTACAGCGGGTAGTCCCACCACGAGCCGTCCGTCTCCTGCAACGCCAGCAGCACCCGTGCCAGGGCCCGCTGGTGACCCGGGCGGCCGGCAGGGGGAATAACCTCGATACATCCGGCCGCATAGAAGTGGCCGTAGTAGAAAAAGTACCCCGAGACCTGATACCACGACTCGTGGGGGATGGGCATCTTCCTGGCCCGGCTGAGCCAGCCGTTGCGGTCGATCAGCCGCGTCAGCCACTCCGACAGCACTGCATCCGTCACACGCTCGTCCCCCCACAGGCGAAGCGCCAGGTTGCAGGCCTGACTTCGCCCCAGGCTCCCGCCGGGACGGCTGATGTTCCGCCCGCGGTAGTACATCTGCCGGTCGCTGTACAGGTACGTCGAATCCGGGTTGCGCTGGCGCTTCAGGGCGTCGATGCCGCGGGCGACCAGTTGTTTGGGCACATCGACGCCCGCCCGGCTAGCCTCGTAAAGGGCGATCAGCACCGTGGCGGTCGTGAACGACATGCTGTATGCCGTTGGACGCTGGGTTTTGGCTGTGTAGTCGTAGTACCCCCATCCGCCGTTGATCGACTCGAATCGTCTGAGGAAGTCGACCTGCTGGGTGATCCGGCGCCGGATCAGAGCGCGGCGTTTTTCGTCGTCGGGCTCCCGGGCAAGCATCCGCACCAGGGCCCGGATGCCATACGCATGCGTCCAGACGTTGTAGAGGCATTGCGGAGCGTCGCGGCGAACCTTGGGCAGCTCGACCAACAGGTACCTCTCGCCGCGATCCAGTGCATCGGTCGCCGCCGGGTCGCCCAGGTCCGCCTCGATCAGCGCCATCACGCACAGCGCGGTGACGGCCACGCGAAACGAATGGTGCGCCCCGGGGACGGGGGCGTAGATGTTCAGGCCCTTGGTTCGCCTGGCCGTGCCCCACGAGCCGTCAGGGTTCTGGTACCTCACGAGAAACTGCGCCCCACGCCGGATGGCGGCTCTGATATCGTCCGGCTCCGCCGACCGGGCGAGCTTGATACCCGTCCCAGGTCGCTCGACCGGCCCGGACGCACAGCCTGCCAGCCCCGCAAGGGCCACCGCCGCAATCACCATAGCCAGGACACGCGAGGCCACTACTTGCCGCCCTCCAGGTACACCACGTCGCCCTCGGCCAGGCCTGAGAGGATCTCGGTCTTGTCGCCTGAGGTTCGGCCGATCTTCACCGGGCGCTTCTTGCGACCGGATGCGGTCTTGACGTAGACCACGTGCCTGTCCGCATCGTTCGGGTCGGGGCGGACGGCTTTCGACGGCACGCTGAGGGCATTATCGGCCCGGTAGGCCGTCAGCGTGACCTGGCCGGTCATGCCCGGCATCACAGGTCCTACCGGAGCGGTAACGGTCAACTTCACGTTATACGTTCCACCAGCCAAAGGCGCCGTCAACACCGAAGCAAGCTTGACAGGCACCTTCGTGCCGGGGTATCCAGCCGGCACGGCGTGCCCGGTCAGGCCAGCGCGGAGGTTGTGCAGTTCCTTCTCGGGCGCCGCGGCGCGCACGGCGAGCGAGCCGGTATCGACGATCGTCATAATCACTTCGTCAGCGGTGAGCGTCCCTTTGGGCGCGAGTTTGGCCAGGAGCGCCGCACTGGCCGACCACTTGCCTCGCACGCATCGTCCGTAGTAGACCACGCCGGCGACCGGGGCCTTCACGGTCATCTTTGCCAGGTCGGCCTCCATGTCCGCCAGGTCCTTGCCGACCTTGGCGTGATCGCGTGTGAGTTTCGCCACGGCCAGACGCTTCTGTGCCATTTGAAGCGGCAGGAGGACCTTCTGGGAGGCCAGATGTTCGCTGCTGGTCTTCCTGGCCAGGGCCTGGTCGCGGGCCTTTCTCGGCAGATCGGTTTTGAGTGTGTGCTCGGTGGCGGCCTTGGCGCGTTCGAGCGAGAACTCGGCCCGTTCCACGGCGTTGCGCTGCCGCCGAAGGACGATCTCCTCCGTTTCCTCGGTCAGGTCGTCCGCTTCGTACATCTTCTTGAGCTGGCGGAGTTCCTCCCTGGCGTAGTCCAGGTAGTCCGTGCGTGTCTTGACGTCGAACCTGGCGGTCTTCTCGGCAAGCGGCCGTGATACCTTCGTGAACCGTTCGAAGTCCTGCCCGGCGCGCCGGTCGGCCTCAACCAGTTGAGCAAGCTGCTGCGGCGTGGTCTGCTCGAAGCGGCGCAGTTCCTCAACGGCCGCGGCGAGCGCCAGTTTTCCGGCCTCCACGGCAGCGGTCTTTTCGGCTAGAGCTCGCCGGGCGTCTTGCGTGTCGGCCCAGACCAGCGTATCGCCTTTGGCCACACGCGTACCGTGGGGCACGCACCGGGCGACCTTGAGCGCCTTGAGCACCTTGCCGGCGAAGGCCACCTCGGCAGCCTTGACGGCCTCGAACGTGCCGCTGAGCTTGACGTCGACGCGGAACGTTCCGGCGGTGACCTTGTATTCCGTCTTGCCTGGGGCGGGTGCAGCGCCCCTGGACGGCGGCGCGGAGACAGACGCCGACGCCGCCAACAGCAGCAGTGCCCCTCCTACCGCCCCCGCCAGGATGATCGCGCCCCACGGTTTGCCAGTCGTCTCGATGCGGTTCATGCCGATGCTCCTGTTTCAGTTCGTTCCGCCCGGCCCGGGCGGCCGGACGCTGACCATAACCATAGGCACGTCCGCCCGGTCCGCAAGTCCCTGTAACGTGCCGGGATTGAGCTTGCCCGCCCTTGCGGCGCGTACGGATGCGGATACAATCTGTATTCAGCGGCTCGCGATGACCGGGTGTCCAGGCCCGGCGGTGCATCGCGACGGCGCCGCACAAAGGAGCATGCCCTATGCCGGTTCACCTGACACCGCTGACGAGGCGACAGTGCTTGAGCACCTCCCTTGCCGTCGGGGCGGGGGTTCTGACGCTGCGCCCAGCCTCGCTGGCCGGGGCCGAGAGGGCCAAGGTCGACCCGGACTGTTTCGCCCTCGTCGCGGACACGCACATCCCCCCGACGATGCATGCCAAGGCCCGCGGCACGGACATGACGGCCAATCTCAAGGCGGTTGTGGCCGAACTGGCGGCGATGAAGCCCTGTCCGGCCGGGGTGCTTGTCGCCGGGGATTGCGCCCTGAGGGCCGGCCACGCCGACGCCTACACGAACCTCGCCCGTTTGCTGGCCCCACTGGCCGAGGCGAAGCTGCCGGTGCACCTGGCTGCGGGGAACCACGACCACCGCGAGCGGATGTACACGCAGTTCAAGGCCGCCCAACCGGCCGCCCAGCCCGTTCAGGGCAAGCGCGTCACCATCGTCGAGAGCGCCAAGGCCAACTGGTTCCTGCTCGACTCGCTCTGGAAGACCAACGTCGTCACCGGGGTCCTGGGCAAGGCGCAGTTGGCCTGGCTGGCCGAGGCGCTCGACAGTCGCAAGGACAAGCCGGCCATCGTCGTGGCGCATCACAATCCGCAGCCGACCCTCCCCAGGGCCATGAGGGTCACCGGCCTGAAGGAGACGGCGGCCCTGTTCGAGATCATGGCCGCGCGGGCGCACGTAAAGGCCTACGTCTACGGACACACGCACGTGTGGAGGCTGTCGACGTGGAAAGGCGTTCACCTGATCAACGTGCCCCCGTCGGCGTACGTGTTCAGCCGGGGCCGGCCCAACGGCTGGGTCCTGGCCCGCCTTCGTAACGACGGTGTGACGCTTTGGCCTCGCTGCCTCGACGCCGCCCACGCCGTCCACGGCAAGGAGCACAAACTTACCTGGCGCCCGGACAAGGCCTAGCGCCCCCGCGGACAGCAGCATGACCGAACGACCACAGCAAGCCCCAGATACGTCGCGCAAGTGCCGGGACATCCCCGTATACCAACAGGCCGGCGTGACCGTCCTCAATCGCGACAAGTGCGATGACAGCTACAGGCTCTACTCCGGCCGCGCCACTGAGACCGCACGCCTGATCGACCTCGACGGGCGGATCGTTCACCAGTGGAGCTGCCCGCAGGGCCACACGTGGCACTATGCCCACATGCTGGACGACGGACACCTCGTGGCGATCGTCAAGGATGTGATGATTCTCGAACTCGACTGGGACAGCAACCTGGTATGGACGCACGCGACGCGTGCCCACCACGACTTTGCCCGGCTGGACAACGGCAACACGCTTGTGGCCTCGCGGCGGGCAATGGCAAACCCGTGGACGAACGCGGGCGAGCTGCACTGCGATATCCTGATGGAGGTCACGCCGGCCGGGCAGACCGTCTGGCAGTGGCAAGTCGAGACCCGCGCCGCCGAGCTGGGCCGGCGGGTCAACCTGATTATGCCCCCGTCACCGGAGTTCGGGGACTGGCCGCACGTTAATACCGTCGAGGTCCTGCCGCACAGCCCTGCCGCCGACAAGGACGGGAGGTTCCGCCAGGGCAATCTGCTGATCTGCGGGCGTCACATCGACACGATCTGGGTGATCGACCGCCAGAGCGACGAGATCGTCTGGGCCTGGGGCCCGGGCGAGTTGCTCGGCCCGCACATGCCCACGATGCTTCCCAACGGGCATCTCCTGGTCTACGACAACGGCTGGAACGTCTCGACGGGGTATCGCGACTACACGCGCGTCATCGAGATGGACCCGCTGACAGAACGCATCGTCTGGCAGTACGTGGCCGACCCGCCTGAGAGCTTCTACTCCCCCGCCCGGGGCTCGAACGAGTGGCTGCCGAACGGCAACACGCTGATCGCGGAGTCCGATCCCGGGCGGACGTTCGAGGTGACGCCCGGCGGGGAGATCGTCTGGGAGTTCATCTGCCCCGACCGCCACGCCGACGGCCGCCCCCAGGCCCTGTACCGAACGCTCCACTACCCGCGAGGCGTCGTGGACGCCCTCCTGGCCAGGCACGGCGGGGCGTGACGGTTCGCGGCCGGCGCCGCGAGGGGTCACGGCATGATCATGGCGGTGAGCTTGACGCGGCCGGCGTACACGCCCACCGGTCTGGCCGGGTCGGCCTGGTCCCAGGTGACGGTGACGTGGACGTCCTGGCTGAAGGTGGCGGCTCGTGAGCTGGCAAAGCGGATGGGCTCGGACTTCTCGGCGGGCATACCGTCGATGGCGGTGCTCTCGGACCAGGTGGCCACGTTGCTGGTTCGCCCTGCCGGGGCCGCGTCGGTCGGCGCGATGGTCACCCCCGCGGCACGATCCACGGGAATCGCCGCGACCGCGGTGCCTTCGGCGCGGCCGGCCTTGTGCAGACCGGTCGCCTCGACGTAGAACGTGACGGCGGGCGCGTTGGCCTCGACACGAAAGCCGACGACAGCCCTGACCGCCCCGGCGTCGACAACACCCGCGTCAATCGTGCCGGCCAGCACCCCCACGCTGACGGTGCGCGCGACCCGCACGCGCACAACAGCGACGGCGGAATCCCACGTCCGGCCCCCGGCGACCGGACAGCAGACCAGCACGGCCAACAAGACGTTTCGGACATGCTCCGTCATGTCGGTGCCTTTTTCTCTCAGAGTGCAGCCGTTGTCAAGTACCTGCCCCCCCGTCGGGTGCAGAACAAGATATTCGGGGCGCTACATCTGTTTAGCGGGCGACCGTGCTCGCCGTGTTGCTGTCCGAACGACACGCGTGACGTCAGACAGGTCCGAATCACCGAGCGGCGGCATGGATCCGGATCCCGGCCAGGGACAGGTAGGAGGACTTGGCCGAGGGCCGGCTGACCCTGACGTAGCGGGCGCGCACGGGCAGCGTGCAGTCGATCAGCCAGGATTGCTGCACGGCTTTCGCCCGCCACAGCGTGGTCCACTTGCGCCCGTAGATGGACGTCGCGACGACCAGTCCGGTGTTCGCCGAGGCGTAGCGCCCCCGCCTGTTGTCGATGATGATCCGCTTGATCATCTCGGTCTTCCTGAGCATGACGATCACGCTGGGGCTGTCCTGGCGGTTGGTGTGGAAGGCGTACCCGTCGCGGTGGAGCGTGCCCTGGCCGGTGACGAACACGGCCCGCGGCGCTGCCGATCTGCCATAATACGAGTAGACACTGCTGGGCTTGTACGTCGCGTCGAACGAGACGCACTTCAGTGAGCGATCGGTCTCATCCAGCCGACCAAGCCGGACTGTGTGCCACTGGATCGTTGACCTGTACGAGCCCAGACCGAACGTCTTTCCCGGCAGGGGCCAACTGTCCGAGACGGTCAGCGACAGGCACTTGCCCGACCAGGCGACGATTCTCTTGTCGTTCATGGCGACCGTCACGTCGGCATTCTCGCCCTTGATCCGCACTGACACGTCGACCGTCGTCCGGATGCCCACGGGAAGGAAGACCTGCCTTTCGGCCGTCTTGACCAATGTGGGGTTTCCGTCGGCCAGATCCCGTCCGGCCACCAGGCTCAGGCCCGCGTGCCTTCCGTCGTACGAGCCGACAGCCAGTATGCACTGCCCGGCGCCGACCGGAAGCACCGCCGCGGCGTGGTAGCCCTTCTTCAGCGTGAGAGCCAGTTGGACGTCGTAGCTGCCGGTGGCCGTGATGGGAACGGTCGCCAAGGCCACTCGCGTGTCCGTGCCTGTCAGTTCGGCGCCCTAGCCGGTCCACGTGCCTGCCACGGTATGCCTGGCCGGGTCCACCAGGGCCAGCACGTCGACCCATTTCGGAGCCGCCGGCTCCGGCCCGACGCCGAGGCGTGCGAGTTCGGCCTGGATCGCCTTCAGCGTGTTCGCCGCCCGCAGCCGCTGCACGTCCTGTTTTGCGTACACTTCAAGGAACATCCGCATGTTGTCCCTCGCGCGGGCCAGGAGTCGGGCCTTGGTCTGCTTGTCCGTGGCCTTGACCGCCAGCGACCGATACCACTGTCCGAGCGTCAGGAAGTCCGCATCGGCCAGTTCCGAGGCTTCCTTGGCGGCCATGGCCACGTTGGCCCGGAACGTCGCGTCGAGCGCATCACTGACGTGCTTGGCCGCCTCGATGGGCCTGTCGAATTCGATGAGATACATCTCCACCAGCCGCTTGCGGATGACCGCATTGTCCGGTGCCTTGCCCAGGGCCGCCTTGAAGCCCTCCAGGCGTTTCAGGACCTGCACGCGGCTTAGCGCGGCGCGGAGACGCTCGTAGACGGCCGCCGACTCCGGCAGCCTCAACGCCTTGGCCACGGCGTCGGCCCGGCGGTAGTAGGTTGCCGCACCGGACCAGTCGTCGGCCTTGCCGCACTTGGCGCCTTGGGCAGCCAGCATCTCCACGTACGTTCGCCCGTTGGCCAACTTGGCCGAGCCGCTGCTTCGCGTGTAGTTCTCGCGATACACGTCCAGCCGCTTGTCCGCCCAGGCCGCGAACTTCTCGGGCGCGATCTTCTCGAGCATATCCACGGCCGCCAGCGACGTGGCGTAGCCGGCCGAACCCATCAAGCCCAACTCGTAGGCCTTCTCGCAGAGACGGATCTGGACGGCCGGCGCGTCGCCCAGCGCCTCGGCGCCTTTGAGCAGCCTGGCCGCCGCCTCGGCGCGGGTCCGCGTGTCGGCGGTAAGCTGCTTGATCAGGTCGTCCGTCTCGTCCGCGGCGGCAACTGTCGCCCCGAAGAACACCACGCAGACCGCCAGCGATACGAGAACCGCCGCCGGGTGCCGCCGGTCCTCCGCTGTTATGCCGGCTGTTTCGACTTGCAGCAGTGAGAGCACCCTTGCAGGTTACCCGTCAAGCCGCCGCGCGGCAAGGGCCGGTTGGCTGGGGGGCATGGACGTCTTGGGGGAGCGCCCGCACATCGCGGGGCCATGGTCCTCCGTGCCATCTCGGATGCCACGGCAGAAGGAAAGGCAGGCGCCTCGCTGTCGGCGAGGCACCTGCTGGAGCTTCCGTGGTTGCGCGTTTGGCTTACCGTCCGAACAGCTTGCAGCAGCCGAGGGGACATCGGCAGCCCAGGTCGATCACGGAGATCGTCTGCGGCGCGTCTGATGTGTTGCCGTGCAGGTTCAGGTCGATGTTCGAGACCAGCACCTTGCCGTCGAAGAGGCAGACCTCGGATGGTTTGTCAAGCGCGCCGCCCTTGCCGTCGGTCAGGTCGTTCTGCGCCAGCGTGGTCACTTCGCCACTCTTGGGGCAGACCTTGTGGATGGCGTTGGCGAGGAAATCGGCGATGAAGATGTCGCCCGTCTCGGGGCAGACTTTCATGCCATCGGTGCTCTGCATGCCGTCCAACTGCGCCACGATCGTGCGCGAGACGGCCTTGCCGGTCTCCGGGTCGAGCTTGAACTTCAGCAGTTCGCCGTCGCCGAAGTTGCAGACGTACAGGCAGCACCCGCAGGGGGTGAAACCCATACCGTTGGCCCCGACGGCCCATTCGGTGTTGAACGTCGTCAGCTTGGCGATGATGTGCTCGTCCGTGCCGTCGGTCTTGATCTTGATGGGCTCGGCGCCCTGGAGTTCGGAGATCTTGAAGCGATAGACCCCGCTGGTCAGCGGCCAGTTGCCCGCGTCGATCATTGTCTCGGTGACGTAGACGCATCCCTTGTGGCATGAGACGGCGTTGGACATCTGGAACCCGATGACGACGGGCTCGACCTTGACGGCCTTGCCGTCCTTCATCACGACGCGCAGCAGCCGGGAGACGTTCTTCTTCTCGCTCTCGACGAAGGTCTGGTTGTCGGCAACGTAGAGGTTCCCATCCTCGGCGACGGCCACACCGAGCGGCGCGGCGCCCTTGCCGGTCTCCGGGCAGTCCGGCAGATCGGTGATCTTCGTCAGCGAGTACTTGCCGTCCGTGCAGGTGATCCGCAGGAGCATCGCCGGCTTGTCCGCCTGGTTCAGGTTCAACATCGACAGGATCACGCTGCCGTCCTTGTCGTTGACCATGCCGTCGGGCGTGTCGTATCCGGCCTCGGTCAGGTTAATGGCGATGGTCGGGGTTCTCATTCCCCCGCCGCAGCCGGCCAGCATGCCTGCCAGCACCAGGCTCACGGTCACCAGGCCAAAGGATGTGTGCTTGTTCGCTCGTTGCATCGTGTGCTCCTTCATTCAGCGTACACCGCAAGACGTGATCCTGCCTAGACTCCCCGCGAGAGCTGCCGGCAGAATCCATAACCGCGGGAGATTAGAGCAGGGCTCCGTCGCTATTGCAACGGTCATTTTCGCGGGTCGGGCGGGCTCACCGTCTGTACCTGAGCGTCTTGACCCAGGCGATGAAGGCCTCTTCGATCTCGGGCAGCTTCTTGCCGAAGACGTGCTCGATGGCCTTGACGTCGACGGGTGTGCGGGCGGTTCTGCTGGCGCTGCGGAAGTGCACGTAGAACTTCTGCAACAGCCGGAGGTGCTGCATGTACATCACGAAGTACCGCGCCTGGGCGTAGTTGATCCCGCGCAGGCGTCCGTAGAAGTCGCGCTTCGTCACCAGGTCGCCCAGCGGGCGGAGGGTCTTCGAGGCAATGGCCTTCTGTAAGGCCGGAAGCCGCCAGTTCGTATGCCCCGTGATCAGCTTCTCGCCGACGGAGCACTGCTCGTGCAGGCTGGCCAGGCCTTCGTTGAACCACGTGGGCACGGACGCGAAGTCGTAGACGATCAGCGCGTGGGTCAACTCGTGCACCAGCGTGCCCGTGCCGGTGTTGATGTTCATCACCAGCGTCCTGCTGGTGGGCGTGTAGTACCCGAAGTACGGCACGTCGGTGTCGTTGAAGAGCTTCTTGGCCCAGGTCCTGTAAGGCTTGTCGCCGGCGAACAGCAGGACGGTGATGACCTTGTCGGGCTTCTTGTCGAAGTAGCTGTCCCACATGGCCCGCGCCGGCCGGACCACGCTGCCCCGCACGTACGCCGCCAGACGCGAAGCGCTCATGTTGCCCGCCGTGACGAACGGCGGGTCGACGCGAACGGTGAAGGTCTCGTCGAGCCGCTTCCGCAGCGCGTCGGCCTGGGCCTTGCAGGCCCGCACGAGGGCCTGAGGCGGGTACGTTTCGGGTCGGGTTTCGGCCGCCTTGTTCTCGCCCGCGCGAGCGGGCGGTGCCGGGCGTGCGGCCGGGCGGGCCGCGACGACGGCCGCGGCCAGCATGGCGCCCAGAGCCAGCCCCGCAACGCTCAGTACGCAGAGCTTCGCTGCATAACGCATTGCGTGTCCGTGCATGGTGTATCAGACGCTCGTCGGCGCCGCAGGTTCCGCCGAAGTCCCTGGCTCAGGAGACCACTTCCTCCGGGTGCATCAGCGCCCGGAGCTTGCGGAATGCGGCTATCTCGATCTGCCTGACGCGTTCCTTGGACAGCCCGAGCCTGCCGGCCAACTGCTCGAGCGTCTTGGTCACGCCGTCCTCGCTGAGCCCATAGTGGTCGATGACGATCGACCGTTCCGTCGGCGTCAACTGGGCCAGCACGACATCGATGCTCTCACGGAGTTCGGCCAGGTTGACCTCGTTCGGGTCGTAGGTCTTCAGTCCGGCGGCGATGTCGAGGATTTCATCATTGCCGGTGGTGAAGCGGTCGAGTTGGTATCTTTCCCGCGGGACGGACCGCGCGAAGTTCCGCATGATGGCCCATGAGGAGTACGTTGAAAACCTGAAACCTCGCGAGTAGTCGAACTTCTCGACGGCCCGCATCAGCGAGACGTTTCCGTCGCTGATCAACTCGAAAAGCGTCTGGGCGCCGCCGACGTGCTTCTTTGCTATCGAGACGACCAACCTGAGGTTGGCCCGGATGATCTGGTTCTTCACCGCGTTGGCCCGAAGCAGCAGCGCCTCGATCTGCTTGAGCTGCGAGGTGCGAATGTGATTGACGTTGATCTGCCGGCGGAGGGTGTCGGCCTTGTATTTCAGGAAGTTGTACCGCCTGAACAGTTCGCGTTCGCGTTCCTGGCTCAGCAGGGGGACGGTATACAGTGCCCTGAGATATGGCGGCAGCTCCGCCGGGGGCTTGTGGGCGTTGGCGGGCAATCGGGGCGGACGGGACTCATGGAGGATCTCGGCCTCCTTGGCCGGATCGTGGAACTCCTCACTGTCCACGTAGGCGATCGGGCGCTTGAGGAGTTGCCTGGCCCGCATTTCGTTGATGATGCGATAGATGCTTCCTCGCGTTCGCCGGTAGCGCTTGGCCAGCAGAGGCACCGGCACGCCGCGAAGGAAACGCCTGTAGATCAGCTCCTTCTCCTCGTTGCCCAGCGGCGCCGTCAGATACGGAAAGATCGCAGAAGCCGGATTGTCCGTGTCGTGCTTGCGGATCGTGTAACGGATCGTCTCCATCGCCCGTCCCGTCCGGGCCGCGAGCCGTTTGACCACGTCGCTGAGTCGGCAGTGCGTGGCTGCTGCCATTCGCTTGGCGCGGCGGATGATGTCGTCCCGTTCGGTCTCGCTCATCTGCGAGAAGTTCATGGACCGCTGGATCTGGCCCTGGCGGTCCTTGGTGAACCACTGGACGGAGCTTTCCAGAAAGGCCACGCGCCGCTTGCCGTCCCGGAACACCAGCCGACGCGCCGGAAGACCCCGCCGCCGCCAACGCTGGATCGTCTTGGTCGACACGTGGAAACGCCGGGCCAGAGACGTTGTGTCGTGGACCGGTTCGGCGTAATCGCTGACCCGGATCGTCGTGCTGTCGCAGATGTCCAGCATCAGGCGCAGCAGATCGGTGCGGAGGCTCTGGCCGGACATCACCCCGGTAGGCATGCCCTTGGCGGCGGGACGGAACTCGGTCAGACGGTACACGACGAACTCGTAGGGATACTCCCGCGAGGGATCGACAACCCTCACAAGGGCCTCGGCCGCGTCCACGTAACCCTTTCGCAGACGCTTCAGTCCGGCCGCCAGGTCAGCCGCCAGATCCGACATCGCCTCGTTCAGGTAAGCCGCCATGCCTTGCCCTTCCCGACTCAACTCGCGTCCAACCGCGCATCCTCCACTGGGCCGCCGGGCGACCCAACCCCTATCTTACACCACAAACCCCGAAAACTCAACCCCTTTTCCCTCCTTGCGCAGGCTCCCGATTCGCGGGTTTCACCTGCAACGACTACAAGCATCATGGCTCACAACACCTTGGAAACACAAGCCGTTAGCTCGTCCCTACAGCCCGGACGGGACACTTTCCGTACGATACATCGACACTTGGGCCTGTTCCTTCACGGCCCATCGCCGCCACACACGTTAACCAAAGCCAAATACTGCGATACGTTTGTCTGGCGCCCTGACGGTCGCGGCTCGCCTGGGCGCCGCACCCAACTGTCCAACCACCAACACACATGCATACCTCTCGTCATGGTACGCCCTGGTCGCCCCGCACACAAGACCCGCCTGCTGTGTGCCCCCTGCCGCCTGCGTGCCGGCGCGGCTGCCTCTTCCTTGCGCGATTCAGCCCGTCCCGGGCATCAGCCCGCCGCTGGCCACCTTGATCTTCGTGTTGGCTTTGTAGGTGGTATTGCGAACGGTCATTTCCGCAGGTATGGTCAGCTCCAGCCCTTCCGGTGGGGGCATGTATTGGCCCTGATCGACCTTCAGCACGATCTCACCGGCCTTGCGTTCGCCGAGATCCGCGCCGAATACGAACACGGTTCCGGGCAGGTCCTTCGTGGTGCGCCCGCTGCCAAGCTCGCGGAAGAACGTGCCGTTGGCCGCACCGTCCGTGCCCACCATCTGCCCACCCGGGCCGACGTCCTTGACGGTGACAAAGGCGTACTTGCCAAAGGTAAGCCTTTCCTCAACGGCCTTCAAACTCCCGACGTGCGGCGATTCACGTTTGTCGGCCAATGCGGCCTGTATCTCCATCTGCGCCAGCTTGAGCGACTGGAGAGCGTCGGCTTTGAGCCTCTTGGCCTCGCCCTGATCGGTGTTGGCCGGGTCGCTGGCCGCGGCGTACATGTGAATGGCGTACAGGTACCTTGCACAGGCCAGATGCCCGCGGTCCACCCACGCCAGGGTCGGCACACCGGCCGCGACGGCGTCCTGGTATGCCCTGGCGGCAGCGGTGTACTTCCGGGCCGCCGCAGTTCGCTTGGCCGCCGGCGTCAGAGGCTTGTCGTCGCCCTCGGGCGGCGGGAAGGTCTCGATGGCGTTCAGCGCTTCGGCCAGGGCCGCCGGCAGCGCCGCCTCGGCGCCGCCCTGCACGCGCGACAGCCCCCGCCACAGATCCCTGAGGCTCTTGGCCAGTGCGGCGTTGGTCTGCTGCTGACCCAGCGGGGCAACATCCACCCGTGCGCTGGCCATCCAGGCGCGGCCTTGTCCGGCCGGGAAGGACGCGCCCTTGTGCGCGGTCCCGGCCAGGCTGCGGGCCTTCTTGAGCAGGGCGGCGGCGCCGTCGTAGCACGCGCGGGCAGCCTGCTCGACGGCGGCAAGCTCCACCCAGTCCTTGGTGATGGCCGTGACCTTCTCGACGATGCCCTTGGTCGCCGCGGCCGTCAGGTTGGCGACCATCGTCTTGGTCCTGTCGCGCGTGCCGCCGATGGTCTTGAGTTCGGCCTCGACGGCTTCCATCATCTTCTGCCGGGCATCCGCGGCCTTGACCTGCACGTCGAGCGAAGCCAGAGACGCCTTCACATCCGCCAGGGCAACCTCGGTTTCCTTCGTGCGCAGGGTGGTTTTCTCGGCCGCGATCTCCTTGGTCGCGATCTCGGCGATCACGGCGATGCGCGTATCGCTCTTGGCCAGGGCCTTCTTCTGCCCGAGGTCGCCCAGTGCCGCGGCGAGGTCCGCCGTGTCCTTGGCGAGCTTGGCGTGCAACGTCTCCAGCCTGGTCTTCTCGGCCTGGGCGGTCTTGACCTTGGCTTGCAGCGCGGCGATTTCGGCCTTGATCTCGCCGAGGATCTTCTGGATCTGCGGCGCGACCTGGTCCGTGGCCCCTCCGGCCAGCTTGGTGACGTATCCCTGCACGTCGAGGTGCGCCGCGACGACGGGGATCTGGTCTCTGACTCGCCCGACGGCCAGGGCGATCTTCACCAGGAGCACGTTCGCCTTGTGCTCTTCGCAGGCGCCCTGGAGGGTCCTGACCCTGGCCAGTGACTCGTGGGCCAGCGCCAGCACGGCGTTCGGCGCATCAGACTCCTTCACGGCGCCGGTGAGAATCTTCCGGGCCTCGGCCAGGGCGGTCACGGCCTGCGGGTTCAACTGGTCGACCATCTCCGGCTTGAGCTTCGGCACGACGGGTGTGCCCTCCTTGAGGAGGTCAAACAGCGGGGCCGGCTGGTCGTTCACGTGGAACAGAACATCCCTGAGCATGCCCTGGGCCCGCGTGCAGAGACGTTCGGCCCGATCGATCTGGTCCATGACGCGTTTCTCGGCCTGGCGGGTGGGAGAGTCTCCACACCCGGCGAGGAGGCACACGCCGATCATTCCCGCGATAACAAGGCGACCGTTATTCACAAGCATTCTCCTGAGACTGCCGTACGCCGAGGCAGTCGGCTTTGTATCGCGCGTCGCCGGCGTTTTCAATGCAGACGCCGCGGCGCGCCGCCATCGCTGAACGGCCTACGGGCCGCCGGCCTTGGTTCGGTCCTTCAGCGGGTTGTCCGCGTCCGGGTCCGGCCCGAAAGGCAGTTTGTACTTCACGCCGTAGAAGGGCCGCGGAGGCCCCTTGAGCGACTCGATCCACTGCAGCACGTTCTTGTACCGCGCGCCGGTGACGCTGGTGAAGGTCGGGGTGGCCTTGGCCTTGGCCGGATGCTTCCACTTGGCCTCGGTCGGCGGAAGGCCCGCCTCCAGCAGCCGAGACTCACGCGGATAGTCACGGTCGATCATCTTGCCGCCCTTCTTGAACATGTCCAGGATCATGAAGTTCGAATACAGCCCCAGCGTGTCGTTCGCCTTGATGCTGAACAGCTTGAACTGCCCCTTACCCTTCTCGGCCCCGTGGCACTGCGTCGAGCCGCAGCTCTTGGCCAGCATCGGCCAGACCGCCCTGTGGAACGTCTTGATGCTCTTGGGGTCGGTCTTGACGACCAGGTCGTCCTTGATGGCCCAGTCGGACCGCTCGATGCGCTCCATGATGTACCAGAACTGTTCATCCGCCTTCCACCGGCGAAAGGCCTCCCCGGCGGCCTTGGGGTTCACGCGGAACTCTTCGTCGTTCCGCATCATGTCGACGAATCGCGCCTGGACCTTGTTGTTGAACGCCACGCGAGCGGGTTCTCGGCTGCGAAACTCGACGATCTGCCCCAGGAAGGCCTTGCGGACGTATCGTCCGTAGGCCAACTCGCCCAGGCGAATCCGGTTCAGGTCGCGCTCGGTGATCATCAGCTTGCGTTCGGCGGTGTTGGCCGGAAGGATCGTCGTGCCGCCGTTGTTGCCCCCGTTGGGGCTTCCCGTGCCGGCGGCGATCTTGGCCTTGACCTGCTTGAGCAGCAGCTTGGCGCTCTCGTGGTTGGGTTTGATCTTGAGGGCCTGCTCGAGTTCGTACTCGGCGATCTTCAGCATCCCCTGCCCGAACGCCCACTCCCCGAGCTTGAAGCGGGCATTGGCGTCGCCCGGCGAGATGGTCTTGAGCTTCTGTTGATAGATCTCTTCCGGCGTCAGGACCCGTTCCATCAACTTGACGTCCTTGGCGTCGACGGTCTGGACCATCACGGGCTTGCCGCCGACGAAGACGGTGATCTTGTACTTCGTGCCGTCGTCGGTCTTCTCGACCTTGCCGGTGATCGGGCGCCTGTTGGGGTCCTTGAACGTGACTTTCATCGTCTGGCCGAGGGCCGAGACGGACACGGCAAGCAGACAGGCGACCGCGATAAGCGTTCTTCTGCACATGGCCACACCTCTTTGCGGGTTTCACGCCGGCGGCGTCGTGTCCGGCGTCCGCCGCGCGCGGACGTCCGTGGCGGCCTGCCGCCGGCCGGCACAACGCATTCATTCGCAAGGCGGCAGTGGGATTCGAACCCACGAATAACGGATTTGCAATCCGTCGCCTTAGTCCGCTTGGCTATGCCGCCGTAGACTGCAAACCAGTATAACCATCCGCTCTGGCGCGTCAACCGCATGTCGCGGCACGCGTCGACGCAGACCGTCCGGTGTTTGCACGGTGCGCGGCGGGCAAGCCCGCCCAAACGACAATGTCAGTTGTCAGTTCGCCAGCACGCGTTCGGCGTTGGCGCGGATGGTCATGAAGCGGTCGCGGTATCCGCCCATCATGCTGTCGCTGTGCTCGTTGATGCGTATGCGCCTCAGCACGGCCTGGACGGCCTGCCTGTTCTGGCTCATCGCCGCCAGCACGCACTCGCAGTAGCCCACCTCGGCGAGCCATTTCATCCGGGCCTGGGCCTTGATCGACATAGTGAGCCCGGCCGACAGGATGTTCCTGAAGTACTTCAGGGCCTGGTCGTAGTCGGCCTTCATCTCCTTGAGCTTGCCTTCCTTTCTGTAGCCATCGGCCCTGCCCTTGTAGGCCCGCGCCAGGCCCAGCACGTTCATCGCCTGGACCTTCACGCCCCCCTTGAGGCGCTCCTCAAGGAGCTTGAACGCCTCGGCAAGCCACTTCCGCCCGTTGGCAACGTGCTCCTGTCCGGCGGACGCCTGTCGGGCGTCCGGGCTCATGTCCTTCAGCATGGACAGGGCCAGATCCACCTCGACCAAGGCGCCTTCGAGTTTGACCAGCCGCTCCTCCGCCGGGTCGACTTCGTGCTGCTTGAGCACAGCGGTCAACTGGCTCCTGCACGCGGCCAGGTCGTCGTACGTCTTGGCCGCGGCGACCTTGGCGTGCATCGGCTTGAATTCGTCGACGATCTTCTGCTGCTGCTTCCGGGAGTTCTCCTTGTCGTATTCCTGGCACTTGAGGAACATCTCCAGCGCCTCGGCGTACCGGCCGGCCTTGATGAGAGCGTCGGCGTAGCTCTGCGTGATGGCGTATCGCTGGTTCAGGGGCTGGGCCTCGACGCGTTGGAAGAGCTTGCCGGCCAGAGAAACGTAGTTCTTGACATACTTCTCCCATCGCTGCTGTATATCCGGCTTGGTGGAGCCCTGGTCCCTGTCGATGCGGTCCTGGAGGCTGGTGATGACCATCTTGAGCAGTTCGTCGCCCTGTGCGGGATGCTTCTTGATGAACTTGTCGAGGGCGCTGATGGCGTCGTCGATCCTGCCCAGCTCGACGAGCTTGCGGATCCTCAGGTCCTCGCTGTACTGGAGGGCCGGCGTGCCGGGCCACGCCTCGGCCATCCCGTCCAGAAGCCGCATCGCCCGGGCCGATTCACTGTCTCCGCCGTGGTCCAGCAGCAGTTCGATGGCCATGACCATCGCCTCGGAGCCCCAGATCTTCAGGTCGGCGACGGCCCTGGGATCCTTCTCGCTTTCCAGCGCCGCGCGGACGTCGCCGCTGTACTTCAGAAGCAGTTCGGCCAGCGCCAGGGCCTCTTCCTTCCTCTGGCTTCCTGCGGCCTGGTCGGGATGCATGTCCAGCACGAACTTGCGGTACCGCAAGCCGCGCTGGCGGGCCTGCATGTGGGCCATGTGCGGCTTGTCCGGCACGCGTTCGTAGATCTGGGCGATCTTGCGGAAGACCTCCCTGGCGTCGCGGATGACCTCCTCGGCGCGGGTCTTGAGTTCGTCGGCCTTGGCCCGAAGTTCCTTGGCCCGGTTGTGGGCGTCGGCCCGGGCCTTGGGGTCCTTCAGGTCCCTGGCGAACTGCTCGGCCTCGCGCGCGTCGAGGTTGGCGTTGTGGGCTTCGGCCTTGGCGTTCTTGACGCGGGCCTGCTCGGCCTTGCCCTTGCGCAAGGCCAGCAGTTCGGCGTACTGGAAGTTCCACCGCAGGACGTCCTTGTTGTCTTTCCATTTCTGGCCGGTGGTCAAGGTCTTCAGGACGAGTTCGAGCAGGTCCAGCCCATTTTCGGGTATCCGGCTCAGGGGCGTGCCCTTGTAGTGGGCGGCCATGGTGGCGTTGGCGTACCTGGCGGCGGTATAGGCCAGCTTGTGGTCCGGAAACTCCGTGGCCAGTTGGACGAAGAACCGGGAGGACCTGAAGTTGTCCCGCTCGAAGTTGAAGATGAACGCCAACTGCCACAGCACCAGCGGGCGGACGCGCTTGGAGACCTTGTCCGTCCGCTTGCTGACCTTGACCAGGACGGCCTTGGCCGTGGCCAGCGCCGTCTTGTTGCTCTTGTCGCGCCGGGCCTCGTTGTACTCATGCGAGGCGATGGCCATCAGGACGGCCGAACTGAGCTTGTCGTAGTCCTTCCGGTCGCGGTACTTCCTGTAGATGATCTCGTAGAAGGCCTGCTGGATGCCCTCGTCGGGGTACTTCTCGAGGAAGCCCAGCAGCGCTTCCTGGGCCTTGTTGCCAAAGGCGGCGGCCTTGGCCTTGTCCTTTTCGGTCCCCGCGCGCGTCTCCCAGAAGTAGTGCCCCAGCAGCGCCGCCCACAGGTCGATCGACCGCTTGGACTGCTCGTCGGCGGCGAGCTTCTTCGCCTCGAGTTCGAACGTCTTCAGCGCGGCGGGCACCTGGTTGTACTTCGCATCGCCGCCCTTGCCGGCTTTGGCCAGCGTCCGCCCGAACTCGATCAGGTTGCGCACCTGCTCGAAGTGGGCATCGACGCGTATCCGGCCCGGCCCGCGGCCTGAAATGATCCGCCCCAGCATCTGGGCCGCCGGCTCGTGCCGCTCCAGCTCGCGAAACGAACGGGCGATCAGCAGTTCGGACTGCTGCTTGACGTCCTGTCCTCGGCTGCCGTCGGTGAACAGCTCAACCGACGGCTCGACGGCCCGCAGGTCGCTGCGTCCGGCCTTGGTGTTCTTGGCCGCCATCCCGTGGTAGAAGCGAATCCAGGCGGCGCGGTACTTGATCTCGTCCTCGAGCCCGCGAACGGTCTTCGAGACGACGATCCATATCCTCATGTCGCGGCGCCAGTCGAGCTTGAGGTCCTCGATATCGGCCCCGAGGTCGCGGACGGTCCTGGCCGCTCCCTGCGTCGCCGCGGCCAGTGCCGCCCGGTCTGCCGCGGCGCCCTGAAGGAACAGGAGCTTGTTGGCGTACGGCTCGCCTCGCGTCAGCGCTTGCGTGACGGCCATCAGCAGTTCGTTCTGCATCTTCTTGATGGTGGCCCGGGCCCCCTTCAAGGGCGTGTCGGCCGCGTCGGCCTGGGCTTCCAAGGCCTTGACCGCCGCCCTCAGGATGCGGATCGCTTCGTCGAGCTTGGCCTCCCGCTCGGCGGGGTCCTTGGCGCCCTTGGCCGCCTTTATCAGCGCCTCGGCCGCCGTAACCCGCACGTCGCCGGCCCCGGTCGCGGCGCCGCTCTTCATCAGCTCCGACATCAACTCGGTCATGCCCAGGGCCGACAGCGAGTCGGCCAGGGCTTTCTGAGGCAGGGCGTTGTAGGCCGACCGACGCCGAGACCTCGGCGCCGCGGTCGCGGCCCGAACGCCCGGCCAGCAGGCCAATGCGGCCGCAAACACCGCCGCCGACGCCGTTATCCTCAACGTGTGCTGACGCATTCTCTGGTTCCTTTCACCACCATATGGCTTCACTCTCCCCCTGCCAGTTCGCGTATGGCCGTGATGTTCATCAACGATACACCCTTTTGGCCGGCCATCCTCAGAACGGGATAGACGGCTGCGAAAGGCAGTCGTTTGTCCGCTCGGACCTCGATGTAGAAAGACTTCCTGGCATCGGGCGACAGTGCAGCCAGCCTCCTGGCAATCAGGTCCTCGACCTTGCCCAGGCCGCGGGCGCCGCTACCGACGTTTTCTGCGTCCACTTGGTAGAAGCCGATCTTCCTCGCGTCCGGGTCGGCGTGCAGGGGAAGGTCTGTTTCCGATTTCGAGGCCGAAACGATGTTTACAGTCATCCTGTCGCGCCTGGGCAACCCCTCGGGCAGTTGGGCCTGACTGACGTAGGGCTCGGGCAGTATCATCCTGGCCAAAGCATCCGAGGCGACCTGTCCAACGAGAATAAAGAACAGGATCAACTGGAACGTCACGTCGATCATGGGTGTCAAGGGCGGCTGGATATCCGGCCGGGCCGGCTGGCGTTTCTTTCGGGGCGGGACGTATCGGGCGGGGGCTTTCGGGGCCGTCTCTTTGCTGCGCAAAACGTTCATCGTCGCCTCCCCGGTCGTGCATGGCCGTGCCGTTCACCGGCGGCGTGCCGTGGCCTGCGGCGGCCCGCATCGCGCCCGCCGACCGTCGCCCGCGCGGTCAACTGGCGAAGCCTATCTTCTTGAACTTCGCGTGGACGGCCTGGTTGAACACGTCCACCACGTGCTCCCACCGGACGGCGTTCGAGGCGTTGATGACCACCGGCGTGTCGACCGAACAGTACTTTCGCTTCTTCAGCAGTTCTTCCAGCAGCTTCTGGGCGTTCTCGATCGGCCTGTGGTCGCCGCGAATCTCGAAGATGACGGCGTCCGGCTGCCGAAAACCGGGAGGCCTGACCGTGATCTCGATCCGTTCGAGGATCTTCTCTTCGGCCACCGCCCCCTGGTCGCCCCGCGGCAGCGAGCCGGGTATCAGCCCCTCGGCCTCGCGGAACGTAAAGGTCAACAGGAAGAACAGCAGCAACTGGAACGTCACGTCGATCATGGGCGTCAGGGGGGGCTGCATCTTGGGCTTGGCCGGCCGGCGCTTCTTCCTCGGCGGGACGTAGTGGACCGAATCCTCGCCGGATATTCTCTTGGTCGACAGTGCCATCGGCTCACTCTCCCGTGTCCGCGCCCAACGCGCGGATGGCCGTGATGTTCATCAGCGGCACGCCCTTGCGGCCGGCGATCTCAAGAACCGGATACACCGCCGCGAAAGGCAGCCGTTTGTCCGCTCGGATCTCCACGAAGAACGTCTTCTTCTTGTCCGCCGGCAGCTTGGCCAGTGTCTGGGTGATCTTGTCTTCCATCGTCCGCAGGCCCGGGACGCCCGTTCCGACGTTGTCCGAATCGACCTGGTAGAAGCCGACCTTCCGCGCGTTCGGGTCGTTCCGCGAGCCAAGATCCGCGTCGGACTCCGAGGCCGAGACCACATTGATGATCATCCGGTTTTCCTGCTTGAATTCGTCCGGCTCGTGCGCCTGGGACTCGTGCGGCTCGGGGACGATCATCTTGGCCAGGGCGTCTGAGGCGACCTGCCCGACGAGGATGAAGAAGAGGATCAACTGGAAGGTCACGTCGATCATGGGGGTCATGTTGAACTCGACCTGCACCGGTTCGTTCGAGCTGTATACTGACTTTTTCGCCATGCCCTGTACTCCTTGGCAAAGGCAAGGGCCCACCGATCGGGCGGGCCTACTTCTTGCCCGGACGGAACCCTGATATCAGGTCCTGCGAGGCGACCATCGCCTCGCTGGTCAGCGAGTCAATGCGGTTGCGGTAAATCGCGTAGCCGGCCAGGGCCGGTATCGCCACGGCCAGGCCCAGAAGCGTCGTGACCAGCGCAATTCCGATGCCTCCGGCCAGCTCTTCCGGCTTGGGCATCCCGCCCTTTTCCACGATCTTGAAGAACACGTTGATCATGCCCCAGACCGTGCCGAACAGCCCGAGCATCGGGCCGATATTCCCGATCAGGTTCAACCACTCCAGGCCCCGAAGCATCTTCGTGGTGCGTTCCTCGGAGGCCTCCTCCATGGCCCGTTCCATGGCGGGATACCCGTGGGCGGCCTCGGCAAGGGCGGCGTGGACGACGTAGCCGAGGAAGCTCGGATCGGCGGCTGTGACGTCGATGGCGTCGCGGTACTCCTTGTTGTCGAACATCTCCTGGATCTGGATTCGCATGATTTCGGGGATAATGGTGGCCCGGCGAATCAAGGTGGCGTACCGAATGATCAAGGCGACGGTCACAACACTGATCGTCCAGATGATGTAGCCGATCACACCGCCCCCGAAGAAGATGACGTCGAAGTAGCTGCCTTTCATTCCTTGCGTCTCCTATGGCACGTTTTCGTACATTGCCCCCCGCCTGGCGGGGGTTGCGAACAACGCCGCCGGCACGCCGCCGGCGCAGCGTCTGTTATCCTATCGTCCCTGGATGGCCTGCAGGGCCTTGCGCGCCTTGCCGGCGGCGGGGCTCGAACCGTAGTCCGAGATCACTTTCCTGTACGCCGCCCGGGCGGCGTTGCGGTTTGGTTTGGGCAGGAGGGTGTGCACGGTCCCGGCCTGATACAGGGCCTCGGGCGCGTGGGGTGATTTTGGATCGGCCACGACGGACCGCATGAAGTTCAGGCCGGCCTTCAGCAGCAGGGGCCTCTTGCCGGCGGGGTCTTTCCCGGCGGCCAGACGCAACTGCGCACGCCCGCGCAGTAGCATCGCCCTGGGCAGTTGGGCGCGCGTGTAGCGGTGCAGGTCGTCCTCGATGAACTTCAGGGCCTTGTCAGCCTTGCCGTCCCGCAGCAGCGTCTCGATGGTCTCGAAGGACCCGGCCGCCCGGGGTGCCGTCGTCCCCCCGTTGCCCCCGTTGGGCCCGTTGCCGTTGCCCGAGGCGGCCTTGCCCGTACGGATCCACTCGGCCAGGACCGAGGCCTTGGACGTCTGGCCCTCCCGGTTGTACAGTCCCATCAGGACCTCCGCGATCGCCACGTCGTACGCCTTGGACCGCTTGCCCATCGTGCGCTTGCGTTCGAGTATGGTGATGGCGGCGGCGTTCTGGGGATAGCCCTTCTTGGCCTGGCTGGTGGGTTTCGCGGCCAGGGCCCACCCGGCCCCGCTGGCGGCGTCGGCCAGCGCCAGCCACTCCTTCACCGCCCGATCCGTCACCATCCCCCCGTCAAGGGCCCGAAGACGCCGCACCGCGATCAGCCGCTTCTGCCAACGCTTGTTGGCCTTCTTGTCGGCCGCGTCGTAGCCCTTGATAGCCAGGGCCCAGTCCTTGCCCGCCACGACGAGTTTCTCTGCCTCACCGAAGCTCGGCAGGTCCTTGATGCTTATGCTCTTGATGTCGGCCAGCTTCTTGGTCAGCGTCCGGTTCCCCGGCAGGGCGAACTGGAGTGCGCCGTCGGCGAAGTCGGTTATCCTGACCCCCGAGTAGCGCATGTAGCTGGCGCCGAACCTCGCCTCGACGTTGTCGGCGCCGGCCCACGCGGCCGACAGGCCCACCGCCACCAGTATCGTGACTGTTGCTCGCATCGGTTCTCTCATGGGCATCACTCGTCGGGGCCGATCAGCTTACACTTGCCCCTGTGTTCCCGGGCAATCTTGCGCATCACCTGCTTGGCCTTTTCGGACGTGCCGTGCGTGTACAGGTACGTGTTGATGCACACCCGCTTGTCGGGGTTGTTGTCGGCCAGCCAGTTGACGACGGCCTCGTTTCCGCTCATGCCCTTGTATCGGCTGCCACCCCCGATGCCGGCAAACTCCCCGTCGGTCAGCAGCAGCAGGATCTGGCCTTTCTGGTCGCTGCCGCTCTTGAAGACCTGAAACGCCCGCTTCAGCGCCACCAGCGCCGTGGTCCGCCCGCGGGGGCGGACCTCGTCACGTTCCAGGAACTCCACGACGGCGACCTTGTTGTCCGCGGTGGCCTTGACCAGCCTGTTCGAGGGGCCCTCGATGGTCTTCTCGTCGGCGAACAGGACGATGTGGAAGTCCTGGTTCTCGGTCAGGTCGCCAATGGACAACTGCATCTGGAGGCGGACGTAGTCGAATACGGTGACCATCGACCCGGAGCGGTCGATGACGTAGATGACGTGTCTGGCCCCTCCGCCCAGGCCCGTGCCGTAGAAGCTCCCCACCGTTCCGCCCCCCCCGCCGGACTTGCCGAACGGCTCGTCCGAGCTGCCCGCCGAGGATCCTCGCCCGAGCGTGACACGGGTCTTGGTCTTGCCCGAGTCGCTGGGGATGTTCGACTCATTGGCCGAGTAGGACGTCTGCTGCTTCGAGGCGGTCATGCGGCGGCTCAGGCTCTGCCGGGCGCTGCTGACGCTCATCGCCGGAGAGTCGTCGAGGTTCGTCGCATCACCGGCCACGTGCATGTCCTTCTTCTTGCCGCCCTGGGCGACCAGGACGAAGAACAGCATGATCAGCGCCAACCCGAGATGGAAGAAGACACTGAGGACCCACGGCATGAGGGCGGCCATCATGGCCATCACGGGGTCGGGGCCCTCCTCGAGGACCTCTTCCTCTTCGCCCTCGGGTGGCGGCGGGGCGGCCTGGGGCGGCGGCGGGGCGCCGTCGGGCACCTGCGGGCGGGGCAGCGTGGCCAACGCCGCCGGAACCTTCAGCTTCTTCTTGCAGTGCGGGCAGCGCACCTTACTGCCCGGCTCGGCATCCACGTTCAGCAGCTTGCCGCATTTCTCACAACGGAAATCCACAGTCATGATCTCGTTCTCCCATCAGCCGACCGGCAGCCGGTCGGCGCCCGTCTATACGCACACTTTGGCATTGCCGCCAGTGCACTACTCGTCCGGACTGACGTATTTGTACCGTCCTTTGTTCTCTTCTGCAATGAGTTTCATAACTTTCACCGCCTCGGGCGGGCGCGTTCCGTACAGAATCGTATTTATGTGGACCTGTCGGCGGCCATTCGGGTTCGACTTCCTGATCGCCTCCAGCACCTTGTCATTCTCCGGAAACTCCCCGTCACTGAGAAGATGGATCAACTGCTTGGGAGCCTTGGGGCCTTTGTGAGCCAGCCGTGCGCCCCGCATGACGGTAAAGGCGCGATGAAGCGCAGGCACCGGGTCCGTCCGGTCACGAGGAAGAACCTTGTCGAGAAACTCCACGAAGGCGACCTTCTCATCCTCGACCGCCGGCACCAGTCGACGAGGGGGGTTCTCCTCCACGGTGCCCGCCGCGTAAAGGATCGCGTGGAACTTCTGGTCCGGCCGCATCTCCGCCACACGCATGTACATCGCCAGGCGGACCGTGTCGAAGTCGCCAACCATCGAGCCGGAGCGGTCTATCACAAACACGACGTGATCGGCCGGGGCCACCGGCGGATCTCCCCCGCCTCCCCTCCCCGGGCCTTCACCGTCGCCGTCGAAGATGCCACGTCCCGTTCCCCGCCCCCGCCAGTCCGTCAGCGTGACGTCCGCTCTGTCGTCCCGCCCTTCCAGATCAACCTTCGGGCCTGGGCCGGTGTTGTCGACTTTCGGGGCTTTCAGAGGCGTCGGCTGCTGCCAGGTTCTTCCCCCTTTCGGCTTCATCGGATCCAACTTCAGGCGGTCCTTCAACTTCCCCCTGCGGTCGAAGACGACCCGCATTGCCTCGGGATCGCTCGATATGTCCAACAGTTTGACGACATGGGTCGGTTCCTTGGCCTTTTGCGGCATCGCCAGCAGGGCCAGGAACATCATGATGACCGCCAGGCCGAGGTGGAGCAGGACACTGAGGATCCACGGCATGGTGCGCATGATGACCGCTTCGCCGGCCGCGTCGTGGTCTGCAAGGGCACAGGCGCCGACGGGTTCGGCCTGGTCCACGGGGCGGCCCTCCACCACGTCATCGTCGACGCGCGGGTGCGGCAGGGCCGCCAGTGATGCAGGTAGTTTTGCGCGTTTGCCGCAATAGGGACATCTGGTATCCGTTATGCCTTCCTGAAAACTCAGCGATATCCTCCGTCCGCAACACTCGCATCGGAACCCAGTGTTCATCGGTACGCTCCCTGTTTGCGTTGTGTTGGCACCGCGCGGAGGACTTCTGCGGCCGCCAGTGGCAAGCCGCCGCGTGAGGTATCTGCGCTGTCCGACCGGGCGCGCCAGTGCCGCAACAGTACGCCCCCAGCCAGGGACGGCCCGGACAGTGCAGAGGTCGGAACGGCTTCCACAAGCCGAGTATCCCAGGCGCGGTGTCAACGGACCAAGAAACCGAAACACCGCCTGTTCAGGTATGACGGACCGGGACGACCCGCAGGCCGCCGGACGTGGGCCCGTTTGGGCAGGCACAGGAACACACCCACCCGGAGAGTTACTGCACGCGTATTCACTTCGTACGTCACGAACGGCCGATCCTACAGCGACCCGCCGTGGTTGTGTTTAACCTGTACTTCGTACTTATTATAACGCTCGCCCGCATCCGCGACAACATCATAATCACGCACCGCCCGGATTTCAGGGGTGTACGTCTCGATTGGGGCAGTCCGGCCACATGGTGCCCCAGCAGACGTTCGCTCGCGTGTCCGTGTGGGAACTTCCGGCGTCGTTGTCGGGTCGGAGGGCGTGGGCGGCGTGGCCCGGCTCATCGCCGGCGGCGCCCCACGGCTTGCCGGCGCTAGGGAACGGCCTGCAGCGTTCAGCGTATCTCAACCACCACCCGAAAGCCGGTGGAGTCGTAGTGGTTGGAGGGGTCGCTCTTGTGGCGACAAGCCGATCGACAGTAGGCCGGGGGACGCCGCCACGACCCGCTGCGGAGGACTCGGCGCTTCCCGGCGGCCGGGCCCTGGGGATCACGCGTGCCAGCGCCGACGTACACGTCGGCGTACCGGTCGCTGCACCACTCCCATACGCTGCCGTGCATGTCGTACACGCCCCACGCGTTGGGTTCCTTCTGGCCGACCGGATGCGTCTTGGCGCCGCTGTTGCTCTTGTACCATGCGTGGGCATCCAGATCCCCGGCATCGTCGCCGAAGTTGAAGCAAGTTGTAGTGCCGGCCCGGCAGACGTATTCCCACTCGGCCTCGGTGGGCAGGCGTACCACTCGCCCCGCGGTCTTCGACAATACCTTGCAGAACTCGACACAATCCAACCAGGAGACCTCCTCGACGGGATGGTCCGGTTGTTCCTTGAATCTGCTGGGGTCCTTGCCGGTCACGGCGTTGTACTGGGCCTGGGTCACCTCCGTGACGCCGATGTAGAACGGCTTGCTGATCGTGACCCGCCGCTGGAGGCCCTCATTGTCCATGCGGTCCTGCTCGGTCTCGGGCGAACCCATCGTGAACGTACCGGCCTCGATGCGGACGAGTTTTATCGTCACGTTACCGTCGAGGGTGAGGGTGAGGAACTTGCCGGCCGGGCCCCCGGCAGAGACCCGGCCGCTCCGGGTGGTCTGCTCTCCGGGGCCGAGCGGCTCGTCCGAGCATCCCGCCACCAACAGCAACGAAAGCAAGACTGCACTTCCGACTTCAGTTCGTCCGATACTCTCCATCTTTATCTCGTACCCTTCTCGATCTCGGCGTCGCGCGGCAACTCAGCCGCTATTGTCCGGCTCATGCCGTCGTGTGTCAACCAAGAACCACAGGCCCCGCCCTATCACGCGACCCGACGCGGGGGATTGGGCACGGCACGGTCGGCGGCGCCGGCGGTCGGATGGCACGACTCGGCGCATATGGCCCGGGCGCCTGGTCCGGGGGGCTTCACGCGCGACAGATCGGTGTTGCGTGCCCGGCGACCACCGCCTTCAGGATCGCCAGGTAGGTACGGGCCAGGTCCGGCAGGGCGTGGTGCTCGACAACGTAGTTCCTTCCGGCCCGGCCAAGTCGTTGCCTCAGCGACAGGTCGTCGGCCAGCCTCGACACAGCATCGGCCAGTTCGACGGCGTTTTCCGGCTCGATGCACAGGCCGCATCCCGCCTTGCGTATGAGCCGGGCGGCATGCCCTTCCACCCCGAGGACGATCGGCCTGGCCATGGCGGCCGCCTCGAACATCTTGGACGGGTAGACCGTTTTGAAGGACTCCCGCCTGCGAAGATGGGCAAGGCAGACATCCGAAGCAGCCAGGAAGTCGGGGATCAGATGCTTGTCCTGCTGGCCGACGAAATGTACGTTCTCCAATCCGTCGCGCCGGGCCTGACGTTCAAGATCTGCCCTGCAAGCCCCGTCGCCAACCAGCAGGAAGACGATATCGTCACGTTGGCGTTCGTGGAGGATGTGGCCGGCCTGAAGCACGACCTCCAGGCCACTGGCCAATCCGATCGTGCCGACGTAGGAGCAGACGAACTTGCCCTCCAGTCCGAGGCGCCGAGCGAACACGGCACTGCGGGGCCGAGGCCGGAGCCTCTCGGCGTCCACTCCATTGGGCACTATCGAGAGCCGCTCCGGCCGAACGCCCCGTGCCAGCAACTGCTCACGATATCCCTTCCCCACCGTGACGATATGATCAGCCCCGGCGTACATGGCCAATTCCATGCGCTCCAGGACATGTACGATGTGGCGATTCGTGATCGCCCCTACTGCCACGATTGCCGCCGGCCAGAGATCGCGAACATCAAGCACCATCGGCACACGGCGCAGCTTGCGGCTGATGACTCCGGCCCATCCGCAGAAGAACTGTGGCGAGGTAGACACGATCACATCGGGCCGCTGCAGTCCCAGACAGGCGATCACCGACGAGAGCATATAGGACAGGAAGTTGATGATCCGCTTGGTCGTACCCCGATTGGCCGCAAGATAAGTCCAAACGCGAATGACCTTTACTCCTTCGACCACCTCCTGTTGGTAGAGCCTGTTGCGGTACCCTTCGTATACGACGCCGTTCGGAACGTTCGGCGCACAGGTGATAACCGTCACGTCATGGCCGAGTGCGACCCAGCGTCTACAGAACTCATACACGCGCGTTGCCGGGGCGTTGCCTTCAGGATAGAAATAGTGTGTCAGAAACAGAATGCGCATCGTGCAGTCGAACTCCTGCTCGTCCTGGTCGCGGCGTGTCAGGGATATGAGTCTGTCCAGCGATTGTACCGCGTTGCCGAGCAAGATCAACGCTGGGCTCAGTCTGGAGCGAAGTGCGCTGACGCCGCCAGGCATCCCGGGTGCTTCGCATCATGCGACGACCGTCGCAGCGCCTTCCGGCCGGTGCGTTACATCACCTTGTGCTTGTTGTCCTTTGTGACAGGACCATGCACAAAGGCCCCGTAGCCCGCCTGTAGCGGGCCGGGGCCTCAGGTACGCCGGGCTGCAACAGCCGATCAGCGACGTCTGCGGCGAATCATCACCAGGCCGCCCAGGGCCAGCAGCGACAGCGTGGCCGGCTCGGGCGTAAGGATGATGTTGTCCATGCCGCTGATATCCAGGTTCGAGAATTGCTCGAAACGAATCGAGAGACTCGTCACGTCGGCGAGGAGAGCATTCCATGCGCCGCTGTCGACAGTCCATTCCGACTCAGCCATGGGCGCAGTGAATGTGTTCCAACCGGGATCGCGGGGAGCAAACGGCCCGGTCCATGTGGCCTGGCCGCCCGGACCGGAGATTGTCACGGTATGGGGAGAACGGGAGAAAGCCGATCCGGTGATCCAGATCACGTTGTGATCGTAGGAGAGTTGTTCGACACCATCAAGCGCGGACCAGTCGCCCAGGTACTTCGCCGGAGCGATCAGGAACGTATCCTCGGTTGTCGCATCTTCGAATCGGGCGTATCCCCCGGGATTCCCTTCAGGGTCTGCGTCTGCCCACATGATCTCGCCCGGTGTGTTGGACGTCCATCCCCCAAGGTCCGCATCAAAGGTGGTCGTAACATCTCCGATCGCGCTGCTGGCGACGATGCAGACGAAACACGCCAGAACCTCCACTGTCGTTCTCATAATGGCCTCTCCTCTCTGCTGACGAGGCGCCGTGCAACGTTTGCGTGCACGCTGCCCCTTCTTGGCGGGTGAATGAGCATGTGAGCGTATCACTTCTTCTCCAACTCAACGATGCGTAAATTATACACCATCAGGCTGATTTTGTCTACCCCAAAAACGGCTGCTTCTGGTAGTTTATTCGCTCCCTGTTTCCGCCTTGATTCCCGTCCGGGGGACGCCCGCAGTGCCCGGCCGCCCGAGAGTCGCCGCCACGTCGCCCGCCCTGACCGCGCAGGAGAAACGCCCTGGCCCGTCTGTGACGGGCCAGGGCGTCAGCCGAGGTGTGGTTTCACAGCAGCCGTTCTATCGGCGTCTGCGGCGGCGGAGCATCGCCAGGCCGCCCAAGCCCAACACCGACAGCGTGGCCGGCTCGGGCGTGTGCAGGGAGATGTTATCCATGCCGCTGATGTCCAGGTTCGAGTATTGCTCGACCCGAATCGACAAATCCGTCACGTTCGCGAGGATAGCATCCCACTGGCCGCTATCGATGGTCCACTCGGATTCCGTGACGGGGGCAGTCACCGTGTTCCATCCGGGCTGGCGTGGGGCATATGCTCCCGTCCAGGTAGCCTGACCACCGGGGCCGGAGATTACCACGGTATAGGGAGCACGGGGAAAAGCCGATCCAGTGATCCAGATCACGTTGTGGTCGTAGGAGATGCTCTCGACGCCGTCGAGCCCGGACCAGTCGCCCAGGTAGCGTGGCGGCGCGATCAGATACGTGTCGTTGATCGTCGCATCCTCGAATCGGGCATATCCGCCAGGGTTTCCTCCGGAGTCTGCCCATGTGACCTCGGCCGGGGTGTTCGATGTCCACCCGTCAAGTCCTGAGTCAAATGTGGTCAGGACTCCCCCCATCGCGTTTCCGACAAACACACAGACCAGACACGCCATTACCCTCACAGTCTTCGTCATTTTCCTCTCCTCCTGTAGGCTCGGTGGGCTCTGCGACGTTCGCGCGCCCGCTTCCTCTGCCTTACCGATGATGCACCGACTGAGCGGCTCTCCAACAACACGCCGATTATACACCATCCGGCTGATTCCGTCTACCCCTAAAAGCCGACTCCCTTCGGCTCTTGCCCCCTCCCCCTGGAGAGAAAAACCGTTAAATCCTTGTTCCCAAAGATTTTACAGAAGACCCATCCACCAAGAAACCTGTTGAAAAAGGTCGAGGTCTACCGAGGAGTTGACAGTCACGGCCGTGCTGATCGGTGGCTGGCAGCGGGTGTCCGCTGTTGGCGGGGTATGTTCGCTTCGTGCCTCTGCACGGGAGTAGAATGGCGCGAGCCCGGCGGGCGCCGGTTCATCAACTATCCGTTCTACCACCACGTGATCCCGGTTGAGGTGGCCGATCGTATCTTCGAGGCGATGCTGCGGGCCGGCGGAGCCCTGGTGATCCCTGCATCCTTCGTGGACGTGGTGGACCCTCCCCCGGGAGGCGTGGTTCAAGAGGGCGTACCAGTCACGGCCAGAGTAGCCGGCAGTTCAGAGGGGATGTGCGTCATGGTGCTCCGGCACAGGGGATCAGCCCATCACGATGCACGCGTCTGCCAAGCAATCGTCCCCTCGGGCAGACGCAACCCTTCTCGCAGCGACAGGTCTGCCGGTCGATCGCCAGGGACGATGCAGCTGCCCATTGTCACATCGCGTCCCGGGGCAGTCCAAGCCAGTGTCTTGTTCGGCAGCGCCAGGCCAAACCGAGGGCAGTAGAGCGAGTCCTCCAGCTTCAGCGTGCCTTTGCCGGCAAAGCAGATCGTGCACGCCCCACCGGGGTACGTCACGCGGGCCCGGCGGGGCGAGACAATCGCAACGGCGCAGGCCGGGTGCAGGTGGAGTCTTGCCACGGCCGTGACCTCCCGTCCTGAACACACCGTGTCGTGGACCATGAGGATGGCTCCGGCGCGCAGCGCAAAGAGCCTCGTGTGGACGGGACGACCGGGCAGTCGTGTGTAGCCGTCGTGCCAGGCCCGCAGTGTGAAGCCTTCGCCCTCTGCCCGCCACTGGAGGTCGCGTACCCGTCCGCGCCTGGCCACGCGGAACGCGCCCCAGAACTCACACTGATCCTGTCCATCGATTTCGACGGTGTTGTGGGCCCGGGTCGCGCGGCAGTAGTCGCGCATGGGTCCTTCGGCGTACTCGCTGACTCCACTGTCCACGATCACGCGCTGCGAGTTCAACGACAGTTCAAACGAGAAGAAGTCGCCATGGGCGTGGCCGGGAACGTACGGCGGACCTATGTCGCCGGCGTCGCAGATGACGTACACGCCGTCCCGGCAACGACAGCCGAAGTATCCACCGTCCCGCAGGGCAAACGGGCCGTCGCGGCGAACCGGAGTCGACAGGCCAAGGTCCCCGGCAAACCGGGCCAGATCCTCAGGCGTGTTGTAGATGCCCATCGCGCTGTCGTTGAGCAGGGCGATCTGGCTATCGCCGTGAGTCATGCGGGTCAGGGCCTCGAGCATTCGCTCGGCCGGGCCAGCCAGTGTGTCGCGAAACGCATCGTCGCAAACGTTCAGGAGTGTCAGCAAAACAGCCAACACCCGGCAGTGGTACATGGGAGACCTCTCGAAGTGCGTGCCGTCGGGCAGGATCTGTTCCCGAAGTTCTCTCCTGAGCACTTGGCGCCCCCTGCGGAGCCACCGGTCCGCCGCCCGGCCGGAAAAACACTCGCCCAGGAGCGTCAGCGCGGCGGCGTTCTCGAACAGGTGGTTGCCGCGCAGATGCGTCTCCATGTGTCTTGCCAGCCATTCGGCTTGTCGCAACACGCTCGGCCAAAGGACGGACAGGAACTGTCCGTCTCGGTGCACTTGCGAGGCAAACCTGCCAAGAAACACGCAGCACCAGTTGACCAGCCTGAGAGACGTGGGGTAGGGATGCCAGCCCAGATGCGCTCGTGCTGGCGGGTGGTGGGCTATCCAGTCCAGGACGATCGTCCTGGCATCGGCGTAGTCGAGCAACCAGAGGACTTCGAAGTAGTGCAGGTTGTACTGCCACAGCAGAGGCAGATCATCCCCGCGCCATGCGGGCGGGAAGCCCACGTCTCGCGGGTCGTTGAGGAAAGAGAACTTCCCACGGATGATATCTTCCATCGAGCGGTCGGCGGCCGGGGGAGGCAGGAACGCGGTTCGGAGCTTCCAGCGACACGCGGCCGGGCTCTCGGCGTCCAGACGCAAGATCCGTTCCGGTCGTTCAAGGCGGCGGCGCAGGCGCACCACCACCTGGGCGGCCAATTGTCCGAGGGAGAGGTGCCTGATTGTTCGAAGCATTCGGAGCATCATGTCCCCGACCTTGACGGCAGGCCGATCCGTCCGCCTGGTACGGTGCAGGTCGGCTTGTCCGACCCCGCGGCTCACGTTTCGGCCGGCACCTGAGATCGTCGCGGCAGGACCGGAACGCTTTTCTGTGCCGGTTCCGGCTGGGATTGCAGCCGTTTGAGCCTGTCGCGAGCTATTCGTCAAGCATTCTCGACCACACCGATGGCCAAATCAAGGGAAGGCATGCCTGCTTTACACCCATCAGGTGAGATTGTATCATACCGCTTGGCGAGTGGGCTCCATAGGCCACATTCGCCAGCCGTATTTCTCGCACGTGTTGTTGCACCGTGGTCGGCGTACACAGGATGTCCTCGGGCGCTGGGACGCGTATCCAGTCCGCTGACAGGCCAAGGACAAGCGGTGGGCCGGGGTCCGCTATGTTGGCAATCGGTGAACGCCGCGGCAAGGGCAACGAGGCCGGACGCCTCACCAACGCAAGGGAGCAGTGTTGAACTGGGATGCGATCAACATATTCGGACCGTCCCTTCTACTGGTGATCGTCGTCTGCGCCGTGATCGTCCACCGCGATCGTATCCGCAGCGGACAGATGGATCCGCTGAACCCCGGCTTGCTCTTCGTGTTCTACTATGTGATCTACAATTTCATCGCTTACCTGAGGCATTGGGACTTCGAGATTCCGGGGGCCGAACTCTACGCAGAGCTGGCCCTGTTGGGCCTGACGGGTGTGGTGTTGGGAACGGTCCTCGCGCATGCGTCCCAACCCCGCAACCCGGTCATGCTGCACAGTCGAATCGTGCCGGTTCGGCCGGTTCTTCTGGCGTCTCTTGCTGTGATGGTCTTGTCCCTGGTGATGATCGTGGTCATGTACACCCGGGGGAGTTCTCTGTCGGGCCTGCTGGCCGGCGAGGCCAGCGACAAGGCTGACCTCAGGGAAGGTGTGCTCAGCGGGGCATCTTGCCTGCTCCCAATGGTGGCGGCCGTGTGGCTGGTTGCGCTGCTGCGAGCACGCGGGAAGCTGCGGTACGCTTTCATTGCGGCCCTCGGGGCCATGTTCGCGGCGTACTTCGCCTTGTTTGCCAGGCGGGGCGAGATTCTCGCCACAGGCTTCGGTGCCCTGTACCTGTTTCACTACAATATCCGGCGGGTGCGCGTGGGGGTCTTGGTGTTGGCGTTCGTCGCGATCTACGTTTCCCTCCAGATCACGAGCGTGGCCCGTGCGGGCATGGACGGGGGTGTGGAAGGGATGGTCGAGGTCGTTGAGGAAGCGGATCTCAAGGAGTTCATGAGCAATCTGGATCACCTGGAACCTTACAATCACATGCTGAGGGGAATGGAGTTGGTGACGGACGGCCCACCCGAGAACACCCCGCTCATGGGCTCGTCCTACTCCGACATCATCCTGCAAGTGCCCCCGCAGAGCCTGTGCCCGTGGGAGCGGCCTGAAGCCTTGAGCGTGTGGTATGCCAGGATGTATACACCCGAAGTTCATGCCAGGGGCGGCGCGTGGGGCTTTCCGCCCTTGGTGGAGGCCTATTTCAACTTCGGGCACATTGGGCCCCTGGTGGTCTTCGCCGCACTGGCTTTCGCGATCAATTCCATCCATTTACGTGCCTGTCGGACGGCGCGAGGCTCGGTGATGCGGTTCGCAAACTGCCTCCTGGCCGCCGTGCTCTACCAGTTCATGCGAAATACGGTGGGCGGCGTGATCAAGGTCCGTGTCGTGGGCGGGATCGTCCCGGCCATGCTGATGGTCTGGGCGTGCGTGCAGTTCTCGGGCCGTTCCGGACGCGCCGACTGGAGCCAACCCGCCGCTGCGGACGGGAAGAGGACGGATCAATGAGGATTGTGAAGTCCGCGCTAATCCTCGCCGCCAGCGAGGGGATCTTCGTGGCCTGTCACGCGGCGACGCTCTACCTGTATGCCAATCGATTCGAGGAGGCGCCGCTGGCAGACTACCTGGTTGCCATGGCGGGAATCGGCATTGCCTCCTGCGTGCTGAGTCTGGGGCTGTACTCGGCGGTTCTGTACTACGGGGCCAAGAAGAGCGATCAGCCCAGACAGGCCGTCCAGATTCTCTTCACGAGCCTCACGATGATCGGCGCCGTAGGTGCGGTCCTGCTGGCTGTCATCGTCGTTCTCGCAGACCCGATATCGAGACTCTATTTCAACGCGCCGGGGCGGACGAACCTGCTCCTGGCCGCCTCGGCACTGCTGATCGCCCGCATGGTGCTGACCATCACGGGAGGCTATTGCTGGAGCCGCGGCAGCGCCGTGCCCGCGGCGCTGTTGAAGGTAACCGTGATAGGGCTGATCCCGCTGGGCGTCGTGCTGGCCGCCCGGCCACTCGATGTGGCCTGGCTGCTGGGGGAAACAGCGCTTCTGTCCCTGCTGGTGCTGGGCGTCTTCCTGTGGCGAGAGGCCGCGCGAGCGCATCTCGGCGTGCGGGACCTCTTCGATCGCTCCATCGCCAAGCAGTTGCTGCCCTACGGCCTGCCCCGGATTCCCGCGGTTGTGGGCAGTCGCGCGATCTTCGCCCTTCCCGTGGTCTTGGCTACGTGGATGGGATGTGCCTCCCTGGAAGTGGTCGTCATCGGCTCGTCGATGGCCTTGCTGAGAATGCTGACGGTTTCGGCGTGGGCCGTCACCGTCCTGGTGATGCCCAGGATATCACGAGCTTCAGAAGACGACCCCGCTTCGGTGAAGAAGAACGTCCCCAGGCTCGTCCTTGGGAGCATTCTGGTCGGCGTGGCCGCGGTCGGGGTATTCATGCTCGCCGGCGATACCGTCTTGGAATGGTGGCTCCAACGCCCCGGACTGCCCACCGGCGGGATCACCTTCTACTTCTGGCTTTCCGTCGCACCGTTCCTCGTCTTCGTGGTAACTCGCCCGATCATCGACGGCCTGAGCACGCGAGCGTACATCACCCTCAACGTGCTCCTGTCGATTGGGGTCATGCTGGCCGGCATCTTCGTCCTGGACCGGTTTACCGGCACAGCCAGGGCCCTGGCTGTGGGCACGGCCTTGGGCATGACGTCCCTGGCCGTGCTGAACCTGGTGGCTGCCAGAAGACTGATGAGAGTCCGGTCAGTTGAAGGTGCCGTCCCTGCCGAGGAGCCCATGACGTGATCCCGCCGACACAACCCCTCGCCGAGCGATCCGACGACCCCGGGCCGGATGGGGCACCGCACACCCAGTATCGGGTGACGAACCAGCGATCCGGAGGCATCCGATAATGTGTGGAATCTGCGGGATTCTCGACTACTCAGGGCCAGGGCCAGAGAAGGAACTGCTCTGGTCGATGACCGAGACGCTGAGACATCGGGGGCCTGATGACAGCGGTGTGGAGATCTCCGGTCCGGTTGGGCTGGGCCAGACCCGCCTGAGCATCCTCGACCTGACCGACGCCGGCCACCAGCCCATGATCTCCGAGGACGGCAACGTGATTCTGGCCTACAACGGCGAGCTGTACAACTTCCCCGAGCTTCGCCGCCGTCTCGAGGCCGAGGGCGTCCGCTTCCGGAGCAGGTCCGACACCGAAGTCGTGCTTCAGTCGTATATCCGCTGGGGCGAGGACGCTTGGGCCATGTTCAACGGCATGTTCGCACTGGCGATCTGGGATTCACGAACGCGGCAACTGCTCCTGGCCCGTGACAGGTTCGGCATCAAGCCGCTCTACTACTACGAACTCCCGTCGGGCATCGCGTTCGCCTCCGAGATCAAGGCCATCCTCACCTCAGGGCACATGCCCGTGGAACTGGACTGGACCGGGCTGCACGAATACCTGTACTACGGGCATCCCTGGAGGGCCAACTCCCTGTTTCGGGGCCTCAAGAGGCTCTTGCCCGGAAGTGTCCTTTCAGTGAATGACAGCGGCGCAGCACTCCGTCCGTACTGGTCGGTATACGACGTTCGCCCCCGGAATATCGGAGTCGCAGAGGCGACCGAGGGGCTCCGCCAGCGGTTGGAGCAGGCCGTCAGCGATCACCTGATCAGCGACGTTCCTGTAGGCGTGTTCCTCAGCGGCGGCATCGATTCCTCCGCCATCACGGCCTTTGCAAGCAAGCATTACCAAGGCCGCATCCAGACGTTCTCCGTCGGGTTCGACTGGGAATCGGGCGCCAACGAATTGCCCAAGGCGCGGCGGGTGGCCGAGCGGTTCGGGACCGAGCATCATGAACTGCACGTCAAGGCACAAGACGTTCCGGGAGTCATCGAGAGTCTGGTGCGATGTCACGACGAACCGTTTGCCGATGCCGCCAACATCCCCCTGTACATGCTCGCCCGGCAATTGGGCGGATCGATCAAGGTCGTCCTTCAGGGGGACGGGGGCGATGAGGTATTCGCAGGGTACCGCCGGTACAACGTGATGGCACACGAGAGGTTCTGGCGAGGCCTGTCGCTGCTTGGGTCGCTGCTCAGGTTGCTGCCTTTCAAAGGTCCCAGGATGTTCCGGGGCATCCGCCGACTCAGAACGATGGCGTCGCGCGACCCTGCAATGCGCATGGCATCGGTGATGACCGGCGGGACACTCGGCGATCCCCCCACGCGGGTGCTGTCGTCGGAGGCGCGCCGCATGGCCGAGCAGACCGACCCGTTCCAGGCCTACAGGGATATCTTCGACCGCCTGCGAGACCTGGACGCCGTGCAGCGGATGCTGTACTCGGACTGCTTGACCATCCTGCCGAACAAATTCCTGGAGAAGGTCGACCGTGCAACGATGGCACACAGCATTGAAGTCCGGGTTCCGCTCCTGGACGCGAATCTGGCCCAGTACGCGATGGCCCTCCCGTCTTCGCTGAAGATGCGGCGGATGCAGAAGAAGTGGATTCTGCGGCGCGCCCTGCGCGGCGTGGTGCCCGACGGCATCCTCGACGGGAAGAAGACGGGTTTCAGTGTTCCCTTCCAGTACTGGCTTCGCGACCCCTTGGCCGACTATATGCGTTCGATCCTGCTGGATCCGGCGACGAGGCAGAGCGGTCTCTTCGATTCGAAGGAACTGGCCCGGCGAATCGACGACCATTGCCAGGGACGCCGGGACAACGGAATCCTCCTGTACAAACTGCTCAACCTGGCACTCTGGCTGCGTTTCTACGTGAACTGATGGCAACGGCGATGAGACGAATCCTATGAACGTCCTGTGTGTATTGGAGCCTCGAGTCAGCATCGGGGGCGGCGTCCGGTCCACCTTCAATCTGGTTTCGCAACTGGCCGCAGATCAGTTCTCCAACAACGTGGCGGTCTTCGGATTCTGGCGCGGCGCGACCGTGCCCGCCATCAGCCCGCGCGTCACCAGCATCCCGGCCACAGGGGTCAACCCGCTGAGCCTCCGATTCATCAAGGAGTTCAAGAAGGCCGTCGACGACGTCAAGCCACGCATCGTCCACGTGATGGGGCTCTACACGGCCCTGCTTGCCATCCTGTTGCGGTGTGTGTTCGGGTATCGCTTCAAGATCATCGTGACTGTTCGCAGGACCACGGACAAGATACGCTACCCTGTGGTGGGGAGGATTCTCGCGCGGTTCATCTCGCGATGCATCGACCACACGATCTTCCTGACCGAGTACCAGAAGGCCCACTATGCCAACAGCGTGAAGTTCGCTCCGCGCGACGCAACAATCCTCCCGAACATCGTGGTCAGAAGGACCGTTTCCGCCGCCGAGTGTGCTGCGACGCGGCACCGATTGCTGAACGAGACCGGCGCGCAGCATCTCATCGTATACGTCGGCAGGCTCGTGCCGACCAAGCGGATCGACATCTTCATCGAGGCGGTCGCCGAGGTCCGAAGAAACGGCCTCGACGTTGGGGGGGTGATCGTCGGAGACGGGTCCGTCGAACATCTGAAGATGCTGCACGCGGTGACTGACAGGGTGGGGGCCGGCTCCCTCATCCATTTCACAGGCTTCGTCAACAACCCCGAGTTCTACGTGGCGGCGGCCGACTGCATCCTCTTTCCCACGGAGACCGAGGCCCTTCCCAATATCCTGATCGAATCCTATGCGTTGGGCAGGCCCGTGGTGGTATCCCCGATACCCCAGCTTCGCGAGCTGACATCGCCCGAACGGAACTGCCTGATGGTCCAACGGCACGAGTCGGGCCAGTATGCCCAGGCGGTGACGCGGCTCTTGCAGAACGAGAACCTCTACGAAACGATCTCCGCCGGGGCCAGAAGAACCTATGCCGAAAGCTACGACCCCGATAGAATCGCCAGAAGATACTGTGACGTATACGAACGCGTGTGCCGTCAGTAAGCGCGCCGCAGGAGATAGAACGTTGAGTCGTACAGTGTTTCTTTGCTACATATACGGCCCGCGAAACGCGGGCGACATGAGTCTGAACCTGGGCGCGATCGACGTCTTGAACCGGGTGGGGACGTTTCGCATCGTGGGCCTGTCACGTTTCAATGCGTCTAACGACCAGTACGCTCGGACGCGAACGTACCTGACCGAGAAGTACCCGAACCTTCAGATCGTGCCATACCCGGTAGCGTACGATCGCTGGAGGCAGGGCAAGCCAAGGCGCCTGATCTCCCTGCTGCGCGGCGGCGCGATGCTTGCTCGCACCCTATGCGGCGGCCGGAACCACGCCGGCGGCCTGGCCGACTACCTGGCCGAGGCGGACTTGCTGCTGTTTAACGGGGGTAATCTTCTCTTCGCCCGAAACGTCCGAGATCTGCCGAGACTGTTGGGCATACTCTATCCGCTCTCCCTGGCCAGGCGAATGGGCAAGCGGTACGCCTTCCTGCCACAGTCCATTCCCGGACTGGACTCGGCCATCGGAAGACGGATCGTCGCGTCGGCGCTTCGCGGGGCGAGCTTCGTGCACTTTCGCGAGGGCCTGTCGGGACGGAAGGTCTCCATGGGGGATTCGGTGAAAACCCGGGACGTGCTGGACCTGGCCTTCTTCATCGAAGGGATCGATGACGATGGCACGGCGGCGCTTATCCGCGAACACGGCCTGGTCGAGAAGCAGTTCGTGCCCATCATCGTCCGGTCCACGGGATTGGGCGACTATGGCAGCCTGACCTCGGACGACATGCGCCACGTTGTCGCGAACGTGTGTGACGTGTGCGCTCGCATCGCCGACGAGGGGCACCGCCCTTGCTTTGTCGTGCAGACAACCACGGACATGGATGTGAGCCGCCGCTGTCAACAGGCCGCTGCGGCGGTCGGCATCAATGCACCGCTGCTCGAAGAGTACGACCCGCTCGTACTCAGAGGGCTGTATGCCCAGGCCAAGGCCGTGGTGTCCTGCAGACTGCATGCGGCGATTCTCGCCCTGTCGGTGGGCACGAGAACGTTCGGCCTGTTCCGAAGCATCTGGGGCCCGAAGATGCTGGGGACGTTCGCAGCTCTGGGCATTCCCGAGATGTGCATGTGCATTGACGACGCCGCAGACTGCATCGGGTTCATTGACATAGGCACCGCCGACAGCGGCGATGAACGGTTTAAACGCGACGTTCTGGCTACTGTCGACCAGTCCAGAGGCCGGTACGTCGCACTGCTCCAGGAACAGATGGGGCTGTAGATGTCTGCTCCAGCACGTCGTGGCCGATTCGTACGGGGCTCGGGTCTCTTCGGATGGAACTGTGCGCGATCGCTGCCGTCGGTACGGAGTGCGACCAGGCGCACAGTCGGAGCACGTTCGTGAGCATTTGGCGCGTGACATGGTGGCAGGATCGGTTGTATGGGGGGCCGAACACGGGCCGCCTGGCTGCGGAGTTCCTCCGCATGGTCGAGCGGTATCTGGATCCGTCCCTGGATGTGCTGGACCTGGGGGCCGGGTCGGGCCTGCGGAACGCCTACGATTTCAAGGGCAGGGCGCGTCGGATGGTCGGCGTGGACCTGGACCCTCGCGTCCGAGACAACCCGCTGCTGGACGAGGGCGTGGTGGGCAGCCTGACCGATCTGCCTTTCGAGGACGCCAGTTTCGACCTCGCATTCAGCATGTACGTGCTCGAGCACGTTGCCGACCCGCCGCAATTCGTCCGCGAAGTGAGGCGAGTCCTTCGTCCCGGCGGGGTGTTCCTGGCCCTGACGCCCAACCGCAATCACTACGTCCCACTGCTTGCCTCGATCCTGTCCGAGCGCTTTCAGAAATGGTACAACAAGAAGCGGGGGCGGGACGAGGAGGACACCTTCCCCACCGTCTACCGGCTGAACACGCTCCGCGACCTGAAGACGCACTTCCGCCGGGAGGACTTCGTGCTCCGGGAGTTCCGTGCGATCGAGGTCCAGCCCAGATACCTGTCGTTTTGCGTTCCCGCTTTCCTGCTTGGAGCGGCCTACGAGAGGATCGTCAACGCTACGGAACGGCTGGCCGGACTTCGCGTGAACCTCATGTGTGCGTTCGAGAAGAGGTCGCACGGGGAGGACTGACCCCGCCGTCGGCGGGCAG
>Ga0180432_10001007_pt1 | contig 45092 bp, 34 predicted proteins | sample SS_ome_10_FD_132414 | JGI IMG/M metagenome (GOLD analysis project Ga0180432, IMG submission 132414) | Hypersaline lake sediment archaeal communities from the Salton Sea, California, USA - SS_1_MS_2 metaG | ecosystem: Environmental > Aquatic > Non-marine Saline and Alkaline > Hypersaline >...
GGGATTTCCTGGAGCATTTCCAGACTCCGAGAATAGGTATACATGTACATGAAGGCGGAGACCGCCCTTTCCGGGGTCTCGTAGGTGGGGATGCCCGATTCATTCAGGAGCTGGCGTCCCCTTTCAACGCTTTTACCACCCATCCACACGGCGAAGACCGGTAGGTGGGGTCTTTTTTCGAGGAGTTTTACTACGGCCTGGGCCACCGCAAGTCCGTAACTCAGAGATTGAGGGACAAAGATAATGACCAAGGCCTTGATTTCAGGGGTTGAAAGGCATACCTCCACCGCCTGGCGCCAGCGCTCGGGACCGGCATCCCCCAAAATATCAATGGGGTTCCCCCGACTCCAGAAAGGGGGGAGAAGGGTGTCGAGCCTTTCAAGGGTCTCGGGGGTCAGCAGGGCCGGTTCAAGGCCGTAGGTGGAGAGGGCATCCGCAGCCATGACCCCGGGCCCTCCACCGTTGGTGATGATCCCCAGGCCGGGTCCTGTGGGAGGGGGTTGCTTGGCCATGAGTTCGGCGCAGTCAAAGAGTTCCCCAATGGTCTCTACACGGACGATGCCCGCCCTTTTAAAGGCCGTGTCATAAACCGCGTCTTCCCCGGTCAGGGCCCCGGTGTGGGAGGAGGCGGCCCGGGCCCCGGCCCTGGACTTCCCGGCCTTTAGCACCACAATGGGCTTTACCCGCGACACGGCACGGGCTGCACTCATGAATTTTCTCGTGTGGGTGAGGTGCTCAATATAGAGAACGATGCTGCTGACCTGAGGATCATGGCCCAAATAATTGATCAGGTCCCCAAAGTCCACGTCCAGCATGGAGCCGATACTCACGAAATACCGGAACCCGATGCCTTCTCTCAAGGAAAGATCCAGTATGGCCGCGCAGATGGCCCCACTCTGGGAGATAAAGGCCAATTTCCCGGGCAGGGGCATGGTGTTGGCAAAGCTCGCATTGAGGTGCTCTCCCGTGCACAGGATGCCCATGCAGTTGGGTCCGATAATCCTGAATTCCCCTTTTTCGGCCTCCTGTTTGATCTCCGCCTCAAGCCGCTCTCCATGGGTTCCGATCTCTTTTCCCCCGGCGGATATAATGATCCCCCCGCCAATCCCCGCCTCAACGCATTGACGGACAATGGCCGGGGCCGTATCAATGGGTGTGGCCACCACGGCCAGATCAATAGGCTTACCCACCTGGGAGACGGCAGGGTAGGAGGGCAGTCCCTGTATGGAACCGTAGCGGGGGTTGACAGGGAAGATCACCCCCTGATAACCGGCCTCCAAAAGGTTTTTAACCAGAGAATGCCCTATGGTGCCCTCTTTTTCACTGGCCCCTATGACCGCTATAGAGGCCGGCTTGAAGATCTTATCCAGGTTATGAATGCTCATTGCTTTCCAGCGCCTTAGAGATGGTCATGCAGAACGTGGCCCCCCTGCGGGTGCCTTTTTCCAGCCACACCCGGCCCTGGTGCCTTTCAATGATTTCCTTCACGATGGTGAGCCCCAGGCCTGATCCACTTATGCCTCTTGCACTCCTGTCCCTGTGAAAGGCATTAAACACCTTGTCCGCATCGTCTGCTGTGACGCCCACCCCGTCATCCGAAAAAGAGATGATATGAAATTGGGGATCTTCGTGATAACCGATCGTGATTTTCTGCAGATCCTGCCCCCCATAATTGAGGGCGTTGTCAAGGAGGTTTCGAAAGACCCTCAACAAGGCCAGCCTGTCCCCCACAAGATTGGGAAGCTTTTCCGGTTCTGACCATTTTATGCGCCTTTTCCTGAGCTCAAGCCGGAATTCATCCACAATTTCCCGGGTGATCTCTTTGACATTAATCCTCTCACGATTCAGGGGTGCTTCTTTGGCCGCTATATAGGCATTGAGGTTTTCCACAAGGGCCACCATCTGCTGAGCCGTCTTGAGGATCCGGTTGCAGTATTCCTTGCCCCTGTTGTTCAGCAGATAACCCTCTTTTTCCACCAGCCGTTTGACCAGACCGTAAATCCCCACGGCCGGGCTCTTGAGGTCGTGGGACATGGAGTAGGCAAAGAATTTTATGGTCTCTTTTTTGTTTTCCAGGGCCTTGATCTTTTCCTCCAGATCCTCATAAAGCCTGGCGTTGACGGCGGCCACTGCGATTTGATTGCCCAGGGTGGTGAGGAGATCAATCTTGTTTTCATCAATCCTGACCATCCTGCTTGTGGCAAGGTTCATCACCCCTATTACCTTGTCCAGAGCGATAAGGGGGACGCAGATAATGATCTTGAGGCCCTTTCCCGCAAGGAGGGCCGCCCTTTTCTTGTCTTCCAGTTCTGAAACATGTTGGGCGATAAAGGACTTGGTCCGGGCGGCCTTGCCTGAAAAGCCTTCATTGAGATGGACCACCTCCAGACCCCTTGACTCCAATCCCTTATGAGCCGCGAGGGAGAGGCACCGGGCTGTTTCATCCATGAGGTAAATCCTGCCCGCTTCCACCTCAAAATATTCTGTGACTTTGTCCAGTGCCCCGGTGAGCAAGGTGTCAAGGTCCATGGAAGTGCCCAGGAAATTGCTCATCTCCAGGAGAATGGCCAACTCCCTGTTCCGTTCTTTAAAACGAAGCTCATCAAATCTGACAGAAATATATTTCTGGTTGACCAACATGGCCTCTTTCCACTGCCCTGCCCCCCGACCCTGCGGCGGCCCCGGACAAGTTTTTCGGGCAGAGGGATGCGGTGGCTCTTCAGTAAATCTCTCGCTTGTTTTCCCGTTGATCTACCATGTAAACCAATGTTGCCTTTTCTTTGAGTTCCTCTTTGAGTTGAAGAAGCTTGGCCCGTTCAATGCCGTACATGCGGATATATACTTTACGGTATCCCTTGGGCACATTCTCATAGGTGCTGAGAATACTGACCATCCGTCCGCCGTATTTTCGGATGATGTCGGCTACATCCTTGATAGATCCGGGGCGGTCCTCCACCTGAAAGGCGAACTGGATGCCTCTTTTGCCCACACCGGTCAATGAGATCAAGACCTTGAACAGGTCTGATTTGGTGATGGTTCCCACGAGTTCTCCCTCTCCGTCCACCACAGGGGCGCCGGAGATCTTATTGCTCAACAGCACATCGGCGGCCTCCTCCACAGTGTAATTCAGAGGGATTGTAACCGGGTCTTTGGTCATGATGTCCTTTACCTTGATCTTTGAGACCAGGTAAAGCAGTTCATGGACCTCCAGGGTGGTGGCATCCGATGCCGAAGCCCTTTTTAGATCCCGGTCTGTAATGATCCCCACCAGTTTCCCTTTTTGCATGACCGGAAGCATACTGATATGATGGTCTTTCAGCAGTTTCATGGCGTCTTGCATGGAATCGTTTACATCGGCCGTAACCACCGTTTTGCTCATCCAATTCTTTACTAACATGTTGATACCTCCTTTATCGTCAAGCGTCTCTGGGAGGGCTAACCCCTCCCTCAATATATTCCGCGATCACCCGGAGCCGAGGACCCTTGTTGATCTATCTATGAAGCAACCCCTGTGCCAACAGGGAAAGGCCGGGGGAAGGCGACTAAGTCATTGAAATGAAATGTCTTAAACCATGAGGAGATCCGGGGCCTGGGCCGGGACTTTAAGACTCTTTGTCGGCTTTTTTTACAATTTGTAAAAGTTGCGGGATTGATTTATGACTGGACTGGGACCTTCTAGTCCAGTATAGATAGGCCAACACCTTGGAAGACAAAAAAAGCTGAACAATATGTCTCTTTCCCTTTCCAAGAAGCTCTTTCCCCTGGCCGCACTCCTCCTATTCGGGGGCATAACCTTAGGGTTATGGCAGCATAACAATCACCATTTGCGAAAGGCCCTCTTCCATCAGGCTCAGACCTCGGCGGAGCAAATAAGGATCCGGGTGGAGGGTCTCATGAATGCACGCCTGGCTTCCCTGAAAATCCTGGCCGAGAGGTGGGTGGAGAGAAGGCCTCCTGACTTCAGCCGAAAGCGCTTCCTTGAGTTTGCCCAGGCCATCTATGACTATTACCCCGGGTTTACGGCGATTAACTGGATCGATCCTCAAGGCCGCATTCAATGGGTATTTCCCGAGTGGAACACCGGCACCAGGCATCGGTCGGTCTTTGAGCACGGAAACACCGGGTACACGAGGGCTTTTGAGAAGGCCCGACAGACCCTTGAGCCTACCTATAGCCCGTGTTTGACCCTCTTTACCGGGGGTCTCGGGTTCGAGACGTTTTGGCCCCTGGTCTACGAGGGAAGGGTGCAGGGCTATTTGAACGGGGTATTCGAGGTGGGAAGGATCATGGATGCATGCCTGGCCAAAGATATGCTGGAAGATTTTTGGGTGGGCCTCTATGAAGAAGGGCGACTTATCTACTCAAGTCCCCGACCCATTAAGGCAGGGCACAATGAGGATCGGGTGTCTGCCTCTTGCGCCATTCGTCTTCCGGGGCGCACCTGGCAATTAATCCTTCAACCCAGACCGCCCATTTGCCCCCCAGGTGCGATCTGGAACCTTCCCTTTCTGGTGTTCGGGCTGCTTATTTCCATGGCCCTTTCCCTCCTCCTCTATCTTCTCCTCCACAGGATGGCCCTGTTTCGTGAGGCCACGGACCATGCCCTCTTTCAGGTAAATGAACGGAAAAAGGCCGAGGAGGCCCTGCGAGAGAACGAGATAAGGCTCCAGTCACTGGTCAAGGAGCTGGAAGGGAAGAATGCAGAGCTTGAAACCTTTGTGTATTCAGTGTCCCATGATCTGAAGACTCCGATTGTCACCATTGAGGGCTTTATCGGGGCCTTTGAGGAGGATTTTGGGGACAGGCTCCCTCAAGATGGACGCAGATATCTCCAGTATATGAGTGACGCAGCCCGCAAGATGGACCTGTTGATCAACGATCTTCTGGAACTCTCCCGCATCGGCCGCTTGAGCGAGAAGAAGGCAGCCTTTCCCCTCCAGGATGTAGTGAAGGAGGTGGTCTCAGGTCTGACCCGGCAAATAGGAGAGAAAGGCATCACTCTGGATGTCCAAGAAACGCTTCCCTTCGTGTACGGTGAGAGAAAGCGGATTGCCCAGGTCCTGGAAAATCTGCTTTCGAACGCCATCAAGTATATGGGGAAGGACAATCCCTCCCCCCGTATTGAAGTGGGCGTTAAAAGGGAGAAGGGCCAGGAAGTCATCTTTGTTCGGGACAACGGTATCGGCATTGAGAAGGATTATTTCGAGAAGATATTCGATGTCTTCCAGAGACTACCCCCGGCAAAAGGGCTGGACCAGGGAACGGGCGTGGGGCTCACTATTGTAAAGCGTATTGTTGAACAGCACGGGGGGAGTATCTGGCTAACTTCAAATCCTCAACAGGGAACCACCTTCTTTTTTACCTTGAAGGACAAGGAGTAATGAACATGGACTACGTGCCCTCGGATATTCTGCTGGTGGAAGATGAGGAGGCCCATGCGGAGTTGACCAAACGGGCCATCCGGAAGGCCGGAAATGCAAACCGGGTTGATGTGGTTTCCGACGGAGAAGAGGCCCTGGACTATCTTTTCGCCCGAGGGAAATATGAGAACAGGGCCAATTATCCCTTGCCAGGCCTTATCCTCCTGGATATCAAACTCCCCGGTATGGACGGGATTGAGGTGCTCAGGCGAATCAAAGAAGATCCCCATTTAAAGAAGATCCCTGTGATCATGCTCACCACATCGGACCGGGAAGAGGATGTGGCACGCTCTTACAGCTATTACGCCAACAGCTATTTGACCAAGCCTGTGGGTTTTAAACAATTTGAAGAAAAAGTGCGCCAACTCGACTTCTACTGGATGCTGCTCAACCGGCCTGCAAAGGAATAGGAGCACCTTCTTATAGAGGATTCCCTTCTCGGAGGATAGGGCTTATGGCGTCATTGAGGTTTGTCATCGTCGAGGATGAAGAGGCCCACTTCACGCTCATGGAACGAGCCCTTTTGAGGCGTTTCCCCGGGGCCCTGGTGCATTATTTCAGGGAAGCGGAGGCCTGCCTCGACGTTCTGGACGAGATTGATCCTGATGTGATCATCACGGATTATCTTTTGCCAGGCCTGACCGGGATTGGTTTTCTGGAGGCATTGAGTCGGCGACCAAAGGATATTCCGGTGATTATGATCACCGGCCAGGGGGATGAAAAGATCGCAGTCCAGGCCATGAAACTGGGGGCCTGGGATTATCTGGTCAAGACGTCGCATTTCTCTGCCTTGATTCCCGGGGTGGTGGAAAAGGTCATCAGGGAGCAGTCGCTCAAGGAATCCTTGGAGCGATCGGAGAGGCGTTTTCAGGACCTGGCGGAAAGGACATGCGACTGGATATGGGAAATTGATCCCCAGGGCAAGTATACCTATTCCAATCCCATGGTGGAAGGGATCCTGGGGTACTGCCCGGATGAGGTCATGGGCCGGCACTATCATGATTTCTTTTCGGATCAGGATGCAAAAGGGGGCAGGGCCCTTGAATTCATGGTTGAAGGTCGCCCCGTTCAGGGTTTGGAAGGCCGCCTTCTCCACAAGGACGGCCATGAAACGGTGGTGGAAACCAACGCGGTTCCTTTCTTTGACAAAAGGGGGAGACTGGCGGGCTACAGGGGCATCCACCGGGATATCAGTGAGCGAAAACGGGCCGAGGAGGCCTTGAGATGGAGCGAGGAGAAGTTCAGGCGGATATTTGAGGAATCGCCCATTGGCATCGCCCTCTTTGGCCCGGAAGGCCGATTGATTGATGCAAACCATTCCTGTAAGGAGACATTCGGCATCAGGAATGTCCAGGGCGTCGAGGCCTCTGCATTTTTGGAGAACTCGCACCTGACTGCGGTTGATCGGGAAAGGCTTTCCAAGGGGGAGCGCGTAAGATATGAGACGACCTATGATTCTGAAAAGCGTGTACTGACAAGCTCTTCTGAGGACACAGGGTCAGACTCCCTTCTGGTTGACGTGCTCATCACCCCCTTGGCCCGGGAACCGGGGGGTGGTCTTAGCGGGTATCTGGTCCAGGTGCAGGATATTACCAAGCGCAAACATGCGGAGGCCCATATTCGCAGCCTCTCTCAACAACTCCTCAGGATACAGGAGAGAGAACGGCTGAATATCTCCCGCGACCTTCACGATCATCTGGCCCAGGACCTCTCCACCCTAAAGATCAGCCTGGACACCCTTTATAGCGATGAGCCGGACGTATCGGAAGACAGAAAAAGGAGGGTAAGGGAGCTGTCCAAGACGGTCCAGAGGAGTATCAGCGGGGTTCGGGACCTGGTCTATGGGCTCAGGCCCCCCAGCCTGGACCAACTGGGATTGGTCCAGACGATTCTTCAACACTGTGAGGAAACGTCACAGAAGAGCGGGCTCAAGATCGATTTTTTCTCGGCAGGGATGGACGGGATAGAACTGGATCCGGATATGGAGATCGCCCTGTACCGCCTGATCCAGGAAGGACTCAATAACATTATCAATCACGCTCAGGCCGACTGTGCAACGGTAAGGCTTGTGGAATCCTTTCCGCATATTATCTTGCGTATAGAGGACAATGGGAAGGGTTTTGATGTGGCAGACAGGCTGGAACAGGCCACCAAGGAAAGGCGCCTCGGCATCCGCAGCATGCAGGAGAGGGTGGCCCTTTTACGGGGAAAAATGCAGATCGGCTCCCGACCCTTGAGAGGAACAAGCATCGTGGTGGAGATCCCTTATCAGGAGGAGGACCTTGGCTGAGAAGAAAAGGGTTCTCATTGTGGACGATCATCCCCTATTCAGAGAGGGGCTGAAGGCACTCCTGGCCCAACAAGACGGTTTTGAGGTGGTGGGAGAGGCCGGTGACGGAAGGGAAGGGCTGAAACAGGCCGAGAAACTCCAACCGGATTTGGTGCTCATGGATATCTCCCTGCCGGATCAAAGCGGCCTGGAGGTGACCCGGGATATCCGGACCCGCTTGCCCCATGCGCGAGTGGCCATTATCAGTATGCACGCCAAGATCGACTACATCACGGAGGCCTTCCGGGCCGGGGCAACCGGATACGTGGTCAAGGAGTCTGCCACGGAAAGGCTCCTGGAATGCCTGAGAACCGTGTCCAAGGGTGAGTATTTTATCGATGCGGCCCTCTCCCACAGGGTTGTGGAAAGCCTGGTAAAAGCCGAGGAAAAAGAGGCCAAGATCACCGATTCAGGTTATGCCAGTTTGAGCTCCAGGGAACGGCAGGTGATGCGGCTTCTGGCAGAGGGCCTTCCCAAGAAGGAGATTGCAGAAAAGCTTTTCATCAGCCCCAAGACCGTTGAAAACCACCGGGCCAATATTATGAACAAACTGGACATACACAGTAATATGGATCTCGTCCGGTATGCCGCCAAGCTCGGCCTGATCGACGTTGACCTCTGGAAGGGCTGATATTTTTATTTTCCCGCCTTCCTCGCCCGGGGTATATTCCCATGTCTTTGGGTGTTTTTCCTATCAAATTGAACACCTCCCCCTATGGACAAATCCAGAAAAACCGGAAATAGTTATCGTCAAAGGCAAGGATCTTTACGCTAAAAACAGATTCAATAGAATTAACGGAGACGGCCATTGAAAGGGAGTTTTCTGGATTTAAACCAACTGGTTAGGAGCATTCAGCGGGCCGAAGGAAACCCTGATTGTTTCGGGAGGTCCAACGGTTTCTGCGACCGGACCGAGTGTGCATGGCGCCCATACTGTTTGGGGGGGCGTGAAAAAGAGCCGGAAGGGGGGCTTGGCCCTGGAGGGGATTCCATGAATGCCCAGCCCTTTGATGGCCCGGGCGGGGAGAAAACATGAACAAAATTCTCGTGGTGGATGATGATAGTACGATCCGGCTCCTCTACCATGAGGAGCTCACCTGGGAGGGCTATGATGTGGTGACGAGTCATGACAGGGGCGATCTCCTTGAACTTATTGAAAGAAGCAGGCCGGATCTGGTGATTATGGAGGTCAACCTGCAGAATCATAACGGCCTGGATCTGCTTCTGGATATCCGGAATACCTACTACAACCTCCCGGTGATCCTTTGCAGTGCTTACGGCGATTTCAGGTTTGATTTGAGGGCCATTGCCGCGGATTTTTTTGTCATAAAACGCTCGGACCTAAGGGAGTTGAAACTCAAAATCAAAATGGCCATGGAAAGCGGCCAGGAGGGCTTTAACCAAGGGGGAGCGGAAGAATTCCCCTTTTTCTGTCCCCCGGGGGGGACAGGAGAACCGGTGAGAAATAGTCCTCAAGGTTGGTTCGGCCATTAGGAGAAGTGAGGTGATTGGGCCATGGCAAAGAATTTCAAGATTGCCTTTCATCGGAACAGCGACAACTTACATTTTAAGCTGGTGGGGGATTTTGACGGGAGTTCCGCCCAGGAACTGGTCAATGCCCTCAAAAAATACGGCGCTCATGCCTCAAGGGTCTTTATCCATACAAGCTGTCTGAGAAATATCCACCCCTTTGGGCGGAATGTGTTCAGGAGTGAGCTCGGGGGCTTGAACAGCAAATCGGTGGCCTTTGTCTTTACAGGGGAGAATGCATCCCAGCTGGCCCCTGAGAAGACACGGGTCTTTCAGAATTGCCATACCTACCATCCTGCGCCCTAGGCCTGCTTCTTCCCAGTCACGGGGCTTGCGCCCGGGCAAGCCCCTGCCCGGCAAAGGGGAAGATTGTGGTCAAAGACAATGTCCCTCCCGTGTTTTATTTTGACACTCTCCCTTAATTAACCCTATACTTTCCTAATTATACCCCGTTATTCCATAAAAGGCGCTTAAGCATTCTGCCTTTTATGGCTTCAAAGGCCACTTTTAACGCTCCAAATTTGGAATGCAGCAATAGTGATATCCAAACCCTGGATGTAAAATAGAATAAGTTTCTGTTATTGGTGTGTTTATATGTCTAAGAACTGAATGCGTTTGCAATAACGGGGTATACTTTGGATAATAAAGGGCCGTATTCCTGGAAAAGGGAAAGAGGGCGGCCATCATACCTTGAAAGGACAAGGGGTGGATTTTTTATGCAGGCCAAATTCAAGTACAACGTAATCCCCAAGCTCCCATCTCAACTTGAGATTTTGAGACAATTGGCCCATAACCTGTGCTTTACATGGAAGGGGGAAATCTGGGAACTCTTCCGGCGCATAGATCCAAAGCTGTGGCGGGATTGCGGGCACAATCCCGTGCTGATGCTGGGATTGGTCAGCCAGGAACGGCTGGATGAACTGGCCCAGGATCAGGCCTTTGTGGCCCAGCTGGAACGGCAGAGTGAGGATTTTGAACGGTACCTGTCTCAGCCCCGGATCCATGCCAGGGATTACTGCCCTGAGGTCCCCTTCCGCATTGCCTATTTTTCCGCCGAGTTCGGCCTGGCCGAGTGTCTGCCCATTTATTCAGGGGGGCTGGGGGTCCTTTCCGGGGATCACGTGAAATCTGCAAGTGACCTGAATGTGCCCCTGGTAGGAGTAGGGCTTCTTTACCAGGAAGGATATTTCCGGCAATACCTCAGTTCAGACGGATGGCAAATGGAAACCTACCCGGTCAATGATTTTCAGAACATGCCCGTGTCCCTGGTTCGGGAACCGGGTGGAAAACCCCTGACCGTGAGGGTGGAGTTCAAGGGTGCCCCGGTGGAGGTCCTGATCTGGTGCCTCAATGTAGGGAGGGTGCCCCTGTACATGCTGGATACGAACAGCGGAAATAATCCTCCCGAGTTTCGAAGTATCACCGCCCAGCTCTACGGCGGGGACCGGGAGATGCGCCTCAGGCAGGAGATTGTTCTGGGCATCGGCGGGGTCCGGGCCCTCAAGGCCCTGGGGATTGAACCCACGGTGATCCATATGAACGAAGGGCATTCGGCCTTTTCCGCCCTGGAGCGGATCAATATCCTGAGAAGAGAAAAGGGCCTGTCCTTTGACGAGGCCCGGGAGATCGTGCTGGCCAGTACCGTGTTCACCACACATACACCGGTTCCGGCCGGCAACGATGTCTTTGATCCAGACCTGGTCAAGGCCTACTTTGAAGACTATTCAAAAGAGATGGGGATCAATTTCAAGGTCCTCCTGGGGTATGGAAGGCTGGACCCCAGGGACGAAGGCGAGCCCTTCGGCATGACCACCCTTGCCCTGAGACTCTCCGCCCACACCAACGGCGTCAGCCGTCTTCACGGCCGGGTATCCCGTTCCATGTGGCAGAAGGTCTGGAACCATCATCCCGTGGAGGACGTGCCCATAGATTATATCACCAACGGCGTCCATGTCCCCACCTGGATTTCTCAGGAGATGGCCGCACTTTTTGATCGGTACCTGGGACCCAACTGGTCTGAGGATCCTGACAACGAGAGGGTTTGGGAACAGGTTGAGAATATCCCTGACACCGAGCTGTGGCTGGCCCACGAAAGGTGCAGGGAGCATCTGGTGGGTTTCGCCCGCAACCGGCTCGCCGATCAGTGCAAGAGCAGGGGGGCTTCGTCATCAGAGGTCCTGTCCGCCAGTGAGGTCCTCAATCCGCAGGTACTGACCATCGGTTTTGCCCGCCGATTTGCCACCTATAAGAGGGCGACCCTGATTTTCAGGGATCCTGAGCGGCTGGACCGTATCATCAACCACCCGAAACGGCCTGTCCAGATCGTCATCGCGGGCAAGGCCCACCCTCAGGATAATGAGGGCAAGGCCTTCATCAAGACGGTGGTCCATTTGGCAAGGCAGGATCGCTTTCGACATCGTATCGTCTTTCTGGAGGGCTATAATCTTTATGTGGCCCAGCATCTGGTGTCCGGGAGCGACATCTGGCTGAATACCCCCAGGCGTCCCTTGGAGGCCTGCGGCACAAGCGGAATGAAGGCCCTCGCAAACGGATCACTAAACCTCAGCGTGCTGGATGGCTGGTGGGATGAGGGATATCACCGGGATTTCGGATGGGCCTTGGGCCAGGGAGAGGTCTACCAGGACCATGAAGCCCAAGACGAGATCGAAAGCCGGGACCTCTATAACCTGCTGGAAAAGGAGATTGTACCCCTCTTCTATCAGCGCGGGGCCAATGGTATTCCCCGGGCATGGATAGAGATCATGCGGTCCGGGTTGAGGCGTCTGGTTCCCGTATTCAACTCCCACCGCATGGTGCAGGAGTATACCCGAAGATACTACCTGCCGTGCTCAAGAAGGTACAACGCCCTGTGCACCAATAATTTCGAGGGGGCCAAAGATTTGGCCGCCTGGAGACAACAATTGTTGACGGGCTGGCATGAAGTCCAGGTGGAGGAAGTCAGCTCCACGGACGGCCTGGAAAGGCCGGTAGGGGAGAAGGTGGAGGTTACGGCCCGGGTCAAGCTTGGATCCTTGACGCCGGAAGATGTCACCGTGGAAGCCTATTACGGCCTCCTGGACCATAACGGGGATTTTGCCGAACGGGAGACCGTGGCCATGGATGTGGTGGAGTCAAAGGACGGCATCTTTACCTTTCAGGGGGCCATTCCCTGCAAAAAAACGGGCCGTTTTGGATACACGGTCCGGGTTATGCCAAGCCACGACAGGCTGGAAAACCGTTTTGTGCTAGGGTTGGTGACCTGGGGATAAGGGCGATCTGGAATGGATGGAAGGGAGAGCGGTGAGAAAAAGAGCGACCATAGGAGAAGAGGAAAAAGCAAGGCTCATGGCGGGTGAGGTGGCGGATCCTTTCACCCTCCTGGGCCCTCACGAAACGGTCCTGGACGAGAGGCCTGTGGTGGCGGTTCGCACGCTGCTGCCGGGGGCCAAACGCGTGACCGTGCTGGACCTTTCTCCAAAAGGGGAAGTGGAGGCCCGGCCGCTGAACAAAGAAGGTCTGTTCGAGGCGCTCCTAAGCGGGGTGGAGGAACTCTTCCCTTATCGGCTGAGGGCGGATTTTGGGGCGGGCGCTGTTTCCACCTTTTACGACTGTTATGCCTTCTGGCCTGTATTGACCGAATATGATCTTTATCTCTTCAACCAGGGAAGGCATGACCATATCTATGAAAAACTGGGGGCCCACCCCTGGCATCACCAGGGGGTATCCGGTGTCCTTTTCGGCGTGTGGGCACCCTCCGCCACGCGGGTCAGTGTGGTGGGGGAATTCAACCAGTGGGACGGCCGCAGGCACCAGATGCGTTGTCGCGGGGAATCCGGTGTGTGGGAGATCTTTGTCCCCCATCTCAGAGAGGGGCTTTTATACAAATTTGAGATCCGCACCGGGGATGGGACCATCCTCATGAAGGCCGACCCTTTTGCCTTCCGTTTTGAAAGGTCCCCAAAGACCGCAGCCCTTGTTCATAATCTCAAGGGTTTTTCCTGGACCGATCAGGATTGGATGGCGTCCCGGGCGAAAGAGGACCCCCTGAGCCGGCCGGTTGCGGTCTATGAGGTCCATCTGGGGTCGTGGAAGCGGAGACCCGACGAAGACAACCGGTGGCTCAGTTACAGGGAAGCGGCAGAGGAACTCATCCCCTATGTAAAAGAAATGGGATTTAACGCGATTCAATTTCTTCCCCTGGCGGAACATCCCTTTGACGGTTCATGGGGATACCAGGTCACGGGTTATTATGCCCCCACCTCCCGGTACGGTTCCCCGGAGGACTTCATGTATCTTGTGGACCGGTGCCACCGGGCGGGGCTGGGGGTGATCCTGGACTGGGTGCCGGCCCATTTCCCGCGGGACGCATACGCCCTGGAGTTTTTTGACGGTACCCATCTCTATGAACACGCTGATCCCCGTCAGGGACGGCATCGGGAATGGGATACCCTCATTTTCAATTACGGGAGAAACGAGGTATGCAACTTTCTCCTGGCCAACGCCCTTTTTTGGCTGGACAAGTTCCACGTGGACGGCTTGAGGGTGGATGCCGTGGCCTCCATGCTCTACCTGGACTACTCCCGGGAGGAAGGGGACTGGGTCCCCAATCGCTACGGAGGCCGGGAAAACCTGGAGGCCATTGATTTCATAAAGGCCCTAAACAGCAAAGTCTACCAGTACTTTCCCGGCGTGTGCACCATTGCCGAAGAATCCACGGCATGGCCCGGAGTGACGCAGCCCGTCCATCTGGGGGGTCTGGGTTTTTTGTTTAAATGGAACATGGGATGGATGCATGATATGCTGAATTTTATGTCCAAGGATTGTATCCATCGTCGGTTTCATGTGGACAAATTGACCTTTGCCCTGCTCTACGCCTTCCACGAAAATTTCATTCTCCCCCTGTCCCATGACGAGGTGGTTCACGGCAAGGCCTCCTTGCTCTCCAAGATGCCCGGCCACGACTGGGAGAAGTTTGCCAACCTCAGACTGCTTTTGGGGTATATGTACGCGGAGCCTGGCAAGAAGACCCTGTTTATGGGTGGTGAGTTCGGCCAGAGGTCCGAATGGAACCATGACGCGGGCCTTGAGTGGGAACTCCTTCAGTATGGGCCTCATCAGGGGCTTCAGCGGTATGTAAGAGACCTAAACCGGCTCTATCTCTCAGAACCGGCCATGTATGAGAGGGACTTTGATGCCGGGGGATTTGAGTGGATTGATTTCCGGGATGCGGATGCCACGGTGGTGGCTTTTATGCGAAAAGGGCGGGACAAGGACGAGGTGCTTGTCTTTGTCTTTAATTTCACGCCGGTTCCCAGGATCGGATACCGGGTAGGGGCACCCGGGCCGGGCTTTTACAGGGAACTCATGAACTCCGATGCCGTCTGCTACGGCGGCTCCAACGTGGGCAACGGCGGCGGTATCGAGGCGGAACCACAACCCTGGCACGGTCAGCCCGGTTGTCTTAATTTGAACCTCCCTCCCCTGGGTATGCTGATATTGAAACGGGTCAGACCCTCCCCGCAAGGGGCACCCAGGAGGGAGAATTAAGAGAGGTCAAAGGCTAGAACGGATCTTTTTCCCGGAATCTTTGCCGGCCAGTGCCCATTGGAGGTCATAATCGGTGACAAGGCCCTTTTCTCGGAGGATTTCCCCCAGCTTCCTGTCCATCTTCTTTAGGGCCCATTTGATCTCTTCTTCCGAGGCATGTCCTTGATCCCTCAATATTTCACCGAGCTTTTTGGACCCTTTACCCTGCTGGGCCAGTGTTTCCTCCAGCTGGCTGCGGGTGATAAGGCCTTCTTGAACCAGTATTTCTCCAAGCCTTAATCTCTGTTCCCCCAGCGCCTCTTTCAACTCCTTTTTTGTGATATACCCCCCGTACATGAGCTTTTCACCGACTTTGGACCGGTTCCATTTCATTCGTAGGAGTGTTCGGTAAGAGAAGTCAACCACCCCGTATAGCCACCAGGAGATAATGAGAAAGCACACGCCCAGAAAGGCGAAGTCGAGCCAGAAATTGCCGAAAATATTCCCTGCCCGGGCCAGGGCGCTATGGGGGTGAAGCAACTGCACCAAGAGATAGGAGATCAGAAGGGCATAGAAAATGATGACGAACAGACAGAACTTGGTCTTGGGAAGCAGGGTCCGGGTCTCCGGGCCTTCAAAGCCCTCATATATGGGCCGCCATGAGGATTGCGGGTGGGGCCGGACAAGGATGTCAAGAAAAATGTCCGGAACCCTGTTGGTCCCCGAGGAGTGTATTCTCTGGGCATTTGCGGGCAGGGGTTTTTGATCCCTTTTCCCGCTCTCATCATAGGTGGAAGGCCCGGAAGATTCCGGGATGGGACTATTCAGGTCGTAGCCACATTCATCACAGAACCGGGCTGAAAGGGGGAGTTTGCAGTTACATTGGGGGCATTTTTTGGACAGTCCTTCACCACAGGCGATACAGAACTTGGCCTCTTCTCGATTCTCAAACTGGCATTTCGGACACTTCATTTATTTGTGCCTGGGGCCATCATTCAAAGTGACCTTGTTTCCTCTGTACTCACGCCTCTTAAATAAATATGATTTTAACCCCCTAAATTCAAGGATGTCAAGCAATCGGGACATGTCTTGTCTCCCCGCAAGGAGGACCGGGCTTTAAGTTTGTATGAGTTCCAGCCGGATCTGAAGACGGGCCTCTTCATGGGGATCCAACCCCAGGGGGTAAAGGAAGAGCAGGCTGGACCCCTGGTAGGTGCGTTCAAAGGCCGTTTCGGACTGGGAAACCGTTATAAGGGGGAAGAAGAAGACCGAGAGAGGGTTAGAAAAGGAAAAGGCGGCTGTGAGGCCGTCAGGGCCGTTAACAAGATTGAGGCGGGTCACCTGGTCCTCTCGACCCGTCTCGTAAATCTCACGTCTCCTTCCCTTATCCGGCATTACCATGTACCTGGCATGATCCTGGTCGGAATAAAGGTTGAGGTTGAACTCGCAGCCGTAAAGGATAGAAAGGCTTTCCTCGCCCTTCCAATGGAAATGGTAGTCCGCCCACAACCGGCCTCCCCTCTCAAAGTGAAGGGCCTTGGTGATGTCCATGACAGATGAACCTATCCTGCCGGCACGGTGGAGTTCCACCAGTCCGGTACCGGCGCTGATCTCCGTCCTGTGGACCTGGAAGGCCCCCTGGATAAAATCCCCTGTGTCCTCGTAACCATTCCCGGCATAGACCTCAGGGCTTATTTCGGGGGGGAGGAAGTGGTCCAAGAGAGACAGCCGTGTATAGGGATCATAGACCAGGAGAGCTTCAAGGTCCTTATCTCTGGTCTGGGCAAGATCGTGAATGGATACCGCTCCTTCTCCATGTGTTTCTTTTCCTATGTGTTTTTCCCGGAGACGCCGATGATAGGCCTCAGGCCTGCGCGTGAGAATGTCAGTGAGGTTGAGTGCCTTCGAAATATGGGCTATCTCAAATAGGGCCCCTCCCCGGCCGGGGCTGAGACCCAGGCTTAGGGTCTCATCCCATATAAGGATTTCCTCGGTTCCATCCTTGTCAAAATCGAGGCGCTCCAGGTGGGGCTGGTCTTTAGGACCTTTGGCCAATCCAGCCTGGGCATGGAGGAGATTCTCATATACGGCCCGTCTCAAATGTCCCAGATATAGCCCTCCAAAGACGCCGTGCCAGTAAGCACAATTACACTGACCACGCCAGAGAGATTGGAGGGCGTCCGGGTCATGGTCGAGGTGGCGGCTGAGAAAGATCATTTTTTTATGCATGCGGTTGGCTTCATCATACTTGACCAGGAAATTATCCCAAACGCCGCCTCGAACAAAGGCCCTCCAGGCATCCCACCTTCCCTGGTCTTTGAGGTTGGCGATCATGTCTTCCAGGGCCTGGGTCTGTTCCGGAGGCAGGGCCCATTGGGTCATCTCCTCATAGGAGGCCTGGGGTAGGTAAAGCCGCCCCAGGGGCCTGTGAGCCTCCACAAAGTCGCGCGGCAGGGTGGTGTTGAGCCAGTCCCCGTTTTCTTCTATGGCCGCAAAAAAGCGGTCCAACCAACCTTTTTGGATAACCCATTCGTGGGTCCCTGGCCAGACGCCGAATTTTTCTCCATCATCCCCGTAAACGGCAACTGTCTTGTCCTGATCATGCCAGGCCCTGAGATGGCCGATCACCTCTTCCACTGGCTTGAAAGGGATGAGATAACGCATGACCATAGGCGTGGCCAGGAGATGCATGGGATGTCCTTCCCGTTCAGTGACATAGGCCCCGTGGATGTCCTCGGCTCTGAGGCCTGCATAATAGAAATGGGTGTCATCCACCACGGTATAGCGCATGCCGGTCCCTGAGAGGGTCAAAGGGAGGGCGGGATCCCAAATGCGCTCGGTGAGCCAAAACCCGGAAGGCTTTCGGCCGAAACGCCTTTCAATATAGTCGTTCATCATTTGGACCTGCCCCCGGGCATCCTTGGCAGGGATGCTGGCGAGAAGGGGCTCGAAAAATCCCCCGGAAAAAGGTTCTACCTGGTCCCGTTCAATGAGATCCCTAAGGAGTTCCAAGGTCTTAGGCTGGTGCCCTTCCAGCCACTCCAGCAAGGGTCCTGACAGGTGAAGCCCCAACTTAATGGCGGCATGCTCCTGGAGGAGGTCCAGGAAGGGCCGGTAGCACTTTTCATGGGCCTGTTCAAAGACAACGTCGAAGTTGCCCACCGGCTGGTGGCAATGGATAACCAGGATGAGATTCATGGATTTGGATTTTCCTTTCTTCAATCTAACTCATCTTCCTTTCGGAATCCCAGGCGATGTCCCAGGTTTTTTAAGGGCCCGGAGACCTCCGGTTTCAGGCCCCGCATATACTGGGGATTCCGGTCCAGTTCAAAAAACCTGTTCTGGCACTCCCACAGGTCCAGGGGAAGGTCCAGCTCCCGGGCCAGATCAAGGAGCTGAATCACCGTGTGTATAAGGTCCGCCTCGGGCTGAGAGGCCAATCGTTCCATGTGACGGCGTAAAAAGGCCTGAACCCTCGGTCTAAGCCGGGGATCGTTGGGCGTCAAGCCCGGGGCAGGAGTTTCCTTGGAAGGGCCCCCGAGCCCCAGCACGATCTTGCCCTGGGCCACAAGGTGAAACAATTCGGGCCAGTCTATGAGATCCCTGCTCTGGCCTTCTTCCAGGATGGATTTCAGCTTTTCAGTGACCGCGAGTCGCAGGATATCCTGCAAGACCGGGGGGGCCGAATGGCCCGTGGATTGAATTAAAGACAAAAGGTTTTCGAGAGATTCCGCCTGGTCCAGCGCGGCCGCCCTCACGGGCCGGGCGATATTCCGGGCCCAGCACTGGAGGAGGTGCTCGCGTGTGTCTGAGAGGAGATCCGTGAAAAAATATTTCTCCATTTCCGAGACCTTGCTGTGAAAAACGTCCTCCATCTCACCTTCACCGCCCTTTTTCAGTGAGGCGGACAAGGCCGCCACCATGTCCTCCCAGCCATACCGGAGTTCCTTCCCCACCATGCAGAGGAGGTCTTTATCATGGCGACTCAGGGCCAGGTAGGTCCGATTCGACCCTTTGCCTGTCCATACTTCCCTGGTTTGAACCTGGCCCACCAGGGCGCGGAGCCCGTTCGCCTCCATCGTGTGCCGGGTGAGGGGATGCACCATGTTTAAAAAAGGATAAAGCGGGTCTGGAGAACCCCCACACAGGGCGCCAAAGGCGTAATGGGCCGCGGCTTTGGAGGGATCCACCCTGGCGGGTTTTACCAGGGCTTCATAGACCCGGCGTCCGTTCTGATAGACCCTTTCATTGCACCTGGCCTTGGAGAGAAGGCCCAGAAGCTTACCCTCCAGGTCCGCTTGGCTCCAGGCCCGGACCAGGTCGATGGCCCGTGCGGCATATTTGAGGACCTGGGTGGCCTCCAGGCCGGAGATGTCGTCGAAAAACCAGCCGCAACTCGTAAACATGTAAAGGGCCATGCGCTGGGATTCCATGAGGGAAAAGATCTCGGTATTTTCTTCCTCAGTGAGGGAAGCCGAGGCATGACGCCTCAGGAAGCGGTCCCGTTCCTTGTCTGAGGGGTTCAGGAGGACCCTGACGTAATCATCGCGGGCCTGCCATATATCCTTTAAGAGCCTTGCCCCCCTTTGCTCGAAGGTGATGGCGAGTTCCTGGGCAAGCCAGTCCAGACCCTGACGAAGGGGGGCGCGCCAGGATTGGTTCCATCCCTTTCTGGGTGCGACACAGCATCCGCAGTCCCCTCGCCACCGCTCCACACCGTGGGCACAGCTCCAGGAGCTGTTTTCAAAGATCTTTACCTCATACTCGGGAGGAAAGCGCTCAAGAAAAAGTCCGTAGTTGGTCAATCCGACCTGTCCTGTCTCCTCCAGATGATGAAAAAGCCATGCCAGGGTCAGGTCGCCGAACTTGAAATGGTGCCCGTAGGATTCCCCGTCCGTGGCGATGCTGATAAGCCGGGCTCTCCCGGAATGGGCTGCACCAAAGGCTTCCTGGATTGTGGAAAGGAAATCTTCTCCGGAGGCCAGTATTTTTTCATAGGCCACGGCCCGGGACACCGGTCCGTGGTAAAAGAAAATGTCCATGAAACGGCCGCCTGCGGGGTCCAGGTGCACCCGGTAAGGCCTGGTCGGATCAATGCGACCCCCCGAGACATCCTGCCATGAGTCGCCTTTGCCTCTTAAGGGGCGGACCCGATGGGCTTGATCCGGGGAGAGAATGGTGAACTTGATCCCTTCCCGGGCCATAAGATCCAGGGTGGTCGAGTCCACTGCGGTTTCGGCGAGCCACATTCCTTCGGGACGGCGCCCGAAGCGGTGTTTGAAATCGGCCAGACCCCAGCGAATTTGGGTCACCTTGTCCCGGGGGCCGGCCAGGGGCATGATGAGGTGGTTGTAAACTTGAGCCAGGGCGTTGCCATGGCCTTGGTAACGCTTCATGCTTGCCCGGTCCGCTGCCAGGATCTGAGAGTAGATCCAGGGATGGGCCTTTTCAAGCCATGAGAGAAGGGTGGGCCCAAAATTGAAGCTCATATATTCATAGTTGTTGATGAGGGTGATGATACCGCCGCCGGGGGTGTGCAACCGCGCCCGGGTATTGGGGCCGTAACATTCACGGGTAATGCGTTCATTCCAGTCGTGGAAGGGATGGGCGGAGGACTGGTATTCTATGGCATCCAGCCAGGGGTTTTCCCGGGGGGGTTGATAAAAGTGACCATGAATGCAAAGGTATTTTTCTCCCATAGGTTCTCCATCTCTCCAAAAATCAGGGGCTCTGCTATGGGGTCTCAGGGACCCTTTTCAAGGATACCAATAATATGCCTGGGGTCTTTTCGCAACAGAGAAATGGGACCCTCCTTTGAATGGATGCGGCGGCAACCGCCATAAGGGCTTTACGAGTCATTCGCGCCTGTGGTATCACATAAAAAAACCCCCGTAACTCAAGAGGCGCTTCTCTCCCATGGAAACCCAGTATGAAAGGCTTATTCAGGAAAACCTGACCGCCTTTCGCTCAAGAGGCCCGGACGATGCAGAACAGTCCTTGGGGGCCCGAAGCGAGAGCGATGGATTTCACCTTAGGGCCTTTGGTGAGGACTGTGTCCTGGAACCTGGCGGCGTTACCCTTTCGGGCGAGCGTGCCCGGGACCCCAAGGCCCTCCTTATCTCTCTTTACGCCCTCAACAGCAGGCCTGAAGCCGTTCTGTTAGAGCCCTTCAAGGCCTTCAGGGATCTGCCGGGGAGCATGCCTTATCAAGGGGCTTTTAGGGCCAATACAGAACAGATCCTCGTGCCCCACGTCCCAGACATAGAGAAAAAGGAAAAGGAAATCACCGAGGCCTTTAGCGGCGAAAAGGAAATGCAGGGGACCTCCGGGGGAGACCTTTCCTTCATACTATACCCTCTGCCCAAGATCGCCCTGAAATACATCCTCTATTTCCCGGATGAGGAATTTCCTGCATCGGTCACCTGTCTTTTCTCGGCCAATGCCTTGTCTTTTATGCCCCTTGACGGGTTGGCGGATGTGGCCGAATATACCTCCCGGGCCGTTTTAGGGCTCATTAGGGCCGGTTAGGGGTCCCGGGAAGTTAAGGGTCGGATATGAAGAGGTGAAGAAAAGAGGTCTTTCTGTCTATGATGGTTTCCGCGAACCGACCCTATTTTGCCCCCTATACCGGGTTTTTTGCCAAGGCCCTCCGCTCCGACGTGATGGTCATCCTGGACACGGTCCAGTTTCCCCGGGGAACCACATGGATCACGAGAAATCGCTTCAAAAACGAACAGGGCACACTGTGGCTCACTGTTCCGGTATGGAAGAAGGGGCTGGGACTACAGAGGATCCATGAGGTCAGGATCTGCCATGAAAGGCCTTGGGCCCAAAAGCACCTAAAGAGCCTGAAGACAGCCTATGGGAAGGCGCCCTTTTTTGAAGATCACCTGCCCTTCCTGGAAGACCTTTTCGGCCGTGAATTTGACAAACTGGTGCCCTTCAACAGGTGTATTATTGACTACCTCCTTACGTGTCTGAATATCCCCACCCCCTTGGTTTTTCTCTCAGACCTTGCCATTGAGGCCAAGGAACCGGCGCTTTCTTTAGAGATATGCAAGAGGTTGGAGGCCACCCATTTCCTGGTGCAGAGCAGCGCCAAGAAGTTCATCCATGACCGGGCATTCCAGGAAGCAGGTATTGAGGTCGATTTCTTTACCCGCCGGCCCCCGGTTTATCCCCAATTGTGGGGAGAATTCATCTCAAATCTCTCCACCTTTGACTTGCTCTTCAACTGTGGACCCAAGGCCCGGGAGATCCTGGCCTTATAAATTCTTGAATTGCCTTGTAACGGAGATGGGATTATACTTTTATATTTATTTGAGGTGTTAAAAAGGGCGGTTCCCAGACATGAGAGACCAGCGTATCTACCAAATAGCCAACGAAGAGACATACCAGGATGGTGAAATCATTTTCAGCGAGGGGAGTTCAGGAAACTGGGTCTACGTGATTTTATCCGGTGCCGTGGAAATATCGAGGAACCCGGGAGGCCGCAAATATATCATCGAAATGCTTGGACCTGGAGAGGTGTTCGGGGAGTTGGGCTTTATAGGGGGGATCAAACGCACAGCCACGGCTACAGCCTCCGGGGAGACGACCCTCGGTGTGATTGATCGGGAGTTCCTGGAAAAGGAGTTCAACCAGCTTTCAGGCCAGTTCCGGAGCATTCTGGAGATCATCATCCTCAGGTTCAGAAAGATGCTCAACAGGACCTGTGACTTCACCAGGCGGGCGGAACCCAGGGTTCCCAAAATCCTATCCCTCGTGTTTAAGGATCAGCAGGCCTTTATTAAGGCTTACACGGCCAACGTGAGCTCCGGCGGTCTTTTCATCAAGACAAAGACGCCTTTGAATCCCGGAGACCAGTTCGTGCTCAAACTTCAACTGCCGGGACTTTCAGCCCCCTTGCAGACTTCTTGTGAAGTGATATGGTCCCGGCCGCCGGAACAAGAGAAATCCGGTCGGCCCTCAGGTATGGGAGTCAGGTTTCGTGAGATTTCAAAGCGGGACTATCAGATTCTTAAAGGGTACCTTTCCACGGCAAGGGGGGAGAGGCAGGGAAAAGGCTCCGGTCCCGTTTACAATCTGTTAAGAATATCGACAGCCCCCTTTCGACCTTTCCATCCGAGATATTTCTCCAAACTTAAAAAACTCGTTTAATCAAAGGGTTAATCCTTCCGTCCCGGCCGATTTTCCTTGGCACAGGTTTTGCTCGTTCTATCAGGACGAGGGCGCTGTTTAAGGAGTGCCCCGTGAAATTTCTTGGATAAGAACAAGCGATTAAGCAAATGATAAGGAGGTCAGCTATGGCGGTCAACATCGGAGGGGTTCCCTACATACCCGGGATGTACGCAAAAAGGAGGCCCAGCGCGGCTGAAATGGCCAACCAGTATATCAGTGAATGGGACAAGAGACGGCTCCAAGCAAAACAGGAACAACCCCAAAGGGGCATACCTCCCACCATTTGTTTTTCCCGGAAGATAGGGGTGGGGGCTCTGGAGGTGGCGGATATCCTGGCGGAAAAGATTCATTATCGCGTGATTGACCGGGAAATCCTGGAACACATCGCGGCTGAAGCCAAGCTGAGTGAGAACACGGTCTCCTTCTTTGATGAGCGTTACCCGGGGGTGCTGAATGAATTCCTGGCCTTGCTCTTTGGTGAAAAGTCCTTTATCAAAAGCGACTATACGAGACATCTGTTCAGTGTCGTTCTGTCCATAGCAGGACTGGAGCCTACCGTCTTCGTGGGAAGAGGAACCCATCTGATCCTGCCCAGAGACCGGGTTATGGCGGTGCGATTCATCAGTTCAAGTGATCATCGGGCCAAAAGGCTGGCCGCTGTGCTTAAGGTGGAGGAAAAAGAGGCCAGGGAAAAACTGGATGAGATAGACAAAGAGCAGCGCGATTTTTTTAAACGGGTGTACGGCAAAAAGGATGCGTCGCCTTATGAGTTTGATCTGGTCATCAATTGCGATTTCATAAAGGATCCGGAGGTGGCGGCGGAGATTGTAAGGCATGCCTTTACCCAAAAGTTCGGCCCTGAGCTGAGGTGAGGGAACAGGTTTTTTTGAGAAAAACAAGGGGGACGGATGATAGGGAGACCACCATACGCTTATTGCAGGGCCCAAGAAATCCGGGTCCTGTTTTTTCAAGAACCCTGCACCGGCTATCCCTGATCAAGACTTGGATCTTCTTGAGTCTCCTCCATAAGGTCTTTTAATCGCTTTCCGTTAATGCTCTCTTTTTCAAGGAGGAGCTTGGCCGCCTTGATGAGGACCTCCTTCTTGGCCTGAAGGATATCCAGGGCCTTGGCGTATTGTTCGCTGAGAATTGCTCTGACCTCATTGTCAATCATCTCCGCGGTGGCCTGGCTGTACTCTTCGGACGCCTGGAACGGGTTGTCAAGAAAGGCGGCCTTTTTTTCCCTGGCAAAATAGACCTGCCCCACCTTGGTGCTCATGCCGTACTCCTTGACCATGCTTCGGGCGATGTCGGTTGCCCTGGAAAGGTCGTTATGGGCCCCTGTGGAGATATCTCCGAATATGAGTTCTTCCGAGGCACGACCCCCCAGGAGACTGGCGATTTTATTGAGGAGTTCGGATTTCTTCATGAGGAATCGATCTTCCGTGGGCACCTGCATGGTATAGCCCAGGGCGGCGATCCCTCGAGGAATAATGGTGATCTTTTGAACGGGATCGGTTCCGGGCAGGGACAGGGCCACGATGGCGTGCCCCAGCTCGTGGTGGGCCACGATCTCCCGTTCCTTGGGATTGATAAGACGGTTCTTTTTTTCCAGTCCGGCCACAACCCGTTCCACAGCCTCTTCGAATTCGGGCATGCCCACCTTTTTCTTCTTCCTTCGGACCGCGAGAAGGGCCGCTTCATTGACCAGGTTGGCCAGATCGGCCCCTACCATGCCGGGGGTCATGGCCGCCAGCTTTTCCACATCCAGGTTCTTGACGGTCTTGACGTCTTTCAGATGGACCTTCAGGATTTCTTCCCGGCCTTTTTTGTCCGGCCGGTCTACCAAGATATGGCGGTCAAATCGACCCGGCCTGAGGAGGGCGGGATCCAGAATCTCGGGTCGATTGGTGGCCGCCATAAGGATTACCCCCACCTGCGGATCAAATCCATCCATTTCAACCAGGAGCTGGTTCAGGGTCTGCTCCCGCTCGTCGTGCCCCCCCATGCTGCCAACCCCCCGGGCCTTTCCCAAGGCATCCAGTTCATCGATAAATATAATGCACGGCGCCTTCTGCTTGGCCTGTACAAAAAGGTCCCGGACCCGGGCGGCCCCGAGGCCTACAAACATCTCCACGAATTCGGACCCGCTCAGGTTGAAAAAGGGCACATGGCTTTCCCCGGCCACGGCTTTGGCCAGCAAGGTCTTGCCCGTGCCCGGCGGCCCCACAAGCAAAACCCCCTTGGGGATCTTGCCGCCCAACTCAGAGAATCTTTCAGGTTCTTTTAAGAAATCAATAACCTCCACCAGTTCCTGTTTGGCTTCGTCAACGCCCGCCGCATCATCAAAAGTCACATCCAGTTCCTCTTGCATGTAGATGCGGGCCTTATTCTTGCCCAGGGTCATAAAGCCTTGCTGCTGCCCCATCATGCGTTTCATAAAGAAATACCACACTCCGATAAAGAGCAGTATGGGGAAGACCCACGATAAGATGTCGCGGAGAAAGGTGGATTCTATTTCGCCCTTGAAGGTGACATTATACTCATCCAGAAGTCGGGAAATTTCAGGATCCACCCTCACCGTTTTGAACATTTGCTCGTGATTTTGGCCGGCGCCGTCCGTTTGCATCTTGCCCTGGATCCTGTCCGAGGAAATGGCAACCTCCTTGATCTTGTTATCCTTCAGCAGGCTCAGGAACTCGCTGTAGGGGATGGTGCGAACAGAAAAGGCGGAGACCAGATAATGCTGGATGATCAAGACGATCCATATGCCCAGCAGGACATACCATATGGAGAATTTGTGGTGTTTTTCCATCCATGCCTCCCTTTCCCTTTCGGGTTGCAGAAATCCGTGACCCGGAATATCGGCCTCATAGGCAACTTTAGGAAGCTTTGGCTTTTTGTTCAAGGGAAAAGGGAATGCTTGAAAAACCCGGGACCCTCATCTATGTTAAAGTTCGCGCCGGGACCTTTAAAAGGGGGCGCAGTTTCAACAGGGCAAGGAGGCGATTTTGCTCACCAAGGCGAGGGCCGTCTCTAACCGGCCTCTGTGGAGGGATCTGCTCTGCAGGAGTGTCACCACAGCAAAAGCCCTTTCAAACCACTTCGATGTGGATGTGGAGACCCTTAACCGGGTTTCGGATCGATATCCCATGCGGATCAACCCTTACTACTTGGGGCTGATCCGTATGAGGGGCGATCCCATATACCGGCAGTGTATTCCCGACGGGCACGAGATCAATGACAGGGAAGGCCTTGAGGACCCCTTGGACGAGGAAGGCCATTCCCCGGTACCCGGGTTGACCCACCGTTACCCGGACCGGGTCCTGTTTCTTGTATCCGCCCATTGCGCGGTGTACTGCAGATTCTGCAACCGCAAGCGAAAGGTAGGCCGCTCCGCCATGGTGACCCAGGAATCCGTCAAGGAGGGCCTCGCCTACATCCGACGCCACAAAGAGGTGAGAGATGTCCTCCTCTCCGGGGGGGATCCCCTTCTCCTGGGAGACCGGAGCCTATACGCTATCTTGAGTGCCTTGCGCGCCATGAGGCATGTGGAAATCATCCGGATCGGAAGCCGAGTCCCTTGCACCCTGCCCCAACGGATTACCCCTCAATTGGCGGGTATGTTAAAGGCATTTCACCCTCTTTACATTCACACCCATTTTAACCACCCCTCCGAGCTCACCCCGGAGGCCTCCCTGGCCTGCGGGAGGCTGGCCGATGCAGGCCTTGTTCTGGGCTGTCAGACCGTGCTTCTCAAGGGGATAAATGATGATCCCCGCACTATAAGCACCCTGATGCGCCGGCTCCTGACCGTCAGGGTCCGGCCCTATTACCTTTTTCAGGCAGATCTGGCAAAAGGGACCTCTCATTTTTGGACCCCTCTGAGCAGGGGGCTGGAGATTATGGCCCGTTTACAAGGCCACACCTCCGGCCTGTGCATGCCCCATTTTGCCATTGATCTTCCCGGAGGAGGGGGAAAGGTGCCCGTCCTTCCCAATTATGTGACGAGAAGGGAAGGGGATATTTTGTTGATCAAAAATTACCAGGGAAAGGAATACCGTTATCCCATAGGGGATAGCCGAGATGACCCAGGGATTGATTTCAGCCCCGGAGAGCATGAGCGCCGAAATACCGGAGAAAGGACTTGAGTCATGGTTAGAATTACCTGTCTGGGGGGAGCCGGATCAGTGACCGGCTCCTGCTACCTCATTGAGAGCCCGGCGGGGAAAAGGGCCCTTGTGGATTGCGGTCTTTTTCAGGGAGGAAGACAGACGGAGAGCCGCAATTGGGAGCCATGGGGCTTTGATCCTGGCCAGATAGACACCCTCTTCCTCACCCACGCACATATTGATCACAGCGGCAGGATCCCCAAACTTTCTAAGGACGGGTTCCGGGGCAGAATCATCACGTCTCCCCCAACGGCCGAACTCTGTGAGATCATGCTTCTTGACTCGGCCCATGTCCAGGAGATGGATGCGGAATGGCAGACACGGAAAAACAAACGGGAAGCCCGGGGAGGGGTCCTTCCCCTTTATACCCAAGAGGATGCCCAGGCGAGCCTGAGCCTTTTCAGCCCTGTGGAACGGGACAGGGTCCTCCAGATCCAGCCGGGAATCAGGGCGCGCCTCAGAAATGCAGGGCACATATTGGGCTCCTCTATTCTGGAGTTGTGGGTTGAGGAGAATGGAGACGTCCTGAAGGTCGTTTTTTCCGGAGACCTGGGAAAGAAAGACCAATTGATTGTCAAAGAGCCCCATGAAATCTTTGATGCAGACTACCTTTTCGTCGAATCCACTTATGGCAACCGTCTGCACCGCTCCTTTGAAGAGAGTGAAAAAGAATTGCTGGAGGCCGTCGAGTACAGCGTCGCCCGGGGGGAAAAGGTGATCATCCCGGCCTTTGCCGTAGAGCGGACCCAGGAAATCCTTTACATTTTGGGCGAGTATCACCGGGCCGGTGTCCTGCCGGAGATCCCCATCTATCTAGACAGTCCCCTGGCCATTAAGGCCACGGAGATCTTCAGGAAGAACAAACGGTATTATGATGAAGAAGCCCGGGCCATTGTGGATGAAGGCTATGACCCCTTTCATATGCCCAACCTTCATTTCACGGAAACCACCAGGGATTCCATGGCCATAAACGAAAGGCCGGGCCCCGCGATTGTTATTGCGGGAAGTGGAATGTGCACCGCCGGCCGAATAAAACATCACCTGAAACACAACCTCTGGCGGGAGGGGGCCAGCCTGGTTATCGTGGGGTTTCAGGCCGAGGGAACCACGGGGCGAAAGATTGTAGACGGTGCCAAGGAAGTCAGGATCTTCAGGGAGAAGGTGGCGGTCAAGGCCAGGGTCTTTACCATCGGCGGGTTTTCCGCCCACGCCGATCAGAGGGAACTCCTGGAATGGATCGGCCACTTCGAAAGCCGGCCCAGGGTCTTTGTGATTCACGGTGAGGCCACGGCCAGTGAGGCCTTGGCCGGGAAGATCGAGGAGCGCTTCGGTTTCTCTGTTCATATCCCCCGGTGGAAAGAGCGCCTGGTGCTCAAGCCGAGGGAGGTGTCCATTGAGGAGGCGGAGGTCCCGGATATGGCCACGGCCCTCAAGGAGACCATGCTAAACGGGATCATTGACCTGGAAAGGGAAATCAAGCGGTTAAGGAAACGGGCCGAGTCGGAAGAGATGGTGGGGAAAATCGCGGACGAAGATGTGGACCGGCTAAAATATGTTCAGGAGGAGGTCAAGACGCTTCTGGCCGGGAATTAGAGAGACCGACACCTATCTTCACCATAAGCGTGAATTTCGATCACTGCCCTCCTAATTTGATCTGGGATAGCGATGAATAGATTGAAGTCATATAGGAAGGTGGGAAAGTCTTTTCTGCGAACTGTGTATTCAGTTTAGATGGTTGAGAAAAGGGGCTCTGCAAATGGGGCAAGGATACCTTTTCGAAGATATCCTTGCTCTTATTGAGACTGCGCGGGTAGCTGCAGAGGCCATGGGGGTGCGAAAAAGGATTACCATCCCCAGGTCAGGTAATCGTGAATGGAATCCGAGGCCTTGCGGCCCGCGCCCATGGCAAGAATAACAGTGGCCTGGCCTGTGACAATATCTCCTCCGGCCCAGACCCCTTTCTTGGTGGTCTTGCCCGTCTCCGGATCAGCGATAATGTAACCCCATTTGTTGAGCTGGATGTCTTCGGTGGACTGGGTGAGGAGGGGGTTGGCCCCGGCCCCTACCGCAATGACCGCCAGATTGCATTCCAGGTGAAATTTGGACCCCTCAATGGGCACCGGCCGGCGTCTTCCGGATTCGTCAGGTTCACCCAGCTCCATTTGGATACATTCCATTCCGTTGACCCGGCCCTTTTCATCCCCCAGAAAGCGGATGGGTGCCGTGAGCAAGTAGAATTCAATGCCCTCTTCTTCGGCATGGTGAATCTCCGCGGCCCGGGCCGGCATTTCCTCCCGTGAGCGACGGTAGATGATCCTGACCCTGTCGGCGCCCAGGCGCATGGCGGTCCTGGCCGAATCCATGGCCACATTTCCTGCTCCGAAGACGGCCACATCCTTTCCTCTGGCAATGGGCGTGTCGTATTCCGGAAAGAGATAGGCCTTCATGAGGTTGGCCCGGGTGAGATACTCATTGGCCGAGTAAATGCCGATGAGGTTTTCGCCAGGGATGTTGAGGAAGCGGGGCAGGCCGGCTCCCACACCGATGTAAACGGCGTCAAAGCCCTGTTCAAAGAGCTCATCCACTGAAACGGTCCTTCCAACCACCGTGTTACAGACCAGTTTCGCCCCGAGCCTTTCCAGGAAATTGACTTCCGAATAGACGATCTCCTTGGGGAGCCGGAATTCCGGAATACCATAAACCAGGACCCCTCCTGGCTTGTGAAAGGCCTCGAATATGGTCACATCATGGCCCTTAAGGATAAGGTCGCCCGCCACGGTCAATCCGGAGGGCCCGGAACCCACAACGGCCACTTTCTTTCCCGTGGGTGGGGCCTTCGGAGGCAGATCGCCTTTTCCGTGCTCCCGCTCCAGATCAGCCACAAAGCGTTCCAAGCTACCAATGGCCACGGGATCATCCTTCTTGCCCAAGAGGCATACCCCTTCGCACTGAATCTCCTGGGGGCACACCCTGCCGCATACGGCCGGGAGGGCGTTCCTCTCCCAGATCTTGCGGACCGCCTTTGTAAGCTCCCCCTCTTTGATCAGCTTGATAAAGGCGGGGATATCCACAGACACAGGACATCCGTCCATGCAACTGGGCTTCTTGCATTGAAGGCACCTTGCCGCCTCTTTCATGGCAAGTTCTTTGGTGAATCCATGGGGGACCTCATCGAAATTTCTCTTCCTTACATCCGGTTCCTGCTCGGGCATGGGCTGCCGGGGTATCTTTTCCTTTTTAGCTCCTTTTTCTGCCATTCTATCCTCCCTCACATATGTTGCTGGCCCGCATCTCTAGAAGGTCCTGATCGCCGTCCTTACACGGCCTGGCATTCGCCCTTATATTTTTCGTAGGCCGCGGCCTCTTCTTCCAGGTAGGCCTGAAGGCGTTTCATCAGTTCATCGAAATCGACCTGGTGTCCGTCAAACTCAGGGCCGTCCACACAGGCGAACTTGGTTTGTCCACCAATAGACACACGGCAGCACCCGCACATCCCGGTCCCGTCCACCATGATGGCGTTGAGGCTGACGATGGTCTTGACCTGATATTGCTCAGTCATCTTGCACACGAACTTCATCATGGGTACAGGGCCGATGCCCACCACGAGTTTGACGTCTTCCTTTTCCAACACTTCCTTGAGCACGTCCGTGACAAAGCCGTGATGGCCGTATGAACCGTCATCGGTGCAGACATGCAGTTCGTGAGAAGCGGCCTCCATTTTGTCTTCAAGGATAAGGAGGTCCTTTGTCCTGGCCCCGATAATGGCGATCACCCGGTTGCCGATTTCTTTGAGACCCCGGGTGATGGGGTGCATCACCGCCACGCCTGTGCCTCCTCCCACACAGACCACGGTCCCCAGTTTTTCAAGGTGGGTCGCTTTTCCAAGGGGTCCTATCACGTCCTGAAATTTTTCTCCCACCTGCAGAGACTTGAAAAGGGCCGTAGACTTGCCCACAACCTGGTATATGATAGTGATGGTGCCTTTCTTGGGGTCTGTATCAGCCATGGTCAGGGGGATGCGTTCCCCGGTTTCATTGGCCTTCAGGATGACAAACTGCCCGGGTTTTGCCTTTTTTGCAATTTGGGGCGCGCTGATTTCATTCAGGACGACTGTGCCATCGGCCATCTCCTGACGTTTCAAGATCTCAAACATCATACACCTCCGCAATGTAGAGTCAAAAACACCGGCAAGGATGTATCATACCTGGGGTAGGCTGTCAAAAGAAATAATTCACAAATTCCAGTCACTTTAAAGAACCCGCGGGCCGGCTCAAAGGGGCTGCTTGGGCTCCCGGGTTTTCTTTTGACCCCTTTGGGTTTTTTGCCCTATAGTACACCTAATTCACGGTGGTTCCAGATTTCTTTTTTATCAGGGAAGGGTGGATTTTTCCTGGGGGGGCCAGAATAGGCCTGAAGGGGAGAGCACATATGCTGTTGCCCAAATTCGAATTTCACGAGCCCAGGAGTGTAGAGGACGCCTGCCAGATCCTGGCGGAAATAGGGCCTGAGGCAAAGCCCCTGGCAGGGGGCACGGATCTTCTGGTGAACATGAAGAAAAAGCTCATCTCGCCAAAGGCCCTGGTCTCTTTGGCGCGGGTTGAGACGCTTAAGACCCTGGAGCCTTCAGGGGGGAAACTCATGATGGGGTCCTGTGTCACCGCTGCCCGGCTGGCCGAATCTAAGACCGTTACCGAATCTTTCCCTGCCCTGGCCAAGGCGGGGCAAAGTCTGGGCTCCCCCTTGATCCGAAACCTGGCCACCCTGGGGGGCAATGTGATCTCGGCCCGGCCTGCCGCGGACCTGCCTCCGGCCCTGATGGCCTATGGGGGGAGGGTCATCCTGAAAGGGGCCTATGGGGAAAGACGTCTTCCCTTAAGAGATTTCTTCCAGGGACCCGGGCAGACGGTCCTGAGGGCGGATGAGATCCTTACCGCCCTTGTCCTTGATGAGCCGGCTCCGGGTTCCGGGGCCGGGTATATGAAACTGGGGGTCAGGCAGGCCCTGGAGATCTCCCTGGTCAATGTGGCCGCCTTCCTTGCCATGGACGGGCGGGATGGGGCCGTGAAAAAGGCCAGAATTGTGCTGGGTTCGGTGGCCCCGACTCCTGTGCGGGCTTACTCGGCCGAAGAGGTCCTCATGGGCGAACGGCCTACGGAGGCCCTTTTCAGCCGTGCCGGAGAGGCTGCCCTAAAGGACATCGCCCCCATCGATGATTTCAGGGCCTCGGCCGACTACAAGCGGGCCATGGTGGCGGTGCTGACCAGGAGGGCCCTCAGGGAGGCCCTGGAAGGGGCAAGGCCTTAGGGTGAAAAAGGAGAGACCATGAAGAAACTCATCAGCCTCACCATCAACAACAGGCCGTGTGAAGTGGCGGTGGAACCCCGTCAAACCCTATTGGACCTGTTGAGAAATGACTTGGGTCTCACAGGCACCAAGAAGTGTTGTGATATGGGTGAGTGCGGGTCCTGTACCGTTTTACTGGACGGCAATCCCGTCAATGCCTGCCTGGTCCTGGCGGTTCAGGCCCGGGGCCGCCATGTTGTGACCATAGAAGGCATGGAGACGGAGGAGGGGCTGGACCCCCTTCAAAAGGCCTTTGTGGAGCACGGGGCCGTTCAGTGCGGTTTCTGTACCCCCGGGATGATCCTTTCGGCCAGGAGCCTTTTGGAGCGCAACCCCCATCCCGAAGAAAATGAGATCCGCATGGCCCTATCCGGTAACCTTTGCCGATGCACGGGCTACCAGAAGATCGTAGAAGCCGTTCAGGCGGCAAGCGAGTCTCGACCTCTCCGGAAGGAAGGGGATTAAGAGAGGGCTTTTAAAGAACCGATGAAGAGGAGGACCCCGGTAATGCCGGAATATGATGTGATCAATCGGCGGGCGCCGCGGCTTGACGCCCCGGACAAGGTATCGGGAAGGGCCCAGTATATCAACGACATGACCCTACCGGGCATGCTTTATGGTGCGCTGGTCCAAAGTCCCGTGGCCCATGCCAGAATTCTAGGTGTGGATACGTCAAAGGCCCGCAGACTGCCCGGAGTAAGGGCGGTGGTCACGGCCGAGGACGGCGGGGAGATTCCCTACGGCGTAAGCCCGGCCCGGTATGACGAAACCCTCTTCTGCAGGGATCGGGTGAGGTACGTGGGGGATGAGGTGGCGGCCGTGGCCGCCGGTGACCTTGAGACGGCCCTCGAAGCCGCCTCATTGATCCAAGTGGATTATGAAGAAATCCCCGCGGTCTTCACTGTAGAGGAAGCCATGACGGAAGGAGCGCCCCAACTGCACGAAAGGTATCCGCGCAATGTGTGTGCCGAGGTCCACCAGGAGTTTGGTGATGTGGAGGCGGCCCTGATGGAGTGTGACCTCATCCGTTCAGACACCTTTCTCAACAAACGCCAGGATGCGGCCTTTCTTGAGCCCAACGGGTGCATCGCCCACTATGATCTAAACGGTTTCCTGACCCTTTATACCTCGACCCAGGTCCCCCACTATGTGATGAGGACGGTGGCCATGGTCCTGGGTATGCCCGTGGGCAAGGTACGGGTGGTGAAGCCTTATGTGGGCGGGGGGTTTGGTCCCAAGGCGGCCGCAAATCCCATGGAACTGGCCGCCTGCCTGCTTTCCAGGAAAACGGGAAGACCGGTCAAGATGAACTACACCCGGGAACAGGTCTTTCTCTTCTCCAGGGCCCGCCACCAGTTCAAGCATATCCTGACCACGGGGGTCAAAAGGGACGGAACCCTCATGGCCCTCAAGAATGCGTGTTATCTGGAGGGGGGGGCCTATGCAAGCTTCGGCATTGCCACCGTCTATTATGCGGGCTCCCTCCTGTCCGCCCCTTACCGGTTGCCCAGCATGAAATATGATGGGTGGCGGGTTTACACCAACAAGCCCGCCTGTGGGGCCCAGCGCGGCCATGGGGGGGTGGCGGCCAGGGCGGCCTGGGAGCAACAGCTGGATATCATTTCCGAAGAGCTGGGCATGGACCCCGTTGAGTTCAGGCTTAAAAACGCCATGAGGGCGGGGGATGTGACCTGTAACGGTTTTAACATGAGCAGCTTTGGCATGCGCGAATGTATTGAAGCGGTTGTAGAGGGCTCGCGCTGGAAGGAGAAAAAAGGGAAGATGCCCCAGGGGAAGGGGATCGGCATGGCCACGGGCTTTTTTGTCTCCGGTGCGGGATATCCCATCTACCGCTCCGACACCGCGCACTCCACGGTGGTCATCAAGCTGAGCGAGGACGGGGGAACAGTGAATGTGTTGACCGGATCCGCGGAGATCGGCCAGGGTTCAGATACCACCATGGCCATGATCGCGGCCGAGGCCTTGGGCGTCCCTCTGGATCAGGTGCGTGTCACCTCGGGGGATACGGATCTCAGTGTGGACCTGGGGGCGTACTCCAGTCGCCAGACCCTGATGACGGGCCATGCCACAAAGGAGGCGGCCGAGGACTTGAAGCGGCAGGTCCTGGAGGTGGTGGGGAACAAGTTGGGGGTGGCGGTGGAGAATATGGATGTCAAAAGGGGCCTTGTCGTTTTCCGGGGGGACCCTCCTGATTTTAGCGCCCTCAGGAACCAATATATCAAAGAGCACAGGGGATTTACCGATAATCCCAATGAAAAGGCGCCTCTCACCTTCAAGGAGGCCGCACGAATCGCCTACCTGGAAAAGGGGTCTATGGTCGGTACGGGCAAATACAAACCTGGCCAATTGGGGGGCCAATTCAAGGGGGCCACCGTGGGGACTTCGCCCGCCTATGGTCCCTCCGCTCAGGTGGTGGAGGTGACCGTGGATAAGGAGACGGGCAAGGTCACGGTGGACAGGATGACCGGCGCCCATGATTGCGGTTTTGCCATCAATTTGACCTCCGTAGAGGGCCAGATCGAGGGCTCCCTGTCCATGGGCCTGGGGGAGGCCCTTTTCGAGGAGGTCAAGTTTGATGAAAAGGGGAGGATTCTCAATGCCAATCTGGGGGAATACAAGATCCCCACGGCCTTGGACATGCCCAGGGTGAAGGCCTTGATCGTGGAAAGCCAGGAGCCGAACGGACCCTTCGGGGCAAAGGAGGTGGGAGAGGGGGCGATCATGCCCACGATCCCGGCCATCCTCAACGCCGTATACGACGCCACGGGGGTACGGTTCCACGAGCTTCCCCTGACCCCTGAACGGGTCTTTATGGCCCTTCAAGAGACAGACAAAGAGGATATAACAAAGTAACCGGGCGGCACAGGCCCCCAGGAAAAAGGCTTTCATCCATGAGACGATTGCGCCGCAAATACTATGATTGGTTTTCCAGTGTTTATGATCAGTTTGTGGCGCTCCACTCCTCTGACCGGCAGGGACGGCTGCGCGGCTACCTCTCCGAGCAGACAGGGACGGGGGAGGGAGACAGGCTCCTGGACATCTGCACCGGAACGGCGGCGCTCCTCACACACCTGAAAACCAAGGTGGGAAAGGGGGGCCTGGTGGTGGGTGCGGATTTTTCAAGGGGCATGCTCAGGGTGGCCCAAGGCAAGACCTCGAGATTATCCCGGGTCTGCCTGGTCCAGGCCGATGTGAGCCGGCTCCCCTTTAAGAGCGGATCCTTTGAGGCCGTCACCTGTGCCCATGCCTTTTATGAAATCAAGGGAGAGGCTCAGGACCATTGTCTTAATGAGATTCGCAGGGTCCTCAAGGGGGGCGGGGCCTTTCTCATGTTGGAGCACGACGTGCCGGAGAACCCCCTTGTCAGGATGCTTTTTTACCTTCGCCTCCTCTCTATGGGTCCGGGGCGGGCCCTCCAGATCCTGAAGCATGAGCAGGCCCTTCTGGGGCGTTATTTTGCGCATGTGACCAGGGTCAGGACCCCTACGGGTCGATCAAAGATTCTGATTTGCAGGAATAGCTACCCTTAGCCTTATAGTTTTCGAGAGTAGTTGGAAGCGGGCTTATTTCAAAAATGTTACCCATTTTGTATGGTTGGGCCTTTAGCGATCCCCCGGCCTCTTGCTTTAGGGGTTGACAGAAAAGGCGTGCTCCTATATGCCCAAAATAAGAGGACAATGAATTGCCACTATTTTATGAAAGGGAGGCATAAGCATGGGCGAGTTGATGGATGCTATTAAGGGAAGAAGGAGTATTCGAAAATACGAGGACAAGCCAATCTCAGAGGAGCAGCTCAATCAGATCCTTGAATCCGTGCGCTGGGCCCCTTCATGGACCAATACCCAGTGTTGGGAGGTGATCGTGGTAAAGGACCCGGGGCTCAAAGAAAAACTCTCTGAGACGCTTATAAAGAATCCCGCCACCAAGGGCATGGTCCAGGCCCCGGTGGTCCTGGCCCTGTGCGGAAAGCTCAACAGTTCAGGATACTATGATGGCAAGGTGACAACCAAGTTCGGGGATTGGTTTATGTATGACCTGGGTATCGCCACCCAAAACCTATGCTTGACCGCCTATGACCTGGGGCTGGGTACGGTGATCGTGGGGCTTTTGGACCACAAAAAGGCCGCTGAGATCCTGGGTGTCCCCGAGGGCTATGAGCTGGTGACCCTTATCCCCGTAGGCTACCCGGCCAAGTCGCCTGAGGCCCCTAAGAGGCGGGAGATCGGCGACTTCAGGCATGAGGACAAATTCTAGATCACAGGGACATTGACCTTGGGCTTTTGGGGGGTCCACAAGGATCCCCCATTTTTTTGAATTCCCTGGATCACATCAATGTACACTCACATCCCAGAATCCCACACAGGACCTCCAGATCTCTGGAGTAGTCCCCGAATGCCATGATATGGTGGTTCCCCTCGGCCTTTGCAATAAATTCTTCCACCCCGGGGACCCGGATGGTCACCGTATTCCGGCAGGAGGCCGTGTCTTCATAGGTGACCACTTCACCGGTGAGGGCCGCGACCCTTTCCAGGTTGCGGTGGAACCGGGCCAGGGTGACCGTCGTGCCGCCCGGCACAGGGACGGAGGCGGTGACCCCCTTGCGGCCGTGAAAATCCCGGAGACGGCAGGCAAGGGGTTCCCGGTCAAAGCCGGGCATTCGGGTGGGAAGGATGCAGTGGCTCAATTTGATGTGGTTGGTCCCGGGATCAGCTCGGACGATGTTGCCCATAAATGTGGGCTTTCGGCTCAGGCCGCCCAGGAGAATCTTGGTGAGCAAGGCCGGTATGTCCATTTCACAGCCGCAGGATATGCCCTGGTCTTCAAATTTTGTCATGGCCAGACAAGGATTCGACAACTGTCCTGAGAACTTGCGAGACTGGGTCATTTCAAGGCAATTAATGGTCATGGCCCCAGCCCCCTTTCTTTCAAGGATCCCCTCCATGGCCAGGTAAATGGCGGCCGTTTCCTGGAGGTCCCCTAAAGATGGCTCCACCACTTCATCGGCCTCTTCGGTCCATCGTCGCGCCAGGGATGCCACCTTATCCTGCTCAATGGAATCCAGGACCTCTAATAATTCCCTGAGTTCCACCGGAGTGAAGGTCACTCCCAGCCTTCTTCTTAATGCCTCCAAATCAGGGAAGCCGTACCAGCGAAGGTGCCAGGGGGGAGGCTGCCCGAAAAGGACGATGCGGGTTTGTTCAAGGCCTTTCTTGACCTCCAGGATCCTCAGGATCCTCCCCATGTGGGCATAATCCAGGACCAGGAAGAGATCCTTTCTCAGGTGCCGTTCTTCGCCTATTGCATAAAGGGGCATCATGGGGGTATGCACTCCGCCAAAGGCGATGATGGGCTTTTTCCATCGCAGAAGGGCTTCAATGGGGGTGACCCCCAGGAAATAGACCAGGAGGACATCGATTCCGTCCTGGTCACGGAAGAGGGGCTCAAAACCGGCGGGTTCACCGACCACCAACTCCTGGAGCAGGGTCAGCCGAGGACCCAATGCCTCTTTGAGTTCCTCCAGGAGGACCTGGATCCTGGCTTGAAGGGTCTTTCCGTCGTTGACGACCTCCAGACGACCACTGGGCTCCAGAAAAGCGCCTGTTTCGCGGCTCAGCACGAAAACCGGTTTGAGGTTCAGGCTCATGACGACCTCCTTGAAAGGGTTCCTGAAGCCTGGAATGTGACACAGATCAAGGGGGAATGCAACGCCTTTCTCCTCCCGGCACAACAATAGCTGCCGTAAAACCGCGTCAAGGGTTGAAGGGGTTCATCTATTGAGGGAAGGCCCAAGAGGGCCTTCCCTGTTTTTGGTCATGAGGGCTTTCTACCCCGTCTATCGCGGGGGACCTGAATCCCCATAGCCCGCGTGTCTTTGCCAGCGCCGTTGGTGAGGACCCTTACCCAAACCCTGTGCCAGGTACTGGGTGCGCTGCTCCGGGGTGAGGGCATTGAGGAGGCTCAAGCGAAAATCGGTGTTTTTCTCCTGGATTTGTCCCCTGAGCTCGTGGATCTCTTTTTGTAAGGCCTTGATCTTCTGGGCATCCGGTTCGGTTTGGACCCACAGCAACCTTAATTCGGCCCGCTTGTTAAAGAGCTGGGTTCTCAGGGGGGTGATCTCTTTAATGTGTACCTCCCTGAGGGCCGCGATTTTTTCGGATTGCTCCGAACTCAGGTTCAGACAGGAGAGGTGGGACCCGCGGTGGGCCTGGGCCATGAGTTTTCCAGGACCCTTCCCCATGGGACTGTGGGCCGAACCGTAGCCTTTTCCCTGTCCTTGCCCGCCCGATCCGGCCATGACCAGGCCGGCCGAGGCCAACAAAAGCAAACATGCTCCAATTAAACTAATCTTTCTCATTTTTGCCTCCTTACTTATGGATGAATATTTGCCCTTATGAATCTGCATGGACTGTGCCATCAGTGCTTAATCATAATTAAGCCTTTGAATTTAATATGTATTTTCAATAAGCCCCGCCTTGCCTGTATGGGGGATCAGCCGGAAAAAGGCAAGGGATGTCGAAAGGGTCCTCCCTCTTTCGACAAATTTGTCGAGCATGCCTTTTTTCTTGGAAAGTAGGCGTTGACTTTTCGTATCCCTCCGGTAGCATAACCTGATGTTAAAGATCCTTCTAAGCTTTTTCTTGAACTCGGCCCTACGATTGAACACCAGCGGCCGGTAAATGCATGGGAAAGACAACTTCCATCCCTAAAGACATGGGCCATGCCAAAAAGGCGCGTACCTTTCTCCAGCCCCTGGCCGTTGCCTTGGTGTGCCTGATCTTTGTCCTCCTGGTGTTTATCCTCGGGTTCATGGACCTGAGGAACACTGAAAGGACCCTGCTTTCGTACATGGAGTATAACGGCCTGGGACTCATTCGGGATATCCAGCAGGCGGCGGAATATCACTTCCGACACCCCGGGAGAATGCGGGAGGTCATTCCCCATCCCTTCACGGCACCCTTGTTCTCTGATGAGGCCTTTTCCCTGGAAGAATCCCTGGTCATGGACCTGGCCGGGCTGGCCCGAGAAATTGATCTGGAGTGGTCGGAAGGCCGGCTTGGACCGGCAGACCTGGGCCGGGTCGCGCGGGAAGAGACTCTTTATGTGATCGCCTTACTGGATGAGCGGGGCAGGGCCGTCGTTCAAACCAGGCCGCTTCCAAAGGCCTTGCTGACAGCCGCGCGCCCTGTGGCCAGAGGAGAAGAAGAGGTGAGGATCCACCTCTTCGGCCGGGTGTGGCTTGAGGGGGATGTGCGCTTCTTGGCCCTTCGCCGGCAATCCGGCAAGGGGGCCATAATCCTGGGGCTTGATCATGAAGGCCTGGGCTTCCGAACCCTGAGGGCCTCAGTTCAGAGGGCGGTTGAGGAGGCCGGTCAGGTCCCGGGTACGGTGTTTGTTTTGGTGCGGGACGATAAGAACAGGATCCTTGCCCGCACCGGGCGGATCCCAGGGCAGGGGGAGGAAATAGGCCTTTCCGGATGGAACCCGGTAGACCGGTCAAAGGGGCCCGTCGCCAAGAGGCTCAGCTTGGGAGGAGAGGGTTTTCTGGAAGTCGTGGCTCCCCTCCGCCTGGGTGGCGGGTTCAGGGGCGTGGCCCAGTTGGGCCTTTCCACGACCCGGGTGGACCGGGTCCTTGAAAAGAACCGGTTCCACGTTTTTTTGTCCATGGGGTTGATCAGTATGCTTGCTCTCCTTTCCATGTGGCTTCTTTACAAGAACCAGAACAGGCATCTGGCCAGAATACGGGACATGGAAATTCGCCTTGAGCAGGCCGAGAGGCTTTCGGCCCTTGGACGGTTGGCTTCAGGGGTGGCCCATGAAATCAGGAACCCCCTCAACGCCATCAGTATGGCAACACAGAGAATGCAGCGGGGCTTTACCCGGAAGGGCGAGGAAGACCCGGTCCAGGTCCTTGATGCCATGCGGGAGGAGATCAGGCGCCTCAACAGGATTGTGGAAGACTTTCTGACCTTTTCGAGGACCCGCAACCTGGAAGCGAAGAGGCAGGACCTTATAAAAGTGCTCGCCCAGATCGTCCTGCTGGTGGAAGAAGATGCTGAATCAAGGGGGATTACCCTGGAGACCCACTGGGAGGAATCGCCCCTCCTGTTGCCCGTGGATACGGATAAGGTGAAGCAAGCGGTGCTCAATATCATAAAAAACGCCCTGGAATCCGTGTCGGGCGGTGGAAAAGTAAGCGTTTCCGCGGCCCTTAGGGACAAGCGATGGGCCGTCATAAGGATCTCGGATACAGGGTCCGGCTTGACCCCCGAAGCCCAGGAACTGATTTTCAACCTTGATTACACCACCAAAGAAAAAGGACTTGGACTGGGGCTACCCCTGGCCCAGGAGATCGTCCGTGGCCATGGGGGGGAGATCAAGGTCAAGAGCCGTCCGGGGGAAGGGACTGCCTTTGAAATCTTTCTTCCCCTGAAATAGGGGATCTGTGATACGACAGGCGTGACAGCCGGCGGAGAATCGAGTCGTGACCAAGACAAACATCCTGGTGGTGGAAGACGGTCATACCCAGAGGAAGATGCTCGGGGATTTTCTCAAGGATGAGGACTACGAGGTCGCAGAGGCGGCAAACGGCGGTGAGGCCCTCAAGAAGCTGAAGGAAGCCTATTTTAACCTGGTTCTCCTTGATTACAAGATGCCCGGTATGGACGGTATGGAGGTGCTCGGCCACATCAAGGACATGAACCCCGAGATGGACGTGATCATGATGACGGCTTACGGGACCGTGGAGACGGCGGTTCAGGCCATGAAGGCCGGTGCCGCGGATTATATCACCAAGCCCATTGAACTGGATGAGCTGCTCATCCAGATTGAGCGGATTTCAGAGAGACGGACCCTGCTCAGAGAGAATGAACTCCTCAGGGAGGAATTGAGGGGCAAGGGGGTGACCAGTGACCAGATTATCTCTCAAAGCCCGGCCATGCACGAAGTGGTCAATTTGGCGGGCAGGGTTGCGGCCAGCCACGCCACAGTGTTGCTCCAGGGAGAGAGCGGGACGGGAAAAGAACTCCTGGCCCGGCTCATTCATAGCCTGAGTCCCCGTTCGGGAAAACCCATGATGACCGTCAACTGTGCGGCCCTGCCCGAGAACCTTTTGGAGAGCGAGCTTTTCGGGCACGAAAGGGGCGCTTTCACCGGGGCCTCCCAGAGGCGGATCGGCCGGTTTGAGGAGGCGGATCGGGGGAGCCTGTTTTTGGACGAGGTGGGAGAGCTCTCTCCATCGGTTCAGGTCAAGCTCTTGAGATTTCTTCAGGAAAGGGAATTCCAGCGTCTGGGTGGGAATCGGACCATGCGCTCGGATGTGCGCATCATCAGTGCAACCAATCAGGACCTGGAGAAAAAGATCGAGAAGGGAGAGATCAGGGACGACCTCTATTATCGACTCAACGTGGTGGCCATCTCCGTGCCTCCTCTGAGAGAGAGGAAAGAAGACATCCCCCGGTTGATCGACCATTTTCTAAGGCGTTTTGCCCGGGAGAACAGGCGGGAGATCAAGGGTATGAGTCAAGAAGCCAGGGATCTCCTCCTCAAATATGACTATCCGGGGAATGTTCGGGAGCTTGAGAACATCATAGAGAGGGCCGTGGTGATCACCCGGACGCCTTATCTCTCCACAAGAGACCTGCCCTTCACAGAACCCCCCGGGAATTCGGATGGGAAGGCCGCTCCGCCCGAGGGATCCCTCAAGGATTCCGTAGAGGCCCTGGAGCGGCGGATGATCCAGGAGGCCTTGAACCGATCCGGAGGACATCAGGTAAAGGCGGCCCGGCGTTTGGGCATCAGTGAGCGCATGCTTCGGTATAAGCTCAAGAAATACGGCCTCAAGTAGTTTCCGTCCACAAATGGCCCTTTTTCACAGACTCGGCGTCAATCTGCGGGATCCCTTGTGCGGTGTACTACAGTACACCTCCGCGTAATCCCTTGATTTCCTTCAAGATCTAGAGGGCCTGTTCCAGTTCATCAAACCGGTCTTCAAGGAGGTAGAGCCATTGATCCAGCTCCTTGAGCCTTCGGGCCAGGAGGTGCTCCCTGGCCTCCCGCTTAAGGGCCCGCATGTTTTCAATGATGGGCCCTATCCTGTCCTTGACCGCAGAAGGGGTGCGAGGGCTGCGGGCGATGCTGACCACAGTGTCCACAAGGGTATAGAGGGAAGATTCTTTTTTCAGGGGCTCTTGGTAGTCCATGCGCCTCAGGAGCTCAGAGATATTGGGGAATTGATGGGCAAAAGAGGTTTCATAAAAGGGCTTCACCCGGATTTCTATTTCCATGTATCTGCTCATGGAGGTCTCCTCCCTGGTCTGGGCCTTTGAACAGGCCTCCTCCCTGCAAAAGGGTTCCCTTTGGGTGGGGCAACATGGTACAAAGGGTGCGGACTTGACCATTTCGCCTTTCAGTCCTTATTTATACTTCGAAAGGGTGCCCAGAATATAGACATTTTTATGCAATACCCGGGAATTATTCAATCACAAATGATCTGCTTATTTGATACCCCGTTATTGCATAAAAGGCGCTTAAGGATTCTGCATTCTGCCTTTTATGGCTTCAAAGGCCACTTTTAACGCTTTAAATTTGGAATGCACCAATAGTGATATCCAAACCCTGGATGTAAAATAGCATAAGGTTCTGTTATTGCTGTATTTATATGTATAAGAGCTGAATGGGTTTGCAATAACGGGGTTTATGCAACCAGGGGGTACAGAAGGGGGAGGCGAATATGACACTGGAAGAAATAAGCGTGCAAGACTTAAACCCCGAGGCTTTCATCAAAGAAAAAGGGGATGAGATCTCCTCTGCAGTCGGGCAGGGAGTGGCCGTGAACGCCCTCTCCGGTGGAGTGGATTCCTCAGCAGTGACCATGCTCGGTCACCGGGCCCTGGGAGAGAGGCTTAAGACCTATTTCATCGACAGTGGACTCATGCGGGAGGGGGAAGCAGACCATATTATCGCCCTCTTTGAGGACCTGGGCGTGCCGGTGGAAAAGATCAACGCCCAAAACGCCTTTTTTGATGCCCTGAAAGGGGTTGTTGATCCTGAAGAAAAGAGAGAGGCCGTGACCCATACCTTTTACGCGATCGTGTTCGCGGATCTTGCCAAAAGGTGCGGCACCAAGTATGTGCTCCAGGGGACCAACTACACGGATGTGGAGGAGACGGTTGCAGGGATCAAGCGTCAACACAATATTATTGAGCAGCTCGGAATCGATCCGGAAGAGCAGTACGGCTACAGGATTCTTGAGCCTTTGATCGCCTTGCGCAAGCCGGCCATAAGGGCCCTGGGAAAAACCCTGGGCCTGCCCGAGGAACTCTATAGGAGGCCACCCTTTCCCGGTCCCGCCCTGGCGGCCAGGGTGATTGGGGAAGTGACGCCCGAGCGGGTGGAAACAGTGAGGCGGGCCACAAGTATTGTAGAGGAAAAGCTGGCGGACACAGGGGCTTTCCAGTATCTGGCCATCTTGCACCAGGACCGGGTGACGGGTATCAGGGACGGCAAAAGGGATTATGGACTTCAGATTGAGGTGCGGTGCTGGGAGAGTGAAGATGCCAAAACCGGCTCACCCACAAGACTTCCCTTTGACCTCTTGGAGGAACTCAGCCAAAGTATAACCGACCAGGTTTCAGGAGTGGTGAGCGTGACCTACAATATCACCGGAAAGCCCCCCTCAACCATCGAGGCCCTCTGAGAAAGCCTAAAAACTGACGTTGCCGGGGGTCCTGGGGAAGGGGATCACGTCCCGGATATTGGCCAGGCCCGTGACAAACTGGATGAGGCGCTCAAAACCGAGTCCAAACCCGGCATGGGGAACGGAGCCGTATTTCCTTAGTTCCAGATACCACCAGTAGTCTTCCGGGTTGAGCCCCATCTCTTTGATGCGGGCAAGCAGGGTGTCGTAATCATCCTCGCGCTGGCTCCCCCCGATGATCTCCCCGATCTTGGGTACCAGCACGTCCATGGCCCGTACGGTCTTCCCGTCCTCATTGACCTTCATGTAAAAGGATTTGATCTCCTTGGGGTAGTCGGTGACCACGATGGGGCTTCCAAAGACTTTTTCGCACAGATACCGCTCATGCTCGGATTGAAGATCGGCCCCCCAGCTGACGGGGAATTCAAAGCTCTCATCGGCCTTGGAGAGGATGTCTATGCTCTCTGTATAGGTTAAGTATTTGAAATTCTGGGAAATGAGGGTTTCAAGGGTCTTCACGGCCGAGGCGTCGATGAAGCGCTCAAAAAAGCGCATGTCCTCTTCACAGTGCTCCAGTACGTAGGCAAAGATGTATTTCAGGAATTCAACGGCCAGATCGATATCCCCTTGCAGGTCGCAGAAGGCCATTTCCGGTTCAATCATCCAGAACTCGGCCAGATGGCGGGAGGTATTTGAATTCTCGGCCCGGAAGGTGGGGCCGAAGGTGTATACGTTTCCCATGGCCAGGGCGGATATCTCCGCCTCCAGTTGTCCACTCACGGTGAGGTTGGCGGGGAGGCCGAAGAAGTCCTTGGCAAAGTCGGTGTCACCGTCTTTTTTGGGCACTTGATCCAGATCAAAGGTCGTGACCTTGA
>Ga0180432_10001008_pt1 | contig 45048 bp, 40 predicted proteins | sample SS_ome_10_FD_132414 | JGI IMG/M metagenome (GOLD analysis project Ga0180432, IMG submission 132414) | Hypersaline lake sediment archaeal communities from the Salton Sea, California, USA - SS_1_MS_2 metaG | ecosystem: Environmental > Aquatic > Non-marine Saline and Alkaline > Hypersaline >...
AGAGGCGAATGCGATCCGATCCCCTTCCGGCGACCACGTCGGCGACCAGTCCTCGACCTCGTTCTCCGTCAGCCGCCGTTCGGTGCCGGTCTCGAGATCGCGCACGTACAACTCGAGCGTCTTTCCTGCGACGGACTCGTAGGCCAGGCTCCCGCCGTCCGGTGAGAGCTCCGGTTCCCAGTTGGTGAACGCCGGCCCCTGATCCCCGAGGAACGAACAACCGGAGAGCCAAGCGACGATCGACAACCCGAGAACGACGAGCCACGCTCTCCTCCCCATCACTCTCCCCTTTCCGTCGTCATCCGCGGGCCGCCGGACCAAAGACGCACTCCCTCCGGCGTCTTCACACGCTCGACCCGACTCCGCGAGACCGCATAGTATAGGCAGTTGTTGCATTGGGCACAAGATTTCGCTATTCTATTCGGCGATAGCGGGCTGTCGACTTCTCAGATGGGGGGGGAGAGGAACTGCCTGTCCAGTGGACGGTTCGCGAGGTCCTGAACTGGACCCGTGGATACTTCAAGGGCGCCGGGATCATCCAGCCTCGCTTGGAAGCGGAGATCCTCCTCGCGCACGCGCTCGACGTCGACCGCCTCCAGATCTACATCTCACCGGACAAGCCACTGACGACCGACGAGCGCACACGGTACCGAACCGTTATCCAGAAGAGGAAGTCCGGAGTTCCGCTTCAGCACCTGATCGGCGAAGTCACCTTTTTCGGGCTGCGATTCAAGGTGGGCCGCGAGGCCCTCATCCCTCGCCCCGAGACCGAAGAACTCCTGGAACGAGCGCTCGCACTCGCACCGCGGGATCGACCGATCCAATGCGTCGATCTCGGAACGGGAGCCGGCGTGATCGCAGTCTGTCTCGCGCGGTACCTTCCGCGAGCGGACGTGACGGCGGTCGACATCTCCCCCGACGCGATCCGGCTCGCTACGGAAAACGCTCGCACAAACGGCGTCGAAGACCGGATTCGCTTTTGCACGGGCGACTGGCTTGCCGGTGTCGAAGGGCAATTCGACTTGATCGTGTCGAATCCCCCCTACGTCGCTACGGAGGATCTGGAGCAACTCGCGCCGGAGGTGCGACGGCACGAGCCGCGCGCAGCCCTCGACGGAGGCCTCCACGGCGTGGAGAGAACGGCATCGCTCGTCACCGGGATCCGTGAGCACATGGTCCCCAAAGGTGCGCTTCTCCTCGAGATCGGAGCGGGGCAGGCAGCACGCGTCCGCGAGCTCCTCGTGAAGGCCGGGTTGGAGGAGATCGTCGTCGCCGATGACGTCGCTGGCATCGAGAGGTTCGTGATCGCACGATGTCCGTGATGATCCAGGTCTCCGAACTCCACTTCACCACGGATGACGGGGTCAAAGTTCTCGAGGACGTCTCGCTTCACATCGAGCGCGGCGAGCTGGTCTACGTCGCCGGGGAGGCCGCCGTCGGGAAGACGCTCCTCCTCGGGTTGCTCGCAGCGTACACCCCGCCGCAGCAGGGACAGATCCTCGTCCACGGCCGGAATATCGCCCGACTCAGCCGGGAGAAGGCGCTCGCCCTGCGACGCCAGATCGGATTCGTCCCCCAGGGGTTCGTCCCGCTTCCGCGGACGGCGGTGGAGAACCTCCTGTTCAAGCTTCGCACTCTGGGCGACTTCCGCGAGCAAGCGGAGGAGAAGGCCCTCCTCGCGCTGGAAACGGTCGGCCTCCTCCGGCAGCAAACCGCCGAAGCGTCGAGCCTTTCCGCCGTCGAGCGCCTCCGACTTGGCATCGGAATCGCGATCTGCAACGACCCTCTTCTCCTCCTCGTTGACAACCCGTTCGACGGTCTCGCCCCCGAGGATCAAGAGCAGATCTGCACGTTACTTGAACGGATATCAGGCCGCGGGACCACGGTCATCGCAGCAGGTCGCAGGCCGCTTCCACCCTCGACCCGGCGACGGCGCGTCCTCGGTCTGATCGACGGAAAGGTGGTGGACGGGTGAGCACGCTCCTCTTCCTGTTCCGTGAGCTCCTCGGCGCCATCCGAACTCGGAGCGCCGTCCTTTTCGGGGCGGTGATCCTTCTGGTCTTCGTCTGTCTTGCGTCGTTCGCGACTCTCCTCCTGGTCGGGGACGGGGCGGACGGCAGACCGATGGAGTCGCTCGATCCGGACGAGATCGTCGTTCACCTGTCGCCGAGGCTATCCGCCGAGACGGTGAATACCCTGTACGCGCGGATTCGCTCGAGGGAAGACGTCGCGTCGATCTCGTTCCGCTTCGCAGAAGAGGTGAGCCCGGGAAGCACGGGCGGTCGTTTCTTCATCCGAACGACGTCCGCCGCCGCGATGTCCGGCGTGCGCGACGCGGTCGAGACGATGGACGGTGTCACGCAAGTTGAAAGCGGAACCGGCGCCTCCGCCGCCCCCGGGTTGACCCTCTCCGCCTCGGCACGGCTCGGACTCCTCGTCGCGCTAGTGTTGAGCGTCGTTCTCAGTCTCGCCCTCGCCCGCGCCGGGTTCCGTGCCCTCCTCCGCACGTTCCGCGTCGAAATTCGGGTGATGCGGCTGTCGGGGACGCCGGAGCGAACGATCGTCCCACCAGTCGTCGGACTGGGCACGCTGATGGGCCTTCTCTCCAGCCTGCTACTGGTCGCCGGGATCTACCTCGGGCAGTATGCGATCGGGGACGCGGCGGTCGCACCCAGATTCGCCGACGCCGGTCTGGTCCTCGGCGTGACGCTCGCCGGCCTGGCACTCGGGGTTCTCTTGGGAACCCTCATCGGGCTTTTCGGCGCGAGCGTTCTCGCGTCCCGCGAGTTCTCGCCTCTTCCCTAGCTGGCGGCAGTCGCGCGTCAGGGGGGCGGATTCCCCAGTTCCCGTCCGCGCCGTCGCGCGAAATACGCGATTCCCCGGTGGAACAAGTAGTAAACGCCGACAACGACGAGGATCGTCTCCGCGAACTTGAAGACCAACGAGAACGCGACGACCCCCTCGCTCGGCACGGCCGGGGCGACGTAGCGGAAGATCCCGATCATCCCCGCCTCCCCGGTCCCGAGTCCCCCCGGCGTGATCCAGAGGAACGAGGAGAGGAGGATGTTGAACGAGAACAAGAGGGAAAGCTGCGGGAACGTGAAGTGAGTTCCGCCGGAGAAGTGAAAGAAGACCTGAGGCCGGACGTAGATGAAGAAGGTTGCCAGGGTCTGAACGAGGAAGGCGGCGGCCGTTCCCTTCCAGTGCTTCGTGAACGCGTGGTAGACCTCGTCCTCCGTCTCGGAGACTTTGCTTGCCGCTCTTTCCAAGCCGTTCCGCCAGCGCGGCGCGATCCGCCCGAGCGTTCGAATGACCCGGCTGATCCACTTGAGGTTCCAAGCAAAATCGACGAGGCCGACGATGATCCAAAACACAATGAACGCGGTCCCGGCTACGAGAAGGCGCTTTCCCGACCACGGAAGCCTTGGCGAGGCGATCGCGTTCACCCCGCCGATCAGAATGAAGAAGACCATGCTCAGCCCCCCGAGGAAACGCTCCACGATGATCGTCGCGAAGATGCGCGTCGTCGGAGCGGCCGTCGAGTCGGAGACGAGGAGAGCGCGGAACGGCTCGCCGCCGAAGTAGAGCGTCGGGGTGAGGTAACTGATCGCGTAGCCGCTCGTTCGCGCCCCGACGATTCTCCAGAACGGGACCCGAATCCCGTACGAGAGAAGGATGATCCACCAGCAGAAGATCCAGGCCGCCATCGCCGAAGCGACGGTCGCAATCACGGCGAGGATTCCCCACACTCCGAGGGCGCGCATCTCAGCGAGGATCTGGCGCCACCCAACGAAGTAGAGAACCCCGGCCAACAGGCCAAACCCGATCACGAGGGAGACGAGGTACCTCCACACGGCTTTCTGTCGGCTCTTCATGCGGGGATACTAGCCTGGGGACTGAAGATCGATCAAGCGGCTCGACACGAAGACCCCTCGTCTAGCCGTCGGCGAGGAAAGCGTCGGCCATCGCCAGGGCCGCGGCGGTCGCCTGCCCCCGAACCTCCGTGCGCGACCCGGAGAAGTCGAACCGACGACCGACGACCCCGGCCGCTCCGGCGACGGCGATAAAAACGAGCCCCACCGGCTTCTCCGGCGTCCCTCCGCTCGGTCCGGCGATCCCCGTGATGCTGACCGCGATGTCGGTCGCGAACAGCTCTCGGCACGAAGCGGCCATTGCCTCGGCGACTTCCGCGCTGACAGCGCCGTGTCGTGCGAGCGTCGACTCGGGGACGCGAAGGAGCGTCGTCTTGACCTCGTTGGCGTACGCGACGATTCCGCCGATGAAGCAGGCGGACGCGCCGGGGATCCGCGTGATCTCGTAGGCAAGCCCGCCGGCCGTGCACGACTCGGCCGTCGAGATCGTGCGGCCGGCCTCTCGAAGGACGTCGACCAATCGTTGGGCGGATTCGCTCATCTCGCTCGTCTCCTTCCGTGGCTGCAGCGCTCCCGAATCGGGCACTCGCTGCAGATCGGGTCCCTCGGGCGGCAGAGGGACCTCCCGAGCTGAATCAGAAGCAGGTGGAGGGAAGCCATCAGCTTCGCATCCCTCGGGAGGATCCCGTTCACGCGATCGTGCGGCTCCTCGTTCCCGCGAATCCAGCCGACGCGCGTGAGGACCCGGCGGATGTGGGTGTCGACGGGGAAGTACGCCTTCCCGAACGCGAACAGAAGAACGATCCCCGCCGTCTTCCTCCCGACACCGTCGAACTCGAGGAGCCAAGAGAGGGCGGCGTCGACGTCCATCGCGCGCAGGAACTCGAGGTCGAACCTCCCTCGCTCGGCGCGAATCCGCCGGAGGGTCTCACGAATTGCGTGGGCCTTCCCCCGCTGGAGCCCTCCGACGCGGATCGCGTCCGCGATCTCCGACTCGCGCGCATCGGCGATCTCCGCCAGGGTCGCGAAGCGCTCGAGAAGCGAGGCGAAGGCACGATCCCGGTTGACGTCGGTCGTGTTTTGAGACAGGATCGTCAACACGAGCGTCTCGACGGGATCTCGAGGCCGATCGGTCGGCGAGCCGAATCGCTCCGAGAGCCGATCAACCATCCACCGGGCGTCCTTCGCACGTTCCATCGCGGGCGAAGGATAGGAGACGCGCGCGGAGGTGCGCAACTGGCTCCGCCGCGGGCCGCGGGTAGAATCGAAACCGGAGGAGACATGATCGAAGCACGAGGAAAGCGCGAGATCGTCCTTCGAATGCTCGACGGTGAGGATCTGGTCTCCGGGCTTCGATCCGTCCCCGCGAACGCAGCCGTGATCCTCGGCGGGATCGGGATGATCCGTAACGCGCGGCTCGGCTACTGGAACGGGACGGACTACGAGGAACACGAAGTTCCTGAGCCGGTCGAGCTTCTCGCGATGCAGGGAAACATCGGCCGTCTCAACGAGGAGCCGGCCCTCCACTGTCACGTGACGGTCGCGCGTCGCGACGGGACGGTAACCGGCGGACACTTGATCTCGGCGACGGTCGCCAACACGGCCGAGATCGTCCTTGCGCTTCCGACGGGGATCACTCTCGAGCGAAAGCTCGAACCGAACGGCCTCGCCGGGCTCTACCCGCGCGAAGACGGCGACTAGACGAACCGATCCGCCTCACGAAGGCCGTGAAGAAACGCGCACCCTTCGACGCGCGGCCGCCCCTCGCGCTGCACCTCGAGAAGCTCGATCAGCCCGTCGCCGCAACCGACGAGGAGTCGCTCCGTCTCCGCCGGAGCGATCCCGCCCGGCGGAATCCTCCCGCTCGAGATCCCCGTTCGCGCAGAACGGTGAACCTTGACCCGCTCACTGCCGAGGGTCGTCCATGCCCCCGGCCAAGGGACCGTTCCTCGGACGAGATCGTGAACCGCCGACGCACTCAGAGCCCAATCGATCCGGCCGGCGTCACGCGTCAGCATCGGGGCGTAGGAGACACCCTCCTCGGGCTGCGGAATCGGCACGAGCGAGCCGGCCTCGATCCCGTCGAGCGTCTCGAGGATGGCAGAGGCACCGAGCTCGGCGAGGCGCCGCTCCAGCTCGAGTGCCGTCTCATCCGGACCGATCGGAAGCTCCCGGCGGAGCAAGGCCTCGCCGGTGTCCATGCCTGCATCGATCAGGAACGTCGTGATCCCGGTCGTCCGCTCGCCGCGGACGATCGCCCATTGCACGGGGGCGGCCCCGCGGTAGGCGGGAAGGAGCGAAGCGTGGATGTTGATCGTTCCGAGAGGGGGGATCCCGAAGACGCGCGGCCTGAGGATCTGGCCGTACGCGGCGACGACGATCGCATCCGGGGCTACATCGATCAGCCGCTCGACGATCTCGGGCGCGTTGATCCGTTCCGGCTGGATGACGGAGAGCCCCAGTTCTTCCGCCGACGACTTCACTGGAGGACGACGGAGCTTTCCCCCTCTCCCCGCGGGCCGGTCCGGCTGCGTGACGACGAGCGCGAGACCGTGTCGGACGGCGAGCCCCTCGAGAGCCGGACAGGCAAAGCCGGCCGTCCCGAGGAAGACGATCCTCATCCCGAATCCTCTCGCCGCTTCCGCTCGTACTCCTTGAGGAGCCCCTGCCGTCGGACCGGGCTGAGATGGTCGACGAAGAGGTGGCCGTTCAAGTGATCCATCTCGTGCTGGATCGCGCGGGCGAGGAGACCTTCGCCGCTGATCCTGACCGGTGTCCCGTCGAGGGCGGTCCCTTCGATCGTCGCACGAGCGCTCCGGTGAACGTCGGCGTGCACGCCGGGGACGCTCAAGCAACCCTCGGTGAACGCTTCGGTCTCGTCCGAGGTCTCGACGAGCTCCGGGTTGATCAGGACGTGGAACTCCCCGTCGACGTCGAGGACGATGACCCGCTTCGAGACGCCGATCTGCGGGGCTGCGAGTCCGACCCCATCCGCGCGGATCATCTCCTCCACCATCCGCTCGCAGAGGCGGATTGTCTCGGCGTCGATCTTCTCGACCGGCTCGGCCGTCTGCCGGAGCACCGGATCGCCGTAGGTTCGAATGTCCATCGTCTCCCCTTGCCTGTCGGGCCGCGGCATTATAAGGTTGACGCCGATATGTCACAAGGGAACGGGGCTTTGGACAAGACGCTCGAGAAGGTCCTCCGCTTGGAGGCAGCGAACGGATTCCTCGATTCGGCGGTGACGTCCGGTCTCGAGGCGTTCGTCGCGACGTCTCTTCCCGCCGGTGCCTCGATCGTCCGGGGCTACGCCCGCGCCGATCTCGAGAATCGGAAACGGATCGTCGCCGATCTCCACGCGTTCCTCGAGACGGGTGGCGGCAGGCGGAGCGTCGAGGCGGAGGCGCTCGGTCGGCCGATCGATTCACTTCAAGGGATCGGCGGGAAACGGGCGGACGCACTTCGCTCGATCGGGATCCGCACCGTCGAGGACCTGATCCTTCACTTCCCGCGCCGACTCGAGGATCGGTCCCGCTTCTCGGAGATCGGCCGGCTGCGCGTCGACGAGGAGACCGCGGTTCGAGCGGAGGTCCTCGCGATCGACAAGCGCCGAGTCGCTCGGGGGATGACGATCATCAAGGCGGCCCTCGGAGACGGCTCCGGGTTCCTCTACGCGATCTGGTTCAATCAACCCTGGATCGCCGATCAGCTTCGCCGGGGCGACCGAATCGATGTCTTCGGCCGGATCGAGCGGACCCGTGGGGAGCTTCAGATGCGCTCGCCGGTCTGGGAAGCCGCCGGGACAGGATCCAGCGTCGGGCGACTCGTTCCGATCTACCCGGCAACGGAGGGGGTCAGCGAGCGGCTCCTCCGATCGCTGATCGACCGGCACCTCGATCGCCTTCTCGACGCGGTGGTCGAGATCCTCCCGCCGGACGTCCGCGAGGAGGACCTCGTTCTCTCGCGACGCGAAGCGATCGCCACGATTCACCGCCCCGCGGACGCCGCCGCGTACGAGAGGGCGCGGCGCAGTCTCGCGTTCGAGGAGCTCTTCCTGCTCCAGATAGGCCTTCTCGGGTCGACGAGAGCCAAGCGAGGGGTCGCTCGATCCGTGCGCGAGCGGCTCCCGGGATCGTTCCTGGCCGGCCTCCCGTTCTCGCTGACACGATCGCAGGCGAGTGCCCTTCGCGAAATCGAGGAGGATCTCGCCGCGCCGATTCGAATGATGCGGCTACTACAGGGAGACGTTGGATCAGGGAAGACCCTCGTCGCCCTGGTCGCGGCGCTCTCGGTCATCGAGAGCGGCGCCCAGGTCGCGTTCATGGTCCCGACGGAGATCCTTGCGGAACAGCACGCCGCCACCATCGCCGGACTCTTCGAAGGGCTCCCCCTCCGCATCGGCCTGCTGACCGGCGCGACGAAAGAGAAGGACACGCTAACCGACGCGATCGCCGCGGGCCAAGTCGACCTCGTCGTCGGAACCCACGCCCTGATCCAGGAGAGCGTGTCGTTCTCGGATCTCGGCCTCGTCATCATCGACGAGCAGCACCGATTCGGGGTCGTCCAGCGATCGGCAATCGAGGAGAAGGGCGAGCGGGCGGACCTCCTCGTGATGAGCGCCACGCCGATCCCACGGACGATTGCGCTGACCCTCTACGGCGAGTTCGACGTCTCCACACTCGACGAGCTCCCCACCGGGCCGCGTCGGATTGACACCCGGCGGGTCCGAGAGTCCGCGCGCGACGGCGTCTATCGGGAGGTCGGCCGGCTTCTGGCCGAAGGGCGGAAGGGATACGTCGTCCTCCCACTCGTCGAGGAGTCGGAGAAGGTCGACGCCGGAGCCGCGGTCCAGGTCGCGGAGGAGCTCGCCGCCCGGTTCTCGAACGTCGGCGTCGGCCTCCTTCACGGGCGTCTCTCCGCCCCGGAGCGAAGCAACGCAATGGAGCGCTTCGTGCGAGGGGAGGTCCGGCTCCTCGTTTCGACGACGGTCATCGAAGTCGGCATCGACGTCCAGGATGCCGATTTCATGGTGATCGAGCATGCGGATCGGTTTGGCCTCTCGCAGCTTCACCAGCTCCGCGGCCGGATCGGCCGATCCGGCCAAGAGGCAGTCTGCATCGCGATTGCCGACACGAAGACCGAAGAAGCCGAACGGCGCCTCGCTGCGTTTGTCGCTCACGACGACGGATTCGCGATCGCCGAGGCGGACCTTCGAATTCGAGGGCCCGGAGACCTCCTCGGAACACAGCAGCACGGCTTCCTCACGCAACTCCGCGCGGTCGACCTCGTCGAGGATCTCGAGGTGATGAGTCGTGCGCGCGCCGCCGCGAGGCGTGCGCGAGCGCGCGGAGAGGCAGACCGCTACGCCGAGGAGATCGAGCGTCGGTTCGGCGAGGTCCTCCGGTGGCTTCGCGTGTGATGATCAGCTGAGCCCCGGCGGCGGGCGGGAAAGCGATCGCCGAAGCTGCACGCGCTCGTCGCGAGGCGAGGGAGTCCGTCCGAGGCCCTACTGGATGCGAGTGCCGACGCGCCTTCCGGCCGCAAGTTCTCGAAGGGCCCCCGGCCGTGCGAAGTCAAAGACCTCAATCGGCAGCCGATGCTCGCGACAGATCTCGACGGCGACGAGATCCATCACGCCGTAGCGCCGCTCCGCGTATTCGTCGTAGGAGACTTCGGAGAGTAACCGCGCGCTCGGGTCCGCCTCCGGGTCACGATCGTAGACACCGGGGACGTTCGACGCCTTGGCGAGCAGACTCGCGCCGATTGAGACGGCGCGGAGCGCGGCGGCGGTGTCGGTCGTGACGAGCGGGCTCCCGGTCCCCCCGGCGAACAGGAGGATTGCCCCGTCCGCCAAGGCTTCGCGAGCCTTCCGCGGTGAGATCGGCTCGGTCAACTCGGTGTGGACGGCCGACTGAACGACGACCTTCCTTCCGCCCCGTTCGAGGATCGAGCGGAACGCGAGCGCGTTGAGAACGGTCGCGAGCATTCCGAGCGTGTCCGCGTCGATCCGATCGAACGCGTCGGTCCTAGCGCCGCGGATGACATTGCCTCCTCCCACGACGATGGCGAGCTCGATCTTCTCGAGGGGGACGATCTCTTCTGCGATTCGGTCGAGTGCGGTCCCCGAGATCGGACCGTCGCTCCCCGCGAACGCCTCGCCGGAGAGCTTCAGCAGGATGCGAGCGACGGATCCGCGCATCCGGAGACCTCGATGGTGAAGCGGGCGAACTGCCGGACGAAGATGTTCTCGCCGGTCTTCGTTCTCAGGTCGGCGAGCATCTCCTCGATCGTCACTTCGGGGTCTTTGACGAACGCCTGTTTGACCAGGCAAGCGTCCTCGTAGAACTTCTTCAGACGGCCTTCGACGGCCTTCTCAATGACCTGTGCGGGCTTGCCCTGCTCCTCGAGCTGCTTCCGGAACCCGGCCTGCTCCGCCTCGATCAGCTCGGCGGGGACGTCGTCGGGGCCGACGTAGGTCGGTGCCTCCGCCGCGATGTGCATCGCGACGTCGTTGGCGAACTGGAGGAACTCGGCGCTGTTGGCGGCGAAGTCGGTGTTGCACGCGATATCGACGAGAACCCCGACCTTCCCGGTGTGATGCACGTAGGCGACTACGCGCCCTTCGTGGGCTTCACGGCCGATCTGCTCCATCAGCTCGAGCCCCTGCTCGCGAAGGATCTCCTTCGCACGCTCGATGTCGCCTTCCGCCGCGACGAGGGCCCGCTTGCAGTCCATCATGCCGATCCCCGTCTGATCGCGGAGCTTCTTGATCTGGTCACTCGAGATTGCTGGCATCGCTCCTCGTGTCGGTCTTCTGCGCTGCTTCCGCGGGGGCGTTCTCGTCCGAATCGGGCACATCCTCTTCGCTAGCGTCCTCGGCGGTTCCCGTCAAGGGTTCAGGCTTTTCTACCGGCTCGGACGGCTCGGTCTCGATCTCGGCCTTCTCCGCCGACTCACCCGACGCTGCGTCGTCCTCGATCGTCTCCGCCTCGAGATCCGTCGCCTCGGCCTCCCCTTCTTCGGGCGGCTGCGTGGTCGTCGCCGACTGGGGCTCATCCTGCCGCCCCTCCCTGCCCTCGATGACGGCGTCGGCGATCCGTGCCGTGATCAGCTTCGTCGCCTTGATCGCGTCGTCGTTTCCGGGGATGAGAAAGTCGATCGGATCCGGATCGCAGTTCGTGTCGACGATGGCGATGATCGGGATCTTCTCGATGTTCGCCTCGTGAACGGCGATCGCCTCGACGTCCGGATCGATGACGTACATGAGGTCCGGCTTTCGCTCCATGAACCGCAGCCCATCGAGGTTGCGTTGCAGCTTGGCGAGGTCGCGGCGGAGCCGACTCGCCTCCTTGTTCGGCAGGTGGTCGACGGTTCCGTCTTCGATCTGTCCTTCGAGCTTCTTCATCTGCTCGATCGATTGCCGAATCGTCGCGAAGTTGGTCAGCGTCCCGCCTAACCAACGGCGATTGATGTAGTGCGCGCCGCAGCGCTGAGCCTCTTCGACGATCGTCGCCTGAACCTGCTTCTTGGTGCCGATGAACAGGATCTCCCCGCCGTTCGCGACGCAATCGCGGACGGTGTAGTAGGCGCGCTTGAACATCTCGACCGTCTGCTCGAGGTCGATGATGTGAATCCCTTTTCGCTCGGTGAAGATATAGCGTGCCATCTTCGGGTTCCACTTCCGCGTCCGATGCCCGAAGTGCACGCCGGTTTCGAGCAACTCCTTCATCGTTAGAACTTCCACATCATCCTCCGAATCACGGCCAAGTATCGTGTCGCAGGAGTATAGCGAACGTCCAACACACCTTCAATCGAGCGATTCAGCCGGCTTCTCGCCTCCGCCGGCCCGCTCGCTCGAACGAAGGGCGAAGCCGTATAATCCCCCCGGCAGGTGGCCATGATCGGATCCGATCTTCCCGGCAGAGACGAACCGGGCATTCGCGAACTACCCAAGAACACCGAAGCCGAGCAGGCGGTCCTCGGTGCGGCCCTCCTCGATCCGGATCGGTCCGTCCCGATCCTCGTCGAGCGGCTGACCCCGGAGCACTTCCACCTGCAACGGCACAGGGTGATCTTTCGCACGATCCGGGAGCTGTTCGCCAACCAGAGCGGCGGGAAAATCAGCGCGGACATCGTCTCGGTCGCGAACCGGCTCGAGGAGCGGGGCGACATGGAGCGGGCCGGCGGGAGGATGTACCTGAACGAGCTCCTCGATCGCGTGACCACGACCGCTTCGCTCGAGTACTACACGGACATCGTCCGCAAGAAGGCCGTCCTTCGCGCCCTCATCCAAGCCGGCGGGCAGATCTCCGAACTCGGCTACGACGAGGTCAGCGAGGCGGACGAGGTCCTCGACAAGGCGGAATCGATCATCTTCGACATCACCGCGTCGAACCTCGATCGCTCGTATGTCCTCGTCGACGACTTCCTCTACGAGCACATCGACTCGCTCGAGGAACTGCATCGGGATCCCGACCGCCAGACGATTCGCGGCTTCTCCACGGGGTTCCGCGAGCTGGACGAACTGACCTCGGGGATGCAACGATCCGACCTCGTCATCGTGGCCGGGCGCCCGGGGACGGGGAAGACGAGCTTCGTCCTCAGCCTCGCGCGCCACGCGGCGATTCACGACAAGGCGGCGATCGGCGTCTTCTCGCTCGAGATGACCAAGGAGCAACTCCTCGAGCGGCTTCTGTGCGGCGAGGGGAAGGTGAGCTTGCACCGGCTGCGCGGAGGGTACGTCCCGGCGCCGAAGTGGCGCGACATCGCCTCGGCGGCGGGGAGGCTCCAGAAGGCCACGATCATCATCGACGACACCCCCGGCGTCTCGATCCTCGAGATTCGCGCCAAGGCCCGAAGGATGGCGTCTCAGTATGGATTGGACATGCTGATCGTCGACTACCTCCAACTCGTCGACGCCGGCGTTCGGACCGACGTTCGCGAACAGGAGATCGCGTACATCTCGCGCTCGCTGAAGAAGCTGGCGCGGGAGCTCTCCATTCCGGTGATCGCCGTCTCACAGCTGAGCCGCGCCGTCGAGCGGCGCGAGTCGAAGCGACCGCTCCTGTCGGACTTGCGCGAGAGCGGGGCCCTCGAACAGGACGCAGACGTCGTCATGTTCATCTACCGCGAGGATTACTACAACCGCCCCGAGGAGCAGGCGCACGTCTCGGGACAGGGGGCCGGGTCCGACGCCGAGGTGATCATCGCGAAGCAGCGGCACGGCCCGCCGGGGACGGTCACCGTTTCGTTCAACAAGGCGTACGCGAGTTTCTATCCGCGGACGGCGGAAGAAGCCCCCTTCTAGCGAAGGTGGAGCGCCTTTCTGGCAAGACGCGGGCCCTCTTCCAGCATGAGGTGGTGCGCCGTTCTGGTGAGAGGCGTGCCGTGTCCACAGCCGAGATCGCGTTTCCTGCAGGCATCTCGCCACGGTACGATTGGCGTCTCCGGCTCGAACTCCGGCGTCTGGCCCGCCCTTCCTCCGCTTCGTATAATCCTGCGGTTTGCGGGTACTGAACAGAAGAACGGGAGGTAGCATGCCGTATCCGAGCAAGTATCGCTACACCGAAGACCACGAATGGGTGCACCTGGAGGGGAACCGAGCGCGGATCGGGATTACGGATCACGCTCAGGCCGAGCTCGGGGACATTGTCTTCGTCGAGCTTCCGACGGTTGGGACCGAGGTCGCTGCGGGCGACAACCTCGCCGCGGTCGAATCGGTCAAGGCGGTCGGCGACGTCCTCGCGCCGGTTGCGGGGAAGGTCGCCGAGGTGAACGAGGAGCTCGAGTCGGCTCCGGAAACGATCAACACGGCGCCGCACGAGGGCGGGTGGATCCTGGTCCTCGAGGTCGCTGATCCCTCGCAAGTCGGCGGACTGCTTGACGCCGCCGGATACGAACGGTTCCTCTCGGAGGGCTAGGGACGGAATGAGATACGTCCCGAACACGAAGGCCGATCGGCAAGCGATGCTTGCCGCGGTCGGTCTTCCGTCGCTCGACTCGCTCTTCGAAGACGTTCCCGAAGCCGTCAGGGCGCGATTCCGTCCGCTCGGCATCTCCTCCTGCAGTGAGATGGAGGTCGCGGCGCGCCTCGCCGAGCTGGCGCGCGCAAACCGCGGGGCGACCGGCGTTTCGTTCCTCGGCGGCGGAATCTACGATCACTACATCCCAAGCGTCGTCTCGCACGTCCTCTCACGCTCCGAGTTTTCGACCGCGTACACCCCATACCAGCCGGAGGTCAGCCAAGGGACCCTCACCGCGATGTTCGAGTTCCAGACGCTGATCGCCGAGCTGACCGGGATGGAGATCGCCAATGCGTCGATGTACGACGGCGCGACCGCCCTCGCCGAGGCGGCGCTGATGGCTGAACGGATCCGACGCCGCGGGCGGATCGCCGTCGCGCGAACCCTCTTCCCCCACGTCCGACGGGTTCTCGACACGTACGCGTGGGGGGCGGGCGTGACGCTCGTCGAGATCCCGCACGACGCGTCGGGGCGGTGCCGATTCGACGATCTGCCGGACGATCTCTCCGCGCTGATCGTTCAGACGCCGAACGCATTCGGCGTGATCGAGCGACTCGAGGGGGTCAAGGATCGGATCGGCGAGGCGCTCCTCGTCGCCTCCGCCTATCCACTCTCCCTCGGCCTGCTGAAGCCGCCCGGTGCATTCGACGCCGACGTCGTCGTCGGTGAGGGCCAATCCCTCGGCCTGCCGATGGGATTCGGCGGCCCGCTCCTCGGCCTGTTCGCAACGCGGAAGGCCTACCTCAGACAGCTTCCCGGACGCGTCGCCGGCAGGACCGTCGACGTCGAGGGTACAGTCGGCTACGTGATGGCGGCTCAGACGAGGGAGCAGCACATCCGGCGCGCGCGGGCGACCTCCAACATCTGCACGAACTCCGCCCTCTGCGCTCTCGCTGCGACCGTCTATCTGGCAAGCGTCGGCGGGAGGGGACTGCGGAACGTCGCCCTCCAGAGCTTCGAGAAGGCGCACGACTTGGCCGCCCGCATCGAGCGGATCGAAGGATACGAGCTCCCATTCGAAGGGCCGTTCTTCAACGAGTTCGTCGTGCGGACACCGGGGGACCCGAGCACAGTGAGAGCCCGACTCGACGAGGAGGGCCTCCTCGTCGGGCCGCCGGAGGACCTCGCGTCACTCGGCGTCGAACGCGCGCTCCGGATCGCGGTGACCGAGAGGCGGACGGAGGCCGAGCTCGACCGTTTCGTGGACGTCCTGGGAGATGCGAAATGAAAACGATCTTCGAACGACCAAGAAGCGACGCCCCGAGCTCCTTCGTCCCGCGAGGTAGCGAGCCACGCCAGCCGGTCGAAGGCGAGATCGATCACGACCTCCTCCGGGAGGATCCTCCCCGGATTCCGACGCTCGCCGAGCCGGTCGTCGTGAGACACTATACGGCGCTCTCCAAGGCAAACTTCGGGGTCGATGACGGCTTCTATCCGCTCGGCAGCTGCACGATGAAGTACAACCCGAAGCTGAACGAAGCGGTCGCGGCCCTTCCCGGGTTCGCGTTCCTCCACCCGCAGACCGATCCTGACTCGGCGCAAGGGACCCTCGAGCTCCTCCACGGGCTGACCGATCTCCTCCGGCAGATTGCGGGCATGTCCGCGGTCTCCCTTCAACCCGTCGCCGGCGCCCACGGCGAGCTAACCGGGATGCTCCTGTTCAAGCGCTACTTCGAGGAACGGAACGAGACCGCCCGTGCACGAATCCTCCTTCCCGATTCAGCGCACGGGACGAACCCCGCGTCGGCCGCGGTCGCCGGGTTCTCGACCGTCGAGATCCCGTCTGACAAACGGGGGATGGTCGACGTCGACGCGCTTCGCGCCGCACTCGATGAGACGGCCGCCGGGATCATGCTCACCGTTCCAAACACACTCGGGATCTTCGAGGAGCGAATCCTCGAGATCACCGAGGCAGTTCACGATGCGGGCGGGCTCTGCTACTTCGACGGTGCGAACCTGAATGCGTTCCTGGGCCGGGTGCGGCCGGGCGACATGGGGGCCGACGTCTTCCACTTCAATCTGCACAAGACCCTCTCGACGCCACACGGCGGAGGTGGGCCTGGCGCGGGGCCGATCGCCGTCTCTGAGAAGCTCGAGGAGTTCCTGCCCGTCCCTCGAATCGTCGCCGAGGACGGGCGATATCGGCTCGACCGGGACTATCCGCGCTCGATCGGATCCGTTCACTCGTTCTACGGAAACGTCCTCGTCGCGGTAAAGGCGTACGCCTACCTCCTCCGCCTCGGCGACGAGGGTCTGCGCGAAGTGAGCGAGAACGCGGTGCTGAACGCGAACTACCTCCGCGTCCGCCTCAAGGAGACCTTCGGTCTCCCGTACGACGCGCTGTGCAAGCACGAGTTCGTCCTGTCGGCCAAGGACCTCCCGAACGAGGTGACCGCGCTCGATGTCGCCAAGCGGCTGATCGATTACGGGATCCATCCGCCGACGATCTACTTCCCGCTGATCGTCCGCGAGGCCCTGATGATCGAGCCGACCGAGACGGAATCGAAAGCGTCCCTCGATGCGTTCGCCGACGCGATGGAGCGGATTGCGGCCGAGGCGGCTTCCGACCCGGAGATCCTTCGGACGGCCCCCCACGAGGCCCCAGTCCGGCGACTCGACCAGACGCGGGCCGCGCGCGACCCGATCCTGACGTACCCGCTCGAGGACGCCGAAGCCTGACGAAGGCCTACCCGACCGCGCGAATCGCGCTCTCGAGGCGCGCAGTGACCTCGTCGCAGAGCGCGTCGTCGTCCGCTTCGACGGTCAGGCGGATCGCGGGCTGGGTTCCCGACGGGCGGACGATCAGGCGGCCGCGATCGCCGAGGGTCTTCTCGGCGTCGGCAATCGCTGTGCGAACCTCCGGCTCGTCCAGCACGCCCTGCGGATGCTCGCATTCGATCGTTCGATGGCGCTGCGGGAGAAGCGGGATCCGATCAGCGAGGGTCTCGAGGCGCGTTCCGGTCACGTGCGCAATCTCGAGGAGCTTGACGGCGGTCAGGATGCCGTCCCCCGTCGGGGAGTGGTCGGCGAAGATAATGTGGCCGGACTGCTCACCGCCGACCTGCGCCCCTCGATCGAGGAGCGCCATCGAGACGTTCCGGTCGCCGACGGGCGTTCGAACGAGGTCGATCCCGCGCGCGGCGAGAGCCCGCTCGAGCCCGAGATTACTCATCACCGTAGCGACGACGGTCGGAGGAGAGAGGGTGCCTCTCTCCTGCATGTGCAGAGCGACAACGCCCATCATCTGATCCCCGTCGATCGCTCGTCCCGATCCCGTCACGAGAAGAACCCTGTCTCCGTCGCCGTCGAACGCGATGCCGAGGTCGGCGCCGTAGTCGACGACGGCCCCGCGAATCGTCTCGAGGTGCGTCGAACCACAGGCCTGGTTGATGCGCGATCCGTCCGCCTCCGTGTTCAACTCGATGACGTTCGCCCCGAGATGTCGGAGGACGTGCGGGGCGATCTGCCCGGTGGCACCGAACGCGCAGTCGATCGCGAGCGTGTGATTCGAGAGATCGATCTCCTCGACGTCGATCGTCCCTGAGAGAAACGCGGCGTACCGCGCGGCGGCCGCCTCGAGAGTGCCGATCGCCCCGACCCGCGCAGCGGGAGGGAGGTCTTCGGAGAGGATCGCCTCGATCGCGCGCTCCTCCTGGACGGACAGCTTCATCCCACGCCGGTCGAACAACTTGACCCCGTTGTCGTGAGGCGGGTTATGCGACGCGGACACGACCGCCCCGAAGTCCGCGCGCTCGTCTTTGATCAGGAAGGAGATCGCGGGGGTCGGGATGACGCCGGCGAGGAAGACGTCGACACCGGCGGACGCGAAGCCGGCCGCGAGTGCCGATTCGATCATTGGCCCACTCGTTCGCGTGTCCCTGCCGATGATCGCACGCGCGCCGGGCCTCGCGATTCGATCCACGGTGGCGCGAGCGAGTCGAACGACGAGTTCGGGCGTCAGCAGCTCGTTTGCGCGGCCGCGAACGCCGTCGGTCCCGAAGAGGAACGTCATTGGAACGACCATCCCGCGGACGCGGAGACCATCGGAAGGGGAAAGGCAATCGGATAGAGAAGTTCCACGCCGACACCGAGAAGAATCGGAGCGAACGCATCGACCTCATAGAAGACGCCACCCCCGACGAGCGGCGTCGGGGCGAAGGCGGATGGATCGAGATACGCGAGACCGGCCGTCACGCGGACCGAGGTCGAGATCGCGTTGGTCGGCGAAGAGAGTGTGACGTCGCCGGAGACGGTCAGGAGCGCCTGTCCTTTCTCCGTCAGGAAGAACGAGGCCGCGAGCCGCCCGAACGCGACGTCGGCCGTCCCCTCGACGCCGACGAGGACCGGGAGCCCCGACAACGGAAGGATGACCCGAACTCCGATCGAACGCACGAAGCTCTGCGAGAGACACGAGGCCCCCGCAAGCGAGACGAGGACGAGGGCGACGACGATGGCTCTCGGCGCGCAGGTTCGCATGGTGAGAGTCTATCGAAGGACGAGCGAGGCTGCGAGCCTACGGATCGGCGGAGCGGACGACGTCTCCGACCTGGACCTCGAACTCGCTCGTCTTCACGGCGTAGGAAACGTGATCACGCACCTCGACGACGACGATCTCTCCGAGAACCGCGCCGTCGTTCTGGCCGATGACGAGGAAGAAGTCGCCCTTGGTGACACCGGACGCAAGTCCGATGTTGATCGCGATCCTCCCGTCGGGAAGCGTAGCCGCGATCTGGGCGTCGACGCGAGGGGGGGAGACTTCGCCCTCCTCCTTTGCTGCGAGCGTCCCGGCGCGCGCGGGAGCGCTCGGAAAGGCCGCCGCTTCCAGGGAGGCGACGAGAGACGACACGAGACGATCGACCGCGCGGTTGACGGCTCCCCCGACGATCGACTCCTCGAACGACTCGGTACCGACGGTCATCTCGTCGAGCTCCGGGAGCCGCCCCAGCCCCGGGCGGATCTGGATCGTCGTCGACGCCGCGTGCGATGAGCCACTGCGCAGCTTCGCGACGTAGACGCTAGGATCAACCAGCTCACCGAACGAATCCTTCTGATCCCAGAACCACTGCGCGCACGCCCCCTGGCCGATGTACCGCCAGCCGAGCCATCGGAGAAACGTCCCGGTCGAGGAGTAGACCTCGACGCCGTACCACGAGGCGGCGCCTGGGTTCCGGTATCCGATCCCGACCGGCTCGCCGCCGTAGTATCCGTCGCGATCGGTCCTCAGCCCTCCTCCGCAGACGTCGCGCGCGTCCGGCAGCGCGAGGAGCGCGCCGAAATCGATCTTCACTTCGCTCGAGCCCTCGTACTGCCCGTCGGCGGAGAGCTGGAAGAGCGGCTCCCCCGTCGCGACGTCGACGAGATCCGCGGTGACCGAGACCTCGGCAGAGCCGCCAGCGAAGTTGACAGCCCCGAGGATGATCGAGGATCGCATGGTGCTGATGCCGACGACCGATCCGGTGAGAAGGAGATCGGCGCCGACGCTGCGCGCCGCACCAGCGGCGTCCGCCAGTAGATACGGGTTGAGTCCGGCCTCCTGCATCGTTTCCTCGAGTTCGCTCCGATCGATCGTGCGGAGGCCGAGCTCCGCCAGGCGCGCGGCGAGCTTGTCGGCGACGCCGCCACCGACGTTGACGTATCCGGACGCGCTCTCGTCTTCGAACGGAGCGACGGCGATTCGAAAGCCCGTGAGACGCTGCGCAACGTCGGTGAGGACGAAGATCTCCAGGGACGCGGCGTTGTTCGACTCATCGACCTCTTCGACGCGATCGTAGGGTTGATCCGCCTCGGCACGGATCGCGTGCGTCCCAGTCGCAGCGACCCAGGACGCGGAGACGGACGCGCGATCGCCGGCCGGAAGCTGCTCGATGGGGACCGTCCCGAGAGACTCCCCGTCCACTTCGAACCGAACGAAGAACTTCGACCGAACGTCGGTCTCCCCTCGGTTCTCGACGGTCGCAGTGACGAGAACGCCCTCTCCCGGAAGCGGGGCGGGCGGATCGACGATCAGTTCGGAGACCACGAGATCGGCCGCGGCGCTCGCCGTCGACGCAATCGCCGACAGAGCCAGCACGACGGCGACCCAAGTCGCCCACGGCCTCATCCTCTTCGGTTTCACGGCACTGAGACGTACACGTCCGCTTTCCGTCCGTGTCAAGACCTCGTCCTCACCTCGCCGCGCTCGGGATCGCCCCGTCGGGAGTCTATCACACGCCCTCACCCTCCGCGCTTCGAGTCACACTTCGCTCCAGTCCGATCCGACGGCCGTCTTGACCTCCAGCGGGATCCTGAGCGGGAGAACGTCGACCATCGACTCGACGATCGTAGGGATCGCGTCGTCGTATACGTCCCCGGGGACCTCGAAGATCAGCTCGTCGTGGATCTGGAGGAGCATCTTGGCGGGGAGCACCCCCGCCTCGATCGCCCGATCGACCCGAAGCATCGCCAGCTTGATCAGGTCGGCCGCGCTCCCCTGAATCGGCGTGTTGACCGCGTTCCGGCGATCGAAGTTGCGGCGGGCGACGTTCGAGGACTTCAGGTTCGGAAGAGGGCGGCGCCGGCCGAGGATCGTCTCCGCGTAGCCCCGCTCGGTCGCCTGTTCGACCATCCGATCGATCGCCTTCTTCGACTCGGGGTAGGCACCGAAGAAACGATCGATGAAACGTTTCGCCTCCGACTGAGTCGTGCCCAAGTCTCGCGCGAGGCCGTACGGACTGATCCCGTAGAGGATCCCGAAATTGATCCGCTTGGCCGCCGTCCGCTGTCCCTCGGTTACGGAGTCTTCCGAGACGCCGAAGACGTAGCTCGCCGTCAGACGGTGAAGGTCGGCCCCGCTGGCGAATGCATCGATCAGGTACTCATCCTCGGAGAAGTGCGCGAGGAGACGAAGCTCGATCTGCGAGTAGTCAGCCGAGACGAGAACCGACCCGGTGGGAGCGATGAACGCGCGTCGGATCCGACCGCCGACCTCGGTCCGAGTCGGGATATTCTGGAGATTCGGGTCCGACGATGAGAGCCGGCCGGTCGCCGTCGCCGTCTGATGGAAGGACGTGTGAATCCGGCCCGTCTCTTCGTTCACCGCCTTCGGGAGCTGGTCGATGTACGTCGTGAGGAGCTTCTTCAGCTCCCGGTGAACCATCAACTTCCCCGGCAAAGGGTGGTGCACGGCCAGCTCGGAGAGCACGCGGGCGCTCGTCGAAGGCCCGGTCTTCGTCCGGTCGATCACCGGGAGGCGAAGGCGTTCGAACAGCACCTCGGCCACCTGTTTCGGGGAATTCGGGTTGAACGGCCCTCCCGCCAGATCTTCGAGATCGGACTCGACGATCAGAAGCTCCTTCCGAAGCTCGTCTCCCTGCTCGGCGAGGATCCGCGGATCGACGAGGACCCCGTTTCTCTCCATCCTCGCCAGGACCGAGACGAGCGGGATTTCTACGTCGTCGAACAGGGACCGAGCGCCCACCTCGTCGAGCGCTCGTGCGAGCGGCCCGTGAAGCCGCTGGACGATCTCCGCATCCTCGGCCGAGTACTCGGTCGCCACGTCGACCGGAACCGACGCGAACGATCCGTCCTTCCCCGCAACCTCCTCGTAGGTCGTCATCCGGTGACCGAGGTAGCTCTCGGCGATCCGCTCGAGGTTGTGCCGACGCTCGTCGGGATGCGCCAAGTGTGAGGCGATCATCGTGTCGAAGCGGATCCCCCTCGGTCGAATCCCGTAGCGGGCGAGGACGGCCACGTCGTACTTGAGGTTCTGACCGAGGATTCCGGGACGGTCCTCCTCGATCAGCGGCCGAAGCGCGTCGAGGACGTCGTCGAGCGGAAGCTGCTTCGGCGCGCCGAGGGCGTCGTGTGCGACCGGGATGTAGTACCCGACGTACGGGCAAGGCGAGACGGCGATCCCCACGATCTGGGCCTTCATCGGATCGAGGCCGGTCGTCTCCAGGTCGAGAGCGAACCCGTCCGCCGCGCGGAGCGACTCGACGACCCCCCGCAGGGCGTCCTCGTCGAGGATGGTTCGGTAGTCAACAGGCTCCGCCGGGGTGATGGGCGAAGCGGGCGCGACGTCCAGGTCCAGCTCTTCGGCGGCGCTCCGGAACTCAACCTCGGAGAAGAACGACGAGAGCGCGCCCGGATCGATCGGTCCGACGCGGCAGACGTCGCTTGCCTCGCCGATCGGAAGATCCGACCTGAGGGTGATCAGGCGGCGGGCGAGCCGCGCAGCGTCTGCGAACGCAGTGAGATTCTCGCGGATCCTCGGGTTCTTCACGCCCTCCGCTCCGGAGAGAACGGCGTCGAGCGAGCCGAACTCGGCGAGGAGCTTCACCGCAGTCTTCTCGCCGACGGCCGGTACGCCGGGCACGTTGTCCGACGCATCGCCGACCAAGGCGAGTAGGTCGACGATCCGCTCCGGCGGGACGCCGTACCGCTCGCGTACCCCCTCCGGGCCGAGGACCTCGTGGTCGGTCGACGATCCGCGACCGGTCGGGCGAAGAAGGGAGATCCGCTCGTCGACGAGCTGAGCCATGTCCTTGTCGCTCGTGACGATCAGGCACCGGAGGCCCGCGGCCGCGGCGCTTCGAGCGAGGGAGGCGAGGACGTCATCGGCCTCGACGCCGGCCTCGCAGAGAACCCGGATTCCGAGTGCGCCGAGGAGGCGCTCAATCAGCGGGATTTGCGTCGCGAGGTCCTCCGGGATCGGCTTCCGGTTCGCCTTGTACTCGGCGAAGGCCTCGTGTCGGAACGTGACGCCGCCTGCGTCGAACGCGACGGCAGCGAACGCGCTCGGGTACGCGCGCAGGGTTCGAAGGACGGCCCGCCAGAACCCGAAGACGGCGTTGACCGGCGTCCCGGATCGCGTCGTCAGGTCGCGAATCGCGTAGTAGGCGCGATAGGCGAGCGAGTGGCCGTCGAACAGCAGCACGCGGCGTTCGTCGGGCTCCTCGGGGAGCCGGAGGATCTGCCTAAAGGTAGACATCGCTCGCGTTCCCCGGACCGCGCAGGTCGAGCAGGCAGCAGAGGGCGAGCGCGAGTCCGTCGGCCATGTCATCCGGCTTCGGCGTCTCGGACAGGCGAAGGAGCCGCTTCACCATCGCTTGAACCTGCGCCTTGTTCGCTCTTCCGTAGCCCGTGATCCGCTTCTTGACCTGAAGGGGCGTGTACCCGCGCACCGGAAGTCCACACGCCGCCATCAGGAGCGCGCCGCGCGTCTCCGCCGTTCGCATCGCCGTCTTGGCGTTCGTCGCCAAGAAGACCTCCTCGATCGACACCGCCGTCGGGCGGTAAACGTCAATCAGTGCCCGTGCCTCGTCGAAGATTTCGCGCAGCCGCTCCGCCCGAGGCGTGTTCTTGTCCGTCTCGATGACGCCGCCCGCGACGACCTCCCAGCCTCCGGCCGAGGCTCGGACGACGCCGTAGCCCGTCCTGGCGAGGCCCGGATCGAACCCGATCGTTACGAGTCGCTCGTCCATGAGATCAGATCCCGCAGCGTTCGAGGCTCGTCGTCGGCCTCGCAGTTGTGATTCGGCTCCCGGTTGAGATCCGCGCCGCAGATCGGGCAGAGCCCCCGGCACTCCTCGCGGCAGACTACGTTAGGGTCGTGGGCAGAGAGGACGAGCTTCAACACGTCCTCCCGAAGGTCGACCTCGTCGGCGCCCGGCGGAATCGTGACCTCGAATTCCTCGTCGAGTTCGACCGACGTGGTCACCGGCGCCAGGCAGCGCCTGCACGGCTGACGGATCCGCGCGGTAACGTGAACAGTCAGGCAAAGAATCGAGAGCTGCGAGAACGCCTCTCCGTCGAGCGCGATCTCCTCGACGACCCGGAGCTCGTCGTCCGGCTGGTCCTCTCCGGCCGCCGTCAGCTTCACCGGGAGACGGCGGCCCGGCCGATCGAGGAACTCCTGGACTCTAAGCCGCATCCGGTCGAAGGTGGAACGCAACGTCGGCGGTCCGCCTTCCCTCCTTGACATCGTGAACGCGAAGCACACTGGCTCCGTTGGCAACGGCGACGGCGTTCGCCGCAATCGTGCCCTCCAATCGCTCGTCGGGCGGAAGATCCAGGATCTTGCCGAGGAACGATTTCCTCGACAGCCCGACGACCACCGGAGGGCCGAGGTCGGCGATCCGCCGAAGACCGCGCAGGAGCGCGAGATTGTGGCAAAGGCGCTTACCGAATCCGAATCCCGGGTCGACGAGCACGCGATGCTTCCCGATGCCGGCCGCCACGGCGACGCGGATTCGCTCGTCGAGAAACGCACGAACCTCCTCCACGGCGTCCTCGTACGTCGGGTTCTCCTGCATCGTGGCCGGCGTTCCCTGCATGTGCATCAGGACAACGTAGGCGTCCGTCGCGGCGACCGTCGCCGCCATCCTCTCGTCGGACCGGAGCGCGCTCGTGTCGTTCACGATCGCCGCACCGGCGGCGAGCGCCTCCTCGGCCACGACGGACTTGGTCGTGTCCACGGAGAGAGGGACGTCGCTTCTTTCGCGAATCCCGGCGATCACCGGAACGACGCGCTCGATCTCGATGTCGAGCGGGACCGAGCACGCTCCGGGACGCGTCGACTCCCCGCCGACGTCGACGATGTCGGCCCCCTCGGCGACCATCCGGAGGCCACGCTCGATCGCCGTCTCGGTCGCCTCGGTCCGACCGCCGTCGTAGAACGAGTCCGGTGTTACGTTTAGGATCCCCATCACGAGCACGCGGTCGCGCCCCCTCATCCAGTCTCCGAGCCGGTTCATCCCGCGGAGTATACCATGCGCGTTGACACCGACAGAACGGGGTTTGACGGGCCTCTCGGGGGCGCCTACAATCCGCAGACAGACAGGGGTGATCATCATCGCCAAAGTGTTGCTTACGAAGACAATCGAGAACGTCGGACACGTCGGCGAAGTCATCGACGTGGCGGAGGGATACGCGCGAAATTTCCTCTTCCCGCGCGGCCTGGGCATCGCTCCGACCGAACACAACCTCGCGCGGTACGCGAAGGAGAAGGCGGCCCACGAGGCGGAGCTCCTCAAACGCGAGGAGAAGGCCAGTCGTCTGCGAGACCGGCTCGCCGATCAGGTGCTGATCTTTGCCAGGAAGGCGCACGACGACGACCGTCTATACGGATCCGTTCGAGCCGAGGACGTCACGGCGGAGATCGAGCGCCTCTTGGGCGAGCAGATTGAGACCTCAAGAGTCCTCTTGGAGCGTCCGATCGAGACGCTCGGCCCGCACTCGGTGACGATCAACCTTTACAAGGACATCTCCGTCGAGGTTCGCGTTCGAGTCGACGAGGAGGACCCGAAGGAGGAATAACCCGCAATGAGGGGCGGGTGGGTGGGGATCTTCACCGCTTCGGCTCTCCTCCTGATCGCGACGGCGTCACGCGGTCAGGAGGAGTCGCTCTTCCTCGGGGGAAGATCTCTCCACCTCGAAGCGCCCGCGGTATCGCGCGACGGGCAACTCCTCGTCCCCCTGCGTGAGTTCGGATACCTCGTCGGCGTCGAAGTGAGCGACGGACCGAACGGGACGACGCAGCTTCGCTGGCGAGGCGGACGCCGGGACGTGGAGACCGCAGGGCTCCCCGTCGTCGACGGTCTGGACTACGTCTCGCTCGACTGGCTCGTGGCCGTGGCCGGTGGGGCCGTGCGCCATCTTGGCGGAGCGACGTACGTCGAAACAGACCCGGCTTCGATGACCGAACTCGACGTGTCGGAGGAGCGCGTCGTCCTCCGATTCGATGCCTTCGCGCCGGTTGAGGTTCTCGAGGTCGGCGCGGCGTCGCTTGCTCTGCGGTTCCACCATTGCGTCTGGTCTTCCGCGTACCGGTCAGTCACCCTCGCAGAGGGAGCGATGACGCGGGTGGAGGTTCGAGCGACGGCGGGCAACGCCGTCGACCTGATCGTCGCGCTACGTGAGATCGGCGCCCTCCGGACCAAGCGGCTCGAGGCGGCGGGCTTCTATTCGGTCACGGTCGAGATCGGCGAGGAAGCGCACAGGGAATCGATCACCGCGATCGACGAGAACGTGCGGCTTCACGAGCTGGAGCCGGCCCTCTCGTTCGGTCAGGCCCTCCTCGCTTATATCCGTGTTGAAGACTGGAGGGCGGACTGCCGTGTCCGCCCCGCGTGCGCAGCATCCGGGCTGGGTGATCTCGCCCTCCTGAGCGAGATGGCACGCGCTCGGTCGGCCGCGGCTGCCGTCGCCGTCGGACAGGAGCCCCAGCTTCTCGTCGTCGATGGGGTGCCGCTGAGCCTGCCGGAGGGCGAGGTTGAGATCCTCTCGATCGACGCGTTCTCGCGCTTCGTCAGCGTCCGCGGGATCGGGTCGGTTTTCTTGTCGGCGGAGGGGACCGAAGTCCCGATGGACGGCGTCGCCCGGCCGCTTCGGTATGGGGAGGCGGTTGCCTATCCCCCCGGCTACGACGGACCGATCGCCGAAGGCGTACCTGGATCGGTCACCGTCCTCAAGCTGAGGAGCGGTCGCGTCGTCTCCGCCTATCAAGGCACGTTCGTCGACAAGGACCCGACCGCGACGCAGATCGTCGCGAGCGGCGACGCATGTGCCCGCCTCTCGTCGATCTGCCTCGGCGCGGCGGCGCGGCTCGTCTGCTTCGTCGACGGGCACCGAGAGGCGTTGGAGAACGCGGTGACGATCGAGCGAACCCTCTTCCGCGACGGAGTAGAACTCCCGAGCGAGGAAGGCGAAGACCCTGCGATTCCCCGTGCCTGGAACCTCGTGGTTACCGACTGGCACGGCGGCCTGATCCTCCTCTCGATCGCCCGCGACGAGCGGAGCGCGGGGGCAACCGACGACGACGTCCGCGCCTTCCTCCGGACCCTCGCCCCGCCGATCCGGGACGCGTACGTCCTCGAATCGGGACGATCCAGCGCACTCGTCCTGTTTGATCGTGACGGGTACCACGAACTTGGAGGCGGCGACCGTACGGCCGTGGGGTTGCTCCTCGTGCCGATCTCCGAATGAGGCGACTGGCACGCGACGTTCTTCTGATGGCGGTCGCCACCGGGATCTCCCGGCTCTTCGGGCTGGCCCGTGAGGCGGTGATCGCGGACCGCTTCGGGGCGAGCGCCGCCTACGACGCGTTCCTGATTGCGTTCTTCGTCCCTCACTTCTTGCGAAGCCTCCTCGCCGAGGGGGCGCTCTCGATGGCCTTCGTGCCGATCTACGCGCGACTGCGCGTCGGACGGCGCGAGACCGACGCGGAGGGCGACGCCCTCCGCCGCGACGCGGACGCGTTCGCGAGCAGCCTCCTCTCCCTCCTCCTCGTGCTCTTCCCGCTGACCGTCGCCGTCGGCGTTCTCCTGGCGCCGGTCTACGTGCCGTTCCTGGCGAGCGGCTTCGCGCCGGAGAAACTCGATCTGGCCATCGCGCTCGCGCGGTTCGTCTTCCCGTTCATCGCGCTCGTCGGATTCGCCGCCGTCTTCATGGGGATTCTGAACGCGCACCACAGGTTCTTCGCCGCGTCCTTCGCCCCGGTCTGGTTCAACATCGGCATGATCGTCGGCGCGGTCGCCGTCACCGCGGTCTTCCCGACTCAGCCGATCTACGGCCTCGCCGCCGGGGTCTTGATCGGCGGGGCCGGCCAGCTTCTCGGCCAGATCCCGGCCCTCCGCGCCGCCGGCTTCCGGTTCCGTTTCCAGCTCTTCCCGCTTCACCCGGCGATTCCGGAGCTCGCACGGCGGATGGCCCCCGCCGTCCTCGCCCTCGCAGTCACCCAGATCAACCTCCTCGTCGACAACAAGGTCGCCTCCTATCTCCCTGACGGGGCGATCGCATCGCTTCAGTACGCGATGCGCCTCTTCCAGCTCCCACTCGGCGTGTTCGCGGTGAGCATCGCCACCGCGCTCCTCCCGCGGCTCTCCACGGCGACGGCGCGGGGGGAGCGAGGCCAATTCTCCCGCTACCTCGGGGACGGGTTCGCCGCGAGCGCGCTCGTCCTCGTGCCTGCGATGGCCGGCCTGCTCGTGATCGGACGCGACGTCGTTCGACTGCTGTTCGAGCACGGAAGCTTCGGGCCGGCCGAGACGGCCCGCACGACCGGCGCGCTGTTCGCCTACGTCGCCGGCCTTCTCCCGTACGGGCTGGTCTACGTCCAGACGCGCGCCTGCTACGCGCTCGGGCGCACGATGCTTCCCGTCGTCGCGCTCGTCTGCGCGGTCGCGGTCAACGTCGGCCTCGACCTCGCCCTGGTCGGCCCGCTTCAGGAAGCGGGAATCGCGCTGGCGACGGCGGTCGCCGGTGTCGTCAACGCGACCGTCCTGTTCCTCTTCCTCCGCAACGAGATCCGCCCGAATCGACGCCTCTGGCGACATCTCGGTGTCGTCGCGCTCGGAAGTGCCCTCCTCGCCGGCGTCTGTTACGGCGTCCGACGGCTGGTCGGCGACGGATCTGCGGCGGTCGCCGTTGCGGGCCCGACCCTGGCCGGCCTCGTCGTCTACGCGGTCTACGCACGTCTGGCCGGCCTGTGGGAGCTCATCCGAGGCCCCTTGAGTGAATCGAGCGACGCTGCCGAATGACGCCACCGACGGGCGGCTCGGAGGGGGACTCTCCTATCGGCCGAGGACTTGCGCGACGTCGCGCGCCCAACGGTCGACCGCGAGGAGATGCTCGAGCGTGACCGAGATGTCGTCGATCTCGGTTCGCCATCGCCCGACGACGGCGTCCAAGCCGCGGGCGATCCCGCTGAACGGGATCTCACCGGCGAGGAAGCGGGAGACGAGGATCTCGTCGGCCGCGTTGACCGCGGCGAGCGCGCTCCCGCCGGCCTCGGCGGCGGCGATCACGACGGGAAAGGCCGGGAAACGGTCCTCGTCGAGCGGTTCGAACGTCAGGTTCCGCTTCTCGCCCCACGCGAGGCGCGGAAGGTCGGTCCCGACGCGCTCGGGGTAGGTCAGCGCGTACTGGATCGGAATCCGCATGTCGTGCGCCGCGAGCTGGGCGATCGTCGACCCGTCTTCGTACGACACGATCGCGTGGACGATCGATTCCGGGTGGACGACGACGTCGATCCGGTCGTAGGGAAGGTCGAACAGATGGTGCGCTTCGACCACTTCGAACCCCTTGTTGACCATCGTCGCCGAGTCGATCGTGATCCGAGACCCCATCGCCCAGTTCGGATGGGCGAGCGCCTCGGACGGCGTCACGCGTTCGAGCGCATCAACGTCGACCCTCAGGAACGGACCGCCCGACGCGGTCAGGATCACCCTCTCGACGTCCGCCCGGCGCCCGGCCTCGAGGCATTGGAAGAGGCCGCTGTGCTCGCTGTCGAGCGGGAAGAGCCGACCCTCCCCCGTCTCGAGCGCCGCTCGGACGAGGTCGCCCCCGACGACGAGGCTCTCCTTGTTGGCGAGCGCGACGGGACGCCCGACGCCGAGCGCGGCGAGGGTCGGCGCGAGGCCGATCGCACCGACGAGCCCATTGACGACGAGATCGACGCCGTCGAGCCGTGCCAACTCGCAGAGGCCTTCGTTCCCGTGGAGAACGCGAAGACTTGAGCGTCGCGACAGCCGCTCGGCCGCTTCGGGCGCGGCGACGGAGACGACGCGAGGCTCGAACGAGGCGATCTGCTCCTCGAGGAGGTCGACGTTCCGACCGGCGGCAAGTCCGACGACCTCGATCGGTCGTCCGGCCCTGCAGAGACGATCGACCACGTCGAGGGTCTGACGCCCGATCGACCCGGTCGATCCGAGGACGACGATTCGGCAGAGACGGTCCTTCATCAGGCCGCCGCCGGAAGCGGTATCAGCTCCGTCAGCAGGTCGTCGAGCTCCGGACCTGCGAGTTCCTCCACCTCGAGGACGCGGCTCGCCAGCTTCTCCAGCTCGGCCCGGTACTTCGAGAGGATCTCCTTCGCGCGCTCGTAGGAACGCGTGAGGAGCCCCTGGATCTCCTTGTCGGCGAGACGCTTCATGTCCTCGGAGTGCTCGCTCGAGCGGACGAGCTCCTCGCCGAGGAAGACGTTCCTCCGCTCCCGCCCGAGGCTGATCGGGCCGAGATCCCTGTTCATCCCCATCTCGATGACCATCTCGGTGGCGAGCTGCGTCGCCGTGCGAAGGTCGGTCTGCGATCCGTAGGCGAACTCCCCGAGCGCGACCTCCTCGGCGGCCCGCCCGCCGAGGGCGAAGACGAGTTGGTTCGTCAGCTCCTGTTCGGTCGGGTTCCACCGCTCCTGAAGCGGCTGGAGAAACTCGGTGACGCCGCCGGACCCTCCCGAACGAGGAAGAATCGAGATCCGGTGGACCTTCTGATCCTCCGGAAGGAGGATGTGCGCGGTGATCGCGTGGCCGCTCTCGTGGTAGGCCTTGAGCCTTCGCTCCTTCTCGGACGGGACGACGTTTCGTCGCCGCAGGCCGAGCGACAGGCGGTCGCGCGCTTCCTCGAAGTCGACCATCTGGACCGATTCCTTGTCCCGACGTGCGGCGAGGAGGGCCGCTTCATTGCACAGGTTCCGCAGATCCGCGCCGACGTACCCGGGCGTCTGCCTGGCAATCACTTCCGGGTCGACGTCTTCGGCGACGACCCGCGTCTTCAGGTGAACCTTGAGGATCGCCAGCCGCTCGCTCGCCGTCGGGAATGGGACCGTGATCCGCCGGTCGAACCGGCCCGGACGGAGAAGGGCCGGGTCGAGAACGTCCGGTCGATTCGTCGCGGCGACGATGATGATCCCACGGTTCGGCTGGAAGCCGTCCATCTCGGCGAGGAGCTGGTTCAGCGTCTGTTCCCGTTCGTCGTGTCCCCCGCCGAGTCCGGCGCCGCGCATCCGGCCGACCGCGTCGATCTCGTCGATGAAGATGATGCACGGGGCCGACCCCTTCGCCTTCTCGAACATGTCGCGCACGCGAGCCGCGCCCACACCGACGAACATCTCGACGAAGTCCGACCCGCTGATCGAGAAGAACGGGACGCCGGCCTCTCCGGCGATCGCCTTGGCGAGGAGGGTCTTTCCGGTCCCGGGCGCGCCGACGAGGAGGACTCCCTTCGGCACCTCGGCCCCGAGCCGGGAGAACCGCTTCTGATCCTTCAGGTACTCGACGATCTCCTCGACCTCCTCCTTGACCTCGTCGATCCCTGCGACGTCCTCGAAGGTGACCTGCGTCGACGCCGGCTGGACGAGCTTCGCCTTCGACTGGCCGAACGAGAGCGCGCCGCCGCCCGTCTGCGTCCGCCGCATGATGTAGATCCAGACCCCGATCAGAAGGAGGATCGGCAGGAGCGAGATCAGGAGCGTCATCAGGAAGTTCCCGCTCGACGGCGGCTCGTAGACGAAGTCCGGGACGTGCTCCCGGAGGAGATCCTCGTAGAGGGTCGCGTCGAGCGGGAGGCGCGCTTCGATCTCGCCGCCCTGCTCGATCAGCCCTCGATCGGTCTCCGCCTTCTTGACGATGACCGACGAGGCCAGCCTCGCCACGTCGTCCGGCGCGTCGGTCACCGTGACGACCCGGTCGTCGTCGGTCAGGAGGACGGCGGTCGTGATCCCGGGATCCCGGTCTGCCATCTCGCCGTAGACCGAGAGCCGGAACGACCCCTCGAAGGACTCGCCCCGCTGAAGATCGACCGGCAGATCGATCGTCCCTCGTTCGTCGAAGCTTCCGTACCGATCGTGGGTGAGGGAGACGAGCGTCAGCGGCTCGTCGGAATCGTTTTCAACGACGACGTCGAACTCGGTCTCGATCAGCGGCCGGATCGTGGCGCGCGCGAGCCCGGCGTCCTCCTGGACGCTCACTTCCGAGACGCCTCCCGCTTCCACGAGCTGGCGAAAGCGCGTGTAACTGATCTGCGCGCTGTCGTCGCTCCGTCCGAACCACGACTGGAGCAGGATCAGGCCCAGAATGACGATAATCGTAATGAACGCGATGTTCCGCAGGTTGCGGTTTCGCAGATCCCGCATCGGGTCTTTCTCCATAGATTCACACCTCTAGAGCATCCCGCCGATTGTAGCACCGCCGGGAATGTGGGTCAAACCCTGTTCAGAACGGGAATTACATACCCCTCTCGCCCCGACGTCCGTGCCTATTTGCGGAGAAACAGACGCCAGAGCTGAAGCTTCGGAAAGGTCTTCTCCTCCCCGCGCAGGAGGCAGCGGATGTTGGTCCTGTGCGTGATCGTGATGAAGACGGCCAGGGCGAAGGCGAGCGCGACGAGCGCCGCCGACGGCGACGTCCCGGCCGGCCGCGAGAGGAAGAGGACGCAGAACGGAACCGTCCACGCAGCGAGAATCGATCCGAGCGAGACGCAACCGGACGTGACGACGAGAAGCGCGAACACGCCGACCGCCACGCCGACCGGCCCCGGCGCGACCATCACGAGCATCCCCGCCGCCGTGGCGACGCCCTTCCCGCCGCGGAAACGGGTGTAGACGGGGAACACGTGCCCGAGAACGGCAACGAGTCCGCAGAGGACGGCCAGGGTCGAAGGATCGACCGGAGCCCCCCCGAACAGCCGAAGGCGCGAGATCAGCCCCGCGGAGACCGCTCCCTTGGCGAAATCGATCAAGAGGACGGGAACTCCCGCCTTCCAGCCGAGAACCCGCCACGCGTTCGTCGCGCCGGCGTTCCCGCTTCCGTGCTGTCGGACGTCGGTCTTCCAGAACAGATGCCCGAGGACGACCGACGTCGGAAACGCGCCGATCAGATACGAGAGAATCAGATTCGCTGCCAGGCTCACGGTCGCTTCCCGTCCCTTCTTTCGTAGATCGCCTCGCCGGGCACCGCCGGTCGTCGGATCTTACGGGGGGTGAGGAGGCCCCGCAATCGCGCTCCGCCGGACCTACTCAGGCCTCGTCCGCCACCGAACACCGGGCGCCCGGCGATTGCGGCTCAATCCGCGTCTCTCCTATACTCATCGCTAGCGATGACCGCCGAGAAGACGCCCATGATGAAGCAGTATCTGCGCTTCAAGGCCGACCATCCGGACGCGATTCTCTTCTTCCACCTGGGCGACTTCTACGAGACGTTCTTCGAGGACGCGGAGATTGTCTCCCGCGAGATCGACATCGTCCTCACTGCGCGGAACGGCCATCCGATGGCCGGTGTCCCGATTCGGCGAGGGGCCGCGTACCTGAATCGCCTCCTGAAGAAGGGCTACAAGGTGGCCGTCTGCCAGCAGGTCGAGGATCCGAAGGAGGCGAAGGGCCTCGTGAAGCGGGACGTCGTCCGGATCGTCACCCCGGGGACGGTCGTCGACGACTCGGTCCTCGATCCGGGCGCGAACAACTACCTCGCCGCCGTCTTCCCGGTGTCCGAAGCCGGCCGGTTTGGCCTCGCCTTCCTCGACCTGTCGACCGGCGAGTTCTCGTGCACGCTCGTCGAATCGGCGTCGACGTGTCGGTCGGAACTCGAGCGGCAGGCACCGACCGAGGTCTTGGTTCCGAACGACGTGCGAGACGAGCTCGCTGCCCTGGTCGAAGGACGAACGGTGACCGATCTCCCGCGCGACGCGTTCGCCGCGGTCCGCCACGACGCCCTCGGCGTCGACGAGGCCGCCCTGTGCGCCGCCGGCGCGATCCTCGCCTACGTCGAAACGACGCAGAAGGCGGCGCAGTCGCACCTCCGGCCGCTTCGGCCCTACGACGTCGCCGATCACGTCGAGCTCGACCCGTTCACCGTGTCGAGCCTCGAGCTCGTCCGGCCGATCCGCGAGGGGCAGGAGCGCGGGACGCTCCTGCACGTGCTCGACAAGACCCTGACCAGCATGGGCCGGCGACGACTCCGGCGGATGATCCTCGCCCCGCTGACCGACCGGGCCGCCATCGAGGAGCGGCTCGACGGCGTCGGGAGGATGGTCGAGGCGAGCCTCGTCCGCGAGGAGATCCGCGAGCGGGTCAAGGAGATCCACGACCTCGAGCGCCTCGCGGGGCGACTCGGCGCCGGGCGACTCCGGCCGCACGATCTCGCCGTCCTCCTCCGCTCGCTCGACGCGATCGCGCCGATCCCGCAGACGATCCTCCAGGGACTCGGCGACGATCCCCCCGACGTCTTCAAGCGCGTCTCGGAGACGCTGTGCGAGCCGTCCGTGGAGGAGATCTCGTCGCGCTACGGGCGGATGCTCGTCGAGCAGCCGCCGGTCGACCCGCGCGACGGCGGGATGATCCGCGACGGTTACAGCGACGAGCTCGACGGGCTTCACGCGGAGACCCGCGCGCTGCGCGAAGCGCTGACGAACCTCGAGGGCGAGGAGCGCGAGCGGACGGGGATCCCGTCGCTCAAGGTCGGCTACAACAAGGTGTTTGGGTACTACATCGAGGTCACCCGAACGCACCTCGACAAGGTGCCCGAGACCTACCGACGCCGGCAGACGCTGGCGAACGCCGAGCGATTCGTGACCGACGACCTCCGCGGGATCGAGGAGAAGATCGCCCTCTCCGAGGAGCGGGCGGTCGCGCTGGAGACGAAGCTGTTCGACGAGGCGCTCGACGAGATCGGCCGGAAGCTCCCCGAGCTCCAGCGAGTCGCCGACGCGCTCGGCGAGCTCGACGTGATCCTCGCCCTCGCCGAGGCGGCCCATCGGAACCGGTACGTCCGGCCGACGTTCGTCGAGGCTCACGCGATCCTCGTTCGCGGCGGGCGCCACCCGGTCGTCGAGCAGGTCGAGGAGTTCGTCCCGAACGACCTCGCCCTCCCCGAGGATCGCGACCTGGTGATCCTGACCGGGCCGAACATGGCCGGGAAGTCGGTCTTCCTCCGGCAGACGGCCCTCCTCTGCCTGATGGCGCAGATCGGCTCGTTCGTCCCGGCCGACGAGGCGCGCCTCCCGATCGTTGATCGGATCTTCGCCCGCGTCGGCGCGAGCGACATGCTGATCGCCGGGGTGAGCACCTTCATGATGGAGATGCTGGAGGTCGCCGCGATCCTCGAGCGCGCGACGCCGAGGAGCCTGATCATCCTCGACGAGATGGGGCGCGGGACGAGCACGTTCGACGGCGTCTCGATCGCGTGGGCGGTCGCCGAGGAGCTGGCGCGGCGCGTCCGCGCGAAGACCCTGTTCGCCACCCACTACCAGGAGCTGACGCGCCTCGCCGACGAGGTACCGAACGTCGTCAACCTCCACGTCGCCGTCAGGGAAGTCGGTTCGGAAGTCGTCTTCCTCCACCGCGTCGCGCCAGGCGTCGCGGCGGGAAGCTACGGCGTGCACGTCGCGCGGCTCGCCGGCCTCCCCGACCGGGTCACCGAGGCGGCCGACCGGATCCTGGCCGATCTCCTCGCCGAGGCCCCGCTCTCCGAGCTCGGCGCGCGGCAGGTCGCCGAGCGGATGCCCCTCTTCGGGGCCGACGAGCACCCGGTCGTTCGGAAACTCCGCGAGCTCGACCCGAATCGGATGACGCCCCTCGAGGCGCTGCAAACGCTGGCGCGACTGATCGAGGAGGCGGAATGACCGGCGGAGGCGAGATCCATCGCCCCGTCCTGCGCGAAGAGGTCGTCCGCCTGCTCTCCGATGTCCCCGGACCGATCCTCGTCGACGGGACCGTCGGCCTCGGCGGCCACGCGGAGGCCTTGCTCGAAGCCGACGACGCGGCGCGCCTCGTCGGGATCGACCGGGACGAGGCGGCTCTCGCGCTCGCGGCCGAGCGGCTCGCCCGGTTCGGCGAGCGCGTTCACCTAGTCCACGGGGATTCCCGCGACCTCGCCAGCCACCTTCGCTCGGCCGGAATCGAACGAGCCGACGGGATCCTCCTCGACCTCGGAGTCTCCTCGTTGCAGCTCGACGACCCGGAACGCGGGTTCAGCTTCCGGACCGACGGACCGCTCGACATGCGGATGGATCGCTCGGTCGGCCGACCGGCGTCGGCCTGGCTCGCATCGGCGGCGCAGGACGAGATCGTCGAGGTCCTCCGCCGCTACGGCGAGGAGCGCTACGCCGGGCGGATCGCGCGGCGGATCGTCGAGGAGCGCGAGAAGTCACCGGTCGAGACGACCGGCGGGCTCCGTCGGATCGTTCACGGCGCCGTCCCGCAAAGCTACTTCGACGGCAAGATCGATCCGGCGACGCGGACGTTCCAGGCGATCCGGATCGCCGTCAACGACGAACTCGAAGGCGTCCGCCTCGGTCTCGAAGCGGCGTTCGACGCCCTCTCGATCGGCGGGATCCTCGTCGTCATCAGCTTCCACTCGCTCGAGGATCGGCTCGTGAAGGCGTTCTTCCGCGAGAAGGCGGCCGCCTGCGTCTGCCCGCCGGGACTCCCCGAGTGCCTCTGCGGGAAGCAGGTCGAGGCCGAGATCCTCACGCGGAAGCCGATCGTCCCCGGCCCGGAGGAAGTCGCCGGAAACCCCCGCGCGCGAAGCGCCAAGCTCCGCGCCGCGAAGAAGATCGCCCAGGTCGGACCCAAGAGCGACATCTCCTGTGCTGTCCGAAAAACCGAGAGAGCGGACAGATGCAAGCCGAGGACGATTCGGCAGACGCTGGAACACCGTCACAGGGTTAGTCCTTCTCGAACTTCTGCGCGATGGCAAGCCAACCAATGCCCGAAGCGCCTGCGAGCCCGCCAACCCTCAAGAGATCCGTCCCATTGTCATAGAACAGCGCAACCGCAATTGTCCCAACAACTGCGCCCGCGAGCGGCCAGAAGACTGGCTTCAACAGGAGGTTCGCGCGTGGGCACCATACCGGCCCCTTGTAGGTTTCGTCTTTCGACTTCCACCAAGTGCGAGCGAAGTGCTGGAGATGCGAGATTGCAACGACTAAACCTCCAGCTGCTCCTGAGACCGCCGCCACGCCTAGAAACTGCGCTGCAAGGAAGACAAAGGAAACTGCAATGGCGATGCTCCAGACAGCAACAATAGCGGCCCCTGCAATCCACATCCATAGAGGCGTCTGTTGGACCTCTTCTCTCATGCCCACACTGCCAAGGATAGCGAGAGATACGCGGAAGTGGAAGTGCCAGTTGCGGAACGTGGGGCTTGACACGGAGATGCATGGCTCCTATAGTGACAGCAATCATTATTCCCACGGCTTCTGCTCGTGGGTTCCGCGCCATCTGAGGGTGGCGCGGTTGCCTTTTCACCTATCGCCACTCCTGAGGGCAGTCAATCCGCCCTCCGCGCCGCAGAGCAACGGTGTTTGGCAGTCGACAGGCTACAAGGTCTTGAATGCACATATGCTTCTGATCGACGTTCGCCAGTCGTGAGAGCTCCGCAGAACTCCTGCCGATTGGAACGACATTCACGAAAGACACCCTCGCGTTGACTGCCGACGCCATCTCAATAGCCGGAACCAGATCGCTATCACCCGATATGACGATTCCCGTGTCATATGCATCTTCGTAGGCCAGCTTGTGAATGAATAACGCTATCTTGACGTCAGTTCGCTTCTCCTCGTGGGTTCTGTATTGAGCACGGCATTGAGCACCGCACCGGCGAGTCACTGGACGGAACTTGCCCCACTCGACTTCCACGCCGCTATCTTTCGCAACTGCCACAAGCTTCCGGTGACGCTCCTTCTTGGCTTTGCCGCTTGCGGACTTCCATGGTACGTATGCTGTGAACCAATAGACCGCCACCAGATCGTTGCTCGGAGGAGTGTATCGCTTGCCGAGTGCCCAATAGTCGAGCCACTTGTACGTGTTGTATGGCTTGACTCCGCTTCCGCTTGTTTCGTCAAGTGCGTGGTACAAGTTGAACCCATCAATGAAGGCGATTGCTTTCGGCATTGGTGACTCATTCTACTCCCCTTACGATATCCAATGAAGGGAGGACACGTGGGAAAGGCTCATTCATGGCGAGAACTGAAGGCGATGTCCGATCGGGAACTCATCGAGGAGCACGACAAGATCACGAACATCATAGGTGAGTATCTAGTGACGATACGCGAGGAGCTACGTCATAGAGAGCGCACGAAGCAGACCAGAGTGATGCTGTGGATGACGGGAGTCATCACTGCAGCGACAATTCTGAACGTGATTCTCTGGGCGATCGACTAGACGCAACCGGGGAGAGCCAAGGCCTAGCTTCCTTGTACCCGATTGACGGGACGTCTGTCCGTTCGGTCGCTTCCGGCCTGCCCTACGCTTCGGGCAGGATGTCTTTTCGCAGTCGGGATCGAGCGTCGGAACGCCGACGAGCGCGGCGCCCGCGACCGGCGGTTTCCGCCGGTCTGATCGGGTTTGCCGGCGCCGCGGTCCTCACGCTCGGTCTTTCCTTCCTTTACCTGACCCAGGGAACGACCCTCCGCGACCTGACCGCGCGGATCGCCCTCGAGCGCGCGGCGCTCGTCGACGTGGAAGAGATCAATCGAACCCTCGAGTTCCAGATCGAGCAGGCGTTCTCGCTCGAGCGGATCTCACGGATCGCCCGGGAGCGCCTGGGCATGGTCGAACCGGAAGTCGTCTACTATGTTCCCCTCCCCAAGACGGACGAATAGCCAGGATCCGACGAAGCGGCGCGGCCGGGTTCTCGCCGCGATCCTCGCGGCGTTCGCCGTGGTCGTCGTCGGGCGCCTCGTCCAACTCCAGATCGTCGAGGCCGGCGAGTGGCGGGCCCTCGCCGCTTCCATGCAGGAACGGACGATCGAGCTCCCGCCGCGCCGCGGAGCGATCCTCGCTCGCGACGGGACGCTCCTCGCGTTCGACGTGAAGGCGACGGCGATCGCCGTCGACGCGTACAACATGACCAAGCCGGTCACTCTCGTCACGATCCTGTCGGAGGAGCTCGGTCGGTCGTCCGACGAGATCTCCCGCCTGGTCTACCGGCCGAGCTACTTCACCTGGATTGACCGCGCGGTCGATCTCGAAGCGGCGCAGCGGATCGAGCAGCGGGCGCGCGAGGCGAACGCGAACGGGCTGATCCTCCTCGACACGTGGAAGCGCTGCTACCCGCAGGGACGCCTCGCGTCGAACGTGATCGGCTTCGTCGGGACGGACGGTGCGGGCCTCGAGGGAATCGAGCTTCGCTTCGACGAGGCGCTTCGCGGGGTTCCATCGAAGGTCCACGTCGTCGAGGGGGCCGACGGACGGACCTACCAGACCGAAACGATCGAGGCTGGCGAGCCGGGGCGGGACGTCGTCCTGACGCTCGACGCCGACGCCCAGCTGATCTGCGAAGAGGAGATCGAGCAGGGTGTCTCCCAGTTCCGCGCCTCGGCGGGGATAATCGTCGTCCTCGAGCCGACGACGGGCGAGGTCCTCGCGATGGCGCAGGACAAGCGGTACGACCTGAACAGGTTCTGGACGTCGACGCCGGAGCAGCGCAAGAACCTCGCCGTCTCGACGCTGTTCGAGCCCGGGTCGGTGTTCAAGGTCTTCGCCGGTCTCGCCGCGCTCGACGCCGGGCTGATCCACCCCAACGACACGCTCGACGGCGGCGGCTCGGTGACCGTCGGCGGTCACGTCATGCACAACGCGGAGAACCTGGCCTACGGGACGGTGACCTTCGCTCAAACGATCGAGGACTCGATCAACACGGCGATGATCCGCGTCGCCCTCCGCCTCGGCGAGGACGCTCTTCACGACGCGTTGGTGCGATTCGGGTTCGGCACGCCGACGGGGATCGAGCTTCCCGGCGAGGAGGCCGGGATCCTCCGGCCGGCCGCCGTCTGGTCGCAGGTCGACCTCGCCTCCGCCTCGATCGGCCAGTCGGTCGCCGTGACCGGGATTCAGCTCGCGCGCGGGATGGCCGCGGTCGCGGCCGGCGGGCTCCTCCCGCCGGTGCACATCGTTCGCGATCCCGAAGACGGCGCCGGGCAGGCGACCCAGGCGGCGACCGAAGCGACCGCCGAGTCGATGCGCGAGATGATGGTCCGCGTCGTCGAGTCGGGAACCGGAATCCTCGCCGCGGTCGACGGGTTCTCGGTCGCCGGCAAGACGGGGACGGCGCAGAAGGCGGTCGCCGGGCGCGGGTACGTTGACGGGAAGAACACGTCGGTCTTCGTCGGGCTCTTCCCCGCGGAGGATCCCGAGGTCGTCATCCTCGTCGTCCTCGACGAGGTGAAGACGGCCCACGAGTCGGGCGGCTACACGGCCGCCCCGATCTTCCGCGAGGTCGCGACGCGGATGGTCCACGCGGAGCGGTTCGTCCCGATCGCCTCTCCCTGAGCGCCGGCTAGCGTCGGAGATGGATCGCGAGGATCGAGAGGTCCGCCTGCGACACGCCGGGAACGCGACTCGCCTGCCCGAACGAGCGCGGTCTGATGCGGCCGAGGAGATCGCGCCCCTCCACCGAGACGCCCTCGAGAACGGTGTAGTCGAACCCTTCGGGAATCGCGTAGGCGTCCATCTTTCGAAGACGCTCGATCTCCCGCGCTTGCTGCGCGATGTAGCCGGCGTACTTCCCCTCGATCTCCGCCTCGACGGCCACGTCCTCGGGCAAGCCGTCCGGATCGATCAGATCGGCGAGCCGGACGTGCGGACGCCGGAGGAGGTCGAAGAGCGAGGCCCCGTTCTGCGAGAGGGGCGAGCTCCCCCGCGCCGAGAGCCGCTCGTTGATCGGGTCGGTCGGCCCGACGCGGGTCTCCCGCAGTTCAGAGAGGAGGGCGTCGAGCCGCGCCTTCCGCGCCGCGACGGCTTCGTAGCGCGCGTCTGTGAGGAGGCCGATCTCGCGGCCGAGCGCGGCGAGACGAAGATCGGCGTTTCCGTCCCGGAGCGTGATCCGGTACTCGGCTCGCGACGGGAGCATCCGATACGGCTCGGAGATCCCCTTCGTCACCAGGTCGTCGACGAGGACCCCGATGAACGCCCGGCCGCGGTCGAGGACGATCGGCGCCTCGCCCCGAAGCGTCCGGACGGCGTTGACCCCGGCCATCAGCCCGAGCGCGGCCGCCTCCTCGTAGCCGGTCGTCCCGATGATCTGGCCGGCGAGGTAGAGTCCGTCGATCCTGTCGACGGCGAGCGTCGCGTCGACGTGGAGCGGATCGACGAAGTCGTACTCGATGTTGTAGCCGTACCGCTCGATCCGCGCGCCCTCGAGGCCTCGGATCGAGTGGACGATCCGATCCTGGACCTCGCGCGAAAACGCGGTGTAAATCCCCTGCAGGTAGACCTCGTCGCTCTCGCGCCCCTCCGGCTCGCAGAAAACCTTGTGTGACGTCCGCTCGGGGAAGCGGACGATTTTCGTCTCGAGGGACGGGCAGTGCCGCGGGCCGACCCCGTCCATCAGCCCGTTGTAGTTGGCGCTCGCCTTCAGGTTCTCCGCGATGATTGCGTGGGTCGTCTCGTTCGTGTGCGTCACGTAGACGGAAAGGTCGTCGGGGAGGACGTACGGTGACGACCAGAACGAGAACGCGAGCGGCCGATCGCTCGTCGGCTGGCGGTCGAGCGAGGCGACGTCGATCGTGTCGCGACGGACGCGCGGCGGCGTCCCCGTCTTCAGCCGCTCCATTCGGAGCCCGAGTCGACGGAGGGAGTCGGCGAGCCCGGCCGAGGGCGGCTCGCCGGCCCGGCCGGCCGGATGGACCTCCTCGCCGAGGAGAATTCTCCCGTTCAAGAACGTCCCGACCGCGACAACGACCGCGCGGGCCGCGAGCTCGAGGCCGCCGCGCAGACGCACGCCCGTCGCCCGTCCGCCCCGAACGAGGATCTCCTCGACCATCCCCTCGACGATCTCCAGCCCGTCCGTCTCGTCGAGGATCCCCCGCCACGCGGCCTTGTAGGCCTCGCGGTCAACCTGCGCCCGCCGGACCTGCATCGCCGGCCCCTTGCTCGTGTTCAGGGTGCGGATGTGGATCGCCGCCGCGTCGGTGGCGAGGGCCATCCCGCCGCCGAGGGCGTCGATCTCGCGGACGAGCTGGGACTTCCCCGGGCCGCCGATCGCCGGGTTGCACGGCATCTTGGCGATCTCACGGCGGTCGATGGTGAGAAGGGCCGTCGAAGCGCCGAGCCGGGTGGCCGCGAGCGCGGCCTCGCATCCGGCGTGACCGGCGCCGATCACGACGATGTCGAATCGCTTCATCGGGAGCCGGGGACTACTCCTTGGTCTTCTTCGTGAGCCACTCGAACAGCTCGATCGGGACCGGGAAGACGATCGTCGACGCGTTCTCCGCCGAAATGGCGTTCAGGGTCTGGAGATAGCGAAGCTGGAGGGCGGCAGGGTTCCGCTCGATGATCGCCGCCGCCTCGCCGAGCTTGGTCGCCGCCTGAAGCTCTCCCTCGGCGTTGATGATCTTGGCGCGGCGCTCGCGCTCCGCCTCGGCCTGCCGCGCGATCGCGCGCTGCATGTCGGCCGGGAGCTTGACGTCCTTGATCTCCATGTTCTTGACCTTGATCCCCCAGGGATCCGTCTGCTCGTCGACGATCTGCTGGAGCTGCTGATTGATCTTCTCCCGCTCGCCGAGGACCTGGTCGAGCTCGAATCCGCCGAGAACGCTCCGCAGTGTGGTCATCGCGATCTGGCGGGTCGCCTCCATGTAGTTCTGGACCTGAACGACCGCGTCGCTCGGGTCGAGAACGCGGAAGAAGAGGACGGCGTTCACTTGCGTCGAGACGTTGTCCTTGGTGATCACTTCCTGCGGCGGGACGTCGAGCGTGACCGTTCGTAGGCTCACTTTCACCATCTTGTCGACGATCGGGATGATCAGGAAGATCCCGGGTCCCTTCGCCCCCACGAGCCGCCCCAACCGAAAGATGACGCCCCGTTCGTACTCCCGGACGATCTTGATCGCGCTCGCGAGGAACAGGAACAGAACGGCGACGATCGCTCCGATGCCTGTGTACATGGTGACCCCTCCTGACGGTACGAGATCGGAAGAACCCGTCGGATGGTAGGAAGCCCCCTCGGGAATGTCAATCGGCGCGGTTCGGTATACTCCCGTTCGCGAGAGGTGAGGTCGATGAGAAGACGGCTGGTCGCCGGTAACTGGAAGATGCACAAGACGCCGCAGGAGACGGAGGCATTCGTGGCCGCGTTCCGCGATCGCGTCGCCGCAAACTCGAACGTCGAGATCCTGTTGCTGCCGCCGTTCACGAGCCTCGAGCGGGCGTCGCGCCTCCTCGAGGGAACCCGGATCGGCCTCGGCGGCCAGGACCTCCACTTCGAAGCGCGCGGAGCCTACACCGGGGCGATCTCGGGCGAGATGCTCCGCGCAAGTGGGTGCCGCTACGTCCTCGCCGGCCACTCCGAGCGACGCCACGTCTTCGGCGACGACGACGCGACCGTCGCGCGGAAGTTCCGCGCCGCCTTCACGGCTGATCTCCTCCCGATCCTGTGCGTCGGCGAGGTCCTCGAAGAGCGGAAGGCGGGCAAGACCGACGCCGTCGTCGCGACCCAGCTCGAGACCGCTCTGGCGGACGTCACGGAGGCCGAGACCGACCGGATCACGGTCGCCTACGAGCCGGTCTGGGCGATCGGGACCGGCGAGACCGCGACCCCCGACCAGGCACAGGAAGCGATCGCCGGGATCCGCCGCCGTCTCGCCGAGCGATTCGATGCAAGCTCGGTCGAGTCAATCCGAATCCTCTACGGCGGGAGCGTCAAGCCGGAGAACACGGCCGACCTCATCGCGCAGCCCGACATCGACGGGCTCCTCGTCGGCGGGGCGTCGCTCGATCCGGACGCGTTCGCCCGGATCGTCGCAGAGGCGGTCTGATGGAGGGCAAGCCCGGCCTCTTCCGAACGATCCCGAACCAGATCACCCTCTCTCGGATCGCCTTCGTCCCGCTCCTGATGTTCCTGATCCTGTTCGACTCGGCGGTGACGAGAATCCTCGCGATGATCCTCTTCTTCCTCGCCGCCGTCTCCGACGTCGTCGACGGATACCTCGCGCGGAGCTTCAAGCAGACCTCGACGTTCGGGAAATTCGCCGACCCGATCGCCGACAAGCTCCTAATCGCCGGCGCGCTCGTCGCGTTTCTCCAGCTCGGCGAGATCGGTGCGTGGGCGGTGATGGTGATCCTCGCGCGGGAGTTCCTCGTCACGGGCTTGAGGATTCTCGCGATCTCCGAGGGGGAAGTGATCGCGGCGCGATTCCTCGGGAAGGCAAAGACAATCTCTCACGTCGCCTTGGTCTTGGCCATTCTCGTCGATCGCACCTTCGTTCTCGGGCCGGGTTGGGACGTTCTGAAGGCCGTCTGCCTGGGGCTCGCAATCGCCCTCTCCCTCGCCTCCGCGTTCGAGTACTTCTACCGATCGCGGCGCCTGTTCACCTGAGATCCCGCGGGGTGCGCGTTTGTCTGGTCGCGGGGTAACCGACACGCCTGCCGCCGTGCACCTCGGCGACCCCGTCTAAGCGAAGCCCGGACGATACTCGCCTCGTCATGCGCAGACTCCACTTCGCGTTGGGCTTTCTCTGCCTCGCCTCGCTCGCCGCGCGAGCCGGCGTCTCACTCAACCTCTCGGCCGACGCGACGGCGGTCGCACGCGGCGGGACCGTGACCTACGAGGTTCGCGTCGGGAACGGCGGTCCGGGCGCTCTCGAGGGAGCGACGCTCTCCGTCCCCCTTCCCGCGGGGATCGACCAGTGGTCGGCGGACGTCCGGATCGACGGCGGACCCTGGGAGGCGTATCCGCCGAACGGGCTCCTCGCACTCGACCCGCTCCCCGCAGGGAACGAGCGTCTTTTCGAGATTCGTGCGCCCGTCGAGCTCGGTGCGCCGGGGACGCTGCCAACCGAGGCAGACGTGCTCGACCCGTCCGGGCCGCTCGCGTCGGCGTCCGTCGAGGTGAATGTCCTTCCGTCGGTCGACGCCGGCCCCGACCTGATCGTCGAGTTCGGCGGATCGGTCACCCTCGCCGGCGCCTCGGCCGGCGACGGCGGAAGCGGTCTGGCGACGATCGAGTGGTCGGACGGCGGCGCAGGGGGAGGATTCGACGACCCTTCGATCCTGCACGCCACGTACACGCCGGCCCCGGCCAGCGGGCTCGTCGAGCTGGCTCTCCGCGTCGTCGACCACGACGGCGGAGAAGCGGACGACTCCCTTCGGATCCGCGTCAACGCGCCACCGACCGTCGACGCGGGCGCGGATCGGACCGCAGCCGAAGGAGACGAGATTCCGCTCGACGACGCGACCGCTTCCGACGCCGACGGCTGGATCGTCACCTACGCCTGGTCGGACGGCGGCGCGGGGGGGACGTTCTCCCCCTCGGAAGGCGAGCTTCACCCAGCCTACGTCGTTCCCACGCTCGACGGGTGCGGCGACGCGGCGATCGAGCTGACGCTGACCGTGATCGACGACTGGGGTGGGACCGCGACCGACACCCTCGTTCTCACCGCCGAGAGCACGAACACGCCGCCCATCG
>Ga0180432_10001009_pt1 | contig 45027 bp, 40 predicted proteins | sample SS_ome_10_FD_132414 | JGI IMG/M metagenome (GOLD analysis project Ga0180432, IMG submission 132414) | Hypersaline lake sediment archaeal communities from the Salton Sea, California, USA - SS_1_MS_2 metaG | ecosystem: Environmental > Aquatic > Non-marine Saline and Alkaline > Hypersaline >...
AGTTGAACAGCCGGAATCATCGGATGCGGAGCGTCCCGTGATCGGATGAGGATGAAAAGCACGGGAGTGAGCAGGGATGTTCATCGAGCAGTCGGCGACGCGGCTCTGGCGGATTCGGGTCGGCTTTGTGCTGCTCTGCCTGGTCCCGACGATTGGTCTCAGCGGCTGGGCCGTGCGGCGGCATTCGGTCGCCCATCGGCAGGCAGCGGCGGCGGCGGCCACGCGGCTGCTCGGCACAGAGGTGACGATTGCGGGCGTTGGCCACCCGCGGCCCGGCTGCTTCCGACTGACCGGAGTGCGGCTGGAAGGGATGCCGCTGGGGCAGGTTGAGGTTGAGTCGACGCCCACGGAGGTTCGGCTCCGGCTCGATCGCTGTGATTGTCGCCCCGCGCTGATGCGGCTGGTGGCCAGGCTGGGCAACCGCTGGCTGACTGAACCGGCTCGGTTTGCTCGCAACGCGGTCATCGAAATCGATGACCTGTCGTGGGAGAAAAATGCTGGTGATGAACCCTCGGCTCGGCCCGTGAGGCTGGAATGTGTTGCCGCCGGCAAGGGCCGCGCCGTGCGGATCGTCTCGCCAACCCGGGCTGCCGATGAAATTCGTATTGTCCGTACAATTGAATCGTCGCTCCCGCAGGGCCAGAGCCGTTGGGAAGTCGACGCGACCCTGACCGAGCCGGTGCCGGTGGCCGTTCTCATCGCCGTCCTTGAGCAGTCGCCGCTGGCGGGCTGGAGGCTCGGGCAAGGGGCGACAATCGCAGGTTCCATGCAGTCGGCTGCGACCGCCGGCAGTTGGGCCGGAGAGGCGAGTGGCCGAGTGACCGGTGCCGATCTGGCAGCGGTCACGGCATCGCTGCCTTACCGGGCCGACGGAGTCGCGACACTCGACGTCGGCAGTCTGATCTGGGCCGACAACCGGGTGACGGCGGCCGACCTCACGCTGACGGCACCGCGGGGGATGCTGGCCCAGGAATGGCTGGATGGTCTGATTAGCATCATCGGCTGCCGGGCTGCTCCAGCGGCTCTCGAACGAACTGCCGCCGAGCCACGGGAATTCGAGCGGCTCGCCCTCCGGCTTGATCTTGACGGGAATGGAGCCCGCCTCCGCGCCGAGCCACAGCGGGCCGGCTGCCTGGTCGAATCACAGGGATTGCCGCTGGTTTTCGAGCCTCAAGCTGCTGTGACACTGGACCGCTTGGCCTGGCTGTTGTCAGGAACGCGGGCCGCCGCAGTGCCAGGCACTCCCGTTTCGGCCTGGCTGCTATCGGTGCTCCCGCTGCCGCAGACCAGCCGGTGATTTGCCGTCAAAAAATAGCTATGATCCTCGCACCTCCCCGCAGCCGTGGTACTGGCCCGAGGGCGACCCTCTCCAGACCGCAGCTTTCCACACTGTCGCCCCCGGAGGCGTTCGCAATGGGCTGCCGACCAGCTTCTTGACGCAGTTTTGACATTGTGGCGACCTGCCGCCGACCTCGTCTGCTAGGACCTGCAGGTGGAAAAACGACAATCTTCGTTACGGCCCAAGGGTCGGTTTCCGAATCTTACTGCCCTTCGAGGTGAAAACTGATGACACCCAGCACGCTGTCTCCGCCGCCGGCTCCTTCCCGGGGCGGCATCGATCTAAACGCCGAAGACTGTCAGTTTGGTCGCTCAGCGGTGCATGCTCCTGATGAACTTGAGGAGGCCGCTGCCACTGATGGAGCGGTGGTCTCCGCCGCCGAGCCTCGCGTCGACGGAGTTGGCAAGGGCACCGCAGGGATCGACTGGCCGACGCTCATCTGGATCGGTGGGATTCACGTCGCGGCGTTGTTTGCGCCGCTCTATTTCACCTGGTCCGGTTTGGCAATCTGTCTGGCGCTCTATTGGGTGACCGGCTGCCTGGGCGTCACCCTTGGCTATCATCGCCTGCTCACGCACGGCAGCTTTGTCACCTCGACGCCAATGCGGTGGTTTTTCGCGTTTGTCGGCGGTATTTCGGGCGAGGGGTCAGCCGTTGTCTGGGTGGCCAACCACCGCAAGCACCACGCCTTCAGCGATCAGGAAGGGGATCCGCACAGCCCCCGTGATGGTGGGCTGTGGAGTCACGTGCTCTGGCTGTTCCCCAAGCACACGGCCGCAGAGGTCGCTGCTCATGTCAAACGCTGGGCGCCCGATCTGGCCCGCGACTCAGGGGCGATGTTCTTTCACCGCACTTTTTTGCTCTGGCACTTTTTGATCGGCGGTGGGCTGCTGGCGGCCGGCTGGGCCGCCTACGGCCCTGAGGTTGGCATCTCCTGGCTGCTCTGGGGGCTGGCGGTGCGAATGGTGATCGTGTTTCACGTCACCTGGCTGGTGAACTCGGCCACCCACATCTGGGGCTACCGGAACTACGAAACGACTGACGATTCCCGGAACCTCTGGTGGGTAGGTCTGCTCGCCTTCGGTGAGGGCTGGCACAACAACCACCACGCTTTTCAGCGGATGGCCGCCCATGGTCACAAATGGTGGGAAATCGATATCACCTATTGGGTCATTCTGGGTTTGGAGCGGCTGGGGCTGGCCTGGAATGTTGTCCACAAACCGCACGGCGTCGGCCGCCGCGAACGGTGAAAAGGCCGGCCGGTTGCAAAAAGCCCGCCGACCGCTACACTCTGCGATTCACACTGAAAGATGAAACACCTACTGGTCGCCTGCGGAGGGCGAGCGAACTGATGTCGTTGACCAAGGAACGCAAACAGGAGTTGATCGGCGCCCACCGGCGAGGGCAGGAAGATACGGGCTCTGCCGAAGTGCAGATCGCCCTCCTCACTGCCCGGATCACTCACCTGACCGAACATTTCAAGAAGCACGCCAAAGACTTTGCGAGCCGTCGCGGACTGTTGATGATGGTGAGCCGGCGACGGCGGCTGCTTGACTATCTGAAGCGGGTCGCGCCCCAGCGGTACCTCGACATCATCCGCAGCCTCGGGATTCGCAAGTGACGTCCGATTGGTGCTACCGATCGGTTTCATGAGCGTCTGCCTCGCAGCTTTTCATCGGTTGGCGATCGACAGCATTGTCCATCCGATGGGTGACGGTGCCGGATCAATCCGGCACTGGTCGGCTTGCGGTTTGCAGACCCGACGGGGTTCTATCTTTCAGCGTGGCGGTTGCCACCGACTTCCGCGCGTCCCGTATAGGCTGGCATTGCCGGTCGGCGGGCCGCTGGACGATGATGCGAACATCAGTGTGGCGCTGAATTGAGGCATCGCCGGGACGCGACCAGGGCCATCGGGGCCCGGTCGGAACGGTCTGAATGCGGGACAAAAAATGTTGTTTTGAAGGTTTGAAGGAAGGAAGAGAAGACTGTGAAGCATCGCGTTGAACGAAATATTGGTCAGGGAACCCTGAGCATCGAAACTGGCCTGCTGGCCAAGCAGGCCGCCGGCAGTGTGCTGGTGGCCTACGGTGAGACGACCGTGCTGGTGGCAACAGCCACCGGTGCCCCCCGCGCCGGAATCGACTTTTTTCCTCTCACCTGCGACTACCGCGAGCGAACCGCAGCCGCTGGCAAGTTTCCGGGCGGCTTCCTCAAGCGGGAGGGGCGGCCGACCATGAAGGAGACCCTCACCAGCCGGCTCATCGACCGCCCGATCCGGCCGCTGTTTCCCGAGGGCTTCCATGACGAGGTTCAGGTTCAGGCGCAGACGCTTTCCAGCGACCGGCAGAACGATGCTGATGTGTTGGCGATGATCGGCGCCTCGGCGGCTCTGTCGATTTCGCCCCTGCCCTTCCAAGGGCCGTTGGGCAGTGTCCGGCTGGCTCAAATCGACGGCCAGTTCGTCCCCTTCCCGACGCAGGATCAACTTGAGGAGAGCGATCTCGACCTGGTTGTCTCGGGTAGCAAAACGGCGATTCTGATGATCGAGGGCTTTGCCCGCGAGATGCCGGAAGACCGGATGCTTGAGGCCTTGGAAGAAGCTCATCGCATCATCGTCACAATCTGCGAAATGCAGGACGAACTGGTGGCCAAGGCCGGTAAGCCCAAAAAGCAGTACGAACTGCCCGACTATGGGCCGCTGCGGCAGCGGCTGACAACCGCCTATTACGCCGACCTCAAAACGGCTGAGGCGGTGCCAGGTAAACAGGATCGGGCTGAAGCTGTTAAGGCCGTGAAGGAGCGGGCCAAGGCAGAGGTGCTGGCGGCCGATCCGGCTGCCGCCGAAGCGGTCGACGAAGCCGACTTCTCGCATGTCTGGCATGCCCTTGAAGAGCAGGCCGTCCGCGAACTCATTTTGGCTGGCACCAGGCCCGATGGCCGCGACTCCAAGTCGCTGCGGCCGATCGAGTGTGCCGTGGACATCCTGCCGCGGGTCCACGGTTCGGCTCTATTTCAGCGGGGTGAGACCCAGGCGCTGGTCACCATCACGCTGGGGACCGGCAAGGATGAGCAGCGGGTCGACGGCCTGATCGACGAGTATTCCAAGAAGTTCATGCTCGACTACTACTTCCCCTCGTATTCGGTGGGCGAAGTGCGGCCGATCCGCGGGCCGGGCCGGCGGGAAATCGGTCACGGGGCACTCGCCGAGCGGAGCGTGAAGCCGGTGCTGCCCGATCCGGATGAGTTCCCTTACACGATTCGCGTCATCTCCGACATTCTCGAATCAAACGGATCAAGTTCGATGGCGTCGGTCTGTGGCGCGACCCTCGGGCTGATGGCAGCCGGTGTGCCGATCACCAATCCGGTGGCGGGCATATCGGTCGGTCTGGTGAAGCAGTCGGAGGACGAGTGGACACTGCTGACCGACATCATCGGGGACGAAGACCACTACGGTGACATGGACTTCAAGATTTCGGGTTCACAAAATGGCATCACCGGGATCCAGCTCGACCTCAAGATCAACGGCATCTCGCCGGCGATCATCAAGGCGACACTGGCCCAGTCCCGTGAGGCCCGGCTTGAGATTCTGCGGGCCATGCTCTCGGCCATTCGCCGGCCCCGGGAAGAACCCTCGGCCTGGGCGCCACGACTGATCCGGACCCATATCAACCCCGAGAAGATTGGTCTGCTGATCGGTCCCGGTGGCAAGACCATCCGGGCCATCCAGGAGTCGACCGGTGCGAACATCGAGGTTGAGGACGATGGCACAGTGACGGTTGCCAGCCACGATGCTGAGGGGGCAGCAGCTGCCCTCGCCAAGGTGGAAGCCCTCACTGCATCGATTCAAATCGGCCGGATTTACGAAGGCCGGGTCACGAGTGTCAAGGACTTCGGTGCCTTTGTCGAACTGGTCCCGGGTAAGGATGGCCTCTGCCACATCAGTGAACTTTCCACCGAGTATGTCGGCAATGTCGGCGATGTCTGCCGGGTGGGTGACATGATGCGGGTGAAGGTGATCGCAGTGGACGAGCAGGACCGGGTGAAGCTGAGCCGGCGGGCCGCCATGGAGGAGGTTGCCCCCGAGCCGGAACCGGCCGCCGAATAGCCGAGTATGCCAATCATGGCTGACCCAGCGGTGCTTACCGATCGACCTGCGACAGACAGCGATACCTACGCTGAACTCGTGAAGCTCGTCAGTGAGCTCGCCCATGAGATCCGCAACCCCCTGTCGAGCATCCGGCTCAACATGGAACTGCTCGCGGAGGACGTCGAGGCGATCACTGAGTCGGGGTCGGCCAATCAGATGACCCGCCGGGCCAGGGCGAAAATCGACCTGGTCCGGCAGGAATGTGATCGGCTGCAGAAGCTGCTCGATGACTTTCTCGATTTCTCTCGCCAGGAGGGAATCGATCCGGAGCCCGGCAATCTCAATGCCGAGATTGAGCAACTGCTCGACTTCTTTCAGCCTCGGGCTGACGATGCGGGGGTCGAATTGGTGCGGTACCTCGACCCCGAACTGCCGGCGGTTCGGATCGATCGTGAGACGTTTCGATCGGCGATCCTCAACCTGTTGATCAATGCCACGCAGGCGATGGATGCTGGTGGCCAACTCATGGTCCGCACTCGCTCGTCCGGTCTCGGCGTGATGATCGAGCTGATCGACACCGGGCCAGGCATGGGCCCGGAGACCCTCGCCCGGGTGTTCGAGGCCTTTTACTCGACTAAGCAGGGTGGTTCTGGCCTCGGCCTTCCAACCGCCCGGAAGATTGTCGAGGCCCACGGTGGCACGATCGATGTCGAAAGCGCCCCCGGCCGGGGGACCAAAGTGGCCATCTGGCTACCGGCGCCCCCCCGACTCCCGACCGGTTCGGAACCTGGCTGACCAGCCCCGATCAGCCTTTGCTCTTTCCTCCTCTACAGGAGCAACGATGCCGCCAACACCGCCCGCCGCCGCCAAGACGCCGCTTGAGGGCATGCCCCGGCCGGTCCGGGTGCTGGTTGTCGACAACGACATTGTTCACGCCCGGTCGATGGGTGAGGGGCTCGATCGCATCGGCTATGACGTGGCGGTCGCCGGTGGAGGGAATGAGGGCGCCAAGCGATTGGCGGCTGAGCTGTTTGACGTTGTGGTCACCGATCTGATGATGAACGACATCGGGGGACTCGAAATTCTCCGAGTCGCCAAGGAGGCCGCGGCCGAGACCGAGGTGATTGTGGTCACCGGCCACGGCACGATCCCCTCAGCCGTCGAGGCGATGCAGCAGGGAGCCTTCACCTACCTGCAGAAGCCGCTCGATCTGGCCCACCTGCGAACTGCGGTTGAAAAGGCATCGGCTGGTATCCGGCTGCGGCTGCAGAATCTCGAACTGAATCGTCGACTCGATGAGCGCTTTGGTTTCGAGGGGGTGATCGGCTCGAGCCCCCAGATGCTCGCGGTCATCGAGCGGCTCAAACGGATCGCACCGACCGACGCCACCGTGCTGATCCAGGGAGCGACCGGCACTGGTAAGGAACTGGTCGCCCAGGCAATTCATCAGAACAGTCCTCGCAAGAAGAAGCCGTTCGTAGCCCTCAACTGCGCCGCCCTCAGTGAGAATATCCTCGAGAGCGAACTCTTCGGCCATGTGAAGGGGGCCTTCACCGATGCCTCTTCTGACCGGGTCGGCAAGTTTGAGTATGCCGATGGTGGCACGCTGTTTCTCGACGAGGTCGGTGACATGCCGATGGCGACGCAGATCAAACTGCTGCGGGTGCTGGAGTCGAGCGAGATTACCCGGGTTGGGTCGAACCAGCCGCTGCAGGTGAACGTCCGGATTCTGTCGGCGACCAACCGGGAACTCGAAGAGGCGATTGCCACCGGCAGCTTTCGCAGCGACCTCTACCATCGTCTCAAGGTGGTGACGATCCAGATCCCCAGCCTGCGGGAACGGTCCGCCGACATTCCTCTGCTGATCGAGCACTTTGTCAGGCAGTTCGCCAAGCGGCATCACAAGGTGATCAAGGGAATGACCCGGGCGGCCCGGCTCAAGCTGGCCGGCTTCGCCTGGCCGGGCAATGTGCGGCAACTGCGGAACGTTATTGAAAGCATGGTGGTGGTCGACTGCGACGAGACGCTCGACGTCGATGACCTGCCGCTGGAGCTGGAGCCCGACGTGGCGTCCGTAGCGACACCGCTGCCGGCGGGACAGGCTGATGCGGGAATCGCCTCGCTGGTCGGTCGGCCGCTGGAGGAGATCGAGCGAATCTTCATTGCCGAGACACTCAAGCTGACCGGTGGTAACCGGGAGCAGACCGCTGAAATGCTCGGCATCGGTGAGCGGACCCTCTACCGCAAGATCAAGGAATATCAGTTGTAGCGTGGACAAGCCCTCCATGGCCTTGTCCACTTGACGTGGCTGCAGGAAAGCCGGAGGTTTCCGGCAGCCACGGCATCGCCTCCTGCGATGCTGGTTGTAGCGTGGACAAGCCGTTGGCTTGGGCGTGGACAAGCCCTCCATGGCCTTGTCCACTCGGCGTGGCTGCGGACAAAAATGGAGAACGGGGACGCGTGGGACGGATCCAGACACTACCGACCTCAGTCATCAACCGGATTGCCGCTGGTGAGGTGGTGGAGCGGCCGGCAAGCGTCGTCAAGGAGTTGCTTGAAAATGCCCTCGATGCCGCGCCGGCCCAGATCGACGTCACCATTGAACAGGGTGGGATCACGCTGGTGCGGGTCGTCGATGACGGCTCTGGGATAGAGCCCGAGGACCTGCCGCTGGCGATTCAGCCGCACGCCACCAGCAAGCTGCGGGTCGCGGAAGACCTTGACCAGATCGCGACGCTCGGTTTCCGTGGCGAAGCCCTGGCGTCGATCGCCGAAGTCTCGCGGCTGGTGATCCGCAGCCGGACGGCAACCGGTGCTGGCAGCCGGCTCGAGGTCGACGGTGGCGTCAGCAGTGGAGTGGCGCCGGAAGGGTGCGGACTTGGCACCAGCGTCGAGGTGCACCAGCTGTTCGGCAGGATTCCCGCCCGCCGTGCCTTCCTGCGAACTCCTGCCACCGAATGGTCGCATGCCTCTGAGGCCTTTCTACGGACGGCCCTGGCCCATCCCGGTATCGGCTTTTCGTTGACCCACAACCACCGCCGGGTTCACCAGCTCATCGCAGCCGATGGCTGGCGACAGCGAATTGCCGACCTCTTCGGACGGCAGCTTGCCGACCGGCTGCTGGAGGCGACCGAGGCTGATGGGGACGTGACGGTGACGGCCCTCGTCGGCCGCCCCGAGGATGATCTTCCCAGCGGCCGGCTGCAGCACTTCTTCGTCGGCTGTCGGCCATTTCGTGATCGGTCCATCCTGCACGCTGTACAGGAGGGCTATCGCGGCCGGCTGCTCGCCGGTCGCCAGCCGATCGTCTTCCTGCGGCTCGGGGTGCCGCCGCTCAGCGTCGACGTCAATGTCCACCCGGCCAAGATGGAGGTGCGGTTCCGGGATCCCGGCCGGCTGCACCGGCTGGTGCTCGCGGCCATTCGCCGAGCGTTGTTGGGACTCGATGCGCCGCCTGCCCTGCGGCCGCCCGCGGCTGGACCCGACAAGACCGTCGCCTCCGAGGAGTCGGCAGCTGCTGGGCTGGCAGCCGCTGAGGTGATCTGGCAGCGGCAGCTAGCAGATGACAGTACACCGCCGGCGGCCAGCGGCAGCGGCGGGGTGATTCCGGCGGTCCCCCCACTGCCACCGCGTCCTTCCGCTCCGCCACCGGCCTGGGAACGGGATGAGGCCACACGGCAGGAACCACTCCCCTTGGCGGCCACGGGCGGTGATCCTGCCCGGCTACAGGCCGAAAGGGCCTTCCAGCTCCACGACCGCTATCTCGTTGTGGAGACCCGCGCCGGCATTGAGGTGATCGACCAGCACGCCCTTCATGAACGGGTGCTTTACGAGCAGCTGCGGGATCGCCTGGCCAGCGGCACGCTCGAAGTCCAGCCGTTGCTGATCCCTGAACGAATTGATTTGTCACCCTCGGCCCATGAACTCGTCGAGCGGCATGCCGGGGTGTTGGCCGAGGCCGGAGTTCGGGTTGAGGCCTTTGGTGGCAGCACGGTAGTGGTACGGTCCAAGCCGGCTCTGGTCGGCCGCACTCCGGCGGCGGCAATCATTGCCGAGGTGGTCGATCGGCTGGCAACGCTCGACGCGGCCGGCGGGGACCGGCGGATGGTGGTCGATGAGGTGCTGCACAGCCTCTCCTGCCGGGCCGCCATCAAGGCGGGTGATTCCCTGTCGCAGCCGGAAGTCGATACACTCGTTGCAGATCGGCATCGCTACCCGGCAGCCCGGCACTGCCCCCATGGACGGCCAACCTCGCTGCTGCTGTCGCGGCAGGAGCTCGACCGGCAGTTCCGCCGCACCTGACGAGGCGTACGAACAAAGCCACGATTAGCTCTGAAGAAATTGGTGTACCACGAAGGCTCGAAGAATACGAAGTGCTTACTGTTTGTGAAAAAAGCCATCCCTGGCCTTTTTTCAATTGGGCAACACCCGAAAACGCCGAGGGTTGTCGGGGTTGCTGGTCGCCGCTTCCTGCGGCGGCAGACTTCTTCCACAGTCTGCGAAGCAGGAAACAATCATTTCATCCCACAATCAGAGATCGAAGGATGCGTTTTTTTGTGGCACTCGATGCAACGGACCTGCATCCGGCAATCGCTGGAGAGCTTCCAAGGCGGGGCTCACGTTTTTGAAACCTGGGGGATACCGCGACGCCCCTTCTTCGTAACCTTCGTGTTCTTATCAAAGATTTTTATTTTGTCCTTGATGCCGGAACAGTTTTCTAAGAGCCGCCACGGATCGCTTCTGGAAACCTTTCGATGATTTGTGTCAGCATTGCCCGTGGCCGTCACCGTTTTCTGCTGGCCGAACTCCGCCATCTCGCCCAGCAGGGGGTTGGGCTGGTTGAACTGCGGCTCGACTGTATCCAGAGCAAGATCCAGCTCAAGCGGCTGCTGACAGATCGCCCCTGCCCGGTGATCGCCACCTGCCGTCGGCGTTCGGATGGTGGACACTGGGATGATTCCGAGGAAGCGCGACTGATGGTGCTGCGGACAGCCATCGCCGAGGGGGTGGACTATGTCGATCTGGAGGATGATGTGGCTGCGTCGATTCCGCGCTTCGGGGTGACGCGGCGAATCATCAGCCACCACGACTTCCGGCGGACTCCCGAGGATCTCAGCAGCCTGCACCGGTCGCTTGCCGCCCTCGACGCCGACGTGGTCAAGATCGCGACGCTCGCCAACCAGCCCAACGACAATCTACGGATGCTCGAACTGGTGCGGTCAAGCAGCATCCCGACGGTGGGTCTCTGCATGGGCGAAATCGGCACACCGAGCCGGATCCTCGCCGGCCGATTCGGGGCGGCCTTCACCTTCGCCCCGCTAAATCCCGAGAGGATTCTCGCCCCCGGGCAATTGGCTTGGGGAGCTTTGCGGGATTGTTACCGCTACGAAGCAATCACGCCGACAACCAAAATCTATGGCGTCATTGCCGACCCGGTTGGCCACAGCCTGAGCCCCGTCATTCACAATGCTGCCTGCGCAGCGGCCGGGATTGATGCGGTCTACGTGCCGTTTCTGGTGCCGACTGGCTATCTGCGGGAATTCATCGCCGCCGCTGGCCGTTGGCCGCTGGCTGGCCTCAGTGTGACCATCCCGCACAAGGAGTCGGTGCTCGGACTCGCCTCCCGCCGGGATGCCCTGGTCGATGAAATCGGGGCCGCCAACACGCTTCGGTTTGCAGCGGATGGCAGCGTCGAATCGTTCAATACCGACGCCACGGCTGCCATTGGAGCCCTGCGGGCAACGCTCGAGGAACAGGAGGGCGGATTTGGCGGCCGACTCGGGCTCAAGACCGCCTTGGTGCTCGGGGCCGGCGGGGCGGCGCGGGCAATTGCCTGCGGGCTGCGGCAACAGGGGGTCGAGGTGACCGTGGCCTCGCGGACAGCTGAGCGGGCCCAGAAGCTGGCCGCTGCCGTCGGCGGTAAGGCGGTCGAGTGGCCGGCCCGGCATCGCCTGCCCTATGACTCCATCATCAATGCCACGCCGGTGGGCATGCACCCCCACGTCAATGAAAGTCCGTTCGATGCCTCGCATTTGCGGCCCTACATGGTCGTCTTCGATACTGTCTACAACCCGGAAAATACCCTCCTGGTAAAGGAGGCGCGGGCAGCCGGGTGCCGGGTGATCACCGGGGTCGAGATGTTCGTCCGGCAGGCGGCGGAACAGTTCACACTCTGGCATGGCCAGCCGCCTCCTGAGGGGGTGATGCGGGACGCTCTGAAACAGGCCACATCGTCGGTCAGGATGGTTGAGTGAACGTGATTACCGGCACCACTGCCGGGGCAGACCTGCCTCGCCCGATCCTGATTGGTTACCGGGCCACCGGCAAATCGACACTGGCCGTTGAGCTGGCCCGGCAACTCGGCTGTCAGTGCGTTGACGCCGATGAGGCCTTTGAGGAGCGTTTTGGGTGCAGCATCACGCGGTTCATCCGGGACCGCGGAGAGCCCGCCTTCCGTGATGCTGAAACAGCTCTGCTCCGCGAACTGCTCAAGCAGTCCGATACGATTCTCTCCACCGGTGGCGGTGTCGTCCTTCGGCAGGAGAATCGCCAGTTGCTCCGACAGGCCGGGCGACCGGTGGTCTGGCTGACCGCCCCAGCCGCCGAGATTCGCCGCCGGCTTGCCGCTGATCCGTCCACGAGCGAACGCCGGCCGGCCTTAGCCGGTGGTGATGTGCTGGATGAAGTTGAACAGGCCCTCGCCCAGCGCGAGCAGTGGTACCGTGAGGTCGCCGATGGCTTGTTCGACACGACCGCGCCGCCACAAACCTCCCTGGTCGCGGCGGTCTGTACCTGGCTCGCAGGCCGACGGCCGGCGGCTGAGGGCAGTCATTCGGGCGACGGAGTGGGGCAATGACAGGCATCACCGGTCCGATCGGCTTTGTTGGTGCTGCCTTGGCGGGTGGCATTGGTGGAGTCGTCCTGCAGCGATTCGTCGGCTGGATGCTGGCGGAGCTCGACGCCGCAGGAGCGGAGGATGAGGGGCGGCAAGTCCCTGTCGATCGATCGACAGGGTGGCTGTCGAACTGGCCGGTCGTGGGTGGCTCCCTCCTGGCCCTCGGGCTTTGGTGGTGGGAGGTGACCGTCGCCGGGCTGGCCCCGACCGCCCCACCAGCGGCCACAATTCCGCGGGTGGCTGCCCACCTGGTCTTTTTCTTGCTGCTTGCCGCAGCCGCCTGGGTCGATATTCGGCACCGGGTGATTCCTGACATCATCACCACGCCGGGGGTGCTGGCCGGGCTTTTGGCAACCTGGCTGCTGCCGTCCATGCTGCTGCCGATCACGACGTTGACCCCGCGGAGCTTTGCCGCGGCCGAAGCGTCGCCCGACCTGCTCGCCGCCTGGGGTGGTCTGCACGCTGGTGGTCCACCGGCGTCGCCACTGGGACCACTGGTCGCGGTCGCTCTCTTCACGCTCTGGTGGGCTGTCTGTACGGCCCCCTTTTTTTGGGTCGAGGAGCGGTCGCCGGCAGGCGGTTTCGGATGGCTTTGGCGCTGGCTGCGGGAGCCTCGGACACTCGTCCTGATGGCCGCCCTACCGCTGCTCCTGCTGGCAGCCAGAGGGGGCGGCCTGCGGTTTGCCGCCTTGGAGAGCAGCCTGATCGGCCTGGCTGTCTCGGCCGGTCTGGTCTGGCTGACCAGATCAGGTGCCTCACTTGCGCTTGGTCGCGAGGCGATGGGTATGGGGGATGTCACCCTGATGGCGATGGTTGGGGTCTGGCTGGGCTGGCAGCCCGCGGTGTTGACCTTTTTCCTGGCGACTTTCATCGGCCTTGGTCACGGCCTGTTCCAACTGCTGCGGCACCGTGAGAACGAACTGCCTTACGGTCCCAGCCTCTGTCTGGCCGCAGCCGTGGTGACAGTCGCCTGGCGGCCGATCTGGCAGCTGACTGAGCCTTTCTTTGTCGATCCGCTCCAGTTGGGGATGGTACTGGGCCTGGTGGTCGTGCTGACCGCGGTGACGCTGTTCATCTGGCAGCGGCTGCGGGGCTGATTGTCTGCGGAAATAGCGATCCAGGGCCCTGCCCCCGAATGCGGGCGACAGCCTGGCCACTGGGGCAAAACCCAAAAACGCCAGGGCTTTTCCGGGTTGCCGTTTGCCGCATGCCGCGGTGGCAAAGTTTGTCTGCAGCCCGCTAACGCGATCGTGCAGCAGGGTGAAATAGCCAGTTTTGTGGCTGTTTCATCGGCCTTGCTCGGTTCCCTCCCCCCCCCTACCCTCCACTGGTCTTTCCTCGCCTCCCCCATGTCCCCCGTTGCCGCATATGAGCCGACTCCGGCTGCACGCTGTGTCCGTGTTGTTCGCCCTGGCGTTCTTTGCCGGCTGTTCGCAGAATCTTCTGCGACGCGAAACGCCGCCGGCAGTGATCAGCCTCGAGCCACCGCCGGGGATCGCGGCCCCGGCCCATACCCTGCCACAGCCGCTGGCAACCCTGCCGGAACAGCCTTCCTATGCCAATCTGGACGGTCGCCAGCTGGAAGCGGCGCTGGCCCGCAGCCAGACGGAGAACCAGCTGGTCCAGGAAGAGCTGGCCGCCCTCCGCGAACAACTCGCCAGCACCACCGCCCAGCTCGCAGCCAGCCGGACGGTGGCCCGTCCTCAGGGAGCGACGACCGCCGCCAGCCCCGGGGCAGGCGAGTCGCAAGCGGCCGCTGCGGCGGCGGCCATGCAGTCGGCCATTGGTCAGCTTTCCCTTGGTGATTTGGCGGTCCGGCTTGACGGTGCGGTGGTGCGGATTGAAATCCCAGCGGATCGGCTGTTTGATGACACCACGGCCAACCTGCTGCCCGCGGGAGTTGCGCTGCTGACCCAGTTGGCTGCTGAGCTTGAACGGGTCTTCCCTAGTCATTTTCTTGGCATTGAGGGGCACATCGACTCAGAGCCGATTCGGGGAGAATCCTGGGAGTCGGCCCATCAGCTCACTGCCGCCCAGGCGGCGGCGGTGTTCGACTTCCTGGCCTCACGCACCCCACTGGAGGATGGCCAGATGTTCCTGGTTGCCCACGGAGCCAACCATCCGGTGGTATCGAATGCCACTGCGGCTGGCCGGCAACGGAATCGCCGGATCGAGTGCGTCATCTATCCTGAGCGGGCTCCCTGAGGCCGCGGTTGGCCGCTGAAAATGCCCCCCTTTTTCCGTCCGTGAGGCCCCGTACACTCCGGGGATGCTCAGGATCATCGACTACGGCAGTGGAAACCTGCGAAGCGTCCAAAAGGCGCTCGAACAGCAGGGGGCTGCGGCCGAGATCACGGCTGATCCGGATCGGGTCGCTGAGTCCGAACGGCTGGTGCTACCCGGCGTCGGCGCTTTCGCCGATGCGATGCGGGCACTGACACAGCGTGGCCTGGTCGACCCGATCAAACGGCATCTGGCCGCCGACCGTCCCTTCCTGGGCATCTGCATGGGCCTCCAACTGCTCTTCGAGACCGGCTGGGAGGGCGGCCGTCACAAGGGGCTCGGGGCAATCGCCGGTGATGTCGCCCGGTTCGAACTGCCAGCAGGCTACAAGGTTCCACACATGGGCTGGAATGAAGTGCAGTGGCGCTCGGGAAGTGGTCCGGCGGCGGTCTTCCCCGGCGATCGTCCCCCCTTTTTCTATTTTGTTCATTCCTACCGTGTTCGGCCGACCGATCCCGGCGTCGTTGTTGCCGAAACCGACTATGGCGATCCATTCTGCTCGGCCGTGCAACGGGGCCGGCTGCTGGCGACCCAGTTCCATCCCGAAAAAAGTCAGGCCTGCGGCATGCGGCTGCTGCGGTACTTTCTCGACGAGGTCTGAGCCGCATTTGAGGAGCGTTTCTATGGAACTCTGGCCGGCGATCGATCTCCGTGGGGGCCGCTGCGTGCGGCTGCAGCAAGGCGACTACGCCCGCGAGACCGTCTTCGGTGAGGATCCGGTCGAGACGGTCGGCCGATTCACGGCGGCCGGCTGCCGCCGGCTGCACATCGTCGACCTCGAGGGTGCGAAGGATGGTGCTGCCGTGCAACGTGACCTGATCGCCAGGATGGTTGCCGCCGCCGGTGTGCCCTGCCAGGTCGGCGGTGGCATCCGCTCACCGGAAACGATCGCCGCCTATCTGGAGGCCGGTGTGAGCCGGCTGGTGATCGGCAGCGTGGCCGTTGAACAGCCCGATCAGTTCGCCGAGTGGGCCCGGGCCTTTCCGGGCCGGCTGGTGCTCGGGCTCGACGCCCGTGATGGCCGGGTGGCTTCGCGGGGCTGGCTTGAAACCAGTGCCGTTGATGCTGTCGATCTGGCCCAGCGGTCGGCCGCCCTGCCGTTGGCGGCGATCGTCTACACCGATATTGCCCGCGACGGCATGCTCCAGGGACCCAATCTGCCGGCCCTGACGGCGATGGTTACGGCCTCGTCCCATCCGGTGGTCGCCTCCGGAGGCATTGCGGGGGCAGATGACCTGCGGGCGGTGGCAGCTACGGGAGCGGCTGGCTGCATCGTCGGCCGCGCCCTCTATGATGGGGGTCTGACTCTGGCGGCGGCCGTTGCTGCCGCTGGCGAAGCCAGCTGACCAGCAATCACCGCTGGCGGCGGCACAGCTTGCCATGCTTTCCGGGTGTGACAGGCTGTTCGGTTGGGGCGGAGGAATTTCATCGCCGTGCTCAACTTTGCGGGGCAGGCAGGTCGAATGGAAACCTCATCCCGGCGCTGGCAGACTGTTTGCAAAAGCTATAGCCGCAGGATGCGGCGACCGGCAAATCCGGAGACCTGCAGAATTTTCGGACGGTGCCCAGGTGGAAAAAGACCCAGGCTGGCTTTTTCCTCTGATCAGCAAAGGGCGGCAGGGCGAGGCAGCCGGGAGGAACGCAAGAACATGGCCACCGACGTCCGGCTCAAGGAACAGCTTCCCGATCTGACGCAGCGGATCGTTGAGACCTACCGCGAGGTGCCGACGACCAACTACCTCGGGCACTGCCCGCTGCCCAACTATGAGTCGATCATCGCCACCTGCGAGGACCTGAAAGAAATTCTCTACCCCGGGTACCGGAGGCGGGAAAACCTGCATTTCGGGAATGTGGTCTATCACGTCGGAGATCTCGTCGATGGCCTGCACGACAAGCTCACCACCCAGATTGGCCGGGCGCTGCGGCACAGCCTGTCGGCCACCGAGGCGGCGGCCGCCGCTGGCCGGCCTGCTCCGGAGGTACCCGAGGCGGTCCAGCACTGCGTTGATGAGGCCGACTTCGAGGCACTTGGTCAGGCCAAGGCGATTGAGTTCCTCGAACAGATTCCCGACCTCCGCCGGATGCTGGCCACTGACGTGCAGGCGTCCTACGAGGGCGACCCGGCTGTGCGGACACTCGACGAAGTCATTTTCTGCTATCCAGGCCTCGAGGCGGTGACCATCCACCGGCTCGCCCATCTGCTGCACCGTCTGTCCGTCCCGCTGATTCCCCGGATGATGGCTGAGTGGGCCCATGCCCGCACCGGGATCGACATCCACCCGGGGGCGACCATCGGTGACCATTTCTTCATCGACCACGGCACCGGTGTTGTTATCGGTGAGACTTGTGAGATCGGCAGCCACGTCAAGCTTTATCAGGGAGTGACCCTGGGGGCGGTCTCATTCCCGACCGATGCCGAAGGGCAGCTGGTCAGGGGGACCAAGCGGCATCCGACCATCGAGGACCGAGTCGTGATCTACGCCAATGCCACCATCCTCGGCGGAGCAACCCGAATTGGTCATGACTCGGTTATTGGGAGCAACGTCTGGCTGACCCGTTCCGTCGAACCTCACACCACGGTGGTGCTGGAAAAGCCGAAATTGCGGATGCGGGGAGAGACCCCGACGCCCGAGTCGGATTACCAGATCTAGCCGTCCGTGAAAAAAATCTCCCTGGCAATGCCGTTCGGCACAGGCATTTCGGTGGGGGTGTCGCTCTTCGCATCCTGCGGCGACAGATTTATCCACCGTCGGTTGGCATCCAACGAATCTGAATCAGCCGCGTCGCTCGGCGGCTCGAAGCCGTGCCCGGGCCACGGCCTCAGCTGCCATCCGACTGGCAATCGCCTCGTCGCCGGTGGCCGTTTCGGCCTTGAGCTTGTCGAGGTCGGCCCGAGCGGCTGCCGGATCGAGGGTTGCCGAGTCAACCGCCTGGCGGGTGATCACGGTGACGGCATCACCCGAGACCTCGGCAAAGCCGCCCTCCACGAAGGTTCGAACAGTGGTCTCAGCGGCCGAGCGACCCTCGACCCCCGCCATGCGCACCACTCCCGAACCGAGCCGACCAATGAAGGGCGTGTGGCCCACTGCCACACCGCGGCTACCGTCATCGAGGGGGAGTGACACCGTGGCCGCCCGGACATCGAGGACCGTTTTCTCGGGCGTGACGATTACGCACCGCAAAAGACGTCGGGAGTTCTGGTCAGCCATCGGTATTTCTCGGAAAATCTTGGGAGTGACGGAGAGCTCTGGCTCAGCCCTTGGCGGCCATCTTCTTGGCCTGTTCTTCGGCCTGCTCGATCGGCCCGACGTACATGAAGGCCTGCTCTGGTAGGTGGTCCCACTTGCCGTCGGCGATCTCCTCGAACGAGCGGATCGTGTCCTCCAGGCTGGTGATCTCGCCTGGCTTGCCGGTGAAGACCTCAGCCACGAGGAACGGCTGCGACAAAAACCGCTCCATCCGGCGAGCTCGATGAACGATCAGTTTGTCCTCCTCGGAGAGTTCATCGACACCGAGGATCGCGATGATGTCCTGAAGCTCACGATACCGCTGCAGCGTCCGTTGCACCCGGCGGGCAACGTCATAATGCCGGTCGCCGACATACTGTGGATCGAGAATCCGGCTGGAACTGGCCAGCGGATCGACCGCAGGATAGATGCCCTTCTCGGAGATCGACCGTTCCAAGTAGATGAAGGCGTCGAGGTTGCCGAAAGCAGTTGCGGGGGCCGGGTCGGTCGGGTCATCCGCCGGCACGTAGACCGCCTGCACCGAGGTGATCGCCCCCTTCTCCGTCGAGGTGATCCGTTCCTGCAATGCGCCCATTTCGGTGGCCAGCGTCGGCTGGTAGCCGACGGCACTCGGCATCCGCCCCAGCAGGGCGCTGACTTCACTGCCGGCCTGGGAAAACCGGAAGATATTGTCGACGAATAGCAGGGTATCTGATCCGGTGGTGTCCCGGAAGAACTCTGCCATGGTCAGGGCCGAGAGGGCCACCCGGAGACGGGCCCCCGGCGGCTCGTTCATCTGGCCGAAAACCATGCAGGTCTGTTCGATGACATTCCTGCCGGTGTCACCGATTTTGGCCTCCTGCATTTCCAGCCAGAGGTCGGTCCCCTCGCGGGTCCGCTCGCCGACGCCAGCAAAGACCGAGTAGCCGCCGTGGGCGCTGGCGATTCGGGCGATGAGTTCGGTCAGGATGACTGTCTTGCCCAGGCCGGCACCGCCAAATAGCCCCGCCTTGCCACCACGAACAAATGGGGTGAGCAGGTCGATCACCTTGATACCTGTCTCAAACAGTTCGGTCTTGGTCGAGAGCTCAGACACCGGCGGGGCCTCACGGTGAATGGACCATCGCTCCTCCGTCTCCACCGGGCCGCGGTTGTCGATCGGCTCACCGAGCATGTTGAAGACACGGCCGAGTGTGGCCGTGCCGACGGGCACTTTCACCGGGCCACCGGTGTCGATGACGTCTTGCCCGCGAACCAGACCATCGGTTGAGCCGAGAGCGACACAACGAACCTTGCCACCGCCGAGCTGCTGCTGCACCTCGCCGACGAGGTGAATCGTCACCCCCTTTTGCTCGCTGTCGATCCGCACCGCGTTGTAGATCGAGGGAATCTTCGCTTCGGGGAATTCCACATCGAACGTCGAGCCAATCACTTGGGTAACCTTGCCGACATTTACGTCTTGGGCGGTTGCTGTTGCCATGATCAAAGAGCCTGGGGGGAAAGGTGGGTGTGGTGAACGGGGATTACCGGGGATTACTTTTTGAGAGCCTCGACACCACCGAGAATCTCCATGATCTCGCCGGTGATCTGGGTCTGTCGAGCCCGGTTGAACTGGCTGGAGAGGTGGCGGATCAGACCAGTGGCGTTTTCCGTGGCTCCCTTCATTGCCACCATCCGCGAGACCTGCTCGCTGACGGCCGCATCGAGAAAGCACTTGAACAGCCGTGATTGGAAGCTCGCCGGCAGAATCTCCTCAAGGATGCTCGATGCTGAGGGATAGAAGTCGTACTCGTGCGAGGCCAGATGACTGGCTGCCGGCGGCGATCCCCCATCCTCCTCCGGTGGCTTCAGCGGCAGCAGGGTCTCAACGACAGCCTCCTGTCGGGCGATGTTGGTGAACTGCGTGTAAACAACATCGAGCCGGTCGATTCTGCCGCTGACATAGGCATCGAGGTACGCTTCCCCGATCGGAGCGACCTCCGCGAAAGCCGGCTTGTCCTCGAAGTGGGTGTGTTCATCATCCACCAGCACCTTGCGGAAGCGGAGGGCCGAGATGCCCCGCTTTCCCGAGACGGTGACGTGGGTGCCCACCTCCTCTGAAGACCACTGCCCCAGCAGGCCCATTGCCTGGCGGACCACATTTGAGTTGTAGCCTCCGCAGAGCCCCCGATTGCCGGTCAGGACCAGTACGGCCGCCCGCTGAGTCGGCCGGACTTCAAGCAACGGGTGGTCAGCACCCGCCCCGACACTGGCGATGTTGGCCAGCAATTTGGCCAGCTGCCGGGTGTAGTCGCGGGCAGCGATGGAGCGATCCATCGCCTTTTTGAACCGGGCCGTGGCGATCAGTTCCATGGTCCGGGTAATCTTGCGGATGTTCCGAACGGAGCGACGGCGGCGGTCGAGGGCACGGGCTTTGGCCATGAGAATTCCTTCCTGCGGTCAGTTTGCCCCGGCGAGGGCGGGGGCGGCACCGGTGGTGCCTTGCCGCTGCCGCTTGTACTCGGCGATGGCCGCTTCAAGCAGCCGCTCGGATTCATCGTCGAGGGCCTTGGTTTCTTCGAGCCGGCTGCGAAGCTCTTTAGCCTGCTCACGGACGAAGGTGAGGAAGCCCTTCTCCCAGTCGGCCACCTGTTCGCGCTTGACTTGATCAAGGTGCCCGCGGGTGCCGGCGTAAATGCTCAAGACCTGGTCAACCATGTCGAGCGGCTCGTACTGTCCCTGCTTGAGCAGTTCCACCATCCGGTAGCCACGGTCGAGCCGCGACTGGGTGGCGGCATCGAGGTCGGTTCCGAGTTGGGCGAATGCCTCGAGTTCACGGAAGGAAGCGAGGTCGAGCCGCAACCCGCCCGAAACCTTCTTCATCGCCTTGGTTTGGGCTGCACCACCGACGCGGGAAACTGAAATGCCGACGTTCATGGCGGGCCGCTGGCCCGCGAAGAAAAGATCGGGCTGTAGGTAGATCTGCCCGTCGGTGATCGAGATGACATTCGTGGGAATGTAGGCCGACACCTCCCCCTCGAGCGTTTCGATGATCGGCAGCGATGTGAGCGAACCGCCGCCGTGCTCGTCGGAGAGTTTGGCCGACCGCTCCAGGAGGCGGCTGTGGGCATAAAAGACGTCGCCGGGGTAGGCCTCACGTCCCGGGGGCCGCCGCATCAACAGCGACAACTGCCGGTAGGCGGTGGCCTGCTTGGAGAGATCATCGTAGACGATCAGGGCATGCTCACCGTTGTACATGAAGTGCTCGGCCATCGCCGTGCCGGAGTAGGGCGCGATGTACTGCAGTGGTGCAGCCGTGGACGCACCTGCCACGATCACAGTGGTGTAGTCCATTGCGCCGTAGCGTCGCAGCACGTCGACCGCCACGGCGACTGACGAGTCCTTCTGGCCAACGGCGACATAGAAACACTTCACGCCACTGTGCTTCTGGTTGAGGATGGCATCAATGCCGATCGCCGTCTTGCCGGTCTTGCGGTCGCCGATGATCAGTTCCCGCTGACCGCGGCCGATCGGGGTCATGGCATCGATCGCCTTGATGCCGGTCTGCAGGGGTTCCCGCACCGGTTGGCGGTCGGCGACGCCGGGGGCAAGCGTTTCCACCGGCCGTCGCAGGTCACCAGTGATCGGCCCCTTGCCATCAAGCGGATTGCCCAGCGGGTCGAGCACCCGGCCGATGACTGAGTCACCGACCGGCACGCTGAGCAGTTGGCCGGTGCTGCGGACCTCGTCGCCTTCGTTGACCTTCAGGTAGTCACCCAGAATGATGACGCCAACCGAGTTTTCCTCAAGGTTGAAGGCGAGGCCGGTTACGCCTCCCGGAAACTCGACCATTTCTCCGGCCATCACGCCGGAGAGGCCCCAGACCCGGGCGATTCCGTCACCTACCTCAAGCACCTGCCCGACTTCACGGACGTCGATGCCCGACTGGTAGCGGTCGATCTCTTCACGCAGAACCGAGGCGATCTCGTCGGTGTTGAATTTCATGGATACTCCTCTGCTTGAGCCGCTCCGCGAGCCGAACAAGGCCCGTGGCAACGGATTGGTCATAGACGGTGTCTTCGACCCGCACGACGAGGCCGCCGAGCAGGTCCGGGTTGACGGTGAAGCGGGCGGACAAGGCCGTCCCGAGTGCGTGCTCGACCTCGGCCAGCAATGCCTGACGCCGCGGGTCGTCAAGCGATTGGGCTGTTGTGATGATCGCTTGGCGTTTGCCCGCCAGGCGGTCAACCTCGCAGCTGACCGCGGCAACGATCTCCGGCAGGATGCCGAGCCGCTGGTGGTTGGCAAGCACTTGCAGGGTGTTGCGGGTGGTCTCCGAAACCCGGCCGGCCATCGCCTTGTCGACGACCGCTGCCTTCTCGGTGATCCCCAGCCGTGGTGAATCGAGCAGGGCCAGGAGGCCGGGCACCCGTGGCAGTACCTCGCTGGCCAGCTGCTTAAGTTCCGCCACCACTTCGTCCCGACAGTTCCGCTTCTCGGCCGCCTCGACGATCGCCTCGGCGTAGACGTGGGCCACCAACGCGACCGACACGTCGCGGGGAGCCAGCAGGGGCTCGATGATGGCTGAGGTCGGGTCGGGTTGGTGGGGCTGCATGGTTACGTTCGGGCTTTCCGGGGCCGTCGGTTGGGACGGTCAGTTGATGCTTGGGGCGGCTCTCAGGCTGGCAACCGATTCCTGCACCAGCCGGTTCTGTTCATCCGCGGAGATCTTTTCGCGCAGGAACTTACCGGCCACTGAGACGGCCAGATCACCCGCGGTCTCAGCAAGTTGGGCGATGGCGTCATCTCGAGCCAATCCAATCTCGCGGTGGGCCCGCTGTTTCTCTTCCTCGGCCGCCTGCCGTGCCTCGGCGACGATTGTCTGCCGCAGACCATCGGCATCTCGACGGGCTTCATCGAGCATGGTCCGGACCTCTTCGGAGGCTTCTGCGAGCCGGCGTTCGTAGGACGCCAGCATTTGCTTGGCATCCTCTTGGGCGGCCTGGGTGGCGGCAATCGTGTTGGCGATTCCCTGCTCCCGCTTGTCCAGCCCCTCCATGATCGGCTTCCAGGCAATGGCCGAGAGCAGTCCCAGGAGCAGCAGAAATACCACAAACGACCAGATCGCCAGATCACCACGGAACTCGGCCGGGCTCTCAAATGCCTCGCGGGATACACCCGGGGGCGGATTGGTGCCAATTTCTGAATGGTGGTCATCATGGCCATGGCCACCGCCGTGCTCGTCATGACCCGCTGCCGCATGGTCAGGGTCAGCAGCCTGCAGGGTCGGAGTGCGGACCTGAACACCGACACCAACAGTCAGCATGATGACCAGACTGGCCGCTTTGATCAGCAGTGAGTCGGGACGTGCGCTCCGAGGGTGACCCGTCGCTGTCATGTCATGTTCCCTTTGTCTGTCTGACGTGATGGTGCAAGTGAACCAATCGAAATCCTCTGGCGGTGAGCCTGCTGAACGATTCTCAGCCGCAACCGGAGGGCAACGTTCAGCCCACCGGTCGGGGCGTCGGGCCGGCCCTATCCCTCAGGTGCTGATTGCCGTGAGGTGACAGCCCTGAAAAACAGCCCGGCCCCAACGCCCCGCGGGGGCAGCCCTACTTCGTCGAGCAAATGAACAGCGCGTAGAAGGTGAAGCCTTCAATCAGTGCGGCGGCAATGATCATCGCGGTCTGGATGCTGCCCGAAACCTCCGGCTGCCGGGCCATGCTTTCATAGGCTGAAGCGGCCAGTTTGCTGATGCCCATGGCGGCACCGATCACCACCAGGCCAACGCTGAACGCGGCGGTCAGATCGATCAGCGAGGTGCTGCCGCCGCCCGCCTCCTGGGCACTGGCGACATCGGCACAGAACAGCGTCAGCAGAACAGCGGCAAGCATGCTGGCCGAGCGGGTCGAGAAAAGCGAGCGAAGCATCACGGGGGGGACTCCTTGCAAACGTGAATTCGGGATCTCAATGCCCGAGGGGGTGAAACAAGATCGGTGATGGGCTGTGGCGGAGGGAACCTGAAACAGTTTTATCCGGGAGCCCTGAAGTTCCATGTTCTAAGCGAAAACAGACGGTTTTGAAGAGGCTGTACAGACGTTTCTTTCACGTGGCTGGTTGGTCACTCAGTGGTGATGCACGGCAGCCCCGATAAACAGCGCTGAAAGGAAGGTGAAGATATAGGCCTGCAGGAAGGCGACGAAGAGTTCCAGCACGCTGAACAGAGTGGCACTAAGAACGCTGATGCTAGTGACCGTTGCCCACATGCCGGTCGAGGCCGAGGCGGCGGCGGTGATCAGGCCCATGATGCCAAGCAGCACGAGGTGGCCGGCCACCATGTTGGCCAGCAGTCGCACGGCAAGTATCAGATGCTTGATGCAAAGGCCAAGCATCTCGATCAGGAATAGCCCGACTGTGATCACAATCTTGAGCGGGAGCAGATAGGTCGGCATGTCGATAGGGGGCACTTGATTCAGGAAAAAACCGAAAAAACCGAACTGCTTCATGCCGGAAAGCATGCCGGTGACAAATGTCGCTGCTGCCAGGGCGAGGGTGACCGAAAACGATGCGGTCGGTGACCCGGCCCAGGGCACCATGCCGAGCAGGTTGCAGCCGAGCACGAAGAAAAACAGCGTCCAGAGCATCGGCACGAACTGGTCTCCCCGATGGGCCGGAGCATGGTTGCCCTGGCCGTCGTCATGCCCGTGTCCGGGAGGATCGTCAATTGCCGGGCGGGCGATCTGATCGCGGATGAAGACCAGAAATGCCTCGAAAAGATTGACGAACCGGCCTTGCGGTCGCTCACCGCCACTGAGTCGCTTCGCCAGTTTGCTGAACAGGAGCAGCATGACCGCTGCGATCACCAGTTCGAGAATCATGTATTTCGAGATCGCAAAGCCCGACTTCTTTGCGTAGAGGCTCTCAAGCGTGCCGAACGGCTGAGGAATCAGCACCTTGCCATCCATGGCCCGGTTGAACTCGTCAACGCTGTGGACCTCCGGATGGCCTTCTCGGAGAAAAGGATATACCTCGTCGAGCGTTTGCCAGTGGTACCGCCAGAGCCCCTTCGGGACCTCAAAAAAATAGGCGTCCTTAAGATGATAGATCGGGTTGGCTGACATCGGCGGTTTTAAAAAGAGACAGAAATGATGGCGGAGCGACTGAAAAAACTAGCAGGTCCTCGACCAGCCGTCAGTCGTTCCCCCGACTCGGAACCTCGGGAAGATGCTCGCGACGGCCGGCGATGTGGAGCAGGATATCAACCAGAAGCAGAACGAGATAGGAGGTGACGAGGGTTTCCGTCATGAACCGCTGCAACGGGGCTGATACCAGCTCCCCCGCCCGGTCGGTCTGCAGCCAGCCGAGCAGGGTCAGTGGCACCGCCAGCCGGATCAGGCTGGCCGCCAGCCCCCCGGCCACCGCTGCCGCGGGCCGAGTGGCCGACTGGCGGTGAGTGGTATGGCTGAGCCACCAGCTGCCACAGGCTGCTGCCGCCAGGATGCCGCCGATCACCGCGACAGCTTTCGCGCGGAGGGCCGGCGGAACCCCGGCAGGCTGGTGGGCGAGCAGTAAGCCGGCCGCCACCAGAGCCTGGGCCAGTAGCAGGCTGGCGAGGCCGCGGCAGAGTGACATGCCATCTTTCCGGCCGCCGGAAGACGTCATTCCAACTTGCCCCCGCGTTGCTGCGGAGGCTTGCTGGACGCTGCCAGGCGAACCAATGCCGTGAGTCCGGCAACGAAACCGAAGACGAAGCCGATCGGCTCCCACCAGCCGGTGCCCAGTCTGCTGTCGAGCCAACTGCCGCCGATACCCGGCAGCACCATCGTCAGCCCGACGGCCATGATCCGCCCGGCCCAGCCGAAGGCAACGCCGACCGGTGAGGAGGGGGACGTGGCCATGCAAGGATCCTCGTTGGTGCCGCGGCAGCACCGGCTAGGGGTCGGTCCGGCCGAGCAGGAAGAAGGTTCGCTGGAGCCCTTTGCCCTTCACGGCCATTTCCCCCCGGTCAGCGAACCGGAACCGGTCTTTGAGCAGATTCTGCGTTGCTTCCGAGACATGCACCCGCGAGGGTTCGCCGTGCGATTCCATCCGGCTGGCCGTGTTGACCGTGTCTCCCCAGAGGTCATAGGAAAACTTGTGTTTGCCGATCACGCCAGCGACTACCGGCCCGGAATGAATGCCGATTCGCACCTCCATTGACAGCCCCCGGTTTCGCATCACCCCGCGAAAGGCTTCGAGCATGCCCAGCCCCATCCCCGCCACCGCCTCGGCATGGTCTTCACGGGGCTCGGGCAGGCCGGCGACGGCCATGTAGGCGTCACCGATCGTCTTGATCTTCTCCACCCCGTAGGCGTTTGCGAGGTGGTCAAAGGCCGAGAAGATATCATCGAGTAGGTCGACCAACTGACTGGCGTCGACATTCTGGGAGAAGGTGGTGAAGCCGCAGAGGTCGGCGAAGAGCACGCTGACCGATGGAAAGCTCTCGGCAATTGTCCCGATATTATTTTTGAGCCGCTCGGCCACCGTGTCAGGCAGGATGTTTCGTAGCAGCCGCTCTGACTTTTCCCGCTCCCTGGTCAGGTCGGCCAGAGACCGTTCCAACGCAGTGAAGGCAGCGTCGCGTTCCAGCAGCCGCTTGTAGGCTTCGGAGTGAACCCGGATGCGGGCGATCAGTTCAATCTGATGTGGCAGTTTGACCAGATAGTCATTGGCGCCCGCTTCGAGCAGTTCCGCCTTCGTCGCAGCCTCCTCGGTGGCCGACAGCACGATCACCGGAATCTGAGCTGTCGCGGTCCGCTGGCGAAATTGGCGGACGAGGTCGAGCCCGTCAATCCCCGGCATGACGAGATCCTGCAGGATGACGGTCGGCCGAAACTGCTCTGCGGTCTCAAGGGCCTTGTCGGCGTCCCGGCAGAAGGCGTAGCTGATGTCAGACCGGTCGGCCAGCAGCCGGCGAACCGCCTCCCCGATCATCGGCTGGTCGTCAACCAGCAGCACCCGATGCCCGTCGATTGCCGGGCCAACAGCCTGATTGACGGCGGCCGGTGAGGGCGGAGAACCGGCAGCAGGCTCTGGCATCGCTGAGGGACCGTCGGGTCGAAGCTGGGGAACTAGGATTTGAACCTAGACTAACTGGTTCAGAGCCAGTCGTGCTACCGTTACACCATTCCCCAAGAATGGTTGTGCTGGGTCGACTCGCGGTAGCCGGTACCAGTTGCAACTGGCAGACCGTCGGCCGGGCCCATGGTGTGGTAGCCTACCGCCGGAAGGCCGGGCGGGCAATCGCGTTGTCCGCTGCAGCCGATTGGTTGACCGGCGATTCCAGGAGTCGAAGAAGGGGCAGCCGTCGTGTCGTTTTTGGTGTTGTTGACCGGATCGAAGGCAGGAGAGCGGTATCGCATCGTCAAGGAGCGAACCGTGATCGGACGGCATCCCGGCTGCGATATCGTGGTCGATTCCGGTGCCGTCAGCCGCCAGCATGCGGCAGTGGTTTTTGCGGACGGAAAGCACTGGATCGAGGATCTCGGCAGCCGCAATGGCACGCTGGTCAACGGCCACCAACTGGCCGAGCGGCACCCGCTGGAAAACGCCGACGAAATCAGTGTTTGCGATCAGCGATTTTCCTTCACCTCGGGTGAGACAACGCCGTCGGAGTGGGTTTCGCTGGGGGGTGAGACCGATGCGTCACAGACGTTGTTTCAGCCGGACGAAGACGAAGAGGCCCTGATCGTCTCGCAGGTCGACATCCCCCGGCCCTCGGCTGATGATGGACTGGGCCAGCATGCCGAAGCCAAGCTGCGGGCTGTGATCGGGCTGAATCGTGCTCTCGGCTCTTCGTTGTCCCTCGATGAGGTGTTGCCCCGCCTGCTCGACGGCCTGTTCCAGATTTTTTCCGACATCGAACGGGGCTTTGTGCTGCTCAACGACGTCAAGACCAACCGGCTCATCCTCCGCGCCAAGAAACTGCGGACCGAGGAAGAGGGGGGCGGCCTGCGGCTGAGCCTTTCGCTGGTCAACAAGGTGGCCGCCTCCCGCCGGGCCATCCTTTCAGCCGATGCCACCAGCGACAGTCGGTTTCGACTCAATGAGAGTATCGTCGATTGCAACATCCGTTCTGTGATGTGTGTCCCCTTCATCAGTTCGGCGGGCGCCGTGCTCGGGGTGCTGCAGGTCGATTCGCGGGATATTCGCAACGGCTTCAGTCAGGAAGATCTCGAGGTGCTCGCCGGGATTACCGGACAGGCTGCCAAGGCAGTGGAGCAGGCCACCGCCCACGACGAAAAAATTGCTCAGGAGCAGTTCAAACGGGACCTTGAACTGGCCCACCGCGTCCAGCAGGGCCTGCTGCCGTCAGTTCCCCCGCAGGTCAGCGGCTACCAAGTCTTCGATTTCTACGAGCCGGCCCACCAGGTGGGGGGGGACTATTTCTCCTATGTCCCGCTCGCCGATGGCCGCGTGGCGGTCGTCTTGGCTGACGTCTCAGGCAAGGGGGTCTCGGCCGCGTTGGTGATGGCCGCCCTCTCGGCTGATGTCCGCTATACCCTGGCGATCGAGCCCGACGTCGCCAAGGCGGTGACCCGGCTCAATGCCAGTTTCATGCGAAGTGGCTGGGACGACCGCTTTGCCACCTTTGTTGTGGCGGTACTCGATTCGGCCCGCCACGTCGTATCACTGGTTTCTGCAGGGCATCTGCCGACCTACCTGCGGCTGGTCGATGGCACAGTCAAGGCGGTCGGGCTCGACGAGACCGGGTTGCCGCTCGGGGTCGATCCCGCCTATGTCTACGAGGCGGCCACGGTCGACCTGCCCCCCGGCGGCACACTTGTCTTCTACACCGACGGCATCAGTGAGGCGATGGATCATCGGCAGGAACCCTATGGGTTCGGGCGGTTGGAAAAAGTGCTTGCCGAACCGGCCAGTACACCCGAAGAGGTGGGCCGGCGGCTGCTGGGTGATGTCGAGCGGCATGCCGCCGGCCAGGTTCGTAGTGATGACATGTGCCTCGTCTGCGTCGGGCGGCCGGCAGAGTCTGCCTCCCTTTCCTGACACCGCCCAGCGGTGGCGGCAGATCGACTTCCAGTGGGTGGACGGTCGATATTCCCAGTGAGCAGCCGCTGGCCCGCCAGATCGGGCAGCTGGCCGTGGGAGCATGCGACTGCCCCGCGACGACACATACCAAGATACGGGGATGCACGCCATGAGTCTGTTTGAGTGGGTTCGCGCAGGGGTGCGGCAGGCAGTTGTGCTCGGCTTTGCCGACGCGATGGAGGACGTCGGTAGCCGGACACGCGAGGAGGACTTCGGCGCAACGCTCGCCCAGAGCCTGCGGGGCCGGCTGGAGGTGCAGCCTGAGCCGACCGTCATCGAATCGGCACCCACTGGCAGTGGCCGGCGGCGGTTGGGCCGTTCGATCACCAAGTCCTCACCGGCGGCCAAGGCGGCCTGACAGCCTCAGCCGGACCGGCCGAGCAGGCAGGTGCTGCCATTCTCGATATCGGCCCCGGGCGGGCCGAAGTCGATGTCTGGCAGGGTGGCGATCGCCGACCGGAGCCCCTGCTCCCACTGCGAGCGAATGCTAGAAAGCCCCTCGTCCTCAGGCTGAAATCGGCGGTAGGTATGGATGGCAAGGTCGTCGTTGCGGTAGACGAGCATGTCGATCGGCGGGCCGACTGCGACGTTGGATCGCATGGTCGAGTCGAGCGAGATGATGGCGTACTTTACCGCCTGTTCCAATGAGGTCTCATCGTACCGGATGCCGCGGTCGAGGATCGGACGGCCATACTTGGTCTCACCGATCTGCAGGAACGGGGCACTGCGGGTGCACCGCAGTGGATTGCCCTGGGCGTAGATCATGTAGAGCTGGGGGGGTTCGGTTCCAATCTGTCCCCCGATCAAAAAACTGACCGCGAATGTGATCTGGTCCCGTTCCATCGCCTCCCGGTCGATCTCGCTGATTTCCCGGATGTGGCGACCGACGCAGCGGGCGGCGTCGTAGAACGACGTCACTTCGGCCAGCCCCCTGCCCCGCTCGAATTCCTGGCGAATTCTGGTCACAATCGATTGTGTCAGCGAGAGGCTCCCGCTGGAGAGTACCGAGAAGATCCGCTCGCCCGGGATCACGAAGCTGTGCATCTTGCAGCAGACGTTGATCTGGTCGATGCCGGCGTTGGTCCGTGAATCAGACGCGAGGACGAGACCCTCATGGGTGCGGATTCCGAGGCAGTAGGTCATCTGGGGATTTGGTGGTAGGAAGGAAAGAGGAATCTATTCCCGGTATATGATTTGCAGCGTAGAGTACCCGATAGGCCGGGACGCTGTCGTGGCGGTTCCCCGAGACCGGCAAGACCAGCAAATGCCGCGCCTGCGGGCAGGTCTGCCCGGCCGGTGAGCGACACCGGCCCCACTCTGCCGGGAGGTGGGTCGGAGGCGGTGCGGAAGATGTCAGTCCGACCAGGAAGGCGGAGACGATGGCGGAGCAAGGTGGGTCAGCGGTGACGTCGGCTCGATCGGCCCCTCTTTGGGCGGACTATGAGTTGACCGCGGCCTATGACGAAATGTTTTCCGGCGGCGATGCCGTTCGGCAGCATTACGCCGCACTCCGCGATTCGTTGCGGTTTACCACGGGCGACGACTTTCGCCGCCGCAAGGCGATGACCGACCTGTCGATGCGGCAGGACGGTGTCGGCTTCACGGTCTACCGGGCTGAGGAGGGGATCGAGCGGGTCTGGCCGATGGATCCGATGCCCAGGATCATTCCGGCCGACGAGTGGCACCAGATCGAGGCGGGACTGATCCAGCGGATCAACGCCCTCAATCTCTTCTTGTGGGATATCTACCACGATCAGTTCATTCTCCGGGATCAGATCGTGCCGCCGCAGTTGGTGCTGCAGGGCAGTTCGTTCCGGCGGGAGTTCGTCGGGGTCGATGTGCCCCGCCGGATCTATGTGCATATCTGCGGCACCGATCTGATCCGGGCGGCCGACGGGGAGTATCTGGTGCTGGAGGACAACGCCCGCACACCGTCGGGGGTTAGCTACATGCTGCAGAACCGGCAGGTGCTCAAGCGGGTTTTCCCCGCCCTGTTCAATCGCTACGACGTGCTGCCCAACGACGAGTATCCGACCACCCTGCTCGATGTGCTGCGGTACGTCGCCCCGGAGTCGGCGGCCGATCCGACAGCCGTCCTGCTCAGCCCCGGCATGTACAACTCGGCCTACTTTGAGCACAGCTTCCTCGCCCAGCGGATGGGCATCGAATTGGTCGAGGGGCGGGACCTACAGGTCGACAACAACCGGGTCTTCATGCGGACCACCCGCGGCCTGCGGCAGGTCGACACCATCTATCGGCGGATTGATGACGATTTTCTTGATCCGCTCACCTTCCGGCCCGACAGCGCCTTGGGGGTGCCGGGGCTGGTCAATGCCTACCGGGCGGGGAATGTGGCACTGGCCAACAGCATTGGCACCGGCATTGCCGACGACAAGGGAATCTATCCCTTCGTGCCGGAGATGATCCGCTACTATCTCAAGCAGGATCCGCTGCTCAACAATGTCGAGACTTTCCGGCCGGCGATTCCTGCCCAACGCGACCATGTGCTGGCCAATCTGGAGAGTCTCGTCGTCAAGCGGGTCAACGAATCGGGCGGCTACGGCATGCTCGTTGGACCGAACTCCACGAAGGCTCAGCGGGACGCCTTCCGCGACCAGATTCGGGCCAACCCCCGGGATTTCATTGCCCAGCCGACAATTCAGCTGTCGACGCACCCCACCTTTATCGATGGCCGGCTGGAAGGCCGGCACATCGACTTGCGGCCGTTCGTGCTCTGCGGCGAACGCGTGGTGGTGACGCCGGGCGGCCTGACCCGGGTGGCCCTGCCCCGGGGCAGTCTCGTGGTGAACAGTTCCCAGGGTGGCGGCAGCAAGGACACCTGGATCCTCGCCGACCACCCGGCAGGAGAGGCCCGCTAATGCTCAGCCGTGTTGCCGATGCCCTGTTCTGGATGGGCCGCTACCTCGAGCGGGCCGACCATCTGGCCCGAGCCGTGGGGGTGACCAGCAGTCTGGAACTCGATCTCCATGGGGTGTTGGCCGACCCGGTCGAGCTGGAGTGGACAGCCTTGTTGGCCCAGTATCAGCAGGGCACCCCAATCCACCGGGATGGCGCGGATGCCGTCACCGCCGTCCAGCGGTGGCTGCTGACTGACATCACCAACACCGGCAGTGTCATCGCCTGCGTGAACCGGGCCCGCAATAATGCCCGCAGCATCCGTGGCTCGATCAGCCCGCCGATGTGGCGCGAGCTCAATAAGCTGCACTGGCGGCTCAGTGATGTCTCCTTTCAGGAGCGGGTGGCCGAGTCGCCCCACGACTTCTGCGAGGAGACGCAGATGGGGGTGCTGCTGTTTCACGGCATCTGTGACGCCACGCTGATCCAGGACGAGGGTTGGCATTTCATCCAGATGGGTCGCTACCTGGAACGGGCCGATAAGGTGCTGCGGACCCTCGACGCCAAGCTGGGCCTGTTCGTCGCCGGCGAGGTTTCTGACTTGCCGGTCAGCGTGTTGCAGTGGGCTGCGGTCCTGAAACGCTGCGCCGCCTATGAGGCCTACCAGCGGCTTTCGATCGGTCGGGTCGAGCCGGAGCGGATCATCGAGTTCCTGCTGACCCATCCCGAGTTTCCCCACTCAGTCCGGTTCGGCCTCAACTGCGTTTTCCAGTCGCTCGGCGTCGTCTCGGGTGAGCCGGTGATGCGGGGCGACACCGACCCGGGGCGGACCGTTGGCCGGCTGGTCAGTGACCTGACCTACCTTGACCGGCCGGCTCTTGGTGCTGCGGGCCTGCGAGAGTTTCTCAGCCTCTCCCTGCAGCGTTGCGGCCTGATCGGTCGGCTGCTCCAGCAGCAGTACTCCTTGCAGTGACCTTTCCATCCCCAAGCTGCAGACAGCCCGCCCCCGACGGAACCCCCCCCGATGATTCTTGAAATCCAGCATGAAACGACGCTGACCTACTCGGAGCCAATCAGGGAATGGCTCTGCGAACTGCGGATGGAGCCGATCAGTGACGGCCAGCAGAGTTGTCATTCGTTTCAGCTGAACGTCAGTCAGCCCGCGACGATCCATCGTTACGCAGACGGCTTTGGGAATCGGGTGCATCACTTCAACCTGCTCAAGCCCCAGCAGACCATCCGGCTGCTGGCTGCGAGTATCGTTGAGACGGAGGATGCCGGCATCGGGCCGATGGCCAGTCAGACCGTCTTTCCGATCGACCCCGACAGCCTGCCGCTGGAGACGCTTGAATATCTGCCGCTGCGGGGGCCGGCAGGGTCGACTCCGCTGCTTGAGCCGCACCTGGTGCAACTGCGGCCGGCAGCCGGCTTCCGGATCGGCATGTGGGTCTGCCAGGTTGCCGAATACATTCGGGGCCGCTTCGAGTATGCCCGTGACGTGACCGACTCCACGTCACCGATCGATCATCTGCTGGAACATGGCAAGGGGGTCTGCCAGGACTTCACGCACCTGATGATCGCCCTGTTGCGGCTCAGCGGTGTGCCGGCCCGCTACGTCAGTGGCTACATCCACCGTGAGAACCATGATTCTCAGAGCCATGCCTGGTGTGAGGTCTGGCTGCCCGACCTCGGCTGGTCGGGCTTTGATCCGACCAACGGCTGCCCGATCAACAACCACTTCGCCAAGACGGCGGTCGGCCGAGACTTTACCGATGTGCCGCCGAACAAGGGGATTTTCCGGGGGAGCGGCACCGAGCAGGTGGACGTTCGGGTGGCAACCAGGATTCTCGAACGATTGCCCTCGATCGCCTGGCATGACCAGCTGCCCCCGCTCGATGTGCCGGTGCGGTCGGTGGTCCGGGCGGCACCGGCGGACGATCTGCTGGCTGCGGAGCAGCAGCAACAGTAATGCAGGAAGTGCGTGGAGCGACCCTTCAGCCGGTTGGCCGAGGGGGAAGCATGACTTCAACCACCGTTCCCTGGCCCGGGGCACTGGTCACGGTGGCGATACCGCCGAGAAGACCGGCCCGCTGCCTGATACCCTCGAGGCCGAAGTGCTGTGGCGGGATGGCGGTGGGGTCGAATCCCTGGCCATCATCGGCGATCGTGAGGAGGATGCCGCCGTCTGATCGCCGCCTGAGGGTGATGCTCGCCCGTGTTGCCTGGGCATGTCGCCTGATGTTCGTGAGCGATTCCTGGGTGATTCGAAAGAGCGTCGTTTCCAGGTCGGGGGGCAGCCGTTCTCCCGCCAGGTCAGGTTCAAAGTCGATCGAGGGAATTTCCAACGCGGCATCGGCCACCAGTGTCTCGATTGCCTCGATCAGCCCCAGTTCATCGAGTGCCGGTGGCCGCAGGCCGGAGATCAGGTGGCGGGCTTCGGCGGTGGCTTCCCGCAGCAGCCGCAGCACTTCGTTGAGATGGCCGTTACTGCCGCCTCCTCCCGGCAGGCCCGCCGCGTAGGTTTCGAGGTGCATGATCGCCGCGGAGAGATACTGGGCTAGGCCGTCGTGGATCTCGTAGGCAACGAGCTGCCGCTCCCGCTCCTGGCGGTCGAGCAGGGCTCGCAGTGCCTGTTCGCCGTTCATGGTGGTCGCCGCTACCGCTTGGGTTTGGGAATCCGGGGCTGCCCCCCTGGCCGGCGGCCGCGGCGGCCCCGGCCGCCGGATGAGCGGCCCCGGGTGGGCGGTCCGCCATCGCGGAGCCCGGCAATCTGATCGCGAAGCCGGGCGGCGCGTTCAAAATCGAGTTCAGCGGCCGCCTGCAGCATGTCAGCTTCGAGCTGCTCAAGCAATTCGGCCTGTTGCTGGGCCTGTGCCTCGGCATTACCGACCGCGGCCTGCGCCCGGGCCCGGGCCTGACTCTCGGCTTCGATCCCTGAGCGAATCTCCTTCCGAATCGACGCTGGTGTGATGCCATGCTCGGTGTTGTAGGCCAGCTGCAGTTCCCGCCGCCGGGCCGTCTCGTCGATCGCCTGCTGCATCGACTCGGTAATCGTGTCGGCGTAGAGGATCACCCGGGCGTCGACGTTACGGGCCGAGCGGCCGATCGTCTGCATCAGTGAGGTCTCACTCCGCAGAAAGCCCTCCTTATCGGCGTCGAGGATCGCCACCAGTGAGACCTCCGGTAGGTCGAGCCCCTCGCGGAGCAGGTTGACACCCACCAGCATGTCGAACTCACCGGCCCGTAGGTCCCGCAGGAGCTCCACCCGTTCAAAGGCGTCAAGTTCACTGTGCAGCCAACGGCAGCGAACGTTCCGCTCCTGGAAATAATTTGAGAGGTCCTCCGCCAGCTTTTTGGTGAGTGTCGTGGCCAGCACCCGGTTGCCAGCGGCGACGGTTCGCTCGATCTCCCCCGAGAGATGCACCACCTGGTTGCGGGCCGGGACGACCTCGATCACCGGGTCGAGCAGGCCGGTCGGCCGGATGATCTGCTCGACCACCTCGCCTTTGGTCTGCCCCAATTCCCATTGGCCGGGCGTGGCCGAGACATAGACTGTTCGATGGAGCTTCTTCTCAAATTCCTCGAACATCAGCGGCCGGTTGTCGAGCGCGCAGGGCAGCCGGAAGCCGTGATCGACCAGGGTGAGCTTGCGGCTGCGGTCACCGGCGTACATGCCGCGGACCTGCGGCACCGTGACGTGTGATTCGTCGACGAAAAACAGGAAGTCGTCGGGGAAGTAGTTGAACAGCGTGTCGGGCGTGCTGCCCGGCGGCCGCCCCGAGAGCGGCCGGGAATAGTTTTCGATACCGGGGCAGAAGCCCGCCTCGAGCAGCATCTCGATGTCGAACTTGGTGCGGGCCGAAAGCCGTTGGGCCTCAAGCAGCTTGCCCTGGCTCTTGAGTTCCTCCAGCCGCCCGTCGAGCTCGCGGCGAATCTCACCCACGGCCGCCTTGATCCGGTCTTCCGGCATGACGAAGTGCTTGGCCGGGTAGAAATAGGTTTCGTCTTTGCGGGCCGCCACTTCGCCGCTGGTCGGATGGGTGACCGCGATCGACTCAATCGTGTCGCCCCAGAACTCGATCCGCGTTGCCAGTTCGTCGTAGGGGGGCCAGATGTCGACGGTGTCGCCCCGGACGCGGAAGCGGCCCCGTTCCAGGGCCATGTCACTCCGTTCGTACTGGACGGCCACCAGCTGGGCGAGCAGGTCTTCACGGGAGAGCGGCACGCCGGTGGCAATTCGAATGACCATCGCCCGGTAGTCTTCGGGTGAACCAAGACCATAAATGCAGGAGACGCTCGCCACCACGATCACGTCACGGCGGCTGACCAGTGCGCTGGTGGCCGCCAGTCGCAACCGGTCGATCTCCTTGTTGATCGCCGCGTCCTTCTCGATGTAGATGTCCCGCTGGGGGATGTAGGCCTCAGGCTGGTAGTAGTCGTAGTAACTGACGAAGTAATGGACGGCGTTGTGGGGGAAGAAGTCACGGAACTCGGCATAGAGTTGGGCGGCGAGGGTCTTGTTGTGCGACAGCACCAGGGTCGGCCGGCCGACCTGGGCGATGACGTTGGCCATCGTGAAGGTCTTGCCCGAGCCGGTAACACCCATCAGCACCTGAGAGGCGGCTCCCTCGCCGATGCCCTGGACCAGTGTGTCGATCGCCGCCGGCTGGTCACCAGCCGGCGGATACGGGGCGACCAGTTCAAAGACCCCGGGGGAAAGCGGTGCGGATGAGCGGTGCGGCATCTCGTCAACCTCGGTCGGGCGTTGGGGGAAGCGGACGGAGGAAGGGACGGATCTGCTCGAGGGTGACCGGCCCGATGCCGCTGACCTCGGCGACCGCGGCAATGCTTCGAAAGGAGCCATGTGCATGCCGGTGCCTAATGATCCGCTCCGCCAGCGCCGGCCCGATGCCGGGCAGTTGTGACAATTCGGCGACTCCCGCGGTATTGATGTCGAGGCTGAACTGGATCATGGCTGCCGGCGGCCGCTCGTGATCGACCAGCGGCTCACGGCGAAACAACAGCCAGGCTGCCAGCGTCAGCAGGCCGACGCCGGCGAGACCGATCAGCAGCGCCTGGGCTGCCGGCGGCGGGGTCGCGTGGCCTGTCTCAGGGTGTGGAGGACTGGCAGGATTTGCCATCATTCGATCAATGCGGTTGGGCTGGGGCTGGATGGCCGGAATCGGGCCCCCAGGATCGGGCGAGGAGCGGCCCCCTCGGCCGCCCCGGGACTGCCTGTATCATAGGCCCATTCTCAATTTCCCCCGCGGAGTTTCCCAATCATGGTGACACCTCAACCGCCGGGCCGGTCAGCCCGCCGGGATCACCGGCAGTTCCGCTGGGATCGGCGGCTGGAACTCGCCGTTCGGCAGGCGGCAGGGAACTGGCTGCGGGAGGACCTTGGCTATGAGGCCGACTGGACCAGTGTCGCGTTGGTGCCGGCTCAGGCAACCGGCCGGTTGGCCGTGGTGGCCCGACGACAGGGAGTGGTTGCCGGTTTGCCGGCGGCTGGGGTGGTGGTCGATGTGGCCGATCAGCAGCTCGTCTGGGAGCCGGCCGTCTGCGATGGCGACCGGCTCATGCCTGCCACGGTGGTGGCCCATTTGGAAGGGCCGATCCGGTCGATTCTGCAGGTCGAGCGGGTTCTGCTGAACCTGCTTGGCAGGCTCTCGGGAGTGGCGACGGCGACACGACAACTCGTCGATGCGGTTGCCGACACCGGCTGCCGCATTTACGACACCCGCAAGACGCTGCCTGGTTGGCGACTGCTCGACAAATACGCTGTCGGCTGCGGCGGCGGCTTCACTCACCGGCTTGGTCTTTATGACGCCATCCTCATCAAGGACAACCATCTCGCGGCTGCGGCCGCGACGGGAATGCCCGTTGCCGCGGCCGTTACCCGGGCCCGGAGGTTTGTCGCGGCAACCTTCCCGCCCGGGCGGGAAGCGGAGATGGTGGTCGAGGTCGAGGTCGACACGCCTCAGCAGGCTGAGGAGGTCTTCGCCGCGGTGGGCGACCGGACGCTTCCTGACATCATGCTGCTGGACAATATGCAGCCGGCATCGCTCCGGCAGTGCGTCAGCCTGCGGGATCGGTTGGCCCCGGAAGTGATTCTCGAAGCCTCCGGTGGCATCACTCTGGAAACGGCCGCGACAGTCGCTGCCACCGGTATCGACCGGATCAGCACTGGCATGCCGACGCACGCGGCACCCTGGCTCGATATCGCCCTCGACTGGCGCTAGGGCACTGGTCAAAAGACACTGCGGGTACCGGGCGTCAGACGCCCATCAACCGGTTCCGTTTCATCCGGCGTTCTGCCCGCAGACGAGCCCGCCGCTTTGTTTCACTCGGCTTCTCGAAGAATTCTCTCCGCCGCATCTCTTTTTTGATGCCGCTGCGTTCCACCAGTTTGCGGAAGCGGCGAACCGCCTCTTGGATACTCTCGCGATCGCGAACCGTCAGTTTGACCATGAAAACCTGCTGCTAGCCTTGTGCATGTGTGAAAATGTGTGAGGAGCGGTTAGCCGCCGGAATCCCTCATTCCAGGCTCGCGCGTCGAACCGCCGCGGGCCCCGAAGTCTAGCAGAAACCAGGCCGCGGCGTCCATGCGGGGGCGGTGGGCGGCCCCTGTGGGGCCTTCGCACCGGTGGCTGCCGCGGCGTGCCGGGGTACGCCCGGGGTTATTTTGCCGCCGGCTACACTGTGTTTTTGGTCGCCCGGCGTCGCGGGGCTGAACCATGGGAAAGACGCGGAAAACATGAGTGACCTGATCAGGGATGGGCTGGCGTCGGCACTTGGCTGGAATGATGCCGAGTCGTCCCGGCAACTGGTTGCCGCTGTTTTGACGCTGGTGGTCTTTCTGGTGACGGCGCCCCGCGGCCGCCGCTGGCTGGCCCGGGGGTCGGTCGTCCTGCTGGTCCTCTACCCGCTGCCGGCGGCGATTGCCCTGCTCTTCCCTTCGGCGGCAGGTGCCGATGGGTTTGCCCTCCAGACCGCTCGGTTTCTTTTGCTGGCATCACTGCTGCAATCACTGCTGCTGCTGATCGTGGTCTCCGGCTGGGAGCGGATCGGCAAGCCGCTGCCAAGAATTTTTCTCGATGTGCTGCGGATTGGGCTGACCGGTGTTGCTCTGATCACCGTGCTCTGGGAGGCGGGGGCGGGGGCGGGCGACCTCTTTGCTGGCTCAGCGGTGCTCACCGCCGTACTCGGCTTCGCGCTTCGGGACACCCTGGGCAACATCTTCGCCGGTCTGGCGATCCACGCCGAGCATCCCTTCGAGATCGATGATTGGATCCAGTACGACGACAATCCCGCCCACGTCGGGAAGGTGGTCGAAATTAACTGGCGGGCCACGAAGGTGATCACGCTCGACCTGGCCTACGTGATCATCCCCAACGGACAGTTGGCCCAGGCTTCGATCCGCAACTTCACCAAGCCCGACCCCTGGTCGCGGCGGAGCCTGTTCGTCACGGCCCCGTATGAGGTGCCACCCCAACGGGTTCAGGCGATCATGCTCGAGGCCCTCCGGGGCAGCTTCGGAGTGCTCGACGAGCCGGCCCCATCGGTTGTCACCAACGCCTTCAATGAACGCGGTATCGAATACTGGGTGCGGCTGTTTACGAATGAGTTCGGGAGACGGGACCGGGTCGATGGGATGGCCCGCGATCGGATCTTTTATGCCCTCGCCCGCCACGGTGTCCGCCTGCCGGTGGCCACCCATCAGATTCGGCTGACCCAACTACCGCCGCAGGCGGAAGTGCCGCGTGAAACGGTTATCGCCGAACGGACGGCCCGGCTGGAGGCGGCCGGCGTGCTCGGGGTGCTCACGCCGGACCAGCTGCGGCAGCTGGCCAGCGACCATGAGGAGCGGACCTTCGCCGCCCACGAGCCGATTGTCCGCCAGGGGGATTCCGGCGGCAGCATGTTCATCATCACCGCGGGGCGGGTGACGGTGACGGTTCGGACCGCCGCGGGGCAGGTCATCCCCGTCCGGGAATTGACCGTGGGCGACTTCTTCGGCGAACTAACGCTGTTGACGGGGGCGCCGCGGTCGGCGACCGTGTCGGCGGAGACGGAAACCCGGGTGCTTGAGGTGGGCTGTGAGGCGTTCCGAAAGATCTTGAAGGAGCAGCCCGAGTTGGTCGATCGCTTGAGCAGCGAGATGCAGCGGCGGCTGCTCGAGCGGGAAAAGGCGATCGCGGGGGCCGAGCAGGCCGTTACCATCGGCAGTCGCCCTGATCTCTTGACCGCGATCCGGGAATTTTTCGGTATGGTGTGAGAGGACCGGCAGCCCAACGGGCGTGCCGCCGCACGAAAGAGATCTACCATGCGGATTGAACTGCTGCCGTCGAGCCAGCCTGCCAGCGACCGACAGTTTCTCGTCAGCTATCTTATCAACGACACTGTCACGATCGACGCCGGCTCGATCGGTCTGCTCGCTGACCTCGATCGCCAGCAGCGGGTTGAGCATGTCTTCATCACCCACCAGCACATCGATCACATTGCCACGCTGCCGATCCTGTTGGAAAACGTTTACGAGCCGGGTCCCAAGAGCATTGAGGTGCTGGCCGACCCGCAGGTGCTTGGGTTTCTGCACAACGACCTCTTCAACGGCCGGGTCTGGCCCGACTTTCTCGCCCTCTCAACGCCCGACGATCCCTTCCTGATCCCAACGCCCCTGGCAGCCGGGCAGTCGGTCGAGCGGGCGGGGTTGGTGATCACGCCGATTCCGGTCTCCCATGCCGTGCCGACCCTCGGCCTGATCGTTGACGATGGCCAGTCGGTCGCCGCCTTCCCCTCCGATACCGGGCCGACGGTCGAATTCTGGCGTCAACTGGCCGGCGTGGAACGGCTGCGGGCGGTCTTTCTCGAGGTCAGCTTTCCCAACAGCCTGGCCGGCCTGGCCGAGGTTTCGGGGCACCACTGCACCGCCAGCTTCGCCACTGAGATCGCCAAGCTGGAGCGACCGGTTCGCTGGATTGTCGTGCACCGCAAGCCACGGTATGCCGATGTGATCGCGGCGGAAATCGCCGCGCTGGGGCGGTCCGATGTCGAACTGGTGCAGCCGGGACTGGTCTACGAGTTGTAGCGGCTGCTCCTGCCGGTCAGCCTCCTGCCGGCCGGCGGGACTGCTTCTTCCGTTCGTTTTCAGTCAGCAGCACTTTGCGGAGCCGGATCACCGCCGGGGTCACCTCGACCAGTTCATCGTCTTCGATGTATTCCAGCGCCTCCTCAAGGGACATCCTCCGGGGTGGCTTCAGCAGAATGTTGCGGTCGCTGCCGGCGGCCCGGATGTTGGTCAGCTTTTTTTCTTTGGTGGGGTTCACGGTCATGTCATCGCTGCGGGCGTTCTCGCCCACGATCATGCCCTCGTAGACCTCGTCTCCGGGGGCGACGAACAGCTCTGAACGCTGCTGCAGGCTGTCGAGTGCAAAGCCGACTGCCTTGCCGGGCACCATCGACACCAGCACGCCGTTGGCCCGGCCGCCAACGTCGCCTTCCACCGGCTGCCACGACTCAAAGCGGTGGTGCATGATGGCGGTGCCTTGGGTGGCATTGAGAACCCGGGTGCGCAGGCCGATCAGGCCACGGGCCGGGATGGAGAAGACGGCATGGGCGAACTCGCCCCGCGACCCCATGTGCCCAAGCTGGCCCCGCCGGCTGCCGACCAGTTCCATCACCGGGCCGAACTTGTCCTGCGGCACCTCGACCACGAGGGTCTCGAAGGGTTCAACCGTCTGCCCCTCCTCCTTGCGGAGGATCACCCGCGGCTTACCAACCGACAGCTCGAAGCCCTCCCGCCGCATCGTCTCGATCAGCACGGACAGATGCAGCAGCCCGCGGCCGGCGACGGCGAACTGCTCGGTGCCCGGAATCGGCTCAACCCGCAGCGCGACGTTGCGTTCCAGCTCCTTCAGCAGCCGATCCCGCAGATGGCGGGTCGTCAGGAACGTGCCCGATCGGCCGGCCAGCGGCGAGGTGTTGATGCCGAAGACCATGCTCAGGGTCGGTTCGTCGACTGCCAGCCGCGGCAGTGGCCTCGGGTCGCCCGGATCGCAGAGGGTGTCACCGATTTCGACCGGCTCAATGCCGCTGACCGCCGCAATGTCACCAGCGGTCGCCTCCTCGGCATCAACCCGGCCAAGCTTGTCGAAGACCTGCAGGCCGGTCGCCTTGGCCGGCACGAGGTCGCCGGTGAGTGTCGACCGCAGCACGGGCCCGCCGCGGATGAGCCGCCCCGACTCGACCCGGCCGATGGCAATCCGACCAACATAGTCAGACCAGTCAAGCGTGGTGACCAGCATCCGCAGTGGAGCCGCCTGGTCGACGGCCGGCCCGGGAATCTTGTCGAGCACGAGATCGAGCAGCGGCTGCATCGTGCCCTCCCGCACGGCCGGGTCATCGGAGGCGTAGCCGTCACGGCTGGAGGCGAAAAGGTAGGGAAAGTCGGCCAGTTCGTCATCTGCGCCGAGTTCGAGAAAGAGCTCAAGGATTTCGTCGAGCACCTCGTTCGGCCGGGCGTCGGGCCGATCGATCTTGTTGACCACCACCAGCGGCCGGAGCCGGGCCTCAAGGGCCTTGCCCAGCACGAAGCGGGTCTGGGGCATCGGCCCTTCGGCGGCATCGACCAGCACCAGCGCGCCGTCGGCCATCCGCAGTACCCGTTCGACTTCACCGCCGAAGTCGGCATGCCCCGGCGTGTCGATCAGGTTGATCTTCACTCCCTGCCATTCGACGGCAATGTTCTTGGCCAGGATGGTGATGCCCCGTTCCCGTTCGAGATCACCCGAGTCGAGGATCCGTTCGCGGTCGAGCTGGCTGGAGCGGAACTGGCCACTCTGCCGCAGCAGGCAGTCGACGAGGGTCGTTTTGCCGTGGTCGACGTGGGCGATGATCGCGACATTACGGATGTCGCTCCGCCGGGTCACCGCGGTAGCGACAAACGATTCGGGTGCAGTGGCCATGAAGAGATCCGGGAAGGGGCAGCCCGTGGGGGCCGGGAGCCGGGGGCGAGCCGCCGGCAGGTAAGAGTTGCATTATTCAGCCCGAGCGGATGGCTGCATAGAGCCTTTCCACGAGCCGTTGCGGGGACTCATCGGGCCAGCGTGTCACGAGGCCCCTCCGCAGGGCCGGGCCGGGAGTTGTCTGCAGGGCCTTTCCCGCCGCTTCAGCAGCGGTGAGCGCCCGGGGCCCGGTGAAGACAGCAACCAGTTCGTCGCCGCCGAGCCGAGCCCGTACCGCCGCGGTCGGCGTGGCCGCCGTGAGGGTGGCAGCGGCTGCTGCCAGCAGCTGGTCTCCGGCGAGGAACCCCTCAGTTTCGTTGACCTGCTTGAGCCCGACCAGATCGACACCGAGGATGGCGAGCTGCTCAGCCGGAGGGGCAGGAGTCGTCCGCAGCAGGCCTTCAAGCACCGACCGCGGCTGGAGGCCCGTGACAAAATCGACCGGTGCGGCAGTGGACTGCCCTTCGGAAGGCACTGTCATGAGCGACAACGGCGAATGGAGACGAAGGGGATCGAACCCTCAACCCCCGCCTTGCAAAGGCGGTGCTCTCCCAATTGAGCTACGTCCCCGGAGGTCATTCACGGAATCCGGCTGTCGAATCCGAGGCGGGTAGCAGCCGGAGGCTAACCAGGGGGCCACCCGTAAATCTGTAGTGCGCGCGCCAAGACTCGAACTTGGGACCTCCACCTTATCAGGGTGGCGCTCTAACCAACTGAGCTACGCGCGCCCACGACCGGCGTCCTTCGCCGGCCGCCGTGAAACCTACCCTCGCAGCCGGGCCGTTTGCAACTGGCGGGCGTTTTTCCGGGGGGCTGCCCGGAAGCCGGCGCTGACGGCCTGCCGGGGGCTCAGGTAGGCTTCCGCCGCACAGTTCCCCCACCACTCACGAGGAGGCCGATTGCCGATGTTCCGCCTCGCACGCCAGCGTTCCGATGCCTCCGTCAGCCGTCGCCCTCCGACCACGGTGGTTCTCTGTTGCCTCGTGGCCGTTCCAGTAGCCGTTGCCGGCCGGCCGCTCGCCGCAGCCCAGCCGACGGTTGACTATGCCCTCGGCCTCAAGCCGCGGCACTCGGTTGACTATGACATTCCCGCCGCCACTGCCGCAAAGCAGGCGACGCTTTCGATGGAAAAGACCGACGGCATGACTGCCTGGGTTGTTCGCTCAGCGGATGGCACCCTGCTGCGACGATTCGCCGACACCAACGGCGACCGCGTGGTCGACCACTGGAGCTATTACCGGGACGGCCTGGAGGTCTACCGGGACATCGATGCCGACCATAACGCCAAGCCCGACCAGGCCCGCTGGCTGGGGGCTGCTGGCAGCCGCTGGGGCGTCGATACCGACGGAGACGAGCAGCTCGATCGCTGGAAGAGTCTTTCGGCCGAGGAGGCGACGGCGGAGATTGTGGCGGCCCTGCGGAACCGTGACGCGGCGACCTTCCGGCGGCTGCTGCCGACGCGGGACGAACTGGTGACCGCCGGATTCGACGGTGATCTGCTTGAGCAACTCAGCCGTCGCGCCACCGCCGCCGCAAAGGATTTTCCGCAGCTGGCGAAACGGCAGCAGCAGATCGGGCCGGGGACGCGGTGGACGGCAATGCTTGCCGGAGCACCTGGCATTCTGGCGAAGGGGACTGATGGGACCAGCCGTGATGTGCTGGCCTACGACAACGTCGTGGCGTTGACCGAGTCGGACCCCGACGGCGGTTCGCAGGTGTTTGTCGGTTCACTGGTGCGATGCGGCGAAGTCTGGCGGCCGCTCGATCTGCCGCAGCTCACCGATGGCGGCGGAGTGGTCACCGAGGGCTTTGCTTTTTTTTCTCCCCGAGTTGACTCGCCACCGCTTCCCGCTGGGGTAGTCAGTACGGAGTCGCTCAAGCCGTTCCTGGACAAGCTGCGGCTGCTGGAGAGTCAGCTGGTCGAAGCCAGCGATGCCGACCGGGGCAGGCTGGTTGCGAGCCAGGTGAAGGTGCTCGAGGAAGTGGTCGCCGCCGCCGTCGCCGATGAGCGGGAATTCTGGCTGCGGCAGCTGATCGAGACGCTGGCCGCCGCGACGCAGGAAGGAACCCTGGCCGACGGCATCGGCCGGCTGGAGCAACTCGGCGAGGGGCTCCCGGCGGCCGATGCCCTTAAGCCGTTTCTGGCATTCCGGCTCGCGTCGGCCCGCTACGCGAGCCGGATGCAGCAGCCCGGGGCCGATATCGAAGCGGTGCAGTCGGCCTGGCTGGAGGAACTCGCCGCCTTTGTTGAGGGCTATCCCGAAGCTGAC
>Ga0180432_10001010_pt1 | contig 44970 bp, 25 predicted proteins | sample SS_ome_10_FD_132414 | JGI IMG/M metagenome (GOLD analysis project Ga0180432, IMG submission 132414) | Hypersaline lake sediment archaeal communities from the Salton Sea, California, USA - SS_1_MS_2 metaG | ecosystem: Environmental > Aquatic > Non-marine Saline and Alkaline > Hypersaline >...
TGGTCACCAGTCCGCTGCGAATGGCCTTGGCCGACACCTTGACCCGCACGACACGTCCGTTGACCACGGCGCGGACGCGCTGAATGTTCGCCTTGAACTTCCGCTTGGTCTTGCCCGTTGTCTTGATGCCCACCCCGCCGAGGCGCTTGGCCTTGCCGCGATGGGAGTACTTCCTGCCCGCGTGGGTACGTCTGCCGGTTATCGCACATACTCGAGGCATCTCTTTTGGCTCCCATGGGGGGTAACTCGTTGGTTGGTCAATCTGGTTGACTGGAGGTCTCGCCGCGCGTCGTTACCAATCAACCAGTTAACCAGTTAACCAGTCAACCCACACTACTTGCTGTCTTCTTCTTTTTCCTTGGCGGCCGCGGCGACAATGGCCTGCTGCACGTTACCGGGGACCGGCTCGTAGTGGCTCAGGTCCATCGTGTAGCTTCCCTGGCCGCCCGTGACGGACCGCAGTTGACTGTTGTACTGCATCACTTCAGCCAACGGCGCCTGGGCCTTAACCGTGCAGATGTTCCCGGGCAGCATGTCCTGCCCGAGGATCCGCCCCCGTCGCCCGGACAGGTCGCTGGCGATATCGCCCATGTAGCTGGCCGGAACCGTGATCTCCATGTTCACGAACGGTTCGAGCAGGACGGGCTTGGCGTTGCTGACCGCGTCGACGAAGGCCAGCTTCCCCGCCGTCCTGAAGGCCACTTCCTTCGAGTCCACCGGGTGGTGCTTTCCGTCGTAGACGCTGACGCGGATGTCCTGCATCGGGTAGCCCGCGATGGGCCCGGCGGTCAGAACGTCCTTGATCCCCTTCTCGATAGCCGGAAGGTACTGCCGCGGGATCGACTCGCCGAAGAGGTTGTTGACGAAGTCGAATCCCTCGTCGAGCCCGAGCGGTTCGATTTCGAGATAGACCTCACCGAACTGCCCGGCGCCGCCGGTCTGCTTCTTGTGGCGGTGGTGGCCCTTGGCCTTGATCGTCACCGTTTCCTTGTACGGGATCTTCGGGGGCTTCGTGTCGACCTCCAGGTCGAATCGCTGCTTCATCTTCGTCAGCATCAGGCGAATGTGAAGGTCGCCCACCCCGGAGATCACCGTCTCGTTCGTCTGCGTGTCGCGCGTGACGCGGAAGGTGGGGTCTTCCTCGGCCAGCTTGTGCAGCGCCCCGGAGATCTTCTGCTCGTCGCCTCGGCTCTTGGGGGCGACGGCTTGCGAGAACATGGGCGTCGGCAGGGGAGGCATGTCGCGGAACATCGGCTTGGCATCCGTGTGGAGCACGTCGCCCGTGCGAATCTCCTCGACCTTGGCCAGCGCGATGATGTCGCCGACCACCGCCTCGGAACACTCGTGCGTCTCCTTGCCCTGGACCTTGAGCGGGTGGGCGATCTTGGCGGACTTCTTCTCGTCCCGCAGCACGTAGGTGGTCTCGGGGGTGGCGGTGCCCTGGACAATGCGCACCCATGCCAGCTTGCCCACGAACGGATCGGCCGTGATCTTGAACGCCTGGGCCACCATGGGCGCCGAGGGGTCGGTCGCCAGGTCGGTGGTCTCGGCGTCGGTCTCGGGCGAGGAGCGGACGGAAACGGGCGGCATGTCGGCCGGGGACGGGAAGTAGCCGGCCACGGCGTCCATCAGTTCGGTCACCCCCACGTCGGCCTTGCCCGAGGTGAACAGCACGGGGATGACCGCGCCGGCAACCATGGCCTTTGCGAAGGCGGCCAAGAGCTTCTCCGGCGGGACGTCTTCGCCGCCGAGGTAGGCTTCCATGAGTTCCTCGTCGGACTCGATGACGTTCTCGATCAGTTCGGTGTGCGCGTCGGCCACGTCCCCCAGGGCCGACGAGCCGGACTCGTTGGCGAAGCAGTCGAGCACGGCCTGTCCATCCTCGGCCGGAAGGTTCATCGGCTTGCACGCCTGGCCGAACGTCTCGGTGATGCTGCTCAAGATGCGTTCGAGGTCGACGTTGTCGGCATCGATCTTGTTGACGACGAGGGCTCTGGCCTTTTGGGCCTTGGCGGCTGCGGCGAACATTCGCCGGGTGTTGACCTCGATGCCGGCCGAGGCGGAGATGACGATAACGGCGGTGTCGGCGCCGGCCATCGCCGTCAGGGCGCCGCCGACGAAATCCGGGTAGCCCGGCGTGTCGATCAGGTTCAAGGTTTTTCCGGCATGCTCGAGGTGGCCCAGGGCGGGATCGACGGAGTGCTTGCGATCCTTCTCGATATCGCTGAAGTCCAGCACGCTCGTACCGTCGTCAACCGATCCGAGGCGGCTGGTCACGTTTGCGGCGTGGAGCATCGCTTCGCCAAGCGTGGTCTTGCCTGCGCCGCCGTGGCCCAGCAGTGCAATGTTGCGGACATCCTGCGTCTTCAAAGCCGCCATCGGTACTCTCCAGCAAACACAGAAGGACAATCCGGAAGACAGTTCGGACATCCCCCGAGGCGACCCCGGGAGGGCCAACTCGCTCGGGGACACCCGACGAATCGATCTACTATACTCACCCTTTCGCCCCGGGCAAGCGAAAAATCATGCGGATTCGCAGCGCGGCGACATCATCTTCCGGCCAGGCCCCGCGGATCGGGACCCCCGGCCTCGTGGGGGGCGTTGAATCCCCTCTCCGTTCGGGATACGATCACGCCCGCAATGTCCTTGCTTGAGATACGCCATGTGGACGGCTCGGCACGGCGCGGCCGCCTGAGCACGTGCCACGGACTCGTCGACACGCCGGTCTTCATGCCCGTGGGCACCGCCGGTACCGTCAAGGGTGTGACGCCCGACCAGATCCGTGCCGCCGGGTCGCAGATGATTCTCGGCAATACGTATCACCTGATGCTCCGCCCGGGCGCCGACGTGGTGGCGACTCTCGGCGGGCTGCACGCGGTGCTTGGCTGGGACGGGCCGGTCCTGACCGACAGCGGGGGCTTCCAGGTCTTCTCGCTGGCCCATCTGCGCCGGATTGACGACGACAAGGTCGTCTTCCAGTCGCACGTGGATGGCGCGGAGGTCATCCTCACGCCCGAGTTGGCCGTCGACATCCAGCGCAAACTCGGCGCGGACGTGATGATGCAACTGGACGAGTGCCCCCCCGGCGACGCGCCTCGCCAGGCGGTGGCCGACGCCGTCACACGCAGCGCCGCCTGGGCCGCCAGATGCAAGACCGCGTGGGCCGCGGCCGGGAAACTCTCCGCCCAGGGCAACGCCCAGGCACTCTTCGGGATACAGCAAGGCGGGGTCCTGCCCGACCTTCGGGCCCTGAGCGCCCAACGGCTTGTCGACCTCGACCTGCCCGGCTATGCCATCGGGGGGCTCAGTGTCGGCGAGGGCCACGACGCCATGCTCGCCGTCCTCGACGCCGTCGACGATCAGTTTCCCGCCGACAGGCCGCGCTATCTCATGGGCGTCGGCGAGCCCCGTGACATTCTCGCTGCGGTGGCTCGCGGCATCGACATGTTCGACTGCGTCCTGCCCACGCGGAATGCGCGGAACACGCAGGCGTTCACCTGGGCGGGACGGATGCGCCTTCGGAACGCACGGTGGACGCAGGACCCGCTCCCCGTTGACGAGAACTGCACATGCTATGCCTGCCGCCACTTCGCGCGGGGAACCCTTCGACACCTCTTCATGGCCGGGGAGATGCTCGGGGCGATACTGCTGACGATCCACAACCTGCACTTCTTCGCCGAGTTCATGTCCGCCATCCGCGACGCCATCGCGGCGGGCGAACTTGCCGCCCGCTCGCAGGAATGGCTGGCAGCGATGTATCCGACGACGTGAACCCCATGCATTGGCCCGGGGCCATGGGCCGGCGCGAAAAAGAACACCCCGCTCCCTCCGAAGCGGGGTGCCCGGCCGGCGCGACCGTCCTCGAACCGCACCAGCACTCAAACCACGGCAAAGGGCGACCTTCTTGCCCGTGGAATGGCTATCCGCCCCTCCTGTGTGCACAAGGCGTGCCACGAACGCTCGAAAACCGCGCCCCCGGCGTGCTGCAGGTGGCTAAGTTCCCGGTGCGGACCCGGATACCGGCAGATTGACCGTTCCAGGCACGGGACGTCACCAGGCGGAATACGGGCACAAAGTGGGTACTGGGGCCCAACAAGTGGGGGCAAGAACGGGGAATATTACCCTATACGTCGCCTCGAGAGAGGCTGCTTGCTCAGTCCGGCCTCTTCAGACCGTACTTCTTGATACGGTAACGGATGTTGCCGGGGAAGTCGTAGCGCGACAGGGCGGCCAGGGCCTCGTTCGACATGACGGGCTGGGGGATCTTCATCTCGCTGGCCAGGCGTTTGAGGCGCTGCTCGACGAGCATGGGCAGGTCCTCCTTGCGATCGCGCAGCGGAGGCATGCAGATGGGGAAGACATTCAGGCGGAAGTAGAGGTCCTCTCTGAATCGCCCGGCCCGCATTGCTTCGTGAAGGTCGCGGTTGGTGGCGGCAATCACGCGAACGTCGCATCCGACCGGCGCGACCCCCCCGACACGGATGATCTCCTTTTCCTGCAGGACGCGCAGGAGCTTGGCCTGGATGTCCGGCGTGATCTCCGCGACCTCGTCGAGGAAGATCGCCCCCCCGTTGGCCAGTTCGAACCGCCCGAGTTTCCGCCCTGTGGCGCCCGTGAAGGCCCCCGCCTCGTGCCCGAAAAGCTCGCTCTCGAGCAATTCTCTCGGCAGTGCGGCACAGTTGACGGCGATGAACGGGCGGGCGCTGCGTTTGGAGTTGATGTGAATCAGGTGTGCGGCCAGTTCCTTGCCCGTGCCGGTCTCCCCCAGCAGCAGGACGGTGGCGGACGACTGGGCCACGCGGGCGATGAGGTCCTTGACCTCCTGCATCGCCGGGCTGACCCCGATGATCTGCCCGTGGGGTCTCATCGCGTCCTTGAGCCCGCGGTTGTCCCGCTGCAGTTGCTCGCGGAGTTGGCTGTTGGCCGCCGCGATCGCCGCCAGGTTCGCGAAAACCTGCCCCAGCAGGCAGTCGTGTTGCTCAAACCGGCGAGAGCCCTTGGGGTTCAGGACCTCCACCACCCCCAGCGCCACACCCTTGTGGATCAGCGGGGCCGCCAGGAGACTCTCCGTGTGGAAGTCCACGATCGCGTCGATGTCCTTGTAGTGCGTGCTGTCGCTGCTGACGTCGTTGACGATGGTCGGCTGCCCGGTCCGCAGCACGCGCCCGGAGATGCCCGCCGCCTGGTCGTACGCCACGCCGATCAACTCATCGGCTCGCTGTCCGTAGGCGGCTCGGAACACCTGCCTGCCCCGGACGGGGTCCAGCATGATCACGCTGGAGGCCTCGGCGTTCATGACGTCGGCGGCCGAGGTGGCGATCGTGGTCAGGGTCTCTTCGAGGCTGTCCGCGGAGTTGATGGCGGCCGAGGCCTCGACCAGTGCCGCCAGAGCATCGGGCGTCAGGTCTCGTGTTCCGTACATGGCAGTGGCGCTCCTAGCCTCATTCACTATCCCGCGCCGCGGCGGCGATGACAAGGCATCGGGCCAGGAAGGCCGGCATGTCGGCCAGCGGGATCTGGCAGGCGGCGTCACACTTCGCGCTGTCGGGGTCGGGATGGGTCTCGACGAACAAGGCGTCCGCACGGGCGGCCATCGCCGCAGCGGCCAGGAGCGGCGCGTAACGCCGCTGACCGCCCGATGCGCTGCCCAGCCCGCCCGGCTCCTGCGTCGAATGCGTCGCGTCGAAGACGACCGGGGCGAACTGCTGCATCTGCGGCACGGCCCGGAAATCCGTAACCAGCCGGTTGTACCCGAACATCGTCCCGCGCTCGGTCAGCAGCACGTTGTCGTTGCCCGTCGAGCGGACCTTGGCCACGACCTGACCCATGTCCCACGGGGCCATGAACTGCCCCTTCTTGACGTTCACCGCGACGCCGGAATTCCCCGCCGCCAGAAGCAGGTCCGTCTGGCGGCACTGGAAGGCGGGCACCTGAATGCAGTCGAGCACATCGGCAGCCGGAGCCACCTGGGACGCGTCGTGAACGTCGCTGAGAACGGGGACCCGGACCTGGCGCTTGACCTCCGCCAGCCACGCCAGGCCCGTCGCCAGGCCCGGGCCGCGATAGCCTTCCACGCTGGTGCGATTGGCCTTGTCGTAGCTGGCCTTGAACACGTATCCGACGCCGAGACGCTCGCAGGTCTCGGCCATCGCAGAGGCCACCTCGAGACACATCTCGAGGCTTTCGGCTACACAGGGACCGGCGATGAGGGCAGGCTTGTCGGCCGGAATGGCGATCGGCCCGATGGTACAGGTGTGTTGTGTCGTCACGGGGTTACTCCATGGCTGTCGGACGGGACAATGATCCGGACCGGGGTATCGGTGATGGAGACCTCGATGGGCGTGTTCGGACCGAGGTCTCCGTCGACCTGGCACGGTACGGGCCAGGGGGTCTCGATTCTCAAGTGGCGGAAGCGGTGATACCGCGTGCGAGGGTGGTTACGGTGCCGTCGCAGAAACGTGCGGGCCGAATGACACAGCATGGCGAACCGGCCGGCGCACGGGAAAATCACCAGGTCGAACAGCCCGTCATCGAAGCGGGCGTCGCAGCAGATGCGCAGCCCGGACGCGTAGCGCGGGATGTTGCCGACGAAGGCCATGCACTGGCCGGCGAACACCTCCCGCCCGTCGACCGCAATCCGCATCGCCGGAAAGTCGTGTTCCCACAGCGTCCGCCAGATCGGCCAGAAGTACGTCAGATGCGAGATGTGTCCGGTCCGCGTCGCCGACCGGATCGCCACCACACGTCGCACCACCTCCCCGTCGAACCCGATACCGAGGGTCATCAGGAAGTTCCGGCCGTTGACCGTGCCGAGGTCGCATCGAACCGTCTGCCCGGCGAGGAAGACCTGGGCGATCCGGTCCGGTTGTTTCGGCATGTGGACTTGCTTGGCCAGGAGGTTTTCCGTGCCGGCCGGGCAGGGCAGCATGGGCACGTCGGTGCCGGCCAATCCCCCGGCGACTTCGTTCACCGTGCCGTCGCCCCCCCAGACGATCACCGCCCGGGCGTCGGGGGCGATGCGTCCGGCGTAGTGCGTCGCATCGCGCGGGGCGGTGGTGGTGTATTCAACCAGATTCACGCCCGAGCGGCGCAAAGCCGCGCACAGATCGCGCAGAGCGCCCGTGCGGCCGCCGTATCCGCTACGGGGGTTGACGATGACGTGCACCGGTCTGGTTGTGTCGGCCTGGCCCATGTGTCGTTCGGCCATCTGGATCGTCCGGGCGGGGCGCCGCCGGGGCCCGACCGGGGGCAGATGGTGTTGCAATCTGTCGATCGGGCGCTATAATAGCGAATCTGATTCGCCAGGCCAACCGGCCCATCCGTGAGAAAGACCTCCCGAGAAGAGACAGATGGAACAGACCGACAGAGACGCTATCGCCGAAGTCCTCTCCAAGGATACCTGGACGATGCAGGACAGCCAGACGCTGTTCAAGCTGTTGTCCAACGAGACCAACGCGCCTGAGAAGTTCAAGGGCGCCCTGGCCAAGATGGAGGCCGCCGAGGCCGAACCCCGCGGGGCTGCGGCGGTGAAGATCGGCATCGCCCGCTTCATGGTGTGTCGCTTCACCGAGGCGCTGGCGGCCCTGTCGGCCGGGACGGACAACAAGGACCGGCGCTTCGCCCAGGCCCTGTGCCACAAGTACCTCAGACAGTATGACCGGGCGGTCGAGGAGTTTCGCCGGGCCGCCGAACGCGGGTGGGACGCCGACGAAGCGGAGGCACAAACAATCGAGTGTCTGGCCCTCGGCGGCCAGGTCGAGCAGGCCTCGGTCGCGGTCGAACGGTTCACAAGGGCCGTTGGGCAGACGGCCGATTCCTGCTTCCTTGCCGGACTGATCGCCGAGCTTTCCGGTCAGCCCGACGAGGCGTGCGCCCTCTACGAACAGGCGCGCGGGTTCGAGGGCTTTCACGTCGGTGCGACGTTCCGCCTGGCGTATACGTGCGACCTTCACGGGGACGAGGACCAGGCCGTCCAACTCTACCACGAGTGTGTCTCGCGGTCGGCCGCCCACGTCAGTGCCCTCTTGAATCTCGCCGTGCTCTACGAAGATGCCGGCGACTACGATCAGGCCGGGGACTGCCTGCGGCAGATCCTGGCGTGCAATCCGCGTCACGAGCGGGCCCGGCTGTTCCTGCGGGACGTCGAGGCGTCGAAGACGATGTACTTCGACGAAGATCAGGCGCGTCGCATCGCCAAACACAACGCCGTGCTCGACATCCCGGTCACGGACTTCGAACTGTCGGTTCGGGCCAGAAACTGCCTCAAAAAAATGGACATTCGAACCCTCGGGGACCTGGTGATGACGACGGAGACGGAACTCCTGGCCTACAAGAACTTCGGGGAGACGTCTCTGCGGGAGATCAAGACGATGCTGGCCGCCAAGGGCCTGCATCTCGGGCAGGGCCTGGACGAGACCGACGCGCTGCTTGCCGGCGGCGAGGCCGCGGCCAGGCGGGCCGAAGACGAGAGCCTCAGAGACATTCCCCTGGACAGGATCGAACTCAGCGTTCGGGCGCGGAAGGCCGTTGACGCCATGGGGGTGACCACGTTGGGCGGGTTGGCCGACAAGAGCGAGCCGGAACTCCTGGCGTGCAAGAACTTCGGACAGAGCAGCCTCAACGAGGTGGTCGAGAGGCTGGCGGAGTACGGCCTGAAGCTGCGCGAATTGGAATGAGACGGGTGCTACGATGCGTGTGGCCTTGCCCGGACTAACGATGCGTGCTGTGATCGCGCGGAGCCCATTTGGCCCCGGGTGAATACCCCCGGGGCTTGCGTCCGAACGCGCAGGGCTTTCATGTGTCTTCACTGAGGAACCCCTGCACGTTCGGAAGAGAGCCTCGGGTGTATTCACCCGGGGCGAAATGGACGGCTCCGAAATCCGCAATTGATGGTCATGGATGACGGCCATGAAGCTTAACCGATGGATCGCTCGCGCCAGGCACATCAGGCACAAACGACTGCTGGCCGCGCTGGTGGCTGTGGGGGTGGTCGCGGCCGGCGCCCTGCTCATCTCCAGTTGCTACTGGCGCACGCCGCACAGGCGCCCGCTCGAGTTCGACGGTGTGCCCGTCATTCGCGTGCGCGTGCTGTGGCCTCCGGTCAGCTCGATCACGGTTTCGACGACCGGGCCGTGCACCATTCGCCCTAACAGCCGATCCCCCGCCGTCCGGTCCGAGGCCTTGCACAACCGGCAGGTCCGGCGACGTGGGGGACTGTGGTCTCTGGCAGGCTGCCGGACTGCCGGGCAAACTCTCGAGATCGTGCCCGAAGACGACCACCGGATCGCCCTTGGCGGGGTGGAGTATCGCGGTTGGATCCGGCTGATCGCGGCGGGGGAGGGCTTCTACGCCGTCAACACCGTCGATCTCGAGAGCTACCTCGCCGGCGTGCTGCCGAAGGAACTGTACTCGCACTGGTCGGACCAGACCTACCAGGCCCAGGCGATCGCGGCACGAACGTTCGCCAAGTACAAGATGGAGACGTTCGGCCGCAAAGCCGGACGCGCCTACGACCTGACCAACACGCAAGGCTCCCAGGTCTACGGGGGGGCGTCGGCTGAAACGGACAAAGCCTGGCGGGCAGTCAGGGACACGCACGGGAAGGTCCTGGCCTACGGGTTGCCCGGCGGGGAATTGAAGTTGATCCCGGCGCACTACTCGTCGTGCTGTGGCGGTACGGTAAACAGCATCCGCGTGCTCCGGTCGGCCGACGACATCCCCCCGCTGCGAGGCGGCCAGAGATGCCAGGACTGCCGCGCGTCAAGCCGATACGCCTGGCCGCCCGTGATCGTCTCGAAGAGGGAACTGCACCGGTGCTTGGCCCTGTCCTATCGCGACGCAGCCGCCCTGGAGACCCTGGCGAAGATCCGCGTGCTCACCCGTACCGCCTATGGGCTGCCGATCTGGTGCGAACTGGTCGGCCCGTCCGGGCGGAAGGCCCGGGTGCGCTACAACGACATCCGCTCGGCGCTGCAGCATGGCCGCTCGCCCGCCGCACGGAAACTCCACTCCATGAACTGCCGAATGAAGGACCGCCGAACGAGCATCGAGTTCTACGACGGGCACGGGTACGGCCACGGCGTGGGCCTGTGCCAGTGGGGGGCCCAAGGCAAGGCCCAACGGGGATGGTCGGCCTCGCGGATACTCAGGTTCTACTACCCCGGCGCCACGATCCACCAGGCATACTGACGGCGTTCGAGCCGCAGGATTCGTTTTTTTTCTGGTCCCGGCGCCCGGGCATTCGGCCGGTCTCGGGGCGGCCGGGAAGATACTAACGGGCCCAATGGCCGGCCCGGCGTCGCGGTCCGCGGCGAGATCAAACCGGCCAGGCGGTCTGGCCCTGCACAGACCACCACGTCAAGGTTAAAGCATAACACTCTGTAAATGAACGTGTTGCCGCTTTCGGCCGGTGACAGGCCTCGGTGCTAACGACAGGTCCACGGTGGGGGCGGACCGGCATCAGACGAGGATGCCTGGGGCCCCTTGGCCGGGGGGACAAGTTTTTTTTGCGATCCGGGCCTTTTTTCCTTGCACAATGTCGATTCCGTGGTAAGATATAATCAGCGTTAGTGTGAGGCTCCTCGGTCAGACTCCCTCCTTTGACCGAGTTCAGACGACGCCGGGCTCCCCTCCCTCGGCGTCGTCGCTTTTTTTGTCGGTGCTCTCCCGGGCCGTCATGTGCTGTCATTCCGCCAAGAGTTCCACTTCCCATATCGTAGGAACATCTGTGGCTTCGAGAATATTCAGCCGCACGTGTCGGGCCGTGACCGGCTTGACGGTCAAAGCGAAGTCCCGACCCACTGTCGTGCCAACATGGATCGTCTTCCAGTCACCGCCGTTCTTGACCTGCAGTTCAAACGCCCTGATCCGGTCGAGGAACTCGCCAATACGCACCTTGGTGAAGGTCTTCTGGCGACCCAGGTCCACCGCCAGCCACCCGCCTGTGCTTTTCGGCGCCCCGCCCCAGCGCGTGGTCAGGTTGCCATCGAACGCCAGTTCAGGCCCGAGGCGCGGCCAGCTTCCGGACGCGGTTGCCTTGCAGCCCTGCGCCAGTGACGGCTTGTCGGCGACAAAGGGAGCCGGCCTGAAGCTCTCCGTGTCGTAGCGTATCTCGATCGTGACTTTCCGATCGGCAGGCAGGGCGACTGTGCGGGCGTTTGGCCCTTTGGCCGACTTACCTGCTTTTGCAGCCGGGGTCATCACCTTCAGCGTGTCAATGCTCTTGCTGCGTGGCACGCGGAGTGTGACCTGCTGGGCGATAGACGATGTCAGTTCGAGATGAACCCCCCCCGTGATCTGGTCCCATTGCAGGTGATCTATCCGGATCCGGCCCCGGACGAGAATGCCGCGAATGCTCCCGCTCAACCAGCTCGGCGGAACCGATCGCAGCAGATCCAGTGTGCCGTCCAGAGCAAAGGCAAGCGACCTGTTGATGATGTCCGGGAATGCCCCGTTGCCGTCGAAGTTGAAGATGCCGCCCTTGGGCCGCAATGACATGTGAAGGCTTGGATAGACCCTGTCGGCCATGCCGTTGATGATTTCGTCAACGACGTCTCCTTGGCCGAGATAGGCGGCCGCTTGCGCGTGGAACGCTCGGCCGAAGGGAATGCCCCACCAGTCAGCCTTGGGATTCCGCAGCCAGGCGACCCGCTTCCTGTCGAGTGCTGCTTTTGCGGCCTTCCACAGTTTCGGCGTGGCTTCGGGGGAGAATTCAAAGCTGCGAAAGACCGGGTAGAACGGCGAGTGGTGCCTGTGATTGTAGGCGTGCCTGAACGAGCCGTCGGCCCACTCGGCCAGGTCGCCGTTCGGGCCGATCTGGTAGGGGGGCATCGCCGTCAGCATCCCCTGCCACTTCCTCACGTTTTCCTGCTCGATCCGCAGTTCTCGGCAGCCTGCGATCAGATTGGTCAGCAGTTCCTTGGCGATCGCGACGTCGAAGGTGGAGTTGTCCGAGATAAGCAGGGCGCCCACTTCAGGGGACATTGACGGCCGGTAGATGTAATGCCCTCTTGCGTCCTTCTCGATCAGGAAGTCCTCGTAGAACAGGGCGATTTCCTTCATCAGAGGTATCGCGCGCTTGGCGAGGAAGGCCTTGTCGCCCGTGAATCGGTAGTAGTCGTAGAAGTAGCTGGCCAGCCATCCGGCCCCGGCAGTCCAGAACTGCCAGGCCCAGCCGCGCCCATAATGGAGATGCAGGCCTGTATTCGGCGACGCGACGATCGGCGAGACGATCCCCCGGGCTCCGAACAGCTTCCGTGCGTTTGTCCGCCAGTCCGGCACGGAGGACTCGATGTATCGAAAGTACCCGGCCATCCCCTCGAGCATGTTGGCGCTCAGCGCCGAATCCATCGCGTTCTGTACGTTGGTGTCGAACGTGTAGGACCCGTTCCACGGCGCGGTGAACACGCCGTTCCATATGCCCTGCAGGTTCGGAGGCAACCGGCCGGCGGAGCAGATGAAGTAGAAGCGGCTGGCGTCATACATCTTCTCCAGCAAGGCCGGGGGAACGCGCCTGCAGGCGGTCTTCCGGGCACGCGCGATGAGTTCTTCCGAGGTGAGTCGCCGGTCCTTTCCGCCACCCAGGTCCAGCGTGACGCGGTTGAAGATCCTGCCGTGGGCCGCAGCATGGGGCCGGAGAAGGGAATCATAGTCCGCCGGCACGCCCCCCAGGGACCTCTTCAACTCTTCAACGGATCCGGCTCTGCGTTTCGCATGCCACTGGATCTTCGTCAGCAGGAGCACCTCCTCGGCTTCAGAGATGACGATCTTCCCGCCGTCGGTCTTAGCACGTCCACCCTTGGCGATGGCGCGGAGCACACTGTCGTAACCGCCCTTGCTGTTGACGTACGCGTTGCGGTAGGTGATCCACTCTGTGTTCACGCGAAGCTCTGAATCGATGAGCTTATGCGTGATCGGTGACGCGGTAATCGCCAGGTCGAGCTTCTTCGCGTCCGGGCGCGTGATGGACAGGACCGCGACGTTGTCCGGGCGGGAGACGAACAGCCGGCGCAGGTGCTTTCCATCATCGTCGCTCCAGCGCACGAGAACCTGCCCGGTCTGGAAGTCGGTGGTTCGCAGGTAGTCCTTCACAGACCCCTTCGCGGGCGTCTCCAGCACGAGCTGAAACGCGAGATGGAAGGGATCGCTGTGATACCTGAAGTGCTTCTGCTCAGCGGCCTGTCGCAGTGAGAACCTGTGTCCGGCCAGGTGCCCCTTGGCCCGGATGATGCGGCGGACCTCGGGGAAGGTCCGCCCCAGGTCGCAAATCTCCGGACGACGCAGAGGCAAGTACAGCCGCTCATGGTTGAACACGACTGTCTCTCGTGTCGGCTGTCCGTACACGATCGCACCGATCCGTCCGTTCCCGGTGAGCAGACCGTAATCCCACCGGATCGCCGGAGCGGAACTGGCAACACCGCGTTTCGGTATGATAGCGTCTTTGCGGTCCGGTACAGCCGCGGCGCACCAGAGAGGCGCCAGCGCCATGACGGCCGGTAACCCAAACCGGACAAGGACTCGTGAACGCCTAGTCACAAGACGTGATGCGGTGCCAGAGATAGTCATATCTGATTGTCCGGTCTTCGTGCGCGTGATCTTGAGAAAAGTGTTTGTCCATGCGGTCGAACAGCGTTCTATTGTATGCAGGAACGAAACCTGAGCCACGGATTCCGGGATGAGACGACTATGACCGGACGCTGTGAAGCCATCACGAGTCGGCCGGCGAGAGCTAATGGCGAGGCTTTTACGCTTCTGGAACTTCTGGTCGTTCTGGGCATCATTGCCTGCCTGCTCGGCATGCTGATTCCGTCTTTTCTCGGCGCGATGGACCTCGCCTACTTCGTCCAGTGCGAGAACAACCACCGCCAGTTGATCCAGGCGATGGCCAACTACATGGTCGAGAACAACGACTACTATACCTTCCCGAACTGGCTCTGGCCGGAGACGGCCGGGTGGTGGAAGGGCCCCGGCTGGCTGTACGACTTCACCAACCTGCAAAACGGGCACCACAACTACGTGCTGAAAGATCTCGAGGCCGGGGCGCTGTGGCAATATGTACGTCGGTATGACACATATCGCTGTCCGGCCGAGACCGAACCGTACAATCGCGGGCCGTCGAACCACATCACCAGCTACCTCATGAACGGTGCGGTCACCAACTACGGGCACTATCCTCAAGGCAAGGTCGTGCTGTATCGTATGATGGACATGCTCCGCAAGCAGGGCTCCGAGGCCGTGCTGATCTGGGAGGCTCACGAGGACTGGGGGTCATACTGGAACGACGGCTCCAGCACGCCGAACCAGGGCCTGACTGACCGCCACGGCAACGGCGCGACGGTGGGGCTGGTCGACGGGCATACGGACTGGATCAGCCTGGACGACTACGATGCCGAACTGGCCCGGCGCCCCGGGCGACTCTGGTGTAATCCCGGCGCCCGGGACGGGCGATATCAATTCCATGACTGATCGGCTTCGGTTCGGTGTCGATCGGCGGTGACAGTCCCACACTCTCACCAATATGAGGGGGGCCACATCCTCTTCTCGTGCCATGCGTCGAGCTTGGCGATGGCCAAGTGACGGGCGCCATCCAGCGGCAAGGCGGCGGGGTGAACGTCGGGCAGCTTCTCCGCCCGTCGGGTGCTCACGCCTTGGGCGAGGCCTTTGATGTCGTCGTCTCGCTGGGCGCGGCCGGCGATGCGGTTGCCCGACACGCTCACCCCGTGACAGGCGCCTCCGATGCGGACGGCCGGCCTCTGTGCGGGGGCGATGGTGTTGTCGAGGACGTGAACGTCACGGAGGCCGGCGACCAGGGCGATCTGGCTCCGCTTTCCGTCCGCACCGTTCGAGCCGATCGTGTTTCCGGTCAGGACAACGCGATCGCCCCCGCGATAGACGAACCCCCGCCAGAGGAGGCCCTCTTTGCGGTTGTCGACGACGGTGTTGTCCTCGATGCGATGGTCAGTGTCGCGCTCGCCGATGCTGATGCCCTCGCGGGCGTTTGCGCGGAACGCGTTTCGACGGCAAATCGAGTGTGTGGTCCGCAGGCAGTAGTACAGCCCGCACCCGCCGTTGGCGTGCACGCGGTTGTCCTGCATGACGTACCGCACCGACCCGCTGCCCGGGTGCAGGCCCGAGCCGGCGTTGTGGTGCAGGTGGCAGCCTTCGACCAGAATGTCCGTGCACTGCTGGAAGCTGACCGCGTCGCCGCGGTAGTTGGCGACCTCGATGCGGCGCAGGGCCACCCGCCGAGAGCGGATCAGGAACACGCCGCCGCCGCGGCACCCGTTGAGGGCCATCGACTGCTGATCGGCACGCCCGTCCAGCGTCAGGTTCTCGACGGCGGCGTCGTGGACGTCCTCGGCCTCGACGAGGGGGTAGACCGAAACAACCCGTCCGGTCTTCCGGGCGTGGTAGTCGTGGTTCAGCATGCGGTTGATGAACAGGCGATCGCCCTGGCGGGCGACGACCGTGGCGACGGTCGTGTAGAAGCCTCCGGCGCCGGTGTCCAGGACGTGAACGCCCGTGCCGACGGGGAACTTGTCGGGCTCGGCGACGACGAGTTCATAGTGGCCGTAGCCGAGGAAGGCGGGGATGCGGCTTTCGGCGCTGGGGGCCTTGCGCAGGACCGCGCCGTCGCGGCCGACTACCCGCACGCCGGACCGCAGGTGAAGGGCGTCGCGCATCTCGTAAACCCCGGGCGAGACCACCACCGTTCCGCCCCCGGCCGATGCCATCGCATCGACGGCCCGCTGAATAAGGGCATTGGTCGTGCCACGGTACTTGCCTTGTCCGACGGTGACCGTCTCCATCGTGGCGCCCTGCGGTGCATCCGTATCGTCGGCAGTTGGGTCCCGGCCCTGGGCGATGCAGCCGGTCAGTGTTCCCGCTGTTGTCGTGGCCAGGAGTCCCCGGCGCGATAGTCTGTGCGAGCTCATGCTGGTGCTCCTGTGATCTGGCGGTCGGCCTGCGCACTGTGGGGCATGTCCGCGCGCGATTCAAGCCGTTTTCTTCCCAAGGTGGGGGGATTTGCAGTGAAGGACGGGTTTCGGTATCATGCGCGCATGGATGCGGAGGCAGATCGGAAGCGGTATCCGCGGTGGGAAACTCCGGGAGATGGCAGAATGACAGCCAGACACAACGGTATTCCGGCCGGTCTGGGCGGGATCGGACTGTGCCTGACGTTTCTGGTGGGGGGGGCCGAGGCATCGGGCCAGAGTCCCTCGGCACGTGCGCGGAGCCTCGCGGCCAAGGCGCGTGCGCTGGCGGCTGAAGCACAGGAGCTTCAGCAGGCGGGCAAACACGCCCAGGCCCGCGAGAAGTTCGCGTCAGCCCACAAGGCATTCGACGCGGCGAGTGAGGCGTGCCGACAGGCCGCCCGCGCCGCCGAACCCAACGACCAGCCCGCCCGGCAATACGAATGGGCCGAGATGCTCCTGGCCCAGTCGCGGACTGCCCGTGGGCTGAGCACGGCCCGGCGGGCGGAATTGACCCGGCGAGCGGTCACGTGTCTCAAGGCGGCGCTGGAACGCAGCCCCGGCCACGTCGACGGCCAGAGGCTGCTGGCCGAACTCTACTGGCAACTGGCCAGCGGGGGGCGGGTCAAGCCGGACGATTACATCGCCGAGGCCGACAAGCTCCTCAAGCTGGACGGCAAGGACCACCTGGCCTGGTTTCGGCGCGGTGCCCTCAAGGCGGCGCAGGTGACGCTTGATGGCCGCCGCGCGGACGAGGCCATCAAGGACATGCAGCAGGCGATCGTCCTGAAGGGCGACGAGGTGAGCTACTGGATCGGTCGGGCCCGGTTCCAGGAGCGGCTTCGGCGTCTTGACGGGGCGGCCGCGACGTTCAAGGCGGCCCTGGACGTTCCGGCCAATTCGGGCAACCCGCAACTGCGCGGCGCCTACGCGTGGTTTCTGCTCCGGCGAGGCGACCGCCAGGGCGCCCGGGTACAGATAGACGAGGCGGTCAAGCGCTCGCCTGAGGGCGATACGCAGGCGCTGCAGACGCTGTCGCGGCTCCACACGGAGAACCGGCAGCCGGCCAAGGCCCTGGAGGTGTTGACCCGAGCCAAGGCCATAGACCCGGACGATTACCGGATCTACAAGGCGCTTGGCGCGGTCCACGGGCAGTTGAAGAACGTGGGCGCGGCCGTGAAGGTCCTGCGGGCGGGTCTGGCGGCCATCGAGAGGTCACCCGTCCCGTCCGGCACGTCCCCAAAGGCACTTCGCGAACAGGCAACCCGCCGTAACGCCACCGCGCAGGTGACCTACGATCTGGCGACGATGCTCCTGGCGGCGGCCTTGGCCGAGACGGACGAAGACACGCGTCAGCAGAAGTTCTCGGAGGTCAGCGACTGCGCGCGGGTCATCCGGGACATCGGGTCTCTGGAGGCATTCAGCAACAGCCTTGACGGGAGAGTCGCGTACTACCAGGGCAAGCTCCGCGAGGCGCTGCCGATGCTTGAGAAGGCGTACGTCGGGTTCGGCCGCAGAATCGAGCCGGCCAGCGCCGCGGTGCTGATGGAGGCGTACAGCCGGATCGGCCAGCCCGGCAGGGCAGAGGCGATCGTCAACCGGATGCTGAGCGATCCGCATCAGCGGCAGCAGGCCCCCCTCTGGCTGACCAAGGCCCGGATCGTGATGGGCTACGGGCAATGGACCGAGGCCGAACGGTACATCCGCGAGGCGCTTCGGCTGGACAGCGGCAGTGCGGAAGCCCGTCAGCTTCTGGTGGCGACGGGCCTGGGTACGGGGCGGGCGAATCGTCTTCCGGCCGGGCTGAAGCCAACCGCTGCGGTGGCTGCCGCGGCGCTGATGCGAGCCGCCGCGCTCTGGGCCGACGACCGGTCCGCAGAGGCCATCGCCCTGGTCGAGGATCTCTTTCGCCGCGTCCCGGGCAACATGCAGGTGGCCCAGCGGTTGATCACCATGTACCAGTTGAGCAAGCGGGAGGCCAAGCTGCGGGACCTCCTGGAGAAGCTCAAGACGACCCAACCTCACCTGGCCGGGCAGCTTCGGCATCACCAGGCCCTCCTGGCCGAGAAGGACCCCGCCAAGCGCCTGGCCATGCAGGTGGCACGGGCCGGGAAAATCGAGGACCCGCTGCGCCGCGAGCTGGCGTTGGCCGACCTGTGCCGCTCGGCCGGGAAGACGGACAAGTTCGTCGAGCACCTGGGCCGAGCCGGGAGGCTCAAACCGGACGCGCCCGGCGTGATCCTGCGGAGGCTGAATCGCGCGATCGCCACGAAGGACTGGTCTGCGGGGCAACAGGCCGTTGCCGACGGCGCCAAGGCCAACACCGACGGCGCCGGGGGGCGACTTCTGGCGGCGCGGCTGGCCGTTGCCCGGGGAGACCCCGGCCAGGCCATCCGAATGTACAGCGAGGTCCTCGGCGCAAACAGGCACAACAAGCAGGTACGAGTCCTGCGCGGGCAACTGCTCCTGCGCCTCGGCAAACTCCCCGAGGCGGCCGAAGACTTCCAGGCCGTCGCCGGAAGCGATCCCGGAAATGCCGCCGCCGCAATCGGCATGATGCTCGTGACCGAACGCCAAGGCAAGCAGGTCGCGTTCGACCGTTGGCTGGCTCGCGCCTACCGGCTCGCGCCTCGGCATCCCGAGGTGGCCAAGCGGTTCACGGACCGCCAGGAGCGACGATCCGGCAACGCGGAGGAGATCATCGCCAGGCGACTGAAGCAACTGGCCCGCAATCCTCGCGACCTCAACAACCGCCTGAGATTGGGCCTCCTGTACGAGCGAACCGGCGACCTGCCCGAGGCCGAGAAGATGTTCGTCAGCGTCTGGAAGCTGTCGGCCAACAAGCTGCCCTCCACGCAGCACCTGGCCGGGTTCTACGCCCGCACCGGTCGCCCCGGGCAGGCCGATGCGCTGATACAGGGCGTGCTGAAGTCGGCCAGAACGCCCGAGCAGAAGGTCCTGGCATACGTCCTGTACGGGGAGTTCCTGGCGCCCTACAAGCCGGACCAGGCCCGGCGGGCCTTCGACCGCGCCATCCAGGCCGACCCCGACAATCCCGCCGGGCACTACGCCCTGGCACGATTCCACGCACGCCGGTCCCAGTGGGACCAGGCCGTCAAGGCCATGACACGCTGTGTCGAGCTGCGCGAGGACGCGGTCGCCTTCGAGAGGGAGCTGATCGGCTACCAGATCACCGCGCGGAAGTTCTCGGATGCCGAATCGCGGATCGAGCGGATCCTGGAATCAGCGCCGGCGGACATCCAGGCGCTTCGGCTCAAGGCCAGGCTTGTCCTGCAGCGGGACAGGGACGTGACGAAGGCGGAGAACCTGCTCAGCCAGGCGGTTCAAGCCGGCGGGGGGGACGTGGGTTCCCTCGGGGATCGCGCGCGGCTGTACGTGAGCACGGGCGCCCTGGTCAAGGCCAGGGGCGATCTCGAGAAGATCGTGCAGTTGACGGGCGATGTTCAGGCTGCCTTGGACCTGGGGTCGGTGTACACGAGCCTCAAGCTCTACCCTCAGGCGGAGAAGCTCTTCACGCGGGTGCTGGAGCGACGGCCGAGGCTGCGGGCGGCCATCGGGCGGCTGGCCGAAGCGTATCTGGCCCAGGCGAAATGGGCCGACCTGAAGACGCTGTTGGCCCGGGCGGGCAAGGCCGATCCGAAGAACCCCACCTACGCGATGCTTGCCTCTCAGATGTGGACGCGCCGCGGGCAGCAGGACAAGGCGCTGGCGGCGCTGAAGGAGGCCGTGCGGATCGCGCCCCAAGCCCCCACGGTGGTCGCGGCATACTTGAACGCACTGCTCCGTGCCGAGCAGTACGCCACCGTGCTCGAGGTGACCAAAGGCTACCTGGACAAGAAGAGCTTCACGCCGATGGCCGCTGCCATTCACGCCAGGGCACTGGCCAAGAGCGGCAAGGTCGCCCAGGCCGAGGCGATGTTGCGCGGCCTGGTGAAGGACTCACCCGTCCGCTCGCTGCGGTTCCTCAGCGGCCAGATGGTCGAGTCGCTGGGCCTGACCAAGACGATTGCACGGCTGTCGAAGTGGCGCGGCAGAGCGGACGAGTGGCAGCTTCATCACGTTCTGGCCGGTCTGTCTCGCCAGGCCGGGCAGCAGCAGGACGTTGTCACGGCGCTGCTCAAGGCCCGCAAGCGGGCCGCGAACGCCCCGGACGCCGCTGCCGGCATAGATCTGGAACTGGGCACGGCATACCAGGAGACAGGCCGATACGCTGACGCCGAGAAAGCCTACCTGGCCGCGCTTGTCCAGATGCCCAACCACGCAGCGCTGTTGAACAACCTGGCGTACCTCTATGCCACAGATCTCAACCGCCCGAGCGCCGCCCTGGGCTATGCCGCCAGGGCGTATGCCGTGGCACCGACGAACGTGAGCATCCTCGACACGTACGGCCTGGCGTTGTCGAAGCTCGGCCGCCACGTCGAGGCGGCCAAGTACCTGTCGCTGGCGGCAGAACGCCTGGGCGCCGGCGCGGAGATCCGCTATCATCTCGCCCAGGCCTGCGAACGACAGGGCAAGCTCGCCGAGGCCTTGAAACACTACACCCTGGCGCTGGAGATGACCGCGGGGGAGGCCGGCGACAAGGAACTCCGCAAGCAGATAACCGCGGCGGTCCGCCGGGTCCAGGCCCGGCGCAAGGAATGACGGGTCGGGCCGTCGCGACGGCCTCAGGAAGATGAAGGAGACGATGATGGGCAAGGGAACAGTGATACGAGCAGACGCACCGGCCGTGCGTCGGGGTGCGGCACCGGGCCTGGCACTGCTGGCGGCTGTGGTTCTGGCGGCGGGGTTCGCTTCGGCCGAGCCGCCCCTCGCGAAGCCCGGAACCACGGCCGCGGGGCATCCGGCCGAGGGCCGACTCGAGGACTTCCTGGGCGAGCCGAAGCTCGATATCCAGCAGGTATTCAAAGGGAATCGGTTCCCCAACGTGGTGGTGGCGGTAGACGGCACGGTTCTGGCGCTCTGGAACGGCGTGAAGGTTCGTCGCAGCGAAGACGCCGGCAAGACCTGGGGGCCGGAAATCTCCGTCGGTAAAGGGTTCATGGGCGGTGGAGCCATCGTGAACGAGACCAACGGGGAGATTCTGGCCTTCGTCGAGAAGCACCACCCTCCGGCCCCGATCACCGTCTACCGGAGCAAGGACCATGGCAAGACGTGGGCGGAAATGAAGGTCGTCATCAAGCCGGACGTCCACGGCCACGTGCCGTCCATGCACATGAACGAACACGGCATCACGCTTCGGCGCGGCAAGCATGCCGGGCGGATACTGCGCCCGGCTCGCCACTACGGCGGCCGGAACGACCGCCGCCTGTGGCCGAAGCATTACACCACGGCCATCTACAGCGACGACGGCGGGAAGACCTGGAACACCAGCAAGCCCTTCGGCGCCAACGGCACGGGAGAGGCCACGGTGGCCGAACTGTCCGACGGGCGAATCTACTACAACTCGCGACGGCACTGGGCCCCCGAGGGCGTCAACCCCCGCAGGCGATGGACCGCCTGGAGCGATGACGGCGGGGTGACCTGGAAGGGGCTGTCCATCTGCCAGGTGCTGCCCGACGGCGATCAGTGCAGAGACTACGGGCTCATGGGCGGGCTGGTGCGCCTCCCGATCCAGGACAGGGATGTCCTCCTGTTCAGCAACATCGAGAGCCCCAGGGGCCGCCACCACGGGACGGTGTGGGGCAGTTTCGACGGGGGCAAGACCTGGCCGATCAAACGGCTGGTCCACGAAGGGGCGTTCGCCTACTCGTCGCTCAACGCCGGCCGGCCCGGCACCAGGAGCCAGGGCTGGATCTACCTGAACTTCGAGAGCGGCGGGTCGAAGATGGCCCGGTTCACACTGAGCTGGCTGCTGAAGGGGACCAAGACGGGCGACGGGCAACTGCCGAAGTGGCTGCCCGGGTAGCCTCCCGCGTGGCGGCGACTCAGCCCTTGCGCTCCTGGATCGCCTTCATCAGGGCCTTCAGTTCGGCGACCTTGGCCGGGTGCTTCTCGGCCAGGTTCGTCGTCTCGCCGATATCCGACTCGAGGTCGTAGAGTTCCTCGACCTTCTCGCGTTTCCTGTCCTGCGCATAGCCGGGGACCCTGTGGACGGCCTTGAGGTACTTCCACTTGCCTTTGCGGACGGCGTTTCCCTGGTAGAAGAAGCTGTCCCGCGCGCCGCGATCGCTCTTGCCGAACAGCAGGTCGCACTGGTTGACGCCGTCCATGACACGATCGTCAGGGACCTTGAATCCTGCCAGCCTGGCGAACGTCGGCATAAAATCGATCGTGGCGAAGATGGCGTCGGACACCCTGCCGGCCGGAACTTTGCCCGGCCACCGGACGATACAGGGGACCCGCGAGCCGCCTTCGTAGCAGGACCCCTTGCCGTTGCGCAGGGGGGTGCAGTTGCCCCAGAAGATCGCCCCCGGCGGGTGGCCCTTCTTCTTCTTGGTGTAGGCCGGCTGGTTCCACGGCCCGTTGTCCGTCGTGTAGATCACCAGCGTGTTGTCCCGCAGGCCGAGCGCGTCGATCGTGTCCAGGAGGCGCCCCGTCTCGGAATCGAACTCCTCAACCACGTCCCCGTACAGGCCGCCCTTCGACTTGCCCCGGAACCTGGGCGAGGCGCCGATAATCGTGTGCATCATCGTATGGGCGACGTACAGAACGAAAGGCTTATCCTTGTCGCGCTTGTTCTTGAGGTAGTCGATGGCCTTGTCCGTATACAGGCGGATGAGGCTGCCCATGTCGCGCGTCTGCCCGGCGGGGGTGTTGTTCTCGTGGAACCTGACGCCTCCGCCGTCGTTGGCGCCCAGGGTGCCGAAGTAATAGTCGAACCCTTGCGCGTTCGGCATGCGGTCGATGATCGCCTTTCGGTTGGAGACGTCCCACTTGCCGATGCAGGCGGTCTGGTAGCCGACCTTTCGGATCAGCTCTGCAAACGTGATCTCGCCGGCCGGCATGCTCCAGCCCTTGCTGCGTATCGGGTAGCGTCCGGTCAGCAGGGCCGACCGCGACGGGCCGCAGACGTGCTGCGCGTAGAAGCATGTAAACCGCGTTCCCTCCTTGGCCAACCGGTCCATGCGCGGGGTCTTGTTCACTTTGGACCCGTAGCAGCCGAGGTCCGCGTACCCCTGGTCGTCCGTGAAGAGGATGAGGATATTGGGTCGGGTCGCCTTGGGCCGCGCGGCGCGGGCCTCTGCGGCCGCCAGGGGCCGGCACTTCAGTGCGGGCAGCGCCGCCATGCCCAGGCCCAGTTGCTTGATGAACTGCCGACGGGTCGTTGTCGTGGGTGACATCGTCTCGGTTGTCCCTTCTGCCCGGCGTTCTCGTTGTGGCGCTACGTGCCCGCGTAGCAGGCAATCGAGCCGTTGTCCGTCACCAGGTACACCCTGCCCTCCGCGGCGATCAGGCCGTCGAACCTTGGCAGGCTGTCCAGCGTGTACTGGGCCTGCTTCTTGCCGTCCTTGCGGGAGTAGACCTGCATCAGCCCGCCGTGCTTGCCTTTCAGCCGTTCGGCCTGCTCCTGCATCTTCTTCTTGAAGACCTGCTCGTTCGATCGGCCCCACAAGGCCTTCTCGTCCGCCACGTCAAGCGGGCCGGCGACGACGAGGCGGTCGTTGGCCAGGACCATGGCCTTGGCCATGATCTCAGGCTCCTCGTTGATCCAGTTGTAGTCGAGGGCGCTGAGCTTGTTGGCTGGCAGCTTGGCCAGGCCCTTCCAGTCCACGGTGTGAGGGGCCAGGAGGTCCTTCTTGGCCGTGCGGTACTTGCCCGGGATCCACTTGCCTTCGAGCCGGGGTACGCCGACCTTCCGGGTGGGCCTCTTGGCGGCGCTGTAGAGCCTGTACTCACTGACGGAGGTGTTGCACATCAGTTCGGGGTCCCTGGCGTAGGCGTAGGCGTTGTTCTCGTCGATGCACATGATCCGCCCGCAGGGCACGCGCTTGGGCGGGAGCTGGAACTCGGCCCATCCTTCGCCGGCCGCCCGGCCGTAAATCCAGTACGTCCGCTGGTGCCAGGAGTTGTCCAGGAAGCTGATCGGGCTGAACAGGTGCACCTCGTCGTCGTACTGCGTGTCGGGCCTCTGCGGGCGGACGCGCACCCGCTTGCCGTCCGGTGAGAACGTCTGCGACTTCATGTAGACGTAGCTCCGGTCGCAGGAGAGGATGTCGGGCTGTGCGACCGGCATATGCTTGCCCATCAGGAGGTCCTGGAGCCGCTTGTCCGTGCCCGGCACCTTGTCGTCCATGACGTTCTCGGCGATCAGCTCGCCGGTCCGCGGGTTCAGGACCACCATCCGCAGGCCGCCGTCGAGGAACATGGACCGCCCGGCCACGCAGTAGAGCCTGGCCCCGGCGGGGCCCGCGCGGCGGATCAGGACGCTGCCCGACACGGGCCAGACGGACTCGGGCTGCCCGTAGGCGATCAGCTTGCGGTCGTTCGGGGCGGCCTGGAATCTCCAGGCGAGCTTCCCGTCGTCGGCTCGCAGGGCGTAGACGCAGCCGTCCGCGCAGCCGAACACGGCCATCCCCGCGTGCATCGTCGGGGGCGAATCCACGCGTCCGCCGGCGATGAAGTGCCAGACCTCCTTGCCCGACTCGGCGTCCAGCGCGTAGACGGTATGCTCGTCGACGGCGCTGACCAGGAGCTTCCCATCGGCCACGACGGGCTGGCTGAGCTTCGCGCCGAGCTTCCGCCGCCATGCCTGCCGGAGGCCGGCCGGAACGTCCGTCTTGACGTACCCGCTGCGGGCGTTGTCGTGACGGAAGGTCGGCCACGCCGAGGCCGGATATGCCGTCGGCTCGCCGCACCGGCCGTAGGCCGGGCCTTTGGTCAGCCTCCGGTCGGCCGGCGGGGCCTTGGCCGGCTGCCGGACGGGCCCCAGGGCGTTGAACCCGTTCAGCTTGGACTGGTAGTAGCAGGCACAGGCATGCGGTGGGGTGTAGATCAGCCCATTGGCCGGCATGAGGCCGTACGTGCAGCCCCCGCGGACCCAGTGATTGTTGAACCACTTGTCCTCCGCCATGTCGTAGACCTGGACCCCCATCATGGGCGGCAGTTGGTACTTCCGGGTGGCCCGGCCGGGGTAGCACCGCTGGTGAATGTAGAACGACCTGATCGGGTTGCGGTACTCGGCGAGCTTCTTCCCGTCGGACAGGCTGTAGGTGGTGAATGCCCCGCTGTTGGGGCGCTGCAGCACCCAGACCTTGTCGCCGAGGATGTAGAAGTCCTCGAGACTCAAGTGCCCGGAGCGAGGCTTGCCCTTGACCGACCAGAGGATCTTGCCGGTCTCGGCGGCGATCGCGACCATGCTCCCCATCGGCGAGAACACCACGCGGTCCTTGCACAGGATCAGCCTCGGGCCCCCGTAGCCCGTGCCGATCAGTCTGGGGGCGGCTGCCTCCGCCTGCCACAGTTCCTTGCCCGACGTCCTGTCCAGGGCGACGACGGCGCGCCCGTCGTAGAGGCAGACCTTCTTGCCGTCAGCCGCCAGCGTCATCGGGGCCACGGGCATGCGGCGTTTCCAGAGCAGCTTGCCGCCGTCAGCCTGTATCGCCTTGACCACGCGGGTCCCGTTTTCGCGAGTCCATCCCCACCTCTTGCTCGCCCGGCTGCGCTCTGCCCAGCAGTTGGGGTGCTCCTGGCGGTAGTCGACGGGCTTGCCCTCGGGGTCGACCGCGGCGAAGATCACGCCGTCGGAGACGATCAACTCGAACGTATCGGCCGTACCGGGATACGTGCACACGACCTTCCCCGTGGCCGCGTCCAGACACACCAGGTCCTGCCCGAGTCCCGGGGCGAGGTAGACCCGCTGACCGACGGCGACGAGGCGCCGCGGAAGCCAGCCCGGGCCGCTCTTCAGCGGGTACAGCGCATTCCACCAGTCCCGCAGCGGGCGCTTCCACAGCACCACGCCGTTGAAGGCGTCGCGAGCCGTCAGTACGTTCTCGGCCGGGAGCTGAATCGAGTCCGTCGGGCCCTCGTCCATCACGTAGAAGACCCGGCCGGCGGCGGCGACCATGGCATTCATGCTGGCGGTGTGCTCGTGGGTTCTGGCCCAGTACGGCCCGCCCGTCCACCGCATGCCCCGGGGGTGTCCGGCCAGCAGATCGTCTGAGACGGATGTGCCGCGGGCATCATGCAGGTAGTGTGTCCACTCGTCGATGTTCTCGGGCCGGGGCTTCCTGTAGACCTGCCAGCCCTTGAGGCCTTCGGCGGCCGCCGTCTCCAGGCCGGGCACCTTCTGCCCGTCGGCGACCAGGGCAACGCCGTCGGGCACCAGCACGCGAGTGATCTCGTCCGCTGAAAGCCCGCCGGCCTTGGTGACAATCAGCACGTTCACCAACTCGTCAACGTACGGCAGGTTCTTGCCGTCGAACGTGGTGACGGAGACCTTGCCGTACTTTTCGGCGGCGTTGAGGCGTTCCCTTGCCGGCGTAACGGCATCACCGTCGTCGCAGAGCGCCTGAACGAGGAAGGGCTTGCCGGCGGGCAAGGAGGCAGCGAGCTTGCCGTCCCTGCAACCCACATGAACAATCAGGCCTCCCTTGATGCCGGCGGCCTTGACCAGCGCGGCGCCGGACGCCTCGGCCGCACGTCCCGCACCGGCCAGTATCAGGATAATACCGAAAACAACCGCCATCTGGTTCTTCATGGACTCTCTCCTGGTATGCAGCCCGATCTTGTTTCGTCCATTCTTGTCGCTTGGCCGAGCCAGGTCAATACAATGGAGCGAATCCATGACTTGGTCCGGCCGTCGATCGGCGTACAATCGGGTAGCCACGACCGGTCTTGTGAAGGAGAGCCAGATGTCTCGGAATCCAAAGGCGGCGCACGTCGCGTGGTTGGCCGCGACGGTTTGGGCACTGTGCGCGGGTTGGTCGGCATCAGCGTATGGGCGAACCGGGCGGGGCGAACCCGCCAGGACGTTTCGCGCCGGAGCGGCGGCGGCCAACATCACGCCCCCGCTCGGGCAGCGGATCATCGGGGGCTGGAGCCCGATTCCCGCCACACACGTGCATGACGAACTCCACGCACGCTGTCTCGTCCTCGACAACGGCACGACGCGCGTGGCCCTGGTGGTCTGCGACAATCTCGGCATCGCGCGCGAGGTCTTCGACCAGGCGCGGCAGTGGGTCGGCAAGGAGACGGACCTTCGGGCGGACCACGTCCTGATGTGCTCGACGCACACGCACTCGGCGACCCCCGCCCGGGGCACGGCTCCGCTGGGGCCCGACGCGCTGTTCGAGTACCAGCGCTTCCTCGCGCGGCGCATCGCCGACGGGCTCCGGCGGGCCTTGAACAACCTGGAGCCGGCCAGGATCGCCTGGGGCTCGGTCAGCGCGCCCGAGCACGTGAACAACCGCCGATGGTTCATGAAGCCCGGGCCGGAACTGGCCAACCCTTTCGGCGGCATGGACAAGGTCCGCATGAATCCCCCCCGGTGCCACAAGAACCTGATCAAGCCGGCCGGGCCGACGGATCCCGAAGTGGCCTTCATCTCGGTCACATCCACCGGCGGCCGGCCGATCGCTCTGCTGGCCAACTACTCGCTGCACTACGTCGGCGGGGTGAAGCGCGGTCACGTGTCGGCTGACTACTTCGGCATCTTCGCCGATCGGGTCCAGGAGCTTCTCAAGGCCGACAGGCAGGACCCGCCGTTCGTCGGCATCATGACCAACGGGACCAGCGGGGACATCAACAACATCAACTTCACCGCCAGGACGCCGCGCCGGAAACCCTACGAGCAGATGACCCGGGTCGCCCACGACGTTGCGGCCAAGGTTGTGGAAGCTCGAAAGAAAGTGACCTACCACGACTGGGTCCCGCTGGGCGCCCGTATGAGGGACGTGACGCTGAAGGCCCGCAAGCCGAACGACAAACTGCTCGCATGGGCACGCGCCGTGCAGAATCGCGGCACGGACGCCAAGCCTCGGCACCGGCGGGAGGACGTATACGCTCGCAGGACGATCGCGCTGAGCAAGGCGCCCGACCAGGTGGCCATCCCTCTCCAGGCCGTCCGCATCGGCGACCTGGGCATCGTCGCCATTCCGTTCGAGGTCTTCGCGGAGATCGGCCTCGAGATCAAACGGCGCACGCCGCTGGGGCGGTCCTTCACGATCTCGTTCGGCAACGGCTCCTACGGCTACCTGCCGACGCCCGAGCAGCACGCACTGGGAGGCTACGAGACCTGGCTGGGCACCAACCGCGTCGAGATTCAGGCCTCGCGAAAGATCACCGCGCAGTTGCTCGCCATGCTGGGCGAGTTGAAGAAGTAGCAGGCATCGCCGGCGCGCCGGAACGGGTCACAGGCCGCCGGGGGACCCCTGGCTTCAAGGAGCGAAGCAATGAAATGGACTGAAGCATCGGTTTGGGCCGTGACGGTCGCGGTCGTCGCGCTGATCGTTTCCATCCCGGCAGCGGCCAAGGCGCCCGGGAGGCCCGCGGCGCGGACGCTGGCCCAGGCGGCTGCCGACCTGGCCGAGGGGCGCCTCGACGCCGCACGCGCGGGCTTTCAGAAGGTCTCGCGAGACGGCGCGGCCGCGGGATTCGAGCGAAGCCTGGCCCTGCTCGGACTGGCTGAAACGGCCCTGGCACGGAAGGATGCGCCCGCGGCGGTGGCGGCGTGGAAGCAGTTGGCCGGTGATGCCGCACTGCCGCTGATCCACCGCGACGTGGCGCGTGGGCGCATCGCGCGGACCCAGCGCGTGCAGAAAGGGCTGCCCCCGCGTGATCCGGGCGAGCATCGCGCAGCGCTGCCGACGCTGCCGGACCGCGCTGCCGTGCTGCACGTTGCCCCCGGGGCCGGCAGGGGGGGCGACGGTACGCCCGCCAGGCCGCTTGCGTCCCTGGCCGCCGCCCGCGATGCCATCCGGGCGATGAAGACGTCCGCCGGCGGCAAGCTCCCCGCCGGGGGCGTGCGCGTGATGATTCGCGGCGGGGTCTATCCGGCGGCGCAGACGCTCGCCCTGACGGCTGAAGACTCGGGGACCGCCGACGCGCCGATCGTCTACCGGGCCGCCGCCGGCCAGACGCCCGTGCTGGACGGCGGGATCCGCATTTCGGCCTGGCGACCCGTCTCCGACGCGGCGCGCCGCGCGACGCTCGATCCGGCGGTGCGCGGTCGCGTGGTCGAGGCGAGCCTCAAGGCCCTCGGCGTCGCGGCCCTCGGCGACCCGACGGCCCTGCGTCGGCGCCCGGAGCTGTACTGCCGCGGCCGGCCCCAGACGCTGGCCCGCTGGCCGAACGAAGGGTTCGTGAAGACCGGACGCGTTCTCGACAAGAAGGGCAAGCTCCAATATGTCGGGGACCACCCCGGCAAGTGGCTCGACGAACCGGACGTCCGCCTCCACGGGTACTGGTCCCGGGACTGGTTTGACGAATATCAGAAGGTGGCCACGATCGATGCGGCCGGGCGATCCTTGACAATCGCACCCCCGTATTCGCATTACGGCTATCGGGCCAACCGGCGCTACTACGCCGTGAACGTCTTCCGGGAGCTGGATCGGCCCGGCGAGTGGTACCTCGACCGCCGCAACGCGACGATCTACTGGCTGCCGGGCGAAGGCGTCGACCTGGCCAAGGCCCCGACGACACTCAGCGTCCTCGCAAAACCGTTCGTGCGGATGGACGGTGCGCGGCACGTGCTGCTGCTGGGCCTGACGTTCCAGGACGCGCGGGGCGACGGCATCCACATCCGCGGCGGGGGCGACTGCCTCGTTGGCGGCTGCACGCTGCGGCGGCTTGGCGGCGACGCGGTCGTCGTGTCCGGCGGGCGGCACCACGGCATCTTCGGCTGCACGATGCACACGCTGGGCTGCGGGGGTATGCGGGTGCTCGGCGGCGAGATCAAGACGCTCACGCCGGGGCGGCACGTCGTCGAAAACTGCACCGTCTACGACATCTCCCGATACAAGCGGACCTACACCCCAGCCGTCCTGCTGGCCCGGGGAGGGTGCGGCAATCGCGTGGCGCACTGCCTCTTCGAACGCATGGCCTCGTCGGCCATGCGCGTCGAGGGAAACGACCACCTCATCGAACTGAATGCCATTCGCCACGCCGTTCGCGAGTCCGACGACCAGGGCGGGCTGGACATGTGGGGAAACCCCCTCTACCGCGGCGTGATCGTCCGCTGGAACCGATGGAGCGACATCCGCGGCGGGACGCACTGCGGCGCGGCCGGCGTGCGGCTGGACGATATGATCTCCAGCGTGGCAGTCTACGGGAACATCTTCGAGCGCTGCGGGGAGCGATTGTTCGGCGGCGTGCAGATCCACGGCGGCAAGGGGAACCTGGTCGACAACAACATCTTCCTGGACTGCCCGGCCGCGGTCAGCTTCTCCCGCTGGGGCCGAGACCGCTGGCTCAGTCGGACGCGGCGTTTCTGGCAGCAGGCCCGCGACCCGCTGCACCTGGCGCGCTACCCGGACCTGGCACGCATCAAAGACGACCCGGACGTCAGTTTCATCACCCGCAACGTGTTCGCCGGCTGCAAGAAGATCCTCATCCGGGACGGCGGCATCCAGCGAACCGTCCTGAACGCGACGATGAGCAAACCCCTCAACGCCGAAGCCGTCCTGAAGCAGGCCGCCCTGGCCCGAAGCCCGCATCTCCGCCGGATCTTGTTTGAGCCGATCCCCGTCGACCGGATCGGGCCGTATCCCCATGCGTGGCGAGCCGCCGAAAGCAAGTAACGCGCCGGGAGCCCCCCGCGTTCAACTCATCGCGTCTTGCCCTGTTCCTGGAGCAGCCACGCCAGGTTGAAGCGGGCCAGCGCGATCTTCTCGGACGGGTCCGAGCCCTTGGTCCCGCGCTCAAACAGCACGTGGATCGTGCCGTCCGGCCCGGCCGTCATCGAGGAGCAGGCACTGGCGCCTTCGAAGATCATGCGTTTGACAGGCCAGGTCTCCGCACGGTCGAGACTGGCGTAGACGGTCATTCGCCGCCGAGGCCCGCCCGGGTTGTCGGGCTGACTGAACAGGAGCACGTCCTTTCCGTTGACGCACCGGGACGGCATCCGGACCAGTCCGGCCCGGCAGCCGCAGCCGGGCCTGGTCCCGTGCCTGAAGCGGGCCGGCTGCCCGACCTCGCGCAGATCGTCCGATGCGCTCCAGTCGACGAAGTACTTCCCGCCGGTGTGGCTCCAGGCGATCTGCCGGCGATGATCGACCGCCATGTGCGAGCGCGAGTTGTAGTAGATGCGCCCGTCCGCCAGTTGCACCATCGCCCCGCCGCCGGTCCCGCTCTGGACGGGGCCGCCCACCTGCCAGGTCTTGCCCCGGTCGTCGCTGTAGATGGCCGTGTTGTAGTCATACCACCAGAACTGGTCTTCGCGCCCGCCGACCGGCCGCACGTGCATCGGCAGGACCAGGCGGCCCTTGTGCTTGCCGAACGTCAGCGTGAGGCCCGATTCCATGCCGACGATCGAGGTGCCGGTCTTGCCCGCCCGCCCGTGCCCCGCCGGATTCGGGCGGATGACGACCTTCTGGCGTTTGCCCCACGTTCGCCCGTGGTCGCCGCTGCGCCACACATAGCCGCCGTGGCTGACGATCAGCACGTGACCGGTCACGTCGTCGACGACGACGTTGCCCCCGACGCCGGGGCCGAGCGTGACAACGTCGCTCCACGTTCGGCCGCCGTCCCGGCTGCGGCGGTACCGGCTGCAACAGGACGCAAACGCCAGGATCGAGCCGTCTTTGGCGGTGACAATCGTCGGCGCGCGGGCCTTGTCGAAGAGGTCCTTCAGGTCGAAGAACGGCCGGCCCGAGGCGCCGAGGGCCGCGCGGGTCTTCGCGTCGACCCTGGCGGGGGGCTTCCTCTCCGGCGGCCGCACCTTCGTTGTCTTGTCGCGCACCCACGCCAGGTTGAACCGGGCCAGGGCGATGTGGCGATACGGATCGCGCTTGCCGATGTCCCCGCGCTCGAACAGCACGTAGATCGTACCGTCCGGCCCGGCCGTCATCGATGAATATGCACTGGGGCCTTGGAACACCAGGCGCTTGAGCGGCCAGGTCCCGGCCCCGTCGAAACTGGCGTGGACCGTCATCTTGAAGCGATGTCCCCCCGGACTGTCGGGTTGGCTGAACAGCAGCACGTCCTTTTCCTTGACGCACTGTGACGGCATGCGGACCAGCCCGGCGTTGCAGCCGTAGCTCGGCTTGCTCCCGTACTTGAAGTAGTACGGCTGGCCGACCTCGAACAGCCGCCCCGACGCGCTCCAGTCGACGAAATACCGCCCGCCGTTGTGGCTCCAGGAGATCTGTCGACGGTGATCGACCGACAGGTGGGACCGGGAGTTGTAGTAGATTCGCCCGTCGGACAGCTCAGCCAGCGTGCCTTCGCCCGTGCCGCTCTGGATGGGCTCAGCGGTCTGCCACGTTCGGCCGCCGTCGTCGCTGTAGAGAGCCGTGTTGTAGTGGTACCACCAGTTCTCCTGCGCGTTGCTGTCGCCAACCGGCATGATGCGGGCGGGCATGAGCAGTCGCCCCTTGTGCTTGCCGTACCGGAGCGTGATGCCGGATTCCGAGCAGTTGACGTAGGCTCTCATGCGGTCCGGCGCGCCGTGTCCGGCCAGGTTGGGGCGAATCGTGACCTTCTCCTGCTTCCACGTCCGGCCGTGGTCGCGACTGCGCCAGAGCTGTCCGGTGCGGGCCTTGAGAATCAGCACGTCGCCTGTCGTTTGGTCGACAAGAGCATTTCCGCCGGCCTTGGGGGCCGCCTGGCGGGGCTGATCCCACGTCCGCCCGCCGTCCGTGCTGCGGCGGTAGATGCTGCACGACCCGGTGAAGGCCAGCACCGTCCCGTCCTTCGCGACGATGATCTTCGGAATGCGCTTGGCGCCGAAGAGGTCCTTCATCTCGAAGAACGGCTTGGCCGATGCCGCTTCGGTCTCCTTCGGCGCGGCCGCCGCCGCTGTTGCCACGATCGCAACGGCCAACAACGCCGCAGAAGCCTTGAAGAGGATCCGAGGAAGCGAGAAAGACATGGTTAGCGTTCTCCTTTGGACACGAGCCGAGATTCACCGTCGGCCGTGGAGACTACAATACTTGCTGAGCTGTTTCAACGCGGCGGCGCTGGCAGCCATAACATGCTGGCGGACAACCTCATCCTGACGTTGCCCGGCGAGGCCTGCCGGAAGCGGTCGCCTTCTCACGTGTCGCCCCTGCGAAACTCGAGTGACACCGGACCTGACCGTTGACGCCGGGGGGTTCCATGGCCTACGCTGCGCCCATGCGACATATCGCAAAACTCATTCGGCTGAAGAATCAGGTATGGCGTTTCCCAAGGTGAACCATGATGACGACACGTCGTGAACTCATCAAGACCGGCGCCGCGTGCGCCGCGACGGTCGTATCGAGCCCCGTCGCCTTCGGCAAGGGCGCGGCGAAGGTCCCGTCCTACCTGAAGGGGTACGAAGCCCTCTACGCCGCGGCCCCTCGCCGGGCGGCCCTGACGTGCTTCCGGGAGTCGAAGTTCGGGCTGTTCATGCACTACGGGCTGTACAGCCTGCTGCAAGGGCACTGGAAGGGGCTACACGCCCGACCCGCCGAATGGGTCCAGTTCCGCGGGAAGATACGCGTCAAGGAATACGCCAGGCTCGCGCGGCGTTTCACGGCCAAGACGTTCGACGCCGATGTCATCACCGACCTGGCGCTTGCGGCCGGGATGAAGTACATCAACATCACCACGCGGCATCACGACAGTTTCTGCCTGTTCGACTCGAAGTACACCGACTTCAAGAGCACGAACACCCCGGCCAAGCGCGACCTGGTCGGCGAGCTGTCCGAGCAGTGCCGGAGGAAAGGGCTGGGTCTCCACCTGTACTACTCGCACGGTCGCGACTGGCGCCATCCGCACGCTCCGAACAACGGCGACTGGGGCGGCGCCGCGCGGCCGGCGTACAAGCCGCCTGAACAGCACTACAAGTACGGCAAGGAACACGATCTCCAGATATACGTCACGTTCATGAAGAACCAGATCACCGAGCTGCTGACCCACTACGGCCCGATCGCCTCGATCTGGCTGGACGGGGTGGCCACACCGGCCTCCCGCAAGAACAAGCTGCACCTGTTCAAGTGCCAGGAGCTGTACGACCACATTCACTCCCTCCAGCCGCACGTGCTCGTCTCGTACAAGCAGGGACTGATCGGCACCGAGGACTTCAAGGCGCCCGAACGCCATTTCAAGGGCACATCCAAGGTGCCCCTGGAGGTCTGCGACACCCTTCAGCCGCATTCCTGGGGCTACGACCGCGCCGACGACGGGAAACACAAGACGGCCGACCAGGTGATGGCCATGCTCGCCCGGGCGGACACGCTCGGGGCCAACCTGCTGCTGAACACCGGCCCGCTTCCGGACGGGGCCATCTGCCCCGCCGACGTCAAGACGCTGAAGGAAGTCGGCCGCCGCCTGCGCCGCTGATAGGGACGCTGGGGCTGTTGAGGACCTCGTTTGCGTCCCGAAGATGTAGACATATGTCTGGAAGGTGGGGACGGATGACAATAGCCCGCCAGGTCACTGGTGGGGACAATATCCCCCAAGAGATTCGTCCCGCCAGGGACGGTCGGAGGTTTGCAGACTCAAGGGCAAGCGGATCCGTTGCACCGATGACCAGCGGTGTCGTCTGGCTGTCAGGGGCAAGGTGTTGGGGCGGAGCGTGTTGATGGGGATCGAGACGCTTGTCACGCCGGAGACGATTCTGCGATGGTATCGACAGTTGATCGCCAGGGAGTATGACGGCAGTGGCAAGCGAGGAGTGGGGCGGCCGCGAACGCGGGAGACCATTCGGGCTCTGGTCGCCCGAATGGCGCGTGAGAACGTCTCGTGGGGCCATGGTCGGATTGAAGGGGCGTTGCGGAATCTGGGGCACACGGTCAGCCGGCGTGAAGGTGGTCAGGTTGCCGCCAAGAAGTCCAAATCTGAATGCATATGCCGAACGCTTCGTACGATCGATCAACGAGGAATGCCTGAGTCCGATGATTCCCTTGGGCCAGAAGCATCTTCGCGTGCCGTGGCCGAGTTCATGCTCTGCTACCACGGGGAACGGAACCACCAGGCCCTGGACAACTCGCTCATCGAACCGGAGGCACATGTTGGCCAGGCCGAGAAGCGGCCTGTGGGTAGTTTGAGCGGTGGTTTCAGGGCAAGTGTCCGGTCATCGTCCGGCACGGCTGAGTTCTGAGACCATACGGGGTCTCAGCCGCACTTGGCGATCGCTTGGCGGAAATCCGCAATGATGTCCTCCGGCTCCTCCAGCCCGATTGATACCCGCGTGTAGTTCCCGGGTATACCCCGGTTCCTCTCCTCACTTCTTCTTGTGATGCGCGTCACGGGATCGCCGAGACTGGTCTTGTTGACGATCAGCTTGACGTGCCTGCCGAGATTCCTGTGGACCGATGCGTTCTTCCATTCAACTCCGATCATGCCGCCGAAGCCTTTGAGGTACTTCAGTCGATTCCAACTCGGTAGCCCGCCATAGCGTACCCGCGCCACGGCGGGATGGGCCAGAAGACACTCCGCAACCTGCTGGGCGGATTGGCAATGCTGACGCATCCGCATCGGCAGCGTCTTTATTCCTTGCGTTATCAGGAACGCATCCATCGGCCGCATCAGCCCGCCAAGCCAGCACTGAGCCCGGCCGATCTTTGCGACCAGGTCCTTCCGGCCCGATACGACGCCACCCATGGCATTGCCGTGGCCGCCAACGTACTTGGTGACGCTGTGAATGACCAAGTCTGCACCGAGACGGGCGGGCTGGAACAGGTAGGGCGTAAGCCAGGTGTTGTCGAGGATGACCAGGGCGCCGGCCTTCTTGGCAATACCAATGAGTGCGGGAGAATCCAAGACCTCCATGGTCGGATTGACGTAAGGTTCCCAGTGAACGACCTTCGCCGGTTTCGCCTTCAGCGCGGCGGCCAGACGTTCCGGCCTGGTGAAGTCCAGGAACTCAACCTTGACGCCCCAGGACGGCAGGTAGTTGCGAAAGAGGGTCATGACCCAGTCGTAGTTGCATCGGTGTGTCAGCACGCGATCCCCCGGCTTGAGCAGCGCGAGGTAGGTCTGCGCAATCATCCCCATACCGCAAGGCGCCCCAACAGCCGACTCCGTGCCCTCAATCTCCATCATCTTCTTGAGCAGCGGCGCCACTGTCGGGTTGCCCATGTTGCCCGGCCGTTGATAGCCCGGCGAGGCCTTGTCCTGGCTGATCGGGGTGACGTTGAAGCCGCTCATCTCGCCGTGATGAATCACCTGCGACCCGAAATGGTTGCCGGACTGTGACGTGTAGTTGTCGTCCAGCAGGTCGCCACGGGACTTGGCGCCTACAGCAGCATTCGCGGGTTGAGCAGGCGCCTCCGCGGCGGCCAAATGCGTCACGGGCAACACGGCTGCTGAACCTCCGAGGCCCGCCAGCATGTCGCGGCGGCTCAGTCCGTGTGGTCCGGCCTGTCGATTATCGGCCTTGGTTTGCGCCATCATTTGACTCCTTCTATCGTTCGCAGAGTCCTGTTGCCGGAAGCAGCTTGGCCGCCCTCTCTCCGAACGTGTTCCTGTTCAATGGACAGCAATACTCTCCTCACCGACACCTCCGGATAATCGGCTGCAATCTTGGCGATGGCCTGAATATCGCTCTCGTCAGCAATGCGTTTCAATGCCACCGCCGACGCATGTCGGACATCCAGGGCGTTGTCCATGTTGCGCAGGGTCTTCATGAGAACCCCCGCTGCAGACCGCCGGCCGATTCGGCCCAGCGCATACGCAGCCGCGGCCCTGTAGCAGGGAGTGTTGGTCTCCTGGAGCATGCCAACCCACACCGTATCCGGGGCGGGCCTGCCCAATGCAGCTTCGTTGGGGTCCTTTTCCAGTGCCGCTATCAAACAGCCGGAAGAGGCCGAGTCCGCGAGCTTCCCAAGAAGACGGGCCATGTAGAACAATACCCACGGTCTGTCCGGAACCGGAGAGCGTATAGTCCTCGTCCTGAACAGCCCGCCTCGCTTTTGGGCGCGGTAGCGATTGAACACGGCACGAATGCGGGGCTCGTACTTCCGGTCCGTGCACATGATCGACAGGATCTGGGCCGCTCGATTGGCCAATTGCGGCCGGCCGGCAAAAGCCCTGTACAAGGTCGAAACAGAACTCGCGATCGTCTTGTCCGCAACCGCGTCATCATCGCCAAGCAAGGCGAGACAGGTTTGGACCACCTTGTCCTCACAACCGGAGCGTGTGACTGCCCGGCTCGCCATCAGTTCATAGTCATCCAGCTCAAAAAGAAGCTGCCTGTCCACATCTATCGGAAGCGACCGAACGATAGCAGGGCCAAGCGCCGCCGTCTTCGTGGAACCGATCCTGTCCAGGACATCCAGCATCCTGAAGTGCAGCGTGGAAACCTCATTATACGGATGACCGCCGCCGTACCAGTTGTAGTACGCGTGAAACTCCTCCAGTTGCCCGAATGTCCTTATCATGTAGTCTTCCAGTTGCCTGTCTCCAATTACTGCCAAGGCCTCCAGGCAGGACTCGGCCAGAAACAGGTTGGACTTCCTGGACGACAGGTTCCTGCCCAGGATCTCCTTCAATGGCCCGATGGCGTTTGCGTCCCGCAGGTGGCCGAGTGCCCGAGCAGCTTCTTGGGTGGCGCGCGGGTTCAGTCGTGAATCGGCAGAAAACGTAATTCCTTCCCCCGGCCCGCGCTGGCCATAGGGGTTGTTCTTGCTTTCGGCAATCAGGAATTGCCGCAATGCCTTCTTTGCGTTGTCACCGCCGATGTGGCCGAGTGCGACAATGGCCTTGTGCCTCAATACACGATTGCTTCCCGTCAGGTGGGCGATCAGGGCTTTCTCATGGGATTCCCATGATAATGAGGTAAACCAGGCTCGCCACTGGTCTGTCTGAAGGCGCCTTTGCTCGGTGGCATCGAAGGGGTTGAACTTCGGGGCGTGAGCGGTCAGGTTCTCCAGGGCCAGGGCGGCGGCCTGGGCGGTAACCGGATCCGGGTCGTCCAGGGCCGCCAGCAGGTGTGGCAGGGACGGGCGGCTCCCGCAGGCGGACAGTGCGAGCGCTGCTGCAATGCGTACCTCGCGATCGGGATCTTTCAAGAGGCGGACCAGCGAACCGGAGAAACGCCGCTCGTGCGTGCCGCCGAGCCGCTGACACGCGGATATCCTCAGACCGGCGTCCTTGCTCGTCAGCCAGGACGCGACAGCTTTCCATTCGGCCGCACCGGTCGCGCCGGGATCTTTGCCGAATCCGCGCTGGCCGATGGATGCTATCTCCCGAATTCGCTCGAACTGCATATCCATCAGGCCATTGACCCAGGGATTCTGTCCTCGGAAACGATACGGTTTGCCCCGGCCGACCAGTTTCACGGGCCGCGCCCTGGCTGCCTGGACGCCTTTGCCGACAGAGGACGGTGCGACTCCGCGGGACTCATGGCATCCAATGCAGGACCGCGTTTCTCCGGGCCGTACAAAGATCCAGGACATCTCATTGAGCTGGGATCTGCCTTCTCCATCCAGCATCTGGAAAGCAATTGGGGTGTCGGCCGGCACTTCGACGAAGAACGACCCATCAGGTGACAGGGGAACGGTGCCAAACTCGACGGCTTCGAGCCCCTGGTGAACTGCCTCGAAATTCGAGGACCGGAGAGTCGAAACCTTTCCGCCCAACACTCGAACGGCCCGTATGCGGCGCCAATCCGCCGCGGTCTTGCGGGTGATTCGCGCGCTCTGACAGAGAAAGTACCCTGTAGCGACGCCGGCACGTGTTCTCTTTGTCTTGAGGGTATCAGTAATCGCCGTCTTCTGCTTGGGCGCAGGGCCCACGTACACTGCGGAATGAATGGCCCCGGCCCTTGACTGGAACACCGTCGTCAATTGGTTCGCCCTGTCCGGATCGAGAATGGCGATGGTATTGTAGTTGCTGCCGGCCTTCCTCCGGCGAAAGTCCTCGCTGCACCAGCTCCCGCCTCTCCCGTTCTTCTTGCCATCGATGAGATACTCCGGCGCCCAGACGCCCCGCGACTTGTAGGCCGACGTGCAGCTCAATACCTTTCCCCCATTGGCGGCGGCTGCAACGTTCCGGCCCTTGGCGTCATGGATTGCCAATTCCCCCAACTCGATGTAATCCTGTCTGTAACCGGAGGTGATCAGCAGTTTGACGTACTTTGCCCGCACAGGCTGAATCTTGAATGTCTGGGGACCGAGTTCGGCCTTGAGTGTGCCCTTGCAGACCGTCTTGAACGCCTTGCTGTCGCGCGTAGTGGACGACATCGCGATGGAGAAGTCCTTGGCATAGTAGTTGCCCTTGGCTTCGGCCTGGCCGTAATTCTCAATCACCACTCGGTCGAGTTGTGTTGTCTCTTCTGCCAGTTTGAGAACGAACTCGACGGCGGGCTTGGCTTCAAGCGTGCATTTGACCGTGCAGAGCAATCGCCCGTCCGGCAGCGGCGCCAGTCCCTGGAGATTCCCGGGCAGCCTGTGGGCTTGCTCCCTTGGGGCGCTCGGTGTGATCAGCAGGTTGCCCCGTGATGAGAGAAACGCCAGCCGGCCATCGGGCAGGGGGGCGGGACTGCCGAAACCGAACTTGCGGAGGCGGGCCCCGTAGTTGGCGCCCCGATCGGCAGAGGCTATGGAACGTCCGCCCGTTCCGTCCGGACGAACGGCGTGGAGTCGCGTTTCGACCTTGGCCCGCTCCAGAAAGTTGTCCGAGCGGATGAACACGATACTGCCATCCGCCATCACTTTTGGTTCATTGTCGAAGATGCTGGTAAAGGTAATGGGGTGAATACCTGAGCCGTCTGCATTCATCACGAACAACGCGCGCGACGGCGAACTGTGATATTCCTCGAAGGTTCCGATACGCGTGGACGAGAACACGATACGGCCGTCAGGCAGTTCGGCCGGCTCGAGATCGTGAAAGGGGCCGTCTGTTATCCTCGTGGGCTTGTTTCCGTCGGTGGGTATTCCGTATATGTGGTAGAAGAACTCGCCTTCCCTGGCCATGGATACATAGATGGTCTTGCCGTCGAACGATGCGCTGGGCGAACCAACACGCCCTTTACCCAGATCCAGCAGCAATCTCGGTTCGACGCCGGGCCGGGCCGGCTTGATAAGATAGAGCTGTCGGCCGATCTTGGAGGGCATCGGCAGATCAAACTGATAATAGGCCCGGGTATTTCCGACCCGGAAGATGGACAGGCCATTCGACTTGAGTGAGCAATCTTCGGATATGAACGCCACCGCTTCCGGCCACTGGGTTTCTGCCGGACCCGCCTGTGCTGGTGGGGCATCACGGGCCCGGGAGAAACTCCCCGGCATTGAGACAACAAGACAGACCGACAAGATGAATCCTGAACGTATCATCTGGGACCTCTCACATGGATTCCTGCCCGGGATCGGCACGGGGCTCTTGCGAGATTGTATCACGTCGGAACCGGGATTTCCCAGATAACCTCCAGTTCGCGACCTCCGCGAACTGACCTAACAAGGCTAGTCGGTCTCGAAGGTCCTGTTAAGAAGAGTCTCCCCCGGAAACGCCGCTTCTGCATGACGGCGCCGGGAGTGGTTGCACGACATCTCCCCGAAGCAGCCACCCGATGTCGCTGCGAACAAACCGTGTTCGCCACCTCCCGGATGTTTCGGCCATTTCGTCGCACGGTACCGTCATCCCGGCGCCGTTTCAGGTAGGCGCAACCGTCCCATCCGCTCCAGGATCGCTCGGAACAGGCGTTTGGGCACGGCGACCTCGGCCATCTGCTGGAAGATGACGTACCGTGTGTGCGTAACCGCCTCGGCCCCGATCTTGATCGGCTTCACCGGCACGGTCGTCAGCGACCAGTGTACCATCAGCAGTATGCGCCCACCCGGTGACCAACTCGGTGCCGGAAGGTAGTGCACGATTGGCCGGCTCTGCGCCTGACGGGCTGGACGGGTCGAGGGAACCGCCTCACGCGGGTGGGAGAGTGGTGAGGAAGGCGGGGAGTCCGAAACCCCTACGCATCGTCGTAGGCCGGCGGCCAAGGCCTTTAGCGCCCACGCGGTCCGTGGTACAATTGCCAGCAAGGCCGGCGGCGGTCGTCGGCCGGACGCTGTCGGCGATATCCGGAGGGCAACAGCGAGTCGATGAAGGGCAGTGCTTCGATTCCGGGCCTTGTGGGATCCCGCGTACTTGCGGCTGCGCGGGTCTGGCTGATGGTGTGTCTCTTGGCCGTATCGGCCGATCCGGCGGCGGGCGAGGGAATCCATGCCATCCAGCTCACCGGGCGTGACAAAGGCGTCGTCGGCGAGATTCCCTTTCAAAGCCATAACCAGAAAGTCGTCTCCAACGCCAAGGGCATCTTCATCACCCACGGCAGGCGGAAGAATCGGATCGGCTTGCAGTTGCAGCGAAGCACCGACGGCGGAAGGACCTTCAAGACGGTCTACCAGGACAAGCTCGCCGTCGCTCCGCCGACGATTGAGACCGACAGGGACAACAACATCTACCTGATCTACCCGGAGACCGGCCAGAGGCGGACGCGGTTCTTGAAATTCAGCGCCCACAGCGGGTACACCAGGCCCGTCGTCAGCCGGAGCTACAACGGGGTGTATAGCGCCGCGAAGTTCGCCTCGGTCTGCGACCCTCGCGGCAGGCTGTACCACGCGACCCAGTGGGGGCACCTCCTGGTGATCGACACGTCGGGCAAGCTGCTGGCCGATCGGCATGTCTTCAAGGGCGGGGGCGGGGCCGGGCCGTCCTACCCGCACCTGTTCCTCGACCGATCCGGCGTCCTGCACTTCGCCATGACGACCGCCGATGCAGAGGACAAGATTCCCTACGAATCGATCCGCTACCTGAAGTCGCCCGATACGGGCAAGACCTGGTACGCGATGGACGGCAAGCGGGTTTCGACCCCGACCACCTGCGCCGCGGACGGGCCGTCGACCATGATCAACCTGCCCGACGAGCTGAAACACGCCACCTGGCTGGCGAACATGCACGTGAAGAACGGGAAGGTGCATTTCATGTATCTGGCCCGCATTCCCGGCAAGGAGCGGCAGCACTACATGCGGTTCGACGGGCGGACCGGCACGCGGGAGATCGACAGTTGGTCGACGTGGAACAACCGCTTCGGCGGCAAGAAGCTGAAGATCCATTCGATTTGCGGGATGTTCGCCTCGGATCCGGCCCGGCGGTGGGGGCCGCTGTTCGCCGTGGGCGCAAATGGCCGGAAACTGGCGGCCCTGGTCAGCACCGACAACGGCTCGACCTGGAGAGAACACGCCGAGTCGCGCGACGTCGGGAAGGTCTGGGCCGAGGGCGGCGCCCGCGCCGTGACGCGCGACGGCCAGGTGATCGGCACCCTCGCCACGGCCAAACCCCAGTGGGCCACGACGCAGTTCTTCCGGTTTCCGGTCCGGCCGCCGCCGAAGAAGCCCTCGCTCGGCTCCGGGCGCCCCAAGCCAACCGGGAAGTCGTCGACGCGGAGTCTATCGCCCGATCTGCAACTGACCCTCGCCAAGCTCCTGCTGGCCAAGAAGCAGAAGCACAAGGCCATCGCGGTGCTGGAGTCGATCGTCAAGGATCACCCGAAGAGCAAGGCCGCCGAGGCCGCCCGAAAACTGCTGGACCGGGAAAGATAGGTTTCCCTGTAGGAAGAGAGATCAGGATGAACGATCGTACAATGTCGCTGTCGAGGCGGGGCTTTCTGGGGCTGCTGGGGGCCGGGGCCCTCGGCGCGGCGGCGGCCCGGACCATGCACGCTGCGGCGCCGAAGCCTGCCGAAAGACCCAACATCATCCTCTGCATGACGGATGACCAGGGCTGGGGCGACACGAGCTACAACGGCCACCCGGAATTGAAGACCCCGAACCTTGATGCGATGGCGGCTTCGGGGATCCGTTTCGACCGTTTCTACGCGGCCAACCCCCTTTGCTCGCCGACGCGCGCGAGCTGCCTCACGGGGCGAAGTCCGCTGCGCTACTGCTGCTTCTCCTGGGGGCACGACCTGCCGCTGCGCGAGGTGACCCTCGCCGAGGCCGCACGAACGGCCGGGTATGCCACGGGGCATTTCGGCAAGTGGCACTTGGGCGGCATCCCGAACGCCGCGGGCGGCACCGGCCGCGGCCTGCCCGAAAGCTTCTGCCCCAAGCCGCGCCATCCCGGAAACCAGGGCTTCGACGAGTGGTTCTCCGCCGGGAACTGGTATGACATCGGCCACGAGCACATCTACCACAACGGCCGGAAGGTGTCTCCGCGAAAGGGCGACACGGCGGACGTCCTCATGGACGTGGCGATGAAGTGGATCGGCCGGCAGGCGGCGAACAGGAAGCCGTTCCTGGCGGCGATCTGGTTCCCCTCGCCGCACGGGCCGCACAAGGCCACGCCCCAGGACGCCGCCCCCTACGCCAGGTACGGAGGAAAGAAGGCCAACTACTACGGCGAGCTGGCCGCGGTGGACCGCAACATGGGTCGCCTGCGCAAAGCGCTGCGCGAGATGAAGATCGCCGACAACACGATGTTGTGGTTCTGCTCGGACAACGGCGGGGCATTTCCGCTGTCGACGGGCGGACTGCCCGGCGGGAAGAAGTGGCTGACCGAGGGCGGCACGCGCGTGCCGGGCATCCTCGAATGGCCCGCGCGAGTCCCCAAGCCCTTCATCACCCGCGTGCCCGCCTGCACCATGGACTTCTACCCGACCGTCCTCGACCTGCTGGGCGTCAAAATGCCCGACCAGATCGAGCCGATCGACGGCATCAGCCTCCTGCCGCTGATCGACGGCAGGATGGCCCGCCGGCCGAAGCCGATTCCGCTCGTCGCCGGTCGGCAGCAGGTACGGCTCGTCGATAACGAATACATATTCATGAACAAGAAGCTGTTCCGCTTCGACGAGGACAAACGCAAGGACGTCGACATTACCGACAAAGAGCCTGAAGCGCACAAGCGACTGAGTGGGTTGCTGAAACAATGGCAGGCATCGGTCAAGAAGGATCAGGCCGCCTACAGAGTTAAGCGCCGATGAGCAGTTCCCCCCGGCCCTCGCGGCCAAGACGTCGCTCGCAGGCCATCCAGGACATCCAAGATGATGCAGCGCAAGCATGCGGCAGTGGGGCGGGTGATTCTGTGTCTTTGTAGCGGGATCTCGGTAATCGCTGGGGAGGCATGGATCGATGCCGATCCACTAGTCGCCAAGACGCTGAGGATCACGGCGAGTGAACGAAAGCGACTCATTCGGATTGAGAACGCCAGCGTCCTGACCGTCAGACCGGTTGCCCTGCCCAGAGGGCGTTATCTGAAGGGGAAGAACAAGACGCTCGGCTGGCCCGTGGGCATCAAAATCGGCAAGACGCTGCTCTGCGCGTATCACCAATGGCTGACCCACACGGGCAGGCCTCGCCGGGACGACTCCAGAAGCGACGCCGTCGTGGTGCGATCGACGGACAACGGCCGCACCTGGTCAGGACCGACAGACATCCGGCGGTTTGGGGTCAACAGCGGCAAGTCGGTACTGGGTTTCGGGAACTGCTTCGGTGTACTCGAGAACACAGTGTTCCTGGCCACGGATTACGGTCTATACACATCCACAGATGAGGGCAACTCCTGGACTCTCCTGCGCGGCGCCCTGACGCAAAAGCAGACAGGAAACAGGTACAGCGACACTGAGGAGGCTTGTGCTCGAACAGGACGCTTCTTGAGCCAAGAGGCTACGGTGGATGGGCTCGATGAGAAGCGGCTTGGCGGTCTGGGCAGGAGACCATGCCCGAGCGGCTCTGAGTTCAAGGTAACACTTCACTGATATGCAACAGTCGTCGGGTTCAGGGCCATAGGCCCGTCAGAAGGTAGCCCCGCCCGTCAGGGCGGGGACCCGGGAAATCAACGTAGTAACAAGCCCCGTCAGGGGGGAGCCGGTTGCGTTGTGGGCCTGCAAGGTAGCATGGGCATCTTGCCCATGGACAAAACGCCGTGAAAACGAGTCGCCGGACTCTCTTTTCACGGGCAAGATGCCCGTGCTACACCCACA